>Ga0070709_10000414_pt1 | contig 25971 bp, 27 predicted proteins | sample LARL51metaG_FD_65449 | JGI IMG/M metagenome (GOLD analysis project Ga0070709, IMG submission 65449) | Corn, switchgrass and miscanthus rhizosphere microbial communities from Kellogg Biological Station, Michigan, USA - LAR L5-1 metaG | ecosystem: Host-associated > Plants > Roots > Rhizosphere ... | reverse complement strand
TATTTCGTGGCACAACCCGATGGGAAGCACATCTTCTCGGTCAGCTACGCCGAGCACCTCGCGGCCATTCAGAGGGTCAAGCGAATGAAAGCCGCAGCTCGCGCGCAGCGCGCTCAGGCTCGTTCGACCCCAGCACCGAAGCGATGACGGCGACGCCGGCACCGCCGGCGTTCCGGATGGCGGCGGCGTTGTCCTTCGTGATGCCCCCGATCCCGATCACGGGCAGTCCGGGGGGCGCCAGACGGGCGAGGGTGCCGAACCCCCCGGGGCCGAGTGGCGGGCCGGCGTCCGCCTTGCTGGGGGTCGCGTAGCAGGGGCCGATGCTCCAGTAGTCGGCCCGGTGGTCGGCGCCGGCGGCTTCGGTAGGGGAGCCCACGGACACCCCCACGATGAACCCCGGCGGCAGGTGCCCCGCCAGCGCGCCGGCCGGCACGTCGTCCTGCCCCAGATGCACGCCCGCGGCGCGGACGGCGAGCGCCACATCGATCCGGTCATTGACGAGCACGGGGACGGACAGCGCGCCTACCAGGGCCCGGGCGATGTTGGCCACGTCCCGGGCGGGGGCGGGCTTCCAGCGGACCTGGATGCAGGTGGCGCCGCCAGCCACGGCGCGTCGGCACACGTCCACCACATCCCGCCCCTTGAGAAGCGACGCGTCCGTGAGCACCATCAAGCGCAACTGATCCACGAGCATGAATTGACCACCAGAATCTTGCGGGGGTTGCGCGGCGCCACGACGGCGGCCGCCAACACCTCCGACGCCATTCTCGGCGCCACCGCCGAGCTCCTGGCCGCCCTGCAGGAGGGCAATGCGTTCGCGCCGGAGGACATCGAGAGCGCCATCTTCACGTCCACGCCGGACCTCACCGCCGACTACCCGGCCCGCGCGGCCCGGAACCTCGGCTGGACCGGCGTGCCCCTGCTCGGCGCCCAGGAAGTGCCGGTACCGGGCGGCGTGCCGATGTGCGTCCGGGTGCTGCTCCACTTCTATACCGCGCGTCGCCCCGAGGCGCTGAAACATATCTACCTCCGCGGCGCGTCGGTCCTGCGCCCCGACCGGGCTTCATGAACGTCGCCGTGACCGCCAAGGGCGCCGCCCGCTGGCGTGCCGGTCATCCGTGGATCTACCGGTCCGACGTGGCCGATGAGCCGGGCGGCCCGGCCGGGATCGCCAGGGTGACGGACCGCAAAGGCAAGTATCTGGGCCGGGCGCTGTATTCCCCCAAGTCGGAAATCCGGCTGCGCCTCCTCACCACTGACGATGTCGAGATCGACCGGAACTGGTGGCGGTCCCGGATCGCCGCGGCCGCGGCGGCACGCGCGGGGATCGATGCCTCCGCGTGGCGCGTGGTGCACGGGGAGGGAGACGGACTTCCGTCACTCGTGATCGACTGGTATGGACCGTACGCCGTCGCCCAACTGCTCTCCGCCGGCGTCGAATCCGCGCGGGAAGACATTGGAGCCGCGATTCAGGAGGTGCTTCATCCGGAAGGGATTCTGCTCCGCAACGACGCCGCCGTACGGCGGCATGAGGGACTCCCGCTCGAAGTGACTCTGCTTTCCGGCTCGGTGCCGGAAACGGTCGCAGTGACGGAGGCGGGCGTGAAGTACCTCGCGGCCCCGTGGCAGGGCCAGAAGACCGGCGGATTTCTGGATCAGCGGGAAAACCGCGTGATGCTGGCCGCGCGCGCCAGGCCCGGCGGCCGGGCCGCCGACTTTTTCGCGTATCACGGCTCGTTCACGATCCACCTGGCCAGGGCCGCGGCCTCAGTGCTCGCCGTCGACGCCAGCGCCGAAGCCCTGGCGCGGGGCGCGAAGAATGCAGCCTTGAATGGGTACGGGAATGTCACGTGGAAAGAGGCCAACGTCTTCGATCTGCTTCGGGAGCTGGAGGCCCGGGGAGAGGAGTTCGACACCATCGCCCTGGACCCGCCCGCGTTCGCGAAGACCCGCGCCAGCGTGGACCGTGCCCTCGCCGGGTACAAGGAGATCAACCTCCGAGCCATGCGGTGTCTCGCCCCGGGCGGCGTGCTCTTCACCTGCTCCTGCTCGTACCACGTTCACCGCCGCGACTTCGAGGCCATGCTGGTGGACGCGGCGCAGGACTCCGGAGCGCGGATCGAGGTCCTGCGGTTTACGGGGCAAGCGAGTGATCACCCCGAGGTCCTCAGCATTCCGGAAACAGGCTATCTGAAGGGCGCGCTCCTCCGCCGCGTGTAGGTCCCCCTATTGGTCGGGGGTTGGTGGTATGTACGCCGCGACCCCCACTCCGGACTTTCGATAGATTGCCAATGAATGTCGAAAATGCGACAGCCCCTTTCTATGAGGGATACCGCCACCGGACCCGCCATCCGCACGCTGGCGGAGGACTACCCGGCCGGATTCCTCATCCCCGCCCACTCGCACCGCCGGGACCAGCTGGTCCACGCCACCCGCGGAGTCATGACCGTGACCGCCGCCGGGAGCACCTGGGTGGTGCCCCCGCGCCGGGCGGTATGGATTCCGGCCGGCGTGGAGCACGACATCACGACCTCGGGAGTGGTGGAGATGCGGACGCTCTACCTGCGGCGGGGGATGGCGCGCCACCTCGGAACGGCCTGCGTGGTCGTCCATGTGTCGGCGCTGCTCGAGGAGCTGATCCTCGAGGCGTGCCGGATCGGAGATCTCGAGAGCGGTGTCCGGCGGGAACGGCACCTCATCGACGTCATCGTCGATCAGATTCGAGCCATCCGGATGGTTCCTCTTCAGCTGCCGAATCCCCGGGACGCGCGGGCGCTCAAGGTGGCCCACGCGATCCTCGCGTATCCTGAGCCGGGGTCCCTCGAGGAGATTTGCCGTTATGCGGGAGCCAGCCGCCGGACGGTGGAGCGGCTCTTTCGAGCCGAGGTGGGGATGGGGCTGGGCCGCTGGCGACAGCAGGCCCGCCTGATGCACGGGATGCGCATCCTGGCTCAGGGCGCCAAAGTGAGCCATGCCGCGCTCGAGGCCGGATATGCGACATCCAGCGCGTTCATCGCCATGTTCCGGCGGGCGTTGGGAGTGACCCCTACCGAATGTTTCCCACCCAATCCGCGATCGTCGTGACGAGCTTGGGGTCGATGGCGAGCGTCGGATCCGTATACGCGGCCACCTGAGCCGCCCGGTCTCTTGAGGGCGCCGGCTTGAACATGTGCGTGTCACCGGGCAGGATCACGAGCGTGGCCGACGGTCGGGCCTCATGCAGCACGGTCGCATCCGCCTCGGTCACCTGGAGGTCGTAGGCGCCCTGGAGAATGAGCACAGGACAGGGCACGCGCGCCACCTGCTTCGCGTCGAACTCCATCATCGACTTCATGTAGCGGCGCAGGGCGGGCACGAAGAGAGCGGCCAGGTACGCGGGCACCGGGGGGTCGCGCCCGGCGAGGTAGGCCGTCATCGAAGTGTCGTACAACTTCATCGTGCTGGAATCGAGCTGGGCCGCCAGCTGCTCCCGCAGCACCGACGCGAAGGGCCTCCCCATGCCCGCCATCGAGATCACACCGGCCACGGGCGCCCCATCATTCGCCGCGATGAGGGACAGCGCGCTCCCTTCGCTGTGCCCGGCCAGGATCACCTTGGAGAAGCGGCGATCAGCATGGAGCGAGTCCGCGAGCGCCCGGACGTCGTTGGCGTAGTCCTGCATGGTCATCCGCTTCACCATCACCGTGTCGAACCCCGCGCGGGACTCCCCGATGCCACGCTTGTCGTACCGCAGAGACGCGATGCCCCGCTCCGCCAGCCGCCAGGAGAGCTGGGCGTAGGTGTTGCTCCGCACGCCCGCCGGCGAGTTGGCGTTCCGGTCGGTGGGGCCGGAGCCCGCGATGATCAGGACGACGGGCACGGGCCCCTTTGCGTCGCGCGGAACGGTCACGGTTCCGTAGAGCGTGAATCCGGAGGACTTCCCGACAAAAGGGCTCTCGACGGCGCTCGCGGGCGGTACCGTATCGGCTTTCGCCTGGGGCGCCTGCAGGAGGGCGAGACTAAGCGCGATCACCCTGTTCTCCCTTCCACAGAACGTAGGACTGGATCACGGGAATCAGACCCGCGGCCGCGATCGTCACGATCATCACCGGCCAATAGGCGCCCAGCCGAGTCAGGCCCTCCACGAGCAGAGCGCACCCGCCGAGGAGGAACGTCCAGCCCCCGGTGCGGTGGGTCCGCCGCCACACCGTGTCACTCGAGAGCGTCCAGGGCGTGCGGATGCCGACGAACCAGTTGGGCTCCACCCGGGGCAGCACATTACCGAGGGCGATGAACAGAATTCCCAGACCGAGGGGCACGATGCGGGTCATCGCGACCGGGTAGCCGAGCCCATTGGCGATGACCATCACGTGGGCCACGCCGATGAAGAGACCCACGGAGTTCGCGATGACCCAATAGGTGTGAATGAACTTTTCGTAGTTCTGCCGGCGCGGATCGAGCACCGGCAGGACCTGAAACAGCAGCGTCAGCAGGACGATCAACCCCGGCGCAAAGAGCCCGCCGAACGCCCGCGAGGAGTACCCGTTGACGTGACCACTCGCGTCCCAGTGGGTGGCCAGATGCGGCGGCAGCCGATCCCACGCCCACCAGGTGACCGCCAGAGCGGCGGCGGCGACCACGAACCCGAACCAGCGGCTACGCATCGGTGCCTCCGGAGAACGTTTTCACGAGATACCGCGCCATGTCCTGAAAGACGGTGGTGTTCAGCCGGTACCGCATGTGCTGTCCTTCCCGCTCCACCGCCACCAGCCCCGCGTTTTTCAGCACCCCCAGATGATGCGAGACCGACGCAAACGCGATCGGGAACTCCTCGGCCAGCTCCCCTGCGGTCCGGTCCTTTACGGCCAGGAGCTCGAGGATCTTCCGCCGGGTGGGGTCGGCGAGGGCTCGGAACAGGTGATCGCGCATATTGAGATATTTAGATAAGTATCTCAATGTTGTCAAATGGGGGCCTGTTTACAAGCTTGCTGGGATGCTGGATTCCGCCGCCGTCCGCCGGGTGTTGGTGGGCATCCTGGTCGCCAACCTGGCCGTCGTGGTGGTGAAGGTCGCGGTCGGGCTGGCTTCCGGATCTCTGGGGGTCTTGGGGAGCGCTCTAGATTCGGCCATCGATTCGGCCAACAACGTCCTCGCTCTGATCGTGACGGCGGTCGCGGCGAAGCCCCCTGACACGGAGCATCCCTACGGGCATGGAAAGTTCGAAACGCTGGGCGCCCTGGCCCTGGTGGGGTTTCTCTGCGTCAGCTCGTTCGAGCTGCTGCGCGGCGCGGTGAATCACCTGACCTCCGGCGGTCATCCCCTGCCGGTCACCAACACCCAGGTGGGTGTACTGGGCGCCACGCTCCTCGTGAATGCCGGCGTCGCCCGCTACGAGCGCCGGCGCGGCCGCGCACTGCAGAGCGAGATCCTGCTCGCCGACGCCGCCCACACCGGGGCAGACGTGCTGATCACCGCGGGCGTCATCGTCGCACTGCTGTTCGCGCGGGCCGGGTTGTGGTGGGCGGACCCCGTGATCGCGATTCTCGTGGTCGGCGCCATCCTCTCCGTGGCGTACCGGGTGCTGGTGCGGACCGTGCCGGTGCTGGTGGACGAGCGCGTGCTCCCGCCGGAACGCCTGGCGGAGTGCGCGCACGGCGTCGCGGGCGTCTGCGCCACCTACGATATCCGCTCCCGCGGCGGGGCCCACGGCCGGTACGCCGAGCTGACCATCTCGGTGGACGGGAGCGCGACGGTGGCGCGGGCCCATGAGATCGCCGACCAGGTCGAAGCCCGTCTCAAGCAGGAGCTCGATCTCCATGGAGTGACGGTGCACGTCGAGCCATGCTGAACACCGTCACCCAGGGCTCTCCCCACGCCACGGGGCCGACGCGCCGCCCGCCGCGCTCCCAGAAGCAGGAGTATCAGGAATTCCTGCTGCAGCGGATCGAGGAGTACAAGAACACGGTGTCGCGCGAAGAGCTCCTGCGGATCGGGGACGAAGCGGTGCGCGAGCTCGAGTCCGGCCAGGGCCAGTACCTCCTCACCGAGGTGCTCCTGCTCGAGCACGTCGACCGGATCATTTCGCGCCGGCTCAAGCTGCCGTCGTTCCGCCGGTGGTCGCAGAACCATCGCGCCCTCCGCCAGGCACAGCGCGAGCCGACCCACTGGGGGCTCGAGTCGGGCGATCCCGTCGCCCAGGGAGTGAAGCGTCTCGAAGCCGGAGACCTGGTCCTGGTGGTCGGCGCGGCGGCCCTGCCCCACGCGCTCTTCGTCGCGGCCCACGACGCGGAAGTCTTTCTGCTCGACCAGGAGCTCGGCGCCGTCGAGTCGGCGGAGGGGCGCGCCGTGGCGGAGCAGCTGGCGGGCCGCTTTCAGGCGCTCGTGGTGAATTTCGGCGGCTGGCTTCCGGATCTGCGCCCCGCCCTCACGGTGCTCGAGCCCAATGCCCTCGCGGGCGCCGACGCGGGCGATCGTGAGACCTTCGTGCGCGGGTTGCAGTCGTGCACGCGCCCCGGCGGTCTCCACGTCATCCTCAGCGTCGACCCGGATGGACCCGGGGTCCTGCCGCTCGCCCCCGATTCGCTGCAAGGCCTCTACGGTGACTGGCAGGTCGAGCGCCGGAAGCGCCGCGGGCGTGGTGAGGGGTTCGTCGCCACCAAGCCGCTGCGTCAAAGCGACACATAGGTGCGCGTGTCAGATTGACGAATCCCTGCAATTGACGTTTCTGTAAGCACCAACTGGACAATGAGTTACAGAATGTTTCATTTGGCAGGCGTCTTGCCAAGTACGGGGGCATGACCAGCCTGCCCTTGTACCTCGATGACGAGCCGATCGGGATCATTCTCCGCATGGGGCGCGAAGCCCTGAAGCCGGCGAAGATCTGGGCCTATTGCTGGTGCGCCGATGCCGAAGCGGGAGAGGACCACCCGCACCAACACCTCCCGCTGGACCGCCAGCGCTGAACCGCAAAAGGGCCGGCCTTGAGCCGGCCCTTTCTGTTGCTACTGGCTTCCCACGTCGAATGACGTTTCCGCCGCGTACTCCAGTGCCTCGCAGAGCCACGTTCTCAGCCGATAGTGCCCCGGCGGGAACGTCACGGAGTCCGGGAGCGTCACCGCCTCGGAGACCGTGGCGCTCAGGTTGATCTTGATGCTGGTGAGATAGGGGCCCACTGACCAGGAGCCGGTCCAGATCGGTTCCACGGTCCGGGTGCTGGGCAGCACCGACGCGCAGACCAGCTTGTTGTTGCGGAAGTTGAAATCGATCGGTTGTTCCGAGTGATTCGTGATCTCGTACGTGATGACCGGTCGGATCCGGACGGGTCCCCTGATCGAGTCCGCCGTAAACACGATCCGGTTCGGAAGAATCCCGGTGGCCACCTCCACATGCTCCATAAAGCTCCGGCCCACGCTCCGGTCCCCCTCCCCGGGAACGCTCATCAGGTGAAGCTTGCTGACGTCGAGCGACGGGTACCCCGCATCGTCCGCCCGGATGTGCCCGCTCAGCTCCGCGTAGCGGTTTTCATCCCGGTCGATGCCGCTCACCTTGCCGGCGATACGAAGGAAGTTGAACCGGACCGTGCCGACCTGCACCGGGACCGGCATGAAGAGTCCCCAGGTGGCGCCGGTATCACGCATCACAATGCCGCGGTACGCGACCACGGTATCGGGAACCTGCGCCGCAATTTGGGTTGAAGCGACGGCCCAGACACCGGCCGCGACCGCGACGGCACACCGGAATTGCTTCATATGCCCACCCCTTCCCGGCCTTTGGGTACCCCTTAACTTGGCCCCCATGCAAGCCATCGTCAAAGAACGACGTGCTCCTGGACTCACCGTTACTACGGTTCCCGACCCGGTTCCGTCATCGGGAGAGGTGCTCATCGCGGTGCGCCACGCGGGCGTCTGCGGCACCGATCTCCACATCGCCGACTGGGACGCCTGGGCCTCCGGCCGTATGCATCCTCCGGTGGTGATTGGACATGAGTTCGCCGGCGAAATCGTGAAAGTCGGGCCGGGAGTGACCGAGCTCTCCCCGGGCCAGCTCGTGACCGCCGAGGGGCACATCGTGTGCGGCCACTGTCTCCAATGCCGGACTGGAAACGGACATATCTGCCGCAATACCCGCATCATCGGCGTGGACCGGGATGGCGCCTTCGCGAACCTGATCGTGATGCCCGCCAGCAACGTGTTGACGCTCGACGGCATTCCCACCGAAATCGGCGCGATCATGGATCCGATGGGCAACGCCTTCCACACGGTGCTGGCCGCCGAAATTCCGGGGAGCACGGTATTCGTGGTGGGATGCGGCCCGATCGGGTGCTTTGCGGTGGGAATCGCGAAGGCCGCGGGAGCCGCGAAGGTCATCGCCTCCGATGTGAATCCCAAACGCCTGGCGCTCGCCGCCAAGATGGGCGCCCACGTCACGATCGACGCGAAGAAAGAAGACGTGACCGCACAGGTGCTGGCGGCCACGGGTGGTGAAGGCGCCGACGTGGTCTGCGAAATGAGCGGCATCCCGAGTGCCCTGCACCAGGCCTTCGCCTCCGTGCGCATGGGCGGACGGGTCCAGCTGCTCGGCATTCCGAAGGACCAGGTGCCGGTCGACTTCGCCACGGAGATCATTTTCAAGGGGATCACGGTCTACGGCGTGGTGGGGCGCAAGATGTACGAGACCTGGCACCAGATGCGCCGCTTCCTCTCCGCCGGACTCTTCGACCCCCGCCCCGTCATCACGCACCGCTTCCCGCTCGCCAAGATCGACGACGCCCTCGCGGCCATCCGTTCGGGCGACGCCGGCAAGGTGATCCTGGAGATTTCATGAGCTTCGCCGCCCGCCTGTCCGCCGAACTCCAGCAGTTCCAGCATGACGGCATCTACAAGCGCCTGAACTACCTCGCGTCGCCGCAGGGGGCGCGGGTGACCATGGAAGGCCGGGGAGAAGTGGTGATCCTCTCCTCCAACAACTACCTGGGGCTCTGCAACGTCCCCCAGGTGGTGCAGGCGGGAAAGGACGCGCTGGACCGGTACGGCGCGGGCACGGGCTCGGTTCGCTTCATCTGCGGGACCTTCACGGTGCACCGGGCGCTCGAGCAGGCGCTGGCCCGCTTCGTAGGGTGCGAGTCTTCCCTTTCCTATGTGAGTTGCTGGAACGCGAACGAAGGCCTCTGTCCCACGCTCCTCTCCGAGCAGGACATCGTCATTTCGGACCAGTTGAACCACGCCTCGATCATCGACTCGATCCGGTTGGCGAAGGCCATCACGAAGTGCCAGACCGCCGTCTACAAGCACTCCGACATGACGGATCTCGAGGACCGGCTGAAGGCCGCGGCAGGGACGCGCCTGCGCGTGATCTTCACCGACGGCATCTTCTCGATGGAGGGAGATATCGCCCGGCTCCCGGACATCGTGGCGCTGGCCCGGAAGTACGACGCCGTGGTCGCGATGGATGACTCCCACGCCACCGGGGTGCTGGGAAAGACGGGGCGCGGCACCGCCGAGCATTTCGGCATGCTGGGGCAGGTGGACATCATCACCTCGACCCTTGGGAAGGCCCTCGGCGGCGCGGCCGGCGGCTTCACGGCCGGTCCGGCGTCGCTCACCGACTACCTCACCCAGCGGTCACGGCCTCAGTTGTTCAGCAACGCCCTGCCCCCGACCGTGGCGGCGAGTGCGCTGGCCGCGGTGCAATACGCCGAGGGCCACCCCGAGCTGGTGACCCGCCTGCACGAGAACGCGAAGTACTTCCGCGGCCGCCTGATCGAGCTGGGCTTCAAGCCGCTGCCGGGAGAAACGCCGATCGTGCCGGTGATTCTCGGCGAGACCTCGAAAGCCATTCAGATGAGCGAGATGCTCCTGGCGCAGGGCGTGTTCGTGACCGGCTTCGGGTATCCCGTCGTCCCGCAGGGGCACGCGCGCGTGCGGTGTCAGATCTCCGCGGCCCATTCGCGCGACGACCTCGACTTCGCGTTGGACGCATTCAAGAAGGTGGGGAGCCGGCTGGGCCTGATTTGAAGGTAGGCATTATCACGACAGTGTCGCTACAGTAAGTATCTCTGGGACCTGGACCTAAAGTAGTTTCGCGATCGGCTGGCTTAACCTACTTGCGCGCAACAGTCTAGATTCCTACCTTCGGAGCCTCTTAGGGAGGTGTCCGATGAATCCGGTGTCGCGTCTGTCCCTTTGCGCCCTCGCGGTGGCGCTCTTGTCGAGCCCCCGCGCCCTTAGCGCCCAAACGGCCGCTGGAAGCCATGCCTTCCAGTGGTATTGGGGTGGCGGCGGCGGTGCGTTCCTCTACAAGACCAATCTCCAGCCCCTCCACTTCGACCCCATCGTCGGCGGGCACTGGCTGATCACCGGGAAGCGGACGGCCCTGTCCCTGGGGTACGAGCAGGCCTTCTTCACCAGCCCCGCCAGCGCCCAGATCACGGACGCGAACTCCCAGAGCGGCGTGCGGAACGTCACCTTCTCCAACGTCCGGCGCCTCTCCATCGGCGTGTTCGCGATCCCGATCGACGGCCACATCCAGCCCATGATCGGCGGCGGGTTCGCCATCGTGCAGATCCTGAACCCGTCCATCGACTGCTCGGGGGCCGACGCCACGACCACGTGCGCCAGCTTCTCCGATTCGAGCCTCGCCGCGCAGGCCGCGAGCGACCAGTCGAGCAAGGCGTTTGCGTGGGGGGCGTTCGGCCTGCAGATCAACTTCGGCCGGCTCGCGATCTTCGGGCAGGCGACCGTCACCTCGGCCGCTCAGCAGTTCATGCTCGACGGCCCGACCTACAGCGTGGTCGGCGGCCTCCGCTACTCGCTCGGGTCCTCGAAGGAAGACATCACCGAGACCAACTGAGGCGGGACACCCACTCCGAGTTCTCGACCCAGAACCGGAGTGGCCAGTCCACGGCCCGGGTGATCCCGATGCGCGGGCCCACCCGGACCTTGAAGCGGCGAGGCCGGGGATCCTGGAGAATCCGCAAGGACCCCCGCGCCAGCGACACCCCATCCTGCCTCCCCGTCACCCCCAGCGCCTCACACAACATCGCGGGTCCGGCACACAGCCGGCGATCCGGGACGCCCTTCCCCCGGCGCCGGCGCATCGTCGCGAGTCCCGCCATGGGCTCGAGGGCCCGGACCAGGACCGCTGACGGAAACCCCTCCCCCCTGGTCACCGCGTTCAAACACCAGTGCATGCCGTAGGTGAAGTAGACGTACGCGTTCCCGGGAGGACCGTAAAGTGATTCGATCCGGGGGGAACGGCGGCCCTCCCAGGCATGGCAGGCCGGATCGTCGGGGCCGACATACGCCTCAGTCTCGACGATCCGGCCCACCGTACGGCGGCCACCCACGTCCGAAACGAGCCAATGCCCCAAAAGCCTACGCGCGACCAACGGAGTCGGTCGCGCGTAGAAATCGCCCGGAAAGGGACGCCCGGTCAGGCATTCCCTCCCGTGAGACCCCGCTTCACCCGCGTCCAGAACGAATCCCCGGACGCGTCGGGCTCCGGTGCCTTCTTCGGAGCGGCAGGCGGTGGTGAGGAAACCGGCGCGGAGGGAGCTGCATCGGCGCGCGGAGACTCCGCGGCGAACCGCTCCCGGCTCCCTTCACCGGTCCCCGCATTCCCGCGGCCGCGGCCCCCGCCCCGCCCGCCACGACGGGAGCGTCCACCCCGCTCGCCCCCCTCATGACGCTCCCCGGAACCCTCGGCTGCCTCGCCCCGCCGGGCGCCACCGCGGCCACCCCGGCCCCGGCCACCGCGGGGACGGTCACCCCGTTCAGCCCGTTCCCCGCGCTCACCCCGGGGCGCGCGCTCGCCGGCGGCGGGCTCGCTGGTGCCTCCCGGCGCGGGCGGCGTTTCCACCGCACCGACCCGGGGCACACCGATCACGGGCGTAGTCGGACGCGGACCGCCTTTGGAGCCCCGGCGGAACCGGGCGCTCCGGCCCAGGGGCGTGTGACCGGCCCCCGGCGTGGAGTACGGCGGTGGCGGCGCCGAGCTCTGCGGCATGGGCGGCTCGTCCTCTTCCTCATGATACAAGTGAGCCGCCGGTGCCTGCGCGGGCGGCGCAGACGGCTCGGCCCGCCCGGCAGTCTCTTCCTCGGCGGGCGCGGCGGGCTCTCCGTCGCGAGACTGACCGAGGGCCTGCTTCAGGAGACCGAAGGCGTCGCCCACGAAGGAGCTCCGGCGTTCGGCGGGTGCCTCGGGCTCAGGCGCGGCACCGGGCTGGGCGGCCGGAGCCGCCGACGCGGCGCCGCCGAGGGCGATTTCGAACTGCCCGTTCTCGCGGCGGGTGACGTGAATCAGGCCGCGATGTGCCGCCTCCTGGACGAACTTGGTGAAGCGGGAAAACCCCGCATCCTTTTCGTCGAACGCGGGATCGATCTCCTGCATGACCTGCTTCAAACGGTCGGAGCGCATCACATCGTTGTGGGCGGTCATCTGCTTCACCGCCTCGACCACGAGCTGCCAGACGTCCCAGCGCTCGTGCACGATGTCGCTCTCCTTCTGGAACCCCGCGAGCTCGTTGTAGGAGTAGTACTCGTCGCAGTTCTGGATCAGGAGATCGCTGGACGACTCCCGGATCCCGACTCCGATCACGTACTTGCCGTACTCCTTCAGTTTCAGCACGAGCGACGAGAAGTCCGAGTCTCCGGACAGGAGGATGAACGTCCCGATCTCGGGCCGGGTGAACACCAGCTCGAGCGCGTCGATGGCCAGGCGGATGTCGGTCGCGTTCTTCTTGTTCGAGCCGTAGGCCGGAGCGAAGATCAGATCGATGGAAGATTCGGAGAGCGGCACGATGTACTGCGGGTACCGCCGCCAGTCCGCGTAGGCACGCTGCACCGCCACCTTGCCGCGAATGATCTCGGATTGCAGCAGGCGCCGGAGCTCGGTCTGAAGATCCGAGCGGATGCCCATGGTGACGTTGTCGAAATCGATGAGGAGTGCGGCGTTCGGAGCGTGTGCGGGCGGTTCCTTGTGAACCGGTCGCGAGAGGTGTGCGTGAGGCTGTTGCATCAAATGTCCTTAAGGGGAGTCTTGAACTCCCCGGTGCGGCCCGCCTGCTTGTCAGGTGCGGAAGCGTCGGCGCGAGTAAGGCGCGTGGGGCAGGCCAGAATGCGCGGTGGCTGTTGGGGGAACTCTCTTCGGGGAAGCGGAGCGCGCAACGCGCGACGTCCGGCATGCCCTCGTTCCTGGCGGGCGCGCGACGCCACCACGCTTTGGTCGCCGTCCACCGGAACCCAATAACTATAAACGACTTGCCGCGTTGTGACTAGTCCCCCAACACCTTGATGATTACTCGCTTCTTCCGCTGCCCGTCCCACTCTCCATAGAACACCCGCTGCCAGGGGCCCAAATCGAGCTTCCCGTCCGTGATGGGCACGATGACCTCGTGTCCCACCGTCAGGGACCGCAAATGCGCCGCGGCGTTGTCTTCCCCGGTCTCGTTGTGCCGGTACCGCGTGGGATCCCAGGGGGCAATGGTGCCCTCCAGCCACTTCAGGATGTCGTGCCACAATCCCGATTCGTGGTCGTTGACGAAGACCGACGCCGAGATGTGCATCGCGGACACCAGCACCATCCCTTCCCGCACCCCCGACTCCCCTATCTGTGCCTCGACGGTGTCCGTGATGTCGATGATTTCCTGTCGCTCCTTGGTGTTGAACCAGAGGTAATGCGTATGGCTCCGCATGCTTCTTTCTCCCCATTATGGCCCTGTGTCGATTTGTCGCACCCCAGCCAATTCCATAGATTGCTTCACCAATATGCCACTCCCTTTCCGCCGCCGGATTTTCGCGATCCTCGTGGCGATGACGGCCATCCCCACCGCGCTCGCGGTGATCGGATTGGTCCTCTCGGTCCGGGCCGCGGGACCGATGGCGGGAGCCCGGGCCTCACTGGAGGACGTCGCCGGGTCCGCGCGCGCCATGCTGAAGACGGTGGACACCACCCGCCTCTCCCCCCGCGAACGGCGGGCGATGGACCAGCATCTGGATCAGATCTCCGTCTCTCTCACGCTCGCCCAGCGCGCCGAGCGGCTGCGGAGCTACTCGTCCGCCGGATTTGCGGCCGTCATCATCGTGCTCGGCGCGGTCCTGCTCTTCGTGGCGGTGCGCGTGGCCGGACATCTGTCCCGGCAACTTTCCCGTCCGATCGACGAGCTGGTGGGATGGACCCGGCTGATCCGGCGGCGGGAGCCCCTTCCCGGAGGCGCTCCGCAGCGCGGGGCGCCGGAATTCGAAGCGCTGCGTCAGGCGGTGCGCGAGCTGGCCGCGGCCCTCGAGACCGCGCGGGAACGCGAGCTCGAGTCCGAGCGCCTCCGCGCGTTCCGCGAGGTCGCCCGGCGGGTGGCGCATGAAATCAAGAACCCCCTCACCTCCATGCGCATTGCGGTCGATCAGCTCGAGCGGTCGCTCACCGCGGGGACTGACGCCGGCAACGGGCGGACCGCCACCGCCGTCGAGGTGATGGGCGCGGAAACCAACCGGCTGGAGCGGCTCGCCCGTGAGTTCGCCGAGTTCGGCCGGCTGCCCGAAGGGCCGCGGAGTGACGTGGATCTGGTCGAGCTGCTGGAAGAACTCGGCAAGACCGGTGTCCCGGACGGTGTGCGCGTTCGCGTGTCCGGCACGGGGCGACGGATTCTCTCGGGGTACTACGAGCCCCTCAGGCGCGCGTTTGCGAATCTCCTCCGCAACGCGTCGGAGGCGATGGGGGGCACGGGGCAGATCGACGTCGCCGTCGCCCCGGCCGGGGCGGGCGGATGCTCCGTCACCATCGCGGACCACGGACCCGGCGTGCCCGCCGAGCTCAAGTCCCGGCTCTTCGAGCCGTATTTCACGACCAAAGCGGACGGCACCGGACTCGGTCTGGCCCTGGTCCGGCAGACCGTCGAAGCCCACGGGGGCAGCGTGTCCATCGGCGACACACCCGGCGGGGGCGCCACCTTCACGATTGCGTTCCCCTCATGAGCTCACGCGTCCTGCTGATCGACGACGAAGCGAACATCCGCCGGATGGTCGGCGCCCTGTTGCAGGGGGAAGGGTTCGAAACCCTGGAAGCCCCCAACGGCGCGGCCGGTCTCGCCGCGATCCAGGAGACGCCACCCGACGTGGTCATGCTCGATCTCATGATGCCGGGGGAGCTGGACGGCCTCGCCACCCTCGAACGGCTGAAACAGCGTCTGCCGGACATCCCGGTCGTGATGATGAGCGGCAAGGCGTCCCTGGCCGACGCCGTGCGGGCCACCAAGCTCGGCGCGTTCCAGTTCCTCGAGAAACCCTTGACGCCGGAAGGCGTGCTGGTGGCGGTTCGCGGGGCCCTCGAGCTGGCGCGGACGCTGGCCGAGAACCGGCGGCTGCGGGAGGCTTTGGGGCAGAGCGATCCGCTCGTGGGGTCGTCCCCCGCCATGGAGGAGCTGCGCAGCCTCATCGCGCGTATCGCGCCGACGGAGGCGCGGGTCCTCATCACCGGCGAATCGGGCACCGGCAAGGAGCTCGTGGCGTCGGCCATTCACCGCCAGAGCGGGCGGTCCACCCGGCCCTTCATCACGGTCAACAGCGCCGCGCTTCCCAAGGACCTGGTGGAGTCCGAGATGTTCGGCCACGAGCGGGGGGCGTTCACCGGCGCCACCGAGCGCCGGCTCGGCCGCTTCGAGCTGGCCGACGGCGGCGTGCTGTTCCTGGACGAGGTCGGAGACCTCGGGGGAGAGGCGCAGGCCAAGCTGTTGCGCGTGCTCGAGACCGGCGTCATCGAGCGGATCGGCGGCGAAAAGCCGATCACCGTGAACGTCCGCGTCATCGCCGCCACCAACAAGGACCTCGGCAAGGCGGTGCGGGACGGCCACTTCCGGGACGACCTGCTCTTTCGTCTGAACGTGATCCCCGTACACATCCCGCCGCTCCGTGAGCGCGCCGGGGACATCCCGGCCCTCGTGTCGCATTTCGCCCAGCGCCAGGCCACCCGCCTGGGCCGGGTCGTGAAGCTCGACTCGGGTGCCGTGCAGCTGCTCGCGACCTACCCGTGGCCCGGCAACGTCCGGGAGCTCGCGAATTCCGTGGAGCGCCTGGCGATCCTCTCCGGCACCGCGGGTATCACGGCCGAAGACGTCACCAGGGTCCTCCCGCGGGATGGGGTCGCGGCAGCCACGGCGGCCACGGCCGGGTGGGAGGATGTGGCCCTGACGGACGCCCTCGACCGGTACGAGCAGTCCCTGATCACCCGGGCGCTGTCGGCGGCGCGGGGCAATGTCGCCGACGCGGCCCGGCGGTTATCCACCGATCGAGCCAATTTGTACCGCCGCATGCGGCGCCTCGGTATCGAGCCGCCGCGCGAGCGAGATGGGATGACGCCATGAAGACTCTGCTCCTGGCCCTCGCGCTGGCCGTACCCGCGGGCGCCCTCGCCCAGGACACCGCCATCGTGATCAACCCCGAGACCAACGGGGTGCACCTCACGCCGGCCGAGCTGCCCCGGCAAGTGGCGGACTCGGCCATCGCCTTCTTCAACTCCTCCGGCACCAGCCGCCTGGTGGGCAGAACGGAAATCCCTCCGGGCGCGGTATGGCGGGGGGATGTCGCCGTCCGGAACGGCCCGGTGATCCTCGCCGGCCGGATCGAGGGTTCGCTCCTCGTGATCAACGGCGACCTGGTGCTCCGGCCCGGAGCCGTCGTGACCGGCGCGGTGCTGGTGGTCGGCGGTGAGCTCTCGGGGTCCGACAGCTCCCGGGTGGAGGGTAAGGCACGCGTCTACTACGAAGCCCTCGGATTCCGCATGAAGGGCGATTCGCTCCAGTACTCGCCGAATCTCCGGCGGCGGTACGGACAGTTCGCCGCCGAATACGTCTTCAATACTCCTGAGACCCGCTCGGCCCTGACCATCGCCACCGGTGGCACCTACGACCGCGTGGAAGGCCTGCCGCTGGTCTTCGGTCCGGTCTTCGACTGGCAGGTGGATCCGCGCGATCACCTGCGTCTCGACGCGCTCGGCGTGTTCCGCACCGCCGGCGATCTCACCGGGGCGCGCGGTGACCTCGGGTACCGGCTGCGGGCCGAGATCCGCACGGGCCGTTACCGCCCGGTGAGCCTCGCGCTCAGCGCCTTCAACGTGGTCTCGCCCGTGGAAGACTGGAGCCTCTCCGGGTCCGAAGTCGGATGGGCCTCGTTCCTCTTCCGCCGGGACTATCGCGACTACTATGCGAACCAGGGCGTGGCCATCAAGGTCTCGGCCCAGCCGGAACGCCAGGTCACGGCGGACGTCGAGTGGCGGAAGGAATCCCAGCGGAGCATCGCGTCCCTCGATCCGTTTTCGATGTTCCGCAACGATGAAGTGTGGCGCCCCAACCCGCCGATCGATGGTGGCCACTATCACACCCTCGGACTGGGCGTCACGTTCGACACGCGCAACGACCCGGACGAGCCGACCACGGGGTGGTGGGCGCGACTCCAGGTGGAGCGCTCGACGTCCCCGGATGTCGCGCCCCAGACCGGCGTCCCCGCATTTGTGCGGCCCCCGATTCCGACCGACGGGTCGTACGAGTTCTCCCGGTTCTTTCTGGAGGCGCGGAGCTACCAGCGGATCGGCGGCTTTGGCCGGGCGAATCTCCGGATGCTCTTCGGGGGATGGCTGGGAGGCGACCCCCTGCCCCTCCAGGACCGGTTGAGCCTCGGCGGTCCCGACCCGATGTCCGGATATCCGTTCCGTTACTCCGGGTGCAACAAGGAGATCGTGGATCCGGCGTTCGGCGCGAGCCAGCCCGCGGCGTGTGACCGCCTCCTGTTGTTCCAGGGGGAATACCGGGGCCACATCAACCTGCGGTGGGCCTACAACCCCGGCGAAGATCAGTCGGGATTGCTGTACCGCCTGGAGGGCCCCGATCTGGTCGTGTTCGGCGACGCCGGTCAGGCCTGGCTGGTCGGCAACGGACCGGGCCGCATTCCGTCCAACCGGATCCCCACCATCGGGAGCTGGATCGCCGACCTGGGGTTGGGGATCGACTGGGGCGGTGTGGGTCTCTACGCGGCGAAAGCGGTGACCCTCGGCCAGCCGGTGCGGCTCACCCTCAGACTCCGTCACCGTTTCTAGTGCGCAGTCCCTCCCGGCTGGGCGGGCTGCTGGTGATCGGTCTCTGGGCGGGCGCCGCCCAGGCGCAGACCGACCATCCGACCCTGTCCGTGACGCTGCCCGATTCCGTGACGCCGCGGGTCCAGGCCGTCGCCCTGCTCTCGGATCCGCGGTTTCCCGATCTGCTGAAATCGGGCTTCCCGCTCCGCCTGCACTTCCGGCTCGAGCTCTGGCGCGCGCGGTCCAGCTGGTTCGACCAGTTCGTCAGTGACGCCTCCTGGGATGCGGTGGTGCGGCACGATCCCCTGGCCGACGATTTCGTGCTCTACCGCTCCACCGGAGAGGTGAAGCGGTTCCCCAGCCCCGAGCTGCTCGAAGGCGCGCTCGAGCGGCCGTTCACCGTCAAGCTGGTTCCCCGTTCAGACGGCCGGTACTACTACGTCTGCCGCCTCGAGATCACCACACTCTCCGACTCGGACCTGGACGAGCTGACGCGGTGGCTGAAGGGAGAGGTCGGGCCGGCGGTTTCGGGGGAAGGGAGTCTGGGAGACGCACTCGCGCGGGGGGCGCAACGCGCCCTCGTGCGGATCGCCGGTCTGCCGAGATTGACGTTGGAAGCGCGCTCGACGGTGATCGAACGCGCGCGGTAGGCTAGGAGCGCGCAGCTCCGAACTGCTGGTCGATGGCCTTCCGGATCTGATCGAGCGAATTCCCCGCTGCGGCCATTTTCCCCGCCAACATCGCCTCCCCCATGCAGATGTCGCACTGGGCCGCGTGGTCCCCCGTGAAGCAGGTCAGAAGGGACCGGTGCCCCATGTGCTTGGAGCAATCGCAGTGACAGTAGAGGCCGTCCAGGACCTGGGGGATTTGCCGGGCCACGGCGTACGCTTCCGCGGCCCCAGGCGTGTGCATGACCATCCCCTGGGGGACGACCGAGTCGGCCGTGATGCCGGGCCGGGGGGCGGGGTGAACCGATGCGGTGCCGCTGCGGGGAATCGCGACCAGCAGCACCAGGCCCAGGACCGCCACACCGGCGACGATCCAGGGAAGCCTCCTGGCGCTCACAGCCGTTCCAGGGTCCGCAACACATCCGACCCGTAGAAGAGCCGGATGTACTTGGTCTGAATGGCCGTCAGGCGGCGCACCGCCCACGACAGGTGCACGAAGTGCGGCTCGACGGGTGTCCGCATCGGGTGCATCCCCACCTCTTCAGGCAGGAGATTGCCCTTCCGCGTGTTACAGGACGAGCAGGCCGTCACCACGTTGGTCCAGGCGTTCGAACCGCCGCGGGAGAGGGGCACCAGGTGGTCCCGGGTGAGGCATTCACGGTCCCGCAGATCCCGCTGGGTGCGCCCGCAGAACTGGCAGCGGTACTCGTCGCGGGCGAACAGGAACGTGTTGGTCACCTGGCGGCGGAACCGGCGCGGCACGTGCACGAACTTGACCAGACGGATGACGGCGGGGCGCGGCAGGCGCAGGCGCTCGGAGCGGATCACAGCATCGTGGTCCGCTTCGACGATCTCGGCTTTGCCGTCGATCACAAGACGCAACGCCCGTCGCACCGGCACCATGGTGAGGGGCTCGAACGAAGCGTTCAGTGCCAAGCAGCGCAAGAGAAGCTCTCCCGTCAAAAAATTGCCGCCTCACTCACCAAATTGGGGCGGCAACGGTATGCTACATCAGAGGATAGGGGCGGGCAAGGCGTGCCTTGGAAGGGTCTCTACGTGACGGGCACGAACCCCTTTCTAAGCTCTTCAATTTGAGCTTCCACAGATGCGCGGGACGCGCCCCCCGGTGTGGAACGCCGCTCCACGGAATCCTCCCACGTGCCGAGCCGCGCGAGGGCCCCCGGCAGCTCCGCGTGGATGTCGCGCGCGGTGTGCTGAGGGACCCGGTCGATCGGCACTCCCGCCTTTTCCGCTTCCCGCACCAGCCGCCCGACGATGCCGTGGCTTTCACGGAATGGAATCCCCGCTCCCACCAGGAGGTCGGCCAGGTCGGTGGCGCGGAGTGACGCGTCGAGCGCTCCGGCCATGCGCTCCACGTCGACCTGCAACGTGCCGAGGGCGCCGGAGAGCGCGGGGAGAACGGCGGTGAGAGTGTCGAAGGCGTCGAACAGGAGGGCCTTGTCCTCCTGGAGGTCTTTCTGATAGCCCGCGGGAATGCCCTTGAGCGTCGAGAGCAGTGCGATCAAGTCGCCCTGGAGCCGCGCCGCCTTGGCACGGGTGAGCTCGAACACGTCGGGATTCCGCTTCTGCGGCATCAGGCTCGATCCGGTGCTGAACGCATCCGAGAGTCTCACGAAGCCGAACTCGGACGACGCATAGAGAATGATCTCGGCGGCGAGCCGGGAGAGATGCACACCGATGAGCGAAATGATGAAAAGCGCTTCGGCCACGAAGTCGCGGTCACCGGTGGCGTCCAGCGCATTCGAGGAAATGGTACGGAAGCCGAGCGCTTCCTTGAGCAGCACGCGGTCCACCGGAAACCCGGAGCCGGCGAGGGCGCCTGAGCCCAGCGGCAGCTCGGCCACGCGGCGCCGGGCGTCGGCCAGCCGCTGGCGGTCACGCACCAGGGGCCAGGCGTGAGCGAGCAGGACGTAGGCCCACCGCAGGGGCTGGGCGCGCTGTCCGTGGGTGTAGCCGGGCATCAGGTCGCCGACACCTTCGGCGGCCCGGGCCACGATGGTCCGGCCCAGGACGATGAGGTCGGCGTCGAGCTGGTCGATGGCGTCGAGGGTCCAGAGGCGCAGGTCGGTGGCGACCTGGTCGTTCCGGGAACGGCCGGTGTGGAGCTTCCCTGCCACCGCGCCGACTTCTTCGTACAGCAGGCGCTCCACCAGCGTATGGACGTCCTCGTCGGGCGCGCCCACGGCGGCTCCGTCGGCGAGGCGTTCCGCGACGCGGTCGAGCCCTTCGAGCAGTTGAATCTCTTCGACGGTCGAGAGCACGCCCACCCGGCCGAGCGCGTGGACCCAGGCTTTGCTGGCCGTGACATCCTGGGGCCAGAGGCGATGGTCCACCGGGAGGGAGCGGTTCAGCGCGTCGAGCGCCTCGGCCGGCCCCAACGCAAAGCGCCCGCCCCACATCTGATGAGCGGGACTGGGCGCCTCCTGTGGTGCCTTGCCTTCCGCCATCAGTCGGCCGCGGCTCCGATTTCGCGCTGCCGCTGGGACTCGAGGCCGGCGGAGATCTTCGTCGCCAGACCGTACAGGTGGATGAAGCCTTCGGCGTCCTTCTGGTTGTAGACGTTGTCCTTGCCGAAGGTGGCGTACGACGGCTGGTAGAGCGCGTAGGGACTCTCGCGGCCGGCCACGGTGATGCCGCCCTTGAAGAGCTTGAGGCGCGTGGTGCCGGTCACTCGCTGCTGGGTGCTGTTCACCGCCGCGTCGAGCGCCTCGCGCTCGGGGGTCCACCAGCGGCCGTCGTACACCAGGTCCGCGTAGTGCAAGGCCAGCTCGTCTTTCATCTTCAGGGTCCGGCGGTCGAGCACCAGCTGCTCCAGCTCGCGGTGCGCGGCGTACAGGAGGGAGCCGCCCGGCGTCTCGTAGACTCCGCGCGACTTCATGCCCACCAGCCGGTCTTCCACCACGTCGGCGCGGCCGATGCCGTGCTCACCGGCGATTTCGTTCAGGACTTCGAGGAGCTTGACGGGGCCCAGGGCCTCGCCGTCCACCGTCACTGGGATGCCGGCGTCGAACCCGATCTGGACCGTCTGCGGCCGGTCCGGCGCCGTGAGGGGGTCGCGGGTCATCACGAAAATGTGCTCGGGCGCCTCGACGGACGGGTCTTCGAGAATCCCGCCTTCGTGCGAGCAGTGCCAGAGATTGCGGTCGGTGGAGTACGGCTTCTCGAGCGTCGCCTGGATCGGGATGTTGTTCGCCTTCACGTACGCGATCAGCTCTTCCCGGCCCTTGAAGGTCCACTCCCGCCAGGGCGCGATGACCTTGAGGTCGGGGGCCAGGGCGGCGTAGGTCAGCTCGAAGCGGACCTGATCGTTCCCCTTGCCGGTACAGCCGTGCGCCACCGCCTGCGCCCCCGCCCGCCGGGCCGCGGCCACCTGATGCGCCGCCGTGATGGGTCGCGCCATGGACGTACCCAGGAGGTAAGTCCGCGCGTAGATCGCGCCGGCTTTGAGCGTGGGGAAGACGAAGTCCTTGACGAACGGCTCACGCAGGTCTTCGATGACGCAGTCCACCGCGCCCGAACGCTTGGCCTTTTCCACCAGCCCGTGGAGCTCGCCCCCGCCCTGTCCCACGTCCGCGGCGAAGCACAGCACGCGGGCCCCGTAGGTATCGCGGAGCCAGGGGAGAATGGCGGAGGTATCGAGACCGCCGGAATACGCGAGGACGACGAGAGGACCCATCAGCGCGCCACCCGAGTTGGAGGTTTATGCATCGCAATGCATAAACATACAGGGGGACCGGAGGGGCGCAAGGCCGGGCGGACGGGCTACGGCAGTCCGGCGAGCTCCTCGATGCGGGTCTGGATGGCTCGGCGGGCGCGCTCGCTTTTCGTGATGACGAGGATGGCGTCATCCCCCGCGATGGTGCCGATGATCTCGGTCCACCCCGAGCCATCCACGGCCACCGCCAGGGGCTGCGCGGCGCCGGTCGCGGTTTTCAATACGAGCAGTGGCCCGACACCGTCGACGGAAACGAGCATGGTGGGCAGGAGCTGTTCCAGATGCGGCCGGGGGGCCGCGCCGACTTCGTCGGGAGGCGAGTAGTAGGACGCGCCATCGGGTGCCGACACTTTGGCCAGCCCCAGCTCCCGGATGTCCCGGGAGAGCGTCGCCTGGGTGACGTCGAACCCCTCCGCAGACAGGAGCTCGCGCAGCTGCTCCTGGCTTCCTACGGTATCGCGGCGGATCACCTTGAGAATGGCGGCGTGGCGCTGGGTTTTCATGCGACCGCAAATCTAGCCTTTCTCGTTGCGGTAGACGATCCGACCGGAAACCACCGTCAAGAGCGTGGTCGGTCGGTCCGTCGGATAATCGGCGAGAACCGCCAGGTCACCCTGTTTCCCGACCTCCAGTGACCCGATCACCCGCTCCAGGCACAGGGCGCGGGCACCTTCGAACGTCAGCATCCGCAGGGCGTCTTCCCCTTCAAGACTCGCGGCCCTTCCCTCCGCCCAAAGATCCAGAGACCCGACGCTGACGACTGAATCGGTCCCCAGGCCGACCGGCACGCCCGCACGCCTCAACGCCGCAAGGGGGGCGGTGCCGTGGCCGTGGGCCCGATTGGAGATCGGGCAATGCGCGACCCCCACCCGGGTGTCCGCGAGCGTCGCGATATCCCGCGAGTCGAGCTGGATGGTGTGAATGCAGAGGGTGCCGGGCCTCAGCACACCCAATCCGCGCAGCAGCTGGACGGGAGACATGCGGTGCGCTTCCACCGGAATCCCGCGATCGCCCCAGGCTGCCGCAAAGGGCCCTTCCCCGTCCCGCACGAACGCCAATTCCTCCTTCGCCTCGGCCAGGTGCACCGCGATGGGGAGGCCGTCTCGCAGGGCGTACGTCGCCACGGCGCGGTAGAGCGGTGCGCTGACCGAGTAGGGGGCATGGGGAGAGACCCCGAGGCTGGCGTGAAAGGACGTGAAGCGCCGCAGCTCGTGGACCCGACGCTTCAGTCCCTCGAGCGCCGTCTCCTCCTGGGCCGGATCGGGGCCGAAGACTTCGTGGTATGCGATTCCCCGTCCCCCCAGGCGGAAGAGCGCCCGCAGTGCGGCGCCCGAGTCGCCCGTGTCCGCCACACAGGTCACCCCCTGGGCCCAGCAGTCCCTCAGTCCCTGTTCCGCCGCGGCGTCGAATTCCTCCGTCTTGGTCTCTGCTTTCAGCGCCCGCACCCGGCCGATCCAGCGCGGGAAAGACTGCTCCGGATCGTTCTTCCCCTTCAGATGCGTCAGCTCGAGGTGCGTGTGGGTATTGACCAGTCCGGGAACCAGCACGGCGTCCCGGTACTCGCCCGCCTCGCAGCCCGGGGGAGTGGGGACGTGGGCATGTGGGCCGACGCGCAGGATCTTCCCGTCATCCCCTACGAGAACGGCGCCGTCCTCGATGGGCGGCGCCGTAACGGGGTGTACGCGCCCCGCGCGAATCCGGAGCACGGTCAGGGATTGATGCCGGTGCCGAGTCCCGAGTGGACCGGGCACAGCTTGGTGGGCTCGGTGCCGGGATAGAACCAGTCCCAGTGATGCAGGGAATCGGGACAGAACGGCGTCGCCAGGAATCCATTCGACCAGTCGACCTCCCGGGTGATCAGGGAGTCGGGGCGCGGCCAGTCCGCGGGCGCGGGCCGGCGGTCGTACACGTCCTTCATCATGGCGGTCCACGCCGGCGCAGCGATCCGGCCACCCGAGGCGTTGTGCGGCAGGATGGGCTGGAGCAGATCGTACCCGACCCAGACCGCCGTCACGATCTGCGGCGTGTACCCGATGAACCACGCATCCGTGTACGTGTCGGTGGTGCCCGTCTTGCCCGCGGCCGGAATGGTGAACCCCGATCCCCACACCGCGCTGAAGGCCGTGCCGCGGCGGATCACGTCCTTCATCATGTCCACCATCAGCCACGTGTGCGAAGAGTCCATCACCTCGGTGCGGTCCGCGGACGACCGGAAGAGCACGTTGCCCTGCGCGTCTTCGACGTAGTCGATGCCGTAGGCGGCGGCCCGCGTTCCCAGCGTCGCGAACGCCGTGTACGCCGAGGCCATCTCGAGGGGGCGCACGGTGGCCGAACCGATGTGAATGGACGGCACGTTCGGGATCGGGGTCGTCAGCCCGTACCGGCGCGCTTCGCCGATCACGGTCTGCTCCCCGAGCGACATCCCCAGCTTGATGGTGGCGAGGTTGCGCGATCCGTAGAGCGCGCGCCGCATGGGGATGGCCCCCCACGTGGAGTCGTCGTCGTCCTTCGGGTTCCAGGGCTGGCTGTCTTTCTGCAGGATCGGCTGGGACAGCGGCGTGTCGTCGAGGATCTCCGTCACCGGGTGCCCGGCACGGATCGCCGCGGAGTAGACGAACGGCTTGAAGGTCGACCCCGCCTGGCGCAGCGCCTGCGTGGCGCGGTTGTACTTGGAGTCGTCGAAATCCCGTCCGCCCACCATGGCCAGGATGGCGCCGGTGTGGACGTCGAGGGAGACGAGCGCCCCCTGCAGGTACTGGGTGAACCCGCTGGGGTTCTCGCCCGACGCCTTCTGGTTCTCGAGGACGTCGCGATAGGTCTTGCCGGGAAACCGGTTCCCGGAATAGACACCCGATTCGATCGTCTCGAGCTGATTCTCGACCGCCCGCTCGGCCGCATCCTGCATGTCGAGATCGAGCGTGGTGTGAATCCGGAGTCCGCCGTTGTACAGGGTTTGGCCGAACTGCACCTCCAGCGTCTGCCGGATCCATTCGACGAAATACGGAGCCACGTCCCCGTACGCGGTACGATTGTTGGTGAGGACCAGCGGGTACGCCTTCCACAGCTCCGCGTCTTCCGGCGTGAGGAGGCCCTGATCGCGCATCAGGTCCAGGACCACATTCCGGCGGCGGACGGCGCGGTCGGGATGGAGCCGGGGGTTGTACGACGCCGGCGCCTTGGGGAGCGCCGCCAGCGTCGCCGCTTCGGCGACATTCAGGTCCTTCGCGGATTTCCCGAAGTACACCTGCGCCGCCGCGTCCACGCCGTGCGCGCCGGAGCCCAGGTCGATCTGGTTGAGATACAGCTCGAGGATCGTGTCCTTGGGAAAATTCCGTTCGATCTCTACCGCCACCCGCGCTTCCTTGAGCTTGCGGGTGAGAGTCTTGTCCCGGGAGATCTGGTCGGTGAACACGTTCCGGGCCAGCTGCATCGTGATGGTCGAGAATCCCTGGCTGTAGCCCAACGACAGGATGTCCGCCTTCAAGGCGCCCAGAATGCGCCAGTAGTCGATACCGTGGTGCGCATAGAACC
>Ga0070709_10000410_pt1 | contig 26164 bp, 31 predicted proteins | sample LARL51metaG_FD_65449 | JGI IMG/M metagenome (GOLD analysis project Ga0070709, IMG submission 65449) | Corn, switchgrass and miscanthus rhizosphere microbial communities from Kellogg Biological Station, Michigan, USA - LAR L5-1 metaG | ecosystem: Host-associated > Plants > Roots > Rhizosphere ... | reverse complement strand
AGCTCGGGTGATAATCACAACCTATAATCAGCATGTTCGGCTCCTTTCTCCCGAGCCTTGGTTGGTTGGCACCACCAAAGTTTACTCGGGCCTGGGAGCCGACATTGTTATGGAATCATTTCACTCATCCGAAAAACAGGCGAAAGGAAAAGCGCACGGTTTGAAACAAGTGACGGCCATCGAGCCGGAAGTGAAGTTTCCTGTTTGTGAATTTCTCAGTCCTATGCGGTAGTCGGGGTCGGCTAATAAGTTAGTGCCCGAATCTCCCAATAATGGCACCGATGATGGTTCCGCCAATCGCTCCCATGCCGATGATGGGGCCGTAAGCCTTCGTGATGATGGCGTCGGGGATGCTAAGCAGAAGCCCGAAAAGCAATCCCACTGCCCATCCGGGCCACGGCAATCGGACAGCTCCGATCACGAACCCAATCCCGAAACGGGCGATGAAAGCCGCCGTGATCGCCGCCTTCTTGTCGGGGAAGCTCATGGGCAGCATGATTCCAACGTCTACGGCACCGAACAGTAGACCACAAATCACGCCAAGCACGATTCTTGACATGCCGCTCCATTAACCGACGTCGGCTCGTGGAGATAACAAGATACACGAAATTCTCTAGGGGCCCGTCCAGATTGTAGACTCCCGGTCTGGCTGCGTGAACGCCCATGCTCCAGAGATAGTTGTTGCAAAATCCCCATTTCACTCATCTTCCCCCCGCGAATCGGTGGCTCAGCGATGGATTCTCCAGTACTCCCAAGACCCATATGGATATGCCAATGGGCGCGATTCCGGTTAGGCGTATTCCCCACAGATTAGCGGGCGTCTGCGGCTCCAGCGCGTCGGCATTGGGTAAGGCCAGTGTAGCATCGGGGTGATCGTGTACCAGAGTCGTACCCATGGCATCGCCTCTGATACTGGACATCACTTCACGCCGGGGATAATTTTTCACCATCAACGAGTTCTTCTGTGCGGGAAGAAAGTCGCCGGGACTAGTCCGGGCCGCAACTCCGAATGCGCTCATGGGAGGCGGGCCGATGAGCACGGATGCTGATGGTCGCGATCAGACTATATGGAAAGACTTGTGCTTGAGCAAAGGATGGCAGTGTCGCCTTTGTGGGGCGATTCCAGAAATCGGCACTGAGTTTGAAAAAGGCTTGTGCGAGGATTGCCAGCTTTCGCTACGGAATTACGAATCAACCAGTACGTAATCCCATGCAATCAGTGGCGCTGTTTTGTCATTTGGCGTTAAATCTCCATTGCACGCATTGACCGGTAGTCTTCACCCCTTCACGTAAGCGAGCTTCGCGGCTATTTTTCCATTCCGTACGGTGAAAACGTCAACGCCACGCAGGTGCCATGGCTGACCGTTTCGCATCTTCCGATAAACCCATAGCACCGTGGCGCGATTTCCGCTAACGATCACTTCCTCAGCCTCGAATTGTGCGTCGGCATTGTGCAGAAACCATCCGCGCCAAAATTCGACCACAGCGGCCTTTCCCTCGATGCGTCGGCCGTCGGGAGCGGGAGAGGTGTCCTCGAACACTGTGTCTTCGGTTAAGAGTGCAATCATCGCGTCAGCATCGTGGCGATTAAACACCTCGTTGAAGTTGTCAATGGCCGTGCGCGTCGCGTGCTCCTGTGCGCGCACGCTCTGCTCCTGTCTCATGGGAACCTCCCGCGGAGAACACACACTGCCAAACAGGACCACGGAACACATTCCTACGACGATTTGGTGATTTGCTGAGTGCATGCGCATCCATTCCTCAAGCTCGGGTGATAATCACAACCTATAATCAGCATGTTCGGCTGCTTTCTCCCGAGCCTCGGTTGGTTGGGACCACCGAAGTCTACTCGGGCCTGGGAGCCGACATTGTTATGGAATCATTACTCTCATCTGCCGGTCAAATGAGGGTGAGCATACTAGCTGTTCACTTGCACAATCGTAGCGGGGACTTTCTGACATGCCTTCCGAAGCCGGCAACTTGAAATGGGTGAGCAATGGTTTCTTGTCGGGTGTTCAGACTTGCTGTGGCCACCATCTAGGACAGTGTTTGTGGTCAGCAATCCAGTACGACTTAAGATTTCTGTTGGATTTTGGCCGTTACTCGGGGCGAAGTCCGTCTTTATAAATCGGACCGCCGTTGCGCGAAGGCGGATCAGAGACGGCACGAATGAATGATATCAGCGCTTGAATGTCCGACTTGGTGAGCGTATTGCCCCATGCAGGCATGAGTGCTGACTTCTGTAGTCCGGGTCCGCCATTCGTGATGATCGCTTGTAGATCTGCATCGCTCAGCTTGTTCAGCGTGTCGCCCTCGGTAAAAGGATGAGGCTTTATCTCGAGGTTGTCGTAGTTGGATACGCGCTCGACCGTTGACTCCGGATTGTGGCAGCGATCGCAATATTGGTCATGGAGCTTGCGGCCGAGAGCTTGCTGATATCCAAGAGCGATCTCTTCCAGTTTTAGTTCGACTTTCTTGTGAGATTTGTCGAATGTAAAAGCGGTGATCTGATATCGTCCGGCCATGCCGCCGAGAGAAACATTCGTGGTCACCTGACCGCTGGAATCTGTAATGCCGTTTGGGGGATCGACTGTCACTCCCGGAGCTGCGGAAAACTCGACAAGTGCTCCCATCGCTGCATTTCCCTGCTCGTCGTTTACCTGAACGACTAAGGGCTGGGGCAAGGCACTTCCGGTCTGGGCAAGCTGCTTGCCACCACTGGCTTCCACGATGGCTGCACCGAACGCTGTAGGTTTCGGCAGCGCTGCCGGCTCATGCTTGTGCGAGCAGGAGCTTGCCAGTAAGGCAAACCAAAGAAGGAATGCAGTGTAGGCTTTCATTTCTTTGCGACCTCCTGTTTGGCTCCACCTTTCTGTGACATCAGGAAAGTGGTAAGCGCCCGCGCATCTTCGTCGGTCATAGCTCGGTTGGGCTCGATGGTGCCCGGACGAAGCACTTGCGGATTCTTCAACCACTGATAAATCCATGCCGAGGTCAAACGCGACCCAACATGCGTCAGCGTTGGCCCGATGTAGCCCCTGTCGACGTTCGAGTCGACGATGTGACACCCCTGGCACGCGTACTTGCCATAGAACAGTTGCCTACCAAGTTCGATTGGGCCAGTTGAGAATTCGCCTAGCGAAATCGAATCGCGGTCGATTGCTGGGTTCTGATAAACGGTCATCATGTAGTCAGTGAGTTCGTTGACTTCACTATCGGTCAGATTGAAGCGCGGCATGCGGCGGATGAGCGCCGGACGCAGAGTTCCCGGATTCTTGAGGAACTGGACCAGCCAATCCCGCTGGACTGAACTGCCTTCCCACGTGAGGTCTGGGGCCATATCGCCGCCGTGACCATTGATGCGATGGCAGCTGAAGCAGGCCAAGTCGGTCATCAGTTTTCCCGCCTTGCCTGCAGGTTGATAATCTGTTTCGGCTCTGCCAGGCACCTCGAGCGATGGTGGAAGCCTGTACGAACGCTCATTCAGCGAGAGCAACGCCGTGGTGAGGGCATTGATCTGCGCAGCAGTGAATGTGTATTGTGGCATCTTCAGCCCCGGCGAAAAGGCGCGCGGATTCCTGATTTTTCCTGCAATGTAATCCGGCAGCGTGTGCGCCATGCCAGGCAGGAAGATCAGCTGTGTGGGGGCCTTACTTCCAATGCGGCTGAGTTCTGGAGCGAAATTCTCAGGTCTCTTGATGCCGGCAATTTCATGGCACGAGGCGCAGCCGTAGTCAGAAACAAGGTGTTTTCCATGCGCGATCTGCTCCGGAGTTGCTGGGTCCAGATGAAGGTTAGCAAGCAGATCGGAATCAGTTTTAGCCAGCAAGAATCCGGCGAGGGTTGCAACCTGGCTATCGCTGAATCGGTAATGCGGCATTCCCGTGCCAGGGTCGTAGACTCGTGGATTCCGTAGCCATGCTTGCAGCCATTCCGTTTTGATCTTGCTGCCCACGCGAGTCAGTTCTGGCCCGACATCGCCACCTACAATATTTCCAGCAGCATTCTGTACCGCGTGGCACGAGGCACAGAAGGATTCTCCGTACAGGCTGGGTCCAGCCGTAGGATCGCTCGATGCCTTAACTGAGACCGTGATATTGTCGCCTGCGATTGGTGTGCTGTTGGCGATGAGGAACGCTGAAATATCGCGTGCGTCGTCATCGCTCAGCTTGAAATTCGGCATGCTAGATGTCGCCGCGTACGCCTGGGGTTCTTTCAGCCAGGCGAAGATCCATTCCCGCGACGTCTTGTCTGCGATGTGGGACAGCGAGGGCGGATCATCGGTCGCCCTGATCGCGCTACCATCAGGCAGTTTGACCGCGTGGCAGTGAACGCAGCCTTGCCTCGCCAACAGACTACGGCCTTGGTTGAGCTTCGGTGTCCCCGGCAGTTGTCCGCGATGGCATTGTCCGCAGGAGGACTCGATGTACTTTGTGGGCAGAATCGGTTGCTCCCAGGCGAGCGTGCTGTTATGTGCCTCCGTGACAGTGGTTGCGGCTCCTTGCCCGCGATGGCAGACGGTGCAACCGAATTGATCGAGCTTGTGCGGAATCACAGGATGTTTTCGATAAGGCTGCGTCGCCACATCCGTCAGGCCGGCTTCCTGCAAGGCCACGTGGCAGCTGGTGCAGCGATCTACCACATCAAGATCTGGCACCCAGATCTGCTGGATCCCGCTCTGGAAGTGTCGTTGCAGGGTATTGGCGTCGCTGCGGTTGCGGATCATTCTGAGGTAACCGTGCTGATAATGACGCCACTCGCTGAAGAAGTTCTTCGCCGGAGCGATCGCCATGGATAATAAAAAAATCACGCTGACGACGCCGAAGGCGCGCACGCTATCTCCGAACAATTTCTGCCAGAGCGAGGTGAGTTTTTCTTTCATGACTGCCGCATCCTCATCATCTTCATGAACCCTGCCACGGCCAGACCCAGGACCAGCCCGGCCCACGAAAGAACGTACCGATTGCAGTCAGCACCACCAACTCGAATAAGAACCAGGTCATCACCCAATAGGAAAGGGGCCTGGCTCCGAGGTAACGGCGTAAAGTCGAGGGTGATTGTGGAGAGCTATTGGCGGCGAGCAGCATTAGCCCGACCATGATCAACGTCGGGATCAGCGCCGCGTAGACTCTAAAAAGAAGGAGGAACAGGGACAACGCACTAGCGACGACATAGAAGATCCTCAATCGCTCCGGCCGGTCTTTTAGAAAAAGCCCATCGGCTTCTATGTTGACCTTGAAATACGGGATTACGATGAGCGCCATTACCACCAAGCCCGGCACCATCACACCGGCCACGACGGGCGGGAAATAGTGCAGCATCTCCTGCAGCCCAAGGAAGTACCAAGGCGCTTTCGCCGGATTGGGTGTATGTGACGGGTCGGCCAATCCTTCCAATGGAGCATTAAACAATAGCGCGATCCAGATGAGAACTGTCGCCAGCGTCATGATCGCCACTGCTGCCCGGAAGAGCACTTCGGGAAAGGTTTGAATCTGATCTTCGGTCTCAGCTCTTACCTGTGCCGAAGTGCGGCGCGTTATGAAGACGATCCGTCGCGGTGATTTTTTTGCATTCGAATCAACGCCGGCCACAAAATCTCTGTTGTCGGCCATCACTTATTACGCCTCCTTTCCGGAAGCCGCCGGTACACTGTCCGCTCGTACTGTCGCCGGCTCACTACGGTGCGAATACAGCCCGCCATCCTTGCGAATCCTCCAGAAATGAATCGCGACGAAGAAAATTGCGGTCAGCGGCAGGATCATGCAGTGCAGCACATAGAAGCGGAGCAGCGCGTTGGCGTTCACCGCGTTGCCGCCCAACAGGAGGAAGTGAATCTTGTCTCCGATGACCGGAACTGCTGATGCGATATTCGAACCTACCGTGATGGCCCAGTACGCCAACTGATCCCAAGGAAGCAGGTATCCCGTGTAGCTGAGCAGAAGCGTAATCAGAAGAAGTATCACGCCGATCACCCAGTTAAACTCACGCGGGGTGCGGTACGCTCCGCGATAGAAAACTTTGAACATGTGGGCAAAGACCAAGAAAACCATGGCGTGCGCAGACCATCGGTGCAGGTTGCGTAGAAACAATCCCGACGACACCACGAACTGCAGGTCCTTCGTGTCCGCGTAAGCCTGCGGCACGGACGGATGGTAATAGAGCATGAGAGGAATGCCGGTAGCGACGAGAATCAGGAATGTTCCGAACGTCAGGGTGCCCAGATACCATGTTGCACTGAGACTCAGGACGCGTGTGCGGACCTTGGTGGAGAACAGATGCAGAAACACGTTTTGCTGAATGGCCAACGCACGCTTCAGTGTGCTGGATCCTGTGCCGCTGCGGAAGATCGAGCGCCAGACCCGTGTCTGCTGTAATTCGTCGAAGTATTGATCCAATGTCCTTGCCATGCTGATTTCCTCTAGCTAGACCCTCACGAAGGAATCACGCGCCAGCGCCGGGACGTCCGTCGAACGGTCGACCAGCAGGTCACCATCGTCGTTGATCCAGATTCGTTTCCACGGAAGTGGCCTGGGCGCCGGCCCCTCGATCTTGTCTCCCGGCTTGTGATCTCCTTCGGCGTGCACGAAGAACTTGCTGCCGTGGCAGGGGCACGCGATGTTGCCCAACTCCTGCTTCCACGCGGTCAGGCAGCCAAGATGTGTGCACACTGCGCTCAGCGAAAAATAGCCTTCATGGGAATGGATGACGTAGATCCCGTTGTTGACGTCGAGCGTAACCGAGTCGAGCGGGTAACGATCAGGCTTGCCCGCATTCACTACTGGCGACGGCTCATAGAGCACGTTCGGCTCAAGGTACTGATATGAGAACGCCGCCGTGCCGACCGCTGCAATGCTCAAAGATCCCAAGCCGAGTTTCGTGAAGAACTGCCGCCGGCTCAGGTCGTCCCCCAAGGCACCTTTCTTTTCTTCCGCCATATAGCTTCCTCTTGCTACCTCTGCAATCCCGCGCCGATGGACGCGACTGAAATCAAACCAGTCGGCTCCGCCGGAAGCAGGTTGTACGATTCCATGGTGATGGTTCCCACAGGGCAGCGCATCGCGCATAGGCCGCAACGAATGCAACGTGTCTCGTCTTTCAGCATTGCCGCACCGGTGACGACGCCGAGTTCGTCGGCCTTCACTTCGTCGAGCTCGGCACCGAAACAGTCCTGGTTGTCGCGGATATGCTGGATGGTCTCAGGATCGAAAAAGATGCGGTCGAGCGAAACCAGTTCTAGACATTTCTCCGGGCATACATCCACGCAACCGCCACAGAGTATGCACATGCTGCCGTCTTCCGGTACCCCTTCGAAAATTGTGTTGACCCAGCAATGCAGGCAGCGCTGCGCCTCGGCCATAGCCGATACCGCGTCGTAGCCGATTTCGACCTCGGTCACACCCGTGCGCCGTTCGAGTGGCAGCATAGGAATCGGCTGCCGATCGACATCAAGATAGCCAAGCGGCATGGCGTGCCGTTTGAGTAGCTCGACTTCGATAATCGGCTCCGGATGCTTAAGGTCGCGTAAGTATTCGTCAATCCCGACAGCGGCGCGTTTGCCGTCGCCCACACTGTCGATAATCAGGCGGGGCCCGAAGACACAATCGCCCCCGGCGAAGATTCCGGGCGCGGAAGTCATCAGCGTCTGCGGGTTGACAGCGATCAGGCCGCGCGGCGAGATCTCAACCTTATCTTCCGGTGTGAAGAAGTCGAGCCGCGGCGCCTGGCCGATCGCCATTACGATGGTGTCGCACTCGATTTGGCTCTCACTGTTTTCGTAAAAGACCGGGTCGAAGCGTTTATTCTCGTCAAAGACACGCTTCGTCTTGAGCGTTTCGAGCGCCGCGACCTTTCCGTCCTGGCCGAGGATTCGCTTGGGCCCGAATCCGGGATGAATAATGATGCCTTCTTGTTCGGCTTCTTCAATTTCTTCGAGTGCCGCCGGCATCTCATTGCGACGCTCAAGGCATACCAGGTTCACTTCTCGAGCACCCATGCGCAGCGCCGAAAGCGAGATATCAACCATTTCCTTGGTAGCGACGGCCGAGACATTTTCGGCTGAAGGCACGACGTCTTCCACGCCGCCTGCGTGTTGACGAACAACTTCGCGTGCGGCCGAGCGGGCCACGTCCATGGCGACGTTGCCACCTCCGATCACGATAACCTTCTTGCCGATGGTGAATTTGTAGCCAAGGTTCACGTTAAGCAGGAAATCGATGCCCTTGTGCACGCCATCGAGATCAACACCCGGGATGGCAAGATCGCGGCTCCGATGGGCACCGACAGAAATGAGCACGGCGTCGAATCCTTGACGGCGTAGATCAGAAATTGCGAAGTCGCGTCCCGCGGCATGATTCAGCTTGAGGCTGATGTCGCCCGTCTCGAGGATTTCCCGGACCTGCGCCTCGACTACATCGCGCGGCAAACGATATTCAGGGATACCCAGATAAAGCATTCCTCCGGCTACCGGAGCGGCCTCGAAAATCGTGACCGCATAACCCATTAATGCAAGATCGTGCGCTGCCGAAAGTCCTACCGGACCTCCTCCTACGACCGCGACCTTGTATGGAAGTTTCTTCCGACTCCGTCCCTGATTGATATTGATGGGATGTTTCGACTCGGGGCCAAACTGCTCGGTAAGAAATCGCTTGAGCGCACGAATGGAGATTGGCCGGTCGATTTCGCCGCGGCGGCAGGCTGATTCGCAAGGGTGCGCACAAACTCTTCCGCAGATGCTGGCCAGCGGATTGGGATCGCGCGCCAGCCGATAGGCTTCCTCAAATCGCCCCTCGGCAATCAAGCCGACGTAACGTCCGGCGTTGGTGTGAGCCGGACACGCCATCATGCAAGGGAAGTTCGTGTGCAGCCAATCCGCATCGACTCTCTTGTTCTTGAATCTCTTCAGCATTGGTATCGAGTCAAAACCTGAGTATTCGAGCCTGGTGACCTTTTTAGCCGCGCAATACGCGAGAGGGGAAGCGAGCAACGCCTCAAGTGTGCCACTCCCAACTCGCAGCTCGGCAAAATCCCTACTTCGTCAGGGTGAAATCCGCTTTGCCGCTGCCCGATACCGTTACCGGCTTGGACTGCGATTTTGCGCCTTCGTGCCATACCAAGAGTGTGTAACTTCCGTCAGGAACATCCTTGATTTTGTAATTGCCACTATCGTCAGTCTCCGCGAAATAAGGCGTCGGACTGACAATGAGGTATCCGGCCATTTCGGGATGCACGTTACAGAGCAGTGGTACTACGCCGGGCTTGTCGAAAGTGAAAGAACGCTTCTCACCTTTGGGCCAAGTACCGAGATTATGTCCGGCTTTCTTGTCGTTGCCGACCGCAGTCCAGAAGACGTTATGTGCAACGTTGTCACTGTTCAGGAAATCCACCGTCGTGCCCTGCTGCACGACCACAATGTGCGGCGAAAACATTAGTCCTTTTTGATCGATGACCGGGTGGTCCTTGGGAGCAGGAAAGGTCTTTCCCGCAATAGCATCAACGTACACCACCGACTTACCCTTCATCCCAGTAACCTTGCCCTCAATCTCGCCGGCCCGTGCCGCCACGCTCAATCCTGCCACGACCAAAATCGAAACTAATCCTGTGTATTTCATTTCACCATCTCCTTATGTAGTTGCTGCGGGTTGATCCATGGGTTTCAGAAAACAAATCGCGCGACCACGTAAACCGTGTTGTTGGCACTCGCATTGCGACCGGCGCCGTCGTAGTTATTAGATCCGCCATTGAACCGCGTGTACCCGGTGTACTGCGCGGAGAGTTGCAGGTTCTGCCACGGCCAGTACGAGAAATTCGCGATATAGCCTGTGCCTCGCGGATCTCCGTTGGCACTACCGTCCACCGGATCCTGGGGATAGAGAAATGGGTTGATAGTGCCTGTAGTGTTGAACCAGCCAAACGCCCCGGAAGCACGATTGCCAAAATGGTATTCGGCATTGGCCAGGACGGTATTCAGATGGTTGGATGGTTGGTCTGGAATGCTTGCCAATAGACTAGAGTTTTCACGGATATAAGTCGCCCGGAACGAGAGCACGTCTGTGCGGAACATCGTGCGATCGATCTGCGTGTCAACCGCCCAGTCCGTGAATGAATCGGTAAATGGTAGCGTCGCTCCGTTTACGTCGGTAATCCCGTTCGGAGTCGACCGCAAGTGCATGCCGTAGGTCCCGAACTCGTATTGGGTTTTACCTGTCAGCTGTTGCCAAGCGATGCGCCAATACGGCGCAACCCCGCGCACGTTGATTCCAAAGTCCACTCCGTTGTTGGGCTGGGCGCTGCCGAGGTGTTGTGATCGATAGAGAGTCACGTCTGCGTAGAGATGGTTATTCCACATCGCGTATCCACCGAACCCAGCAACGTCCTGACCCAGCGAGGAGATAATCGGAGCGGCAGTTGGAGTAGGCGCCCAGTCATCCGCCACAAAGGGATATCCCCATGCGGGAGTGCTGTTCCACAGGTCCTCGACCGTGGGATTGTTATTCACGTTTAAGCCATAAACGAACTCTTTGTCGCCCCACTTAGTGGCCTTGGCGAACCGGATGTCGGTGTTATCCATGCTGAAGTGGTCGTCTTGAGTGTCGTAGGTGACTTGCAGGAAGCTGCCAACATGCGAGGTCCACGCGCCAGAAAGGAAAAGGGACACATCCTGCGGCAATTCGATGCTGCCGTTTTGTGTGCCAGGAACCGGCGATTTTGTCGAGGTGAATGAAGTTTCGAGCCACGCGGACAATGGCAGAGTTGCCAGAAGATCCAGCGCGGCGCGTTTCTTTCCACCATCGGACTTTACGACCTTCGTTTCGTCTGCCCGATCCACATACCCCAACAGCTTGAATCGGCGGCCTGCGGGATTCAGTTCCGGGGGAGTGTAATGACATCCACTACATGCTAAGCCGGTCTGGCGCGCATAGCTTGGAACAGCCTGCACTCTTGGTGGGTTTACCGCGGCAGCGAATAAGACAACCACGATAACAATCGACGTGAGCACAAAGACGTCCGCTCGTTTCATCTGGAACCCCTTTTTGGACTTGGAGTTTGCCTTCTAATCTCTTTCCAAGATGGCGGGATACTACTCGCGATAGTACTCACCAGCCAGAAGACAAATCACATAGAGATGTGATTTCAATCACACTTCTTGACGTAAGGTCGGGAACGTACCTCGACGTCTACTCGGGCCTGGGAGCAGACATTTGTTTATGGAATCATTACACTCAATGTATGGTCCGCCGCCGAACTGCAAGAGGTTTGAGTTGGGCGAAGCTCAGTCCGCGTAAATGTATCCGGCCTCTTGGTGGAGACAATTAGTCTCCGGGCGCGCGATGATGATCCGCGCGTGTCGGTCCTTCTAAATCCCTCGGTCCCTGGGGACGCATTTGAGTGTCCAGGTTTTCCGACACGCCGTTGGACTGTGGTTTCGTGTTCTTCTCTCCTCAGCAGACCGTTGGAATTACGCTAAAGCTCCGTCGTGGGGGCGGTGGAAAAGTGGAAAGCGTTGTGTGCTTTCCAAGCGCAGCGTCTTTTCCACGGCCATCAAGCTGCCTGTTGCAGAGGTTGATGTCGATAGTCATTGCCATGGGACAACACCGCCCAGGCGATGCGAGCTAGATTGTTAGCGATGGCGACAACCACTTTGTTGCGTGGAGCTCGCCGGCTGAGCCGGTGCACCCACTGTCCCAATCCCGCAGTGTCATACTTGATGCGAAACAGCACAGCGCGGGCACCGTGGATCAGCATGCGGCGCAAATAGACATTGCCGCGTTTACTCATATCGAACAATTTCGGTTTACCTCCAGTGGAATACTGCCGGGGCACAACGCCAACCCAGGCTGCGAAACCGCGTCCGCGACGAAACGCTGTGCCGTTGCCAATGCCGCCACCAGGGCAGTGGAAACCAGCGGTCCAAAGCCGGGAATCTGGCGTAGTCGCCGGCAGCGCTCATCCTCAGTAGCCATGCGCTCAATCTCGTCGGTGACGGTGTCGATGTCGATCTCGATCTGCTTCCACTCTTGCCACAGCCGATTCAGCAGCCAGCAGACGAGGGGTTAGGTTCTGCTCATAATCTTCCACTACCGTGGGCAGGTTCTTGCGCAGGTGAATGGGCTGCACCGGAACGGTGATCCCGCGCTCCAGCAGAAAGCCGCGGATCTCGTTAATAAGTGCCGTGCGACGTTGCACCAGTCGATCCCGAACCCGATGCATGGCTTGCACATCGAGTTGCTCTTCGGTCTTGATCGGCACAAAGCGCATGTTCTGCTTGGTCACCGCTTCAGCGATTCGCTTCCGCATCAATGAAATCGTTCTTGTTCGACTTGCGGTCAGGCTTTACGAACTGGGCCGGGATCAGCCGTACTTCGTGTCCTTGTCCTCGCAGTGCGCTTCCCAGAAAGTGAGCTCCCGAGCACGCTTCAAGGCCGATCAACGAGGGCGGCAGATTCGCCGTATGCGCTAGCAGTTGCGTGCGTGAAAACTTCTTGCGAACTAAAACCTTGCTCCTGCGACCTGCACCGATGGGGAACTGTGTGGGATCGTCAGTCCACGACATCTCTCAAAGGGCTGCCCTTTCTGACCCCTCAGCAGAGGCGCCTTCCTACATTCTGAGCCGTTCTGCCGACCTGCAAGGCGAGCCACACTGCGCGAATCGTTAGGACTGTGGCTGGACTCGCAGGCTGCCGTGATCCTAATCACATACCACCCTTTAGCGGGAATGCGATCCTCCAGCAACATTCAAGGATGGGATGACCGAATGGACAATCCTTCACTGGTTCTCGCGATTTCGAAGCTCGCGGCGGCTGGGGAACAAGCCGGATTAACTCTGGAGCAGATGATCGATCTGCTGGATCACGGGCTTGAGGTTGAGACTCTTCTGGAGTTGATCTGCTTGCGGCTGCATGCTGCTCCACTGCCACCCGCTCACGAAATGTGCCGATACCGCTGGGTCATGTAGCCCGTGGGGCTCCTCCGTACTTGTGTGCTTGTCGCCGTCGCATGGCTTGCGACGGGTCTGATCCTCTACTACTCAGTTCGATTGTGACCCCTGCATCTTTACAGACGAGTGCGAAGGTCGATACATGCTGATGCAATTCGTAAGAGTCTCGCTGCGCCGCTCCAATCCTTGCACGACGACGGAAAACGGTCGCACCCCACGTCTACTTACCCACTCATCGATGGCTTTCCATCTTCATTCACCCTCGGAAAAGTGCATAAGTGCAGCGATGTCGTGGACCCGTACCGCCTCGCGACGAACGCTGACGATTCCTAACTTCTGCCAGCGCCCGAGCAGACGACTTACAGTGCAAAATGTTGTGCCGGTCAGTTGAGCCAGATCCGTTTGGGAGAGATGGATTTCTCCATTCTCGCTGGCCCCAGACCGAAACTGCTTTGATAGCCGCATCAGTTCGCTACTCAATCGTGCGGGTACATCATCCGTGGAAAGTTCGCGAAACCGCTGCTCCATTTCTCGCAGGCGCTCCTCCAGGGCGCGGAACGTATTGTGACGCAGTCGAGGGATGCCATCGAGTAGTTTGGCAAAGTTAATGGAATCCCACACGAGTGTGGTGCCTACTTGGGCCATCTGCGCTGCAGATTCATGCTTCTCGTCTGGCAGTAGACAGAACGTCCCCACTAAGTCACCTGGCCCACAGATTCTGAGCATCACTTCACCACCCCTAAAGCCTGTTTGAGTGACCTTCACAGCGCCCGAGAGGACCAGAAATACCTGCTCGACGCGATCGCCAACCGAAAAGAGGCTTTGGCGACGACACAACCGCTTCTGGCGACCGGCGCAAACGATCGCTGCACAATCCATGGGGCTCAGGCCGGAAAACAATGCGAATCCTTGAAATGGGGCGATCTTCGCGTTAATGGGAGCCTTGACTACCCCTTCTGGCGCGCGCGAGAGATCACGTTCTCCGAACAAATCCAATACTCCTCAAATTTGCTAAACGAGAATCTTATGGCGACGTTCGACTGGCTATTTGCGCGGGGTCAAACAACTCTCACTTTGGGGCACCACACAAGCAATATCCGTTTAGGAGCGCATATAACCCTATTCTGACCAAGAAACGGTTGGTGTTCTCGCGAGACCTTCTCTCTTCGTGGTTCGGGGGAGCAACGGACCCACAGCGGCGTCCGTGTTGTATCCAGCATACCCATTTCAAAAGTAATCTGGGAGTAAAGGCAAGTTGATTGGTGCATCTATGGACATATGTTATGCGGGCGAGCCGGCTACACTTGCCCCAGTGATGCTCAAATTCAGTCGCCGCGTCCGTTTCTTGCGTAGAGAGTTTGGCCTGCGGGATTTCGACTTGAATCGTGTTGATCAGATCTCAGGCTTTGAACTTATACCCACTGCCCAACACGGTAAGAAGGTGTTCCGGGCGCTTCGGATTCTTCTCCAACTTCTGCCGCAGACTTGCAATATGGACGTCCACGGTGCGTGTGAGCGTACCTTCCTCGTATCCCCAAACTTCTTGCAGCAGTTCGTCTCGTGAAAGGGTCTCCCCCCGATGTTCCATCAGATGCCTCAAGAGGTGAAATTCCCGAGCGGAGAGCTCCACCTGCTTGCCATCCCGAGTGACTTCAGTTGCCCGAACATTCATCCGCAAGGAACCGAACCGTAACAAGCGCTTGGTTGGCGGTGACTGCGCACGGCGCAGCAGAGCTTCAATACGCGCCATCAATTCCAGTGTGTGGAACGGTTTGGTCATATAATCATCGGCACCCATTTTCAAACCCACTACTTTCTCGGCAATCTGATCACGTGCTGTTAGCAGCATTATCGGAGTCCCTAACCCCGCCATGCGAATGTCACGGCATATATCGAGTCCGCTGCGGCGTGGAAGCATGATGTCGAGAATGATCAAGTCAAAAGGCAGGCTGGTCGCCTTATACAACCCTTCGCTTCCGTCCGCTCCTAGATCTACCGCGTAACCTTCACTTCGAAGACGATCGCTCAACGTCATTCGCAAACCTTCTTCGTCTTCGATTATCAGAATGTGTTCGTTCATGATTTGGGCTACGCAATGCGGAATTGGCGAACAACCGGGATTTTCTCGAAGGTGAGTGATCCTAGTGCGATTTGGCACGGCAATACCATCATTCTCAATTGCGAGAAATCTCGAGGCTCAACCTAATACTGAATGGTCGGGCCATCCTTAATTTGGAGTTATCCGTGTAACTAGCCTACCCTTTACTACCACGCCATACTTCTCTCTGGACTCCGGGCCGTGCCGGGTTCCTCATGCGGTCTGACCACCAGTAGCGGTTTCTGGAGGATGCAGCTAGTCGTCGGGAGGAAACCTGGAGTTATTCACTCTTTGTGTGTCGAATCTCCATTCGAGGAACGCACAGAAATTCGGCGAAATTGCTGCTTCGTTCTTTTTTCAACAGCCATCCGTGAATAGCACACTTGGGAGAGCTTACAAAAGCGCTGTTCTATTACTTGCAGACCCCAGACCAAGAAACGCATGGTGGCACAGCCTCGCGAAGTAGCCGAGTAGCTTCGAAAGGTTGGAGTTCCATACAAGAGCTGTTCCTTTGGTGCTCACATTCCGAGAACTCATCAAGCAGCGCAGCTTATCGATGTTTCCTTTCGGAGCGTCCACCTAGGGAACCCCACCTCGCCCCCTTGCTCGACAGTGTTCTTTACTTCGTAACTGCGAAGTCTGCTTTAGTTCCACCCGACACGGTGACTGTCTTGGATTGACCTTTTGCCCCCTCGTGCCAAACGGTCACTGTGTAGCTGCCATCAGGAACGCCTTGGATCTTGTAGTTCCCGCTGTCATCTGTTTCGGTGAAGTATGGCGTCGGACTAACCACCAGGTATCCCAGCATCTCCGGATGAACGTTACAAAGCAACGGAACTACGCCTGCCTTGTCGAACGTGTAAGAGCGCTTCTCTCCCTTCGGCCAGGTTCCCAGATTGTGCCCAGACTTTTTGTCCGTGCCGATCGCCGTCCAAAAGGTGTTGTGAGCCACGTTGTCGCTGTTCAGGAAATCAACCGTGGTGCCTCGTTGCACGACCATAACGTGTGGCGAAAACATCAGGCCCTTTTGATCGATAACAGGGTGGTCCTTCGACGCCGGGAACGTCTTGCCCGCAATCGTATCAACGTAAACGACTGACTTTCCCTTCATTCCGCTGACTCTGCCTTCGATATCACCCGCCGTGGCCGCTACACTCAAAGCGGCCACGACAGTCATTAACGCGCATGCTTTGAACTTCATTCTGCAGTCTCCTTGACTCTTACTGTCGTTAGATCTTCAGTCCTCTTAGAAAATGAATCGTGCAACCAGATAAGTCGTGTTGTTACTGCTGGCATTCCGGCCTGCGCCGTCGTAGTTCACAGAGGCACCGTTGAAACGCGTGTACCCGGTGTACTGAGCTGCGAGTTGCAGGTTCTGCCACGGCCAATATGAGAAATTAGCGATATATCCAGAACTCCTGGGGTCGCCGGTCGCACTGCCATTTACATCCGCCTGTGGAAAGAGAAACGGATCGACTGTCCCATGAGTGTCGAACCATCCGAATGCACCCGAAACACGATTGCCGATGTGATACTCAGCATTCGCCATCATCGTGTTCAAGTGATGGCTACCCGGTGATGCCGCGCCCAGTGCAGCCATGGCTGCCAGGTTCGAATTCTCCCGGATGTACGTGCCACGCAGTGACAGCACATCCGTTCTGAACATCGTGCGGTCGATCTGTGCGTCGAACGCGTAGTCCGTGAAATCATCTTCGATCCCGGTCACCGCACTCGGGCTCGAACGAACGTGCATGCCATAGGTTCCGATCTCGTACTGGGTCTTGCCGGTCAACTGTTGGAGCGCCACTCGCCAGTAGGGAGCAAGGCCTCGGATGTTGACTCCGAAATCAGCTCCGTCAAATGGTTGCCCAGTAGCGAGGTGTTGCGAGCGATAGAATGTTGTATCCACGTAGAGGTGGTTATCCCACATGAAGTAGCCGCCGAATCCTGCAACGTCCTGCCCCAGACTGGACAGTATGGGTGCTGCCGCAGGGGTCGGCGCCCAGTTGTCGGCGACGAACGGATAGCCCCATGCTGGCGTGCTGTTCCACAGATCCTCGACCGTCGGATTGTTATTGACGTTCAATCCAAATACCAATTCCTTGCCGCCAAGTGTTGTCTTGTTGGCGTAGCGAACATCGGTGTTGTCCATGGTGAAGTGATCGTCTTGTACGTCGTAAGTCACCTGGAGAAAGCTGCCGACATGGCTTGTCCATGCCCCTGACAGAAACAGAGAAATGTCTTGTGGCATTTCAACGCTTCCGTTCTGCGTGCCGGGAATCGGGGACTTCGTTGATGTGAACGAAGTCTGCAGCCAGGCAGAGAGCGGCAGAGTAGCAAGAAGATCCAGCGCCGCGCGCTTCTTGCTTCCGTCCGCCTTTACGACTTTGGTTTCGTCGGCTCTGTCAACATAGCCCAGTAGCTTGAACCGGCGGCCAGCAGGGTTCAATTCGGGAGGGTTGTAGTGACAGCCGCTGCATGGGAGTCCAGTTTGTCTGGCAAAGCTTGGAACAGCCATAACTCTGGGCGGATTCACTGTGGCAAACAGCAAAACCATCAGAGAAACCGCTACTGTCCATAACACTATTAGTTTCTTCATCGGATGAAATCTCCTTTGCTTACTGCTTCTATCTCGCGCACGCGAAAATGTGCGGGCCGGGCGTTTCCCGCTCTCCCCTGTTCAACCAGAAGTGCTTTCACACAGACACCTGTCCCTTAGCGTCTCGCAAGCAGTGTGATCTGCGAAATCGGCCGTCACACCGCTTAGACGATTTCGGCTATCTCGCTATTCAGGGGAGAAGACCCGGTAAAAACAGGGAGGGTCAGTCGCACTTATGCCACAGTTAATCGACGAGATCAACACGTCTGGTATAGAACGTTGTAAATAGCTTGTAAAATAACCTACGGCGTCGCGGGATAGATCATTCTTTGTAACTCACGTGGTATCTCAACAAATAACTAATCTGAGTTGGACGGACAAATGCTCGATTGTCACATTGTCCTTAACTGTGACGTCGTTCTGGCATCGGAGAATAAGAACAAGTTCACCAGGAAGAATCTCTTGCGCTGGAAGAGAGAGTGTCGACAACAACAACGCACCATTCGGTGAAGGCAGTGCGTACATCGGTTGGCTTCTATCGCGGCATTTCGCCCTTGCAACCTGTGTCGATGCGCCAACGCAGGTGTGAACGGTTTGTTCTACTGCGTTTTTGCAAGAGTTTACAGAAAGTTTACAGATCGCCAACAAGATCTTTGCGCCAGGACAAGAAGATAGACACGATATGCGCTAACTTCCATAGCAAGCGTGTAGCAGCGCGCAGAGATCCCAGAGTTCATCCCCTGCATAACAAGCGCGCTCCAGAAGGATTCCCAGGTGATGAAGAGCTTGGCTTTGGTTTGCGCGCTAGTAGTCTCGTCGCTCGCTCAGACAAATCGCACTGACGGCAATCCAGTAACGTCGGTTGGGGGCGAGAGCTGGCTCAACCATCTACATCGGACCTTTGAAGAAACTAACATGGGCAAGACGGGCCGCCTGGGACCTGCGATTCCAGCACCCGACGAAGAAACTCCCGATTCGCAGCCTCAACTGGCGGTCGACTCCACAAAACTTACCACGATCCTCCAGGGGGCTGATCTTTATCGAATGAATTGCTGGGGATGTCATGGCGAGTCCGGCCTCGGGGCGCCGCCAGAAATCAACTCTGTAATCAACCCAGCCAGAGCGATGTCTACAAAACTCGTTATGGAGCGAATGAAGGATCGCGGTATGGAGATCAGCCGCGCGGACGCTGCAGAACTCGCTAATCAGTCGAAGGCGGCGCTGCTGGAGCGATTGCACAAAGGGGGAACCGATATGCCGGCGTTTCCCTACCTGAGCGAACCCGAAGTCCATGCCATTCTCTCGTATCTCAAACAGTTGGCTGGCGTCCCGGGCGCAGAAAAGCAACAAACCGCGATGAACGAATCGCGACTTCGGGTCGGCGAGCAAATTGTGAAGTCTACCTGCCACATCTGCCACAATGCGGTTGGCCCGAATCCCGACCCGGACCAGCTCTTCAACGGAGTCATCCCCCCGCTCAACACCCTGACAATGCGAACAAGCTTGCCTAATTTCGAGCGAAAAGTCAGAAGTGGGGCGCCGATACTTATGGGGACGCCGCTATTGCTCTGCCGTGGCAGGATGCCCGTTTTTTACTACCTAAGTGCAGAAGAAGTTTCGGATGCGTACCTATACCTGAGGCTCTACCCACCACGATCGACAATCCCTAATTCGGTCATGGCTGTCACGGAGCAGAAGCAGGCGGCGAGCGAGGTTTTACCGGTCGCATTCAGTGTCGAAGGGGCCAAGGCTTTCCCCCTTGGCAATGCTAGTGATGACCTCTCAATGATCGTCTTCCAGATCGTCGCTGCAACACTAGCAGGCCTACTGCTCGCAGGAGGCTTCTGGTACACATTGCGGGAAATTAGACGGCTAACAGCTCTCAGCTACAGTCGCGGGAAATTAGTGATCGTCGACGCCGGAGTCGCTCAGCTTCAAACACAATCGGCCTCTGACAAGTTGCAGATCGTGAGTCAATCACAACCGACGTCTAGGCCGGACGATGACACGCACGATCAAGTTGCTAGTCGGGATGACAAGCGGGCATTTCATCACGACGACTTTCGTAGATTCGAAAGCACTTGGTTAACACGATGGGTTGAGGGGGAGGATGAAGCTGCATAATGCTATCTATATCATCGAGGGTATTCGGAACATTAACTTCTTAAAGGCTCGGCCTTCGGCTACGTAGTGGAGTACGCATCTACTTTCGCGCTACGAGGACGATCATAAATGTTCCGGGCTTGGCCACCGGTCGCAGAGGCATCGTTGCGGGCGGATCCATTTCATCGGGAGAGAGGCATCCATGCGATGGCGGGCGGAGTCGATCTGTCCATGATGCCCGACTCGGGAGCACTGGAGCCCGGGGACGAAACGTGCCGCGAGTACGAAAGAGTAGTCGATGCAACATATCTAGATCAGATCCGGGCAGAAGCGAAACAATTCTCTAATAAACGTCTGTCGCGCCAGTCGGGTGTGGCCAGGTCCGCGATAATGAACTTCAAAAAAGGAAGAAACACGATCCAACAACGGACTTTGCGAAAACTGACAAAAGCCATCCATAAGCTGCAAAACAAGAGCGTCAGTCGTTAGTTGTGAGGGTTGCTCGGTCTATATAAGCTCGCCAGCCCTTCGGCTGTTTAAGCCTCCTACCGTTCGGTGTGACTCGACGCGATGGTTGACGTTGGAATGTCGAATCATACGCTGAAGATTCGTTCTTGCATTCAGTGGGACGACCCGAAGATGCCGACACCAGTTTTCGACAAGTTCATGCGAGAGCTCAGTAATGAAAACGGGAAAGACCCCGATAGTGGGTGGATTGCATATATGTTGCGATTCTGCGGTTATTGCTTGCTCGGGGAATATGTGGAGCACCTTTGGCCAATCTGGGTTGGCAGCGGCAGAAACGGCAAAGGCGCGTTGGAGCGGGTCATCGAAGGAATTCTCGGAGAGTTTGCCGTCCATCTCCGGTGGTCAGAGATTGCCGAGCAGCCGATGGGAGCAGAGAACACCCTGAAGCGGACAGCATTCAAGCTAATGGGTGTTCGTGTCGCGTTCGTCGAGGAATCCGGTGAGGAGACCGGGCGAAGGAAGATTGAGACCAGCAGCGTGAAGTATTTCACGGGTGGGGACGTGCTCGTCGGTGCGGCAATGCGGCAGAACGAGGTACACCGGAAACCGTCACACAAGTTGGTAACAATCACCAAGCATTTGCCAATTATCTCGCCTGACCCGGCGATGCTGGGCCGTGTTCAGGTTGTGCCGTTCCGGGCCAGCTTCCTGGGGCGAGAAGACCCCACGGTCGAGCCAGAAATGCGCAAGGAAGCGCCGGGAATCCTCCATCGTTGGATGCTTGCTGCGCGTGAGTTCTTAGAGATTGGACTCAAGCCCCCGCAATGCGTCTTGGATGCCACCAAGGAACTCTTCGCCGATGGCGATATGGTCGGCAAATTCATCCGGGAGCGTCTCGACTTCAAGCCCGGTGTATATATCAGCAGCGAGAATCTGCAGAACGCCTATGTTCAGTTCGTCCACGAGACCGGGCAACCGGACACCTACGTGGAGATGAATCCGCTTTATCGCCGGCTGAAGACGTATTCCGGCGTGGCATCGGAGCCAAAGAGAATAAACGGGGTTGTCCGGCGTGTCTGGATGGGGATCACCGTAAAGGAGGACGTAACACTTGTAACGCTGTAACGGCACTTCTATTAAAGAAAAAATATTTCGATTTTGATCTGCTCACGCAGAAATAATAGTTGAAAGCTTATCCGGAAAAAGTCGTTACGGCGTTACAAGCGTTACAGGGGCAACGTGTTCCGAGCTCGAAAATGTTGGGGACCAACGGTCGCCCGCCCACGCGGGATCCCAATTCGACACAAGGAACAATTTTGGATTTTGGCTGATTTTACGAAGGGTCGGGTACCGGGGGGCGGGTCAAATCTTGGGAAGGAATTCACTACCAGGCGCGCTTGATAGAAAACTTACACAAATGAAAAAGATCTCAATTTCAGAAATCGTTGCAAATAGGTGACTTAAGATCTCTTATTTTCATCACGTTAGCTCGCCTGTCTGAACGACTAGGAACGGCACTGGATGAGAAAATCCAGCCAAAACTCGAAGTGCTCGCTTCGCGGAAGATGGTGCGTCGCTCCATGTTCGCGGTTCCAAGCTTTCGTCAGCGAGCCGCCACCGAGTGGAAGCTTGGCAGACCAGATTGCCCCATCCGGAAGGGCACTCACTGCGGGCGAGTTAGCGCAAGCGCTTTCTCTTTCGGTGGTCACCGTCTTCAAACTAGCACGACGTGGAATTATTCCCTGCGTTCGCATCGGCACTAGCGTCAGGTTTTGCCCGAATGCAATTGCTCGCTGGCTACGAGAGCATGGCGGCTAGCGGTCCCTGCCCGTGGCGAGGACAGCGGCAGCCTTCGGAATCGAGACTAAAAGGGCCCAACGCGCCCTCCCCCGAGTTGACGTCGGGCCCTACCCCCTCAATCTTAAGCGGCATGGAACATAGCACTGATTCGCACACGGAGTCACGCCAAATTTATGGAAATTGCTTCCTTGGATGATGCACGATGTGATCCCCGTCACTGCACATGGGGTGAATAGTGCGTAAATGTTCGCACTCGGCCAATTGGGGACAGTCAACATGTCGGACCCGCTTGCGGACACAACTGCACGTTTGGAACTACTGCTGAAACAGGCAATGAAAGAAACTGATCCCGACAAGAGTGACGAACTGTGCGCAGAAATCTGGCGAGTCCTGGACGAGCGCGACAAGATAAGAAAGGGCTCGCGTGATTCAAGCCGGGATGGTTAGCGAAGGCGTGACTACCGCGAACCCGTGTGAAACGCAAGACTGTTGATAGTCGCAACGATAAGTTATCTACGCCAAAATTCAAAAACCGTAAATTACTTAATCACGTAAAGTTTCCACCTCAAAATCCCCCACCCCTGGGGAAGAAGTGTGTAAAAAAGCTTGAGTTACACGACTAATTTCCCAAACAAGGAAGATTGATACAAGGGGAGCATTCGTAAACCGCTACTTGGCATGCCAGTCGAGCGCGTAGACCTCTTGGGTACCAGTGTCGCGGAGCAGGAGCGGTGAGTCATCGGGAGCCATGCCGAGCCATACGCTCCAGTAACCTGCCTGGCGGAAATGCTTCAGGTCGGCGACGGTATCTACTTTGTGATCGCTGATGTGAACCCGCATGACCGACGGATGATCTTCTTCGTGCAGGAAATAAACGTAGTCCGAGTTCCTCGACCAATTGGGGAAGCCCATCGTCACCCGGGCGAGTTCCTGCCATTTCTGATTTTGAAAGTCGAAGAGCATGAGAATTCGTGAATCAAAATTCATGGCGGCGATGTAACGGCCATCGGGAGACCAGCGTGGGGAGTAGAGGCCTTTCGAATCGGGCAATGTAGACAGCTGATGCGTATTCACATCAAGCAGACGAACGCTGCTGTCGGGATTGGTAGGCCCATTGCCGAAAACAATCTTTGTGCCGTCTGCGGACCAGTCGGCGTCGAGCTTACTTTCTGGGTCCTCCGGGAGCTGTTCGGTAGGTGTTCCGCCATCGACCGAAATCGTGCGCAACCTCGCATTCTGGCCTGGCACCAGCTCGTAGAATGCGAGTTGCTTCCCATCGGGGGACCACCTCGGCAGCAACGCGATCATGGGCGAATAGGTGAGCTGAAGCCGCTGGCTGCCATCGGCCTTGCTGCGCCAAAGCGTTGACTCGGGATAGGCGGTATATGCCACCCATTGACCATCTTTGGAGAAGCTCACACTGTCAGCAGAGATTCCCCCGAGAAAGGGAGAGAACTGTTGAGACTTGACGTCGTAGCGCGAGAGTTCGCCATGTGAAAGCACGCCCACCACAAATAGTTTCTTGCCGTCCTTGCTGGGTATTGGGTTGCCGAACGCCATTGGACCTGACGTCAGCTGCACCGGTTGAGAAACGGATTTCCCCAACAGACTTCGTTTTTCCGGGAGCGCCCAGATGTTTCCCTGGGACCCGAAGACGAAATATTGGCCGTCGGCCGTCCATCTTCCGCAACAGGCTCGGGGAGGATTACGCCAGTTCGGCAACAACGGATGGAGGTTCTTGCCATCGATTGAAACTTCCCAAAGCGCTCCCTCGCCAAAGAGCGAACCGGCAACCCGGAAGCGGATCACGCTGCCGTCGGGTGAGAAGGCAGGATCAAAAACCAGGTCGGGAAGCGACACCAGCTTGCGCTGTCCTGTGCCATCGCTGTTTATCAGATCGAGGTCGTTGAAGTCGCCATAGGCGATCGTTAGGCCATCGGGGGAGAAGTCGGCGACCTGAGCGGCAGCGTTTCCGAGTCTTCGGGGCGAGCCACCCAGCACGGGCACAGACCACAACGGTCCGTGGAATGCGGTTTGGCCAACCCAGTCGCCAGCCAACAACGTAGAGCCGTCCGGAGAAACTGCGAGTTGGGCCATTGTCGCGGTGGGAAGTGGAACCTTGGCCACTTCTCCGCCATTGACCGAGACCTGGCCGAAGAGATTTCCCCCGGTGGAGAACTCGCCAAGGTAAAGTCGGGAACCATCGGTCCCCACGATGCCCTTGCGATTTCCATCATGTGTGATGGCAACGTAGCCTGAGACAGTGGGCGTGGGAAGGGGGCGTGCTGCGATATAGGCGAGTGCCAGGCCGATCAGCGCAACTCCACCGCCGACGAATGCCCATAGCTTGCGGTTTGAGTGAGATTGTGCGGGGACTACTGCGGAGCTCGAACCACTCGTGGCGGCCATCGCCGGCGCGACCCCGGATTGCGTTCCTGAGACGCCGGAGCGTCCCGAGTCGGTGTCACGCTTGAGGCGCTGCAAGTCTGCGCGCATCTCGGCCGCGCCCTGGTAGCGCAAATTGCGATCTTTCTCTAGGGCCTTACTAATGATGTCTTCCAGCTTGGGAGGGATCGTGGGATTGTAGCGTAGTGGCGATGCGGGAGCTGAGTCGAGAATGGCTTTGAAGATAACGCCGGAACTTTCGCCCTGAAAAGGAAGGACACCCGTCGCCATCTCGTAGAGCACAGCGCCGAAGGAAAAGAGATCGGTGCGCGCATCGAGTTCTTTAGCACGCACTTGCTCGGGCGACATGTAAGAGACGGTGCCAAGCGTGGAGCCTGGGCTGGTCAACTGCTGCTCAGGGACGGTACGCGTCATGGTGTTGGAGCTTGAAGAGGAGGAGCTGGCTGCGCCTACTTTTGCCAATCCGAAATCGAGGATCTTGGCGTGGTCGCGGTCGGTGACAAAGATATTGGCGGACTTGATGTCGCGGTGGACGATGCCTCGGGCGTGCGCGGCGTCGAGTGCGTCGGCCACTTCGATCGCCAGAGGCAGCAGGATTTCGAGATCCAGGGGACGCCCTGCGATGCGGTGCTTCAGCGTCACGCCCTCGAGGTATTCCATGGCGATGAAGGCGAGGCCGTTCTCTTCGCCGAGATCGTGAATCGTGCAGATGTTCGGGTGATTGAGCGCGGAGGCGGCCTGTGCTTCGCGCTGGAAGCGGCTGAGCGCTTGTGGATCGCGCGCCACTTCGTCAGGCAGAAACTTCAACGCGACGAAGCGATGCAGGCGGATGTCCTCGGCTTTATATACGACTCCCATCCCGCCACCGCCCAGTTTTTCGACAATGCGGTAGTGCGAAATCGTCTGGCCGATCATTGGGGTGCAATGTTAGGGCCATGACCCACGCAAGTCAATGAAGGCCTCGAGATGACCGGAGATACAAGAGACAGTTGGCGCAAAATCGCGATGGCACTCATTATTCGGGTCAAAACGTGTAAACGCCTGCTGACGACAGTTGTTCGCAACTTACCGTGACTAAGCGATAATGGCCGCCATGAAGAGATACTCCTTCACCGCCAAAATCGAGCCTGGCCCCGGAGGGGGTGCTTTCGTCACGTTTCCCTACGACGTCGAGAAGGAGTTCGGGGTGAAAGGCCGGGTCCCGGTCAAAGTCAGCTTCGAAGGCGTCGCTTATACCGGGTCCCTGGTACAGTGCGGCGGCCAACAACACATGGTCGGCATTCTCAAAACCATCCGTGAAAAAACTGGTAAAAAGCTCGGCGACTCGGTCCGCGTTCAGCTCTGGCACGATGAAAGCGAACGCACCATCGAAGTCCCCTCCAACTTCTCCCGTCTGATGAAGAAGCACAACGTCCGCGATTTCTTCGATTCGCTCAGCTTCACGAATCGTAAGGAATACTGCCGTTGGATCACTGAGGCCAAAAAGGAAGAAACCCGCGCCGCCCGCCTAACCAAATCCATCGATATGATGCGGCGGGGTATCCGCACTCCCGGCTAGGGCTAGTTGGCGAAACTCCCCCCATCTCTCTCTCAAAATCCTCAATGAGCTCTATAAAAAGGGATGTCAAGAAAAAAACTTTCCCACGACCGGAGGGGAGATTGTTTCTCGACATCCAGCCCATCTTGGATATGCTTCGCTGAGAGCAGCTGTGGCTTTCCATTCTCATAAGATCTTTCCTCTGTCGGTGACGACGCG
>Ga0070709_10000407_pt1 | contig 26293 bp, 21 predicted proteins | sample LARL51metaG_FD_65449 | JGI IMG/M metagenome (GOLD analysis project Ga0070709, IMG submission 65449) | Corn, switchgrass and miscanthus rhizosphere microbial communities from Kellogg Biological Station, Michigan, USA - LAR L5-1 metaG | ecosystem: Host-associated > Plants > Roots > Rhizosphere ... | reverse complement strand
TCCGCGAGGCGCAGCGCCGCATCGATGTGGAAGTCGGCGCGTTGGGCCGCCGCGGCCTCAAGATGGGCATTGGCCGCCCGGTCGTCCTCGGCGCGGTCCAGGTGCTGGGCGCGCAACACCAGGTCCCGCACCTCGAACCATTCGGCGGCACGCTGATGCAGTTGCTTTCGGCGCGAGCGCAGCAGCGATGAATAGGCGCCTTCCTGGATCAGCGCGTGGGCAAACAGAAAATCCTCGCCTTCCGGCAGCACCAGCGCATTGCCGATCAGGCCATCGCAAACGTAGCTCACCTCGTCGACGAGGTGACGCAAGAGGACGAGAGAAAAGCGCTGGCCGATCACGGCGGCGGCCTGCAGCGCCTGACGGTCGGACGACGCAAGCCGATCCATGCGTGCCAGCACGAGACTTTGAATCGACGGCGGAACGGCGTCCGCGGTGCCTTCCTCGACGTTGCGCAGCAGCTGCTCGAGAAACAGCGGATTGCCCGCGGCGCGCTCGATGCAGGCAATCGCGACGCGCTGGGTTGCGTCCATGAAGCTGCCGGCAAGGCTCAAGGCCTCGTCGCGGCGCAGCGGACCAAGATCGATCGTCGCGAACGGGACGCCGCGACAGCTCGCGCGCCATGCTGCGTCGATCGGGTCGCCCTCGATACGCGACGTCATGATCAAGAGGCCGGCCCCCTCGGCCAATGCCGACGCAAATGCCGTGAGCTGTCCGAGCAGCTGCGGATCGGCCCAATGCAGGTCCTCCACCAGGATGAAGGTCGGCCTTTCGGCGCAAGCATGCGCCGCGATGGCGCTCACGACGGCTCGCCTGCCGCGGTTTCGCGCCGCGTTATCCATCGCGTCGTAGAGGATGCGCGTCTCCGCGGTCTGCGGCAGGTCGACAAGATCGCACAGAAAAGCGAGGCGTTCGGCTGGCACCACCTTCGCTGCGACCAGCTCGTCAATCCTCTGCTGCCTGGCATCGGTGCCGGAAGCGGGGGTGAGACCAAGCATGCTGGCCAGCAGCGCGCGAACGGCATCCTGTCCCCGGCCCACGCCAAAATCGAGCACCAGGCCGCGGTGGGCAATGAAGCCACCTGCCTCCGCAAGGCGGCGCATCTCCTCGACCAGCCGCGTCTTGCCGATTCCGGCTTCGCCGCGCACATGAGCGACCTGTCCGCTCCGCCGCGCGAGCGTTGCGGCAAGCATGCCCTTGAACTGCTCGAGCTCCGCAATCCGTCCGACAAACGCGCTGCGGCTCGTGGACGCTGCGTCGCTCGACAGGCGGTCCAATCGCCAGATGCGCACGGGCGCGTCGAACCCCTTCACATCGGTTTCACCGAGCGCGGCGCAGTCTGCGCGATCGGCGAGCGCCCGAAAGACGTCTCCGGACAGCAGCGTCTCGCCGGGCTGGGCGAGCGCGACCAGCCGCGCCGCGAGGTTCACGCTGTTGCCGACAACAGTGTAATCGTGCGTGTCGACGCGACTGAGGGTCCCCGCGACCACTTCGCCGCTGGCAATGCCGATATGGGCCTGCAGCTCGCGCGATGACGTCTCGGCGCCGCGCGCGAGCGCGGCGTGAATGTCCAGCGCCGCGCGGGCCGCGCGCAGCGGATCGTCGTCATGCGCCCGCGGCGCGCCAAACAGCGCCATCACGGCGTCGCCGATATGTTTGTCGACACTCCCGCCATATCCGACGACGATGCCATCCACCTGGGCCGTGAAGCCTGCAACAAGTTCGCGGAGCTGTTCGGGGTCGAGCGATCGGGACAACGTGGTGAAGCCGCAGAGGTCGGCGAACAGGATCGTGACCTGGCGCCGCTCGCCGCTCGCATGGTCCGAAGGGCTGGCGGGACTGCGTGTCGGCGCCATCCGCAGTTCATCGATTGCGGCCAGGAGGCGCTTGCGATGGCCCAGCGAGCTTACGCCAAGCTCTTTGAGATCGGCGTCGCTCAGCTGTGCAATGACATCGAAATCGATGTCATTCGCGGCAAAGGCTGGCGCATACTGGGCGAGGCCCAGGTCTCGCAGCCATTGCTCGATACCCCTGCTCAATGGGAACCTCGTGCGCCGCGGAATGTGGCAGGGTACTCCCTACGACAGATGAATCAAGGATGCCTGGTGGCAACACCGCTCAGCGGCGCATCGTCGGTGCCAAAGGGCGGTACAGTTTGCCGCCGCGCCGCTGCTGTCGCGAGGGCTTGCATCGCCAGGCTTCACACAGACCCATGCAGACTGCCATAGGGCTGGTCGGGAAACGGGGTGACGTCCGTCACGTCTCGCCGATGGCGGTGGATGCCGCAGGTACGCGCCGCGCGGCGCGGCGCTCGATCGCGTAGTAGAGCGTCGGGATGATGAACAGCGTCAGCAGCGTCGCCGGGATCAGGCCGCCGGCGACGACGGTGGCAAGGCTGCGCTGGACGTCGCTGCCGACACCGGTCGCCAGCGCCGCAGGCAGCATGCCGGCGGTCGCGACCGAAGCTGTCATCAGCACCGGACGCAGCCGCTCGGCGGCCCCGGTGAGCACGGCGTCAAACAGCGAGCCGCCCTGCTCGGAGAGGCGGTTGAGATTGGCGACCATGATGACGCCGTTCATGACGGCGACGCCGAACAGCGCGATGAAGCCGACCCCCGAGGCGACGTTGAGCGTGGTGCCGGTCGCATGCAGCGCGGCCAGCCCGCCAAGGGTTGCCAGCGGCACGACGCTGATCACCAGTGCGACCTGCCGCAGCGCGCCGAATTCGGCGTAGAGCAGCACCATCATCAGCGCCAGCACCATGCCGAGCACCAGGCGGAAATTGGCCTCGGCGCGCTTCTCGCCCTCGAACTGCCCGCCCCATTCGATCCGGTATTTTTGCCTGTCGAAGGTAAGCTTCTGCGCGAGGTCGCGATCGATGTCCTTGACCAGCGCCACCGGATCGCGGTCGTGGTAGTTCAGCTTCACCACGAGATAGCGCTGGTCCATCTCGCGATTGATCATGCTCTCGCCGGTCTGGAAGGCGATATCGGCGACCTCCGAGAGCGGGATCAGTGCGCCGTCGCTCGACGTCAGCACGAGATCCTTGATGGCTTCGGGGCTGCTGCGCGCATCCGGTGCAAAGCGAACCGTCACGTCGTAATGGCGCTCGCCGATGAACACCTGGCTGACGGCGGCGCCGCCAATCCCTGTGCTGATCAGACCAGCGATGTCGCCGACATTGATGCCGAAGCGTGCCGCGGCCTGTCGGTTCACGCGGATCGAGATCTGCGGCAGTGGCGTGTATTGATCGATGCCGGCGTCGCTGACGCCAGGCGTCTGCTCAAGAATGCCGACGATCTCCCGGCCGATCCGCCTGAGCTCGCCAAAATCGTCGCCAAACACCTTGATCGCCAGGGAGCTGTGCGGATCAAACACCTTGTCGAGCACGCTGTCGATGATCGGCTGGCTGAACGCGATCTCAAAGCCCGGCAGCTGGTCGAGACGCGTCTTGATGCGGCGGACCAGGTCCTGCTTGGTTTCGCCCGCGGGCCAGCTCCGATACGGCGTCAGCCCGACGGCCGCCTCCATGTGCGACGGCGTCCACGGATCGGTGCCGTCATCGTTGCGGCCGATATGGCTCACGACGTAGGAGACCTCGGAAAATTCATTCACCGTGCGGCGCAGATCGTCGACCATCTCGGTCGCCTTTTTCAGCGAAATTCCCGGCGGCAGCTCGGCATGCAGCCAGAGCGAGCCCTCGTCGAGCTCGGGCAGGAATTCGCGCCAGATCGTGGCGCCGAGCACGACGATCAGCACAGCGGCCGCCGCACCCAGCGTGTAGGCCATTGCCGGGCGGCGCAGCAGGCCGCGCAGGGCGTACCGATAAAGCCGCTCCAGCGCATGCAGCACAGAATTGTGGAACAGCGGCCGCGGCCTCCGATAGGCGAGATAAGCGAGCCCGGGAACGATCGTGAGGGCAAATACCAGCGCGCCGAACTGCGCGTAGCCGACCGCATAGGCGAGCGGATAGAACAGCTTTGCCTCGATGCGCTGCAGCGCGAACAGCGGCAGATAGGTCGTGATGATGACGGCGGTGGCAAAGAAGATCGGCCGCGCCACCTGCCGTGCCGCATCGCGCACGTCGGTCTCGGTGAGCGGCTGGTTGGGTTTTGCTTCGCGGCGGCGCAGGATCGCCTCGACCATCACGATCGAGCCGTCGACGATGATGCCGAAATCGATCGCGCCGAGCGACAGCAGATTCGCCGAGATCCTGGTGTGATACATCAGGATGAAGGCCGTGATGCCGGCCAGCGGGATCGTGATGGCGACGATCAGCGCGCTGCGCGGGCTGCCGAGGAACAGGACCAGGATCAGCAGCACCAGGCCGATGCCGCCGAGCATGGTCTTCGAGACCTGGTCGATGGTCGCGTCGACCAGGCTCGACCTGTCGAGATAGGAGACGATCTGCACATCGTCGGCCTTCAGGCGCGCATTGAGCTCGGCGATTCTTGCGCGCACGCCCTGCAGCACGCGGGACGGATTTTCGCCGCGCAGCAGCAGCACGGTGCCCTCGACGACGTCATTGATATCGTCCTTGCCGACGATGCCGTGGCGCTCCTGATTGGCGAGTTTCAGCTTGCCGAGATCGCGGACCAAGATCGGCGTGCCGTTATGCTGGGTCACGACGATGTTGCCGAGATCGTCGAGTGTCTGCACGAGGCCAATGCCGCGGATGACATAACCCTGTTCGCCGCGATTGAGCACGCTGCCGCCGGCGCTGGCGCTGTTGGCCGAGATCGCCGTGGTGATGCTGTTCAGCGACAGATTGAAACGCAGCAGCTGTTGCGGGTCGAGCTCGAGCTGAAACTGCGTCGTCACGCCGCCGAAATTCGAGACGTCGGCGACGCCGGGCACCTGCTTCAGGCTCGGGATCACCTTCCACTGCTCGATCTCCGACAGCTCGCGCAGATTCCTGGTGTCGGACTGCAGGGTGTAATAAAGGATCTGGCCGGTCGGCGAGGACAGCGGATCGAGCCCCGGCGACAGCCCGGGCGGCAGGGTCACGCCCTCTATCCGCTCCATGATCCGCTGCCGCGACCAGTAGTCTTCGGTGCCGTCGCGAAACACCATCGTGATCAGCGACAATCCAAACGTGCTGCGCGAGCGCATCATCGACAGGCCCGGCGTGCCGTTCAGTTCGCGCTCCAGCGGGATCGTCACCTGCTGCTCGACCTCCTCGGCGGCGAGCCCCGGCGCCTGCGTGACCACCTGCGAGGCGGTGTCGGCGACGTCGGGATAGGCTTCGATCGGAAGCTGCGTCCAGCAATAGCCGCCATAGATCGCCGCGAGGATGCAGATCATCGCTGCGACCAGGCGCTTGCGCAGGGCGAAATCGACCAGGTGGTCAATCACCGAGCAGCACTCCGCCCTTGACGACGATGCGCTGGCCGGCCTCGACACCGGCTTTCAGGAACGCCTCGTCGCCCTGCTGGAACGCGATGTCGACGCTGCGCGCCTCGAACGTCCATGGCGCCGTTTCGACATAGACCTGCGTCGCGTCATCCTTGAGCAGCAGGGCGCTGGTCGGCACGACGGTGAAGTTTTGGCCCCCGGCATGAAACGTCGCGGTGGCGAACATTCCGGGCCGCAGGCGGCGGTCGGGATTGTCGAAGGCGATGCGTACCTTGGTGCGGCGGGTATCGGTATCCAGCACGTCGCTGACAAACAGCACGGTGCCATGCCTGATCTCGCCGGGGTAGGCCGTGAACGCGACGTCGACGGCCTGTCCCTTGGCGATCAAAGCGATGTTGTTTTCCGGCGCACTTGCGGTCACCCACACGGTGTCAAGATCGGCGATCGTCATCAATGCGGCGGTGGCGTCGTTCCAATACTGGCCGGGTGCGACGCCGAGATCGGTGACGCTGCCGGCCATCGGCGCCACCACCGTCACCGTCCGCGATACGTTGACGGCGGCGGGATCGACGCCGATCTGTTTCAGGTGCGCGGCGGCCCGCCGCTCTTCGACCTCGGCGGTGACATAGTCGGTTTCGGCCTGCTCCAGATCCCTGGTTGCCGCGCCGCCGAATTTGATCAGCCCGCGCTGGCGGTCGCGGTTGGTGAGGGCGAGCGCCAGCAGCGCCTTGGCGCGGTCGTAGTCGGAATAGGCGGTCCCGAGGTCAGGCGAATCGATCACGACGAGGGGCTGGCCCGCCTCGACCTGCTGGCCGAGGCTGACCTTCAACTGGGTGACGCGTCCGGCGAGCGGCGGCGCGACCTTGATCAGGCGCGCGGGATCGGCTTCGACCACGGCCGGTAGCGCGAGGTTGCGTGGAATGGCCCTTTCGGTCACCGCCGCAGTGGCGAGTTTTGCGCGCAGGCTCGATGCTGCGGGCACCGCGATCGCATCGCCGCTCCGGATCAGCAACTGCACCTTGGTCGGAAGCTCGGCAGGGGCGGGGGGCGGGCTGCCGACCACGCGATAGGTGGCGGCGACAACGAGCAGCGCGGCTGCCAGGAAGACGGCGCCCTGGCTCAACGATGAGGCGCGGCGATCATGCGCGGCGCTTGCGCCGGAATGCGGCGGGTCGTCCGGACCCGAGGTCCTGGACCTGGAATCGGCTGGCATTGCGGATCGTGTCCGAATGAATGTTGGGAAACGCACGCGCGAACGACGTCGTTCGCGTGCGGCATGTCTGGAAAAGCGCCAAGCAGGCGCGCTTGGCGCTTCGCCTCAGGCGGGCGGTGCGCGGGCCTGCTGGCTGGTCCTCGCCGCGGCGATCAGGCACGACGAGTCGTGTGGCGTCAGTGTGACGAACGCGGCCGGAATCGGCGGCGGGAGAGCGGGCGCGACCGCAGGCATCGTCCCGGCGCTCAGATGAAGCAGCGCGCAAACCGGGCAATCCAGCTCCGCGCGCCCGCTCGGGTTGCGGTTAGACGGATCGGATCCGCCGGTCTCCGCGGCGGCCCGGGACATCTCCTGGTCCGCGGCGGTCAACAGCGCCAGATGGACGTGACCGAAGGTCAGCACGATTTGCAGCGCCACCGCGATCAGCGCGAGGCGTGCTGCAAAATACCTGTTCGATCGAAACCAGCGCATCTCGTCCGGTTGAGCTCTGCGCGGATGCGCGGAACAGCATGGTCGGGACGGACGATGCCTGTCAACCCTGGCAAATGATGGTCGCTCGCGGGAATTTGAGGGACGGCGCCGCGCTGGTATTCCCGATCTCCGGAGCGTATGGTTTTGAGAACAATTGGGTGGCACGCATGTCCGGTTTTGCAACGCGATGGGGTCTTGCACTCGTCCTGACGGCGTTGTGTCTGAGCGGGCGAACCGCCCACGCGCAGGCCGACCCGGTCCGATACTGGATCCCGGGCTGGCCGCTCGGCTTCGGCGGCGATCTGGCCGCCGGCCAGGGCGCAAGCAGCTATGGCAATTTCCCAGGTTTTGGGGCGAATGATGGCCGCAGCGGCGGCCTCTACAATTTCCCGAACGGCTTTTTCGTCGGCAGCGTCAGCGGAACCGTGGGCCTCAACATGAACGGCCTCACCCAGGACTCAGCGTTCGGCAACCTCCGCTATGAAGGCGCACGGTTTGGCTACAATTTTCAGAACACGCCCCTGAAGGTCTATGGCGGCTTCGATACTTTCAAATACGACAACGGTCTCGGCACGCCCTTTGCGGCCTCTGACGCGCTTTCCGGCACACGGACCGGCTATAGCGCGCATGCGGGCGTCGCCTTCCAGCCGGCGCCGAATGTCAGCCTGCAGCTCGGGTTCGGCTACACCCAGCAGGGCGGGCGCCTCGACAGCGACACGCCGTCGCCGTCGCTGTCCACCGAGTCGCCGTATGCGCTGGTCGGTCACAAATAGTCAGGTGCCTTGTAGTCGGTAGCCGTGGCCTCGGCGGGGTCCACGGCCGGGCGATGCCTTGGCCTGTGCCCGATACGGGTTGGCATAGCATGTCCCACTGCGGCCCGAGGCCGTCCCCCTGCACTGATCCAGTGATGTGAAGCTGCAGTCGATGGTCATGCTGCCCTGCTGCTTGACCTCCAGGCAAACCGGGTAGCGGGGATCGTAGCGTTGCGCCACGGCCGGCGTGAGCAGTGGTATCGTCGCAACCGCCAGGATGGTCCAACGAAGCATGCGCATCGCAACCTCCTTCGTGGGAGGGCTATTGAAGCCGAAGCCGCTCACCCGCGCAAGGTGCATTCGCTGGCCCATCCAACTCGGTATATGCTGCGGCGGGAACGCAGGCCGCTTGATGTTGCTCAAGTCGTGGTGCAAAGCCGCTGTCATGGTTGAGGCTTTGGAGGACGCGCGTGCTGCTGGCCGTTTTTGCCGATATCCATGCCAACCGGCCGGCGTTCGAGGCATGCCTTGCCGCGGCCCGCGCGCGAAAAGTCGAGCGGATGATCCTTCTCGGCGACTATGTCGGCTATGGCGCCGATCCGGAATGGACGGTCGAGACCGTCATGGGCCTGGTCGAGAACGGGGCAGTGGCGATCCGCGGCAACCATGACGATGCGGTCGTGACCGCCAGCGAGACCATGAACGCCGAGGCGCAGGCTGCGATCGAGTGGACGCGCGGCAAGCTCAGCCTCGCCCAGCAGCGCTTTCTCGGCCAGCTGCCGATGAGCGCCGATGACGATGACCGGCTCTATGTCCACGCCGAGGCCTCGACCCCTGCGCGCTGGCGCTACGTGCAGTCGACGGCGGATGCCGCCCGCAGCATGATCGCGACCAGGGCGCTGGTCACCTTCTGCGGCCACATCCACCGGCCGGCGCTGTATTCGATGTCGGTCACCGCCAAGATGACCAGTTTCGTGCCGACATCGGATGTCGCGGTGCAGCTGCTTCGCGGGCGGCAATGGCTGGCGGTCGCGGGCTCGGTCGGCCAGCCGCGCGACGGCAATCCGGCCGCGGCCTTCATCACTTACGACACGGCCTCGCGCGCCATCACCTATTGCCGCGTGCCCTATGACGTCGACGCGGCGGCGCAGCGGATCCGGGACAACGGCCTGCCGGCCTGGCTCGCCGATCGCCTTCTGATGGGACGCTAGAGCATGGGTGACCTGGTCCAGCCCGGCGCCGTCATCGACGGCTTCACCGTCGGCGAATGCGTGCATCGCGGCGGCATGGCGACGCTGTGGAGCGTCACCCATCCCGATATCGCCGCGGCGCTGCTGATGAAGATCCCGCGGGTCAGCGAAGGCGAGGATCCGGCCGCGATCGTCTCCTTTGAAATGGAGCAGATGATCCTGCCGCGGCTCTCCGGCCCGCATGTGCCCGCCTGTTTCGGGACCGGCGATTTCGCGACCCAGGCCCATGTCGTGATCGAGCGCATCGCGGGCGACACGCTCTACAAGCGCCTGTCAGGCCTGCCGCTGCCTTATGAGGAGGCGAGGGGGATCGTCGCCAAGATTGCGCTCGCGCTTGCGGACCTGCACCGGCAGAACGTGATCCATCATGACGTCAAGCCGTCGAGCATCATGTTTCGCGAGAGCGGCGAGGCGGTGCTGATCGACTACGGCCTGTCGCATCACAATCAGCTTCCGGACCTGTTGCAGGAGGAGTTCCGCGTGCCTTACGGCACCGCACCCTATATGGCGCCGGAGCGGCTCTTGGGCGTGCGCAACGATCCGCGCAGCGACCTGTTCTCGCTCGGCGTGCTGCTCTATTTCTTCACCACGGGCGTGCGGCCGTTCGGCGAGACCGAGACGCTGCGCGGCATGCGCCGGCGCTTGTGGCGCGATCCGCAGCCGCCGCGCCGGCTCAAGGGCGACTACCCGCCCTGGCTGCAGGAGATCGTGCTGCGCTGTCTCGAGATCGAGCCGCAGTGGCGCTATCCGACCGCGGCGCAGCTCGCCTTCGATCTCGGCCATCCCGATCAGGTCAAGCTGACCGCGCGTTCCGAGAAGCTGAAGCACGATCCGTGCCGCACGGTGTTGCGGCGGCGCTTCAACCGCGACCACAGTGCGCCGCGGCCGCGCGCCGATGTGGCCGCCCAGCTCGCCGCGAGCCCGATCGTGGCGGTGGCGCTCGATACCGCCGCAGGCGCGGCCGCCCTCAACGAGGCGCTGCGCGTCACCGTGGAACGCATCCTGAAGACGCTGCCGGCGGCGCGGCTCGCCTGCATCAATGTCTTGAAACTCGGCCGCGTCACCATCGACCGCACGCTCGACGAGCACGGCCACAACAAGCACATCGACCGCATGGTGGCCCTGAAACACTGGGCCCAGCCGTTGCGGCTCGATGACAGCCGGCTCACGGTGCATGTGCTGGAGGCGGTCGATCCGGCCGCGGCTATTCTCGAATTTGCGGAAGCCAACCGGGTCGATCATCTGATCGTCGGCGCGCGGCAGGACTCGCTGAGGCGCACGCTGCTCGGCAGCGTCTCTGCCAAAATCGCGTCCGAAGCGAGCTGCACCGTGACAGTGGTGCGGCCGCCGCGGCTCGCCGTGCAGGACGCCGCTGACGATACGGACCAGAGCATCGGTCCGGCCGGGGTGTTCTGATCGCTCGGCGCGGTCTTTCGTGCGCGGGCATCAGCGTCCGCAGCGCGGTACTGACGTAGCCGCATGCGTGCCCTGGGGTTCCAAGGCCCTGATATCTCGACTAGGCTTTCGTGCTCGTCTGCGTTGATGTCGGAGCGTTCCATGCAAAAGCGTCTTCAGCTCGCCGCCGCGCTGGCGGCGGTCATGTCCATGCTGGTTCCACCGAGCCCCGGCTTCGGCCAGAACGCGCCGGCGGCTCCGACCGATAGCGCGTCGCCCGCGGCCAGCCCGCCATCGACCACGACGCCCGCCGAGCCGCCTTCGTCCGCGGCCGCGACGCCGTCGCCATCCGCATCGCCGTCGCCGACCGCCGCCGCTCCTGTGCCAGCGACATCGCCGGCGCCGACGGCTGTGGCTCCCGCACCAACTGCGTCGCCCGCGCCAACCACTGCAACGCAGTCGGAGACGCCGCCGCAAAAAGATACCGGCGCGGCGCCATCAAAGGACAAGAAGAAGACGAAAATGACCCGGCGGCAGGAGATCGAACACGCGCTGAAGACCGGGACGGTGCCCTCGCGCTACCGCAGCTCGGTGCCGAAGGCCTATCAAAGATACATTCCGTTCGAGAAATAGCGCGGCGTTTTTCTCTACCTCGCGTGCGCTCTTTCTTTCGTTGAGCCACGAGGCCTTCAGCTCGCGGTGGGCGCGCGTTGCGTGCTCCCTTCGGGAGGACTCTCTCGCCACATCGGCGGTATGCGCCTCCCCCGCTCGCGGGTCCGCTCGCGGGGGAGGTCGCCGTGCTTGCGCGGCGGGTGGGGGCCGCCTCTCGCGCAAGTCTATCAGCGTTCTGAGACTGTGGCGCCCCCACCCCAGCCCTCCCCCCGCAAGCGGGGGAGGGAGCGCACCTTCTGTCGCAGCAACAATCGAGCCCCGATCCAAACGTGCTCAGTGATCGGTAAAACGGCAACACCGGCTGCGAATTGAGGCAGTCCCGCCGTTGCGTTCCGCAGGCTGCCCGGACAGAGTGCATCCTGGATGACGAATCCGTGATGCGCAGACAAGGGGGACTTCTGATGATCGCAATCGAGGTGAGGTCATGACCGCAACCGACATGAGGCCTGTCGGCGCGGCCGGCGGCAAGACGGGATTGTTGGGCTCGCTGTTCGCCCAGGTCCTGATTGCGCTGCTGCTCGGGATCGTCATCGGCGTGGCCGCGCCCGATACGGCGCAAGGCCTGAAATTCTTCAGCGATGCGTTCCTCAAGCTGATCTCGATGGTGGTGGCGCCGATCGTGTTTTGTGTCGTGGTGCACGGCATCGCCAGCGCCGGCGATCTGCGCAAGGTCGGCCGCGTCGGTGTCAAGGCGCTGGTCTATTTCGAAGGCATGACGACGGTCGCGCTCGCCTTCGGCCTATTGCTCGCCATGATCTTCGGCCCCGGCCATGGCATGAACATCGATGTCTCGAAACTCGACCCGAAAGTGCTGACGAATTTCGCCGACAACGCCCACAAGTTGCAGGGCGGCGGGCTCGGCGGCTTCATCCTGAACATCATCCCGTCCACCGCGGTCGACGCGTTCTCGCGCAACGACGTGCTGCAGGTGCTGTTCTTCGCCATCATCTTTGGCATCAGCCTCGCGCTGGTCGGTGCGCCCGCAAAACCCGTGGTCGATTTCGTCGATGCCACGTCGAAGGTGCTGTTCCGCGCCATGGGGCTGATCGTGCGCACCGCGCCGCTCGGCGTGCTCGGCGCGGTCGCCTTCACCGTCGGAAAATACGGCATCGGCTCGCTGCAGCAGCTTGTCAGCCTGGTCATCCTGTTCTACGTCGCGGTCGCGCTGTTCGTCGTCGTCGCGCTCGGTCTCGTGATGCGCCTTGCGGGCCTCAGCCTGTTCAAGTTCCTGCGCTACCTGCGCGAGGAACTGATGATCGTGCTTGCGACCGCGTCCTCGGATGCGGTGCTGCCGCAGATCATGCGCAAGCTGGAGGCGATGGGCGTCAAGGAGGAGGTGGTCGGCCTCGTCATTCCCACCGGCTATTCCTTCAACCTCGATGCGTTCTCGATCTATCTGACGCTTGCCGTGGTGTTCATCGCGCAGGCCACCAACACGCCGCTCGCACTGGGCGACCTGCTGCTGGTGCTCGGCGTCTCGCTGGTCACCTCCAAGGGCGCCCATGGCGTTCCCGGTTCGGCCATCGTGATCCTGGCGGCGACGCTGTCCGCAGTGCCGGCGATCCCCGCGATCGGCCTCGTGCTGGTGCTGTCGGTCGACTGGTTCGTCGGCATCGCCCGCGCGGTCGGCAACCTCACCGGCAATTGCGTGGCGACCGTCGTGGTCGCGGCCTGGGAGAACGATCTCGACCTCGCCAAGGCGAAAAAAGTGCTCGACGCCGGCGAGGCGGACGAGATCGAACTGCCGGCATGAGGGGCCTTCGCGCCGCATCGGCGGTGCGCTCCCTCCCCCGCTTGCGGGGGAGGGCTGTGGTGGGAGCACGACGGTCTCAGCAAGTGTAGTAGCGTGGGGTAGGGTGAGCGGAAGCGAAACCCACCAGCGTCGCCACGGGTTTCAAGAAGATGGGTTTCGCGAAGAGCTCAACCCATCTTGCGAGCTACGAGCTGATCGCTTGTCTTGATCCAAATCAAGCCACGCTCGCAACCACCGGGCCTCATTCCGCCGAGATGATCAAGACGGCTACGGCGAGGCCCGCATGGCTGAAACATCCAAACTCTCTGTCGAAAAGGCGCTGAACAAGATCCGTGAGGGGGACATGCAGAAATCCACGACCACACGGATGGATGAGGGACTTGCCGAGCTTGATGAAGAGACAAAGCGCATGAGAGCGCAACGGCTGCGGCTGGAACGTCATCAAAGACGTTCAAAAAAGCCGGACTGATTGTGTTCGCCTTGGGCGCAGCACGAGCAGCCCGGATGAGCGAAGCGATATCCGGGATTCCCGCGTATCGCTTTTCTCACGCGCGCTACATATCGGCGTGATGAGGGACGCTTCATTCAATCCATCTCACTCGCAAGGCCTGCCGACGGGCAAATCACTGGTCATTTGCTCGTCTCTGTCCAGCCCCTCGCGCAAAAATAAGCCGCTTGATTGTTTCCGCAAATCAGAAGTATGGTGCGCTCGTCCCGCCTCGATGGAAGAGGGGCGTTATGGCCAATCGTCACCGAACGTGAGGCGGGATGCGGTGGACGCGATGGCGTCGCGCGTGCCTTGTGTGCGCGGACGAACGATGCCGACGCGGACGCGAAGTCGCGTGGTCCTGGCCTCCCGACGCTGAGGCCAAGTTCGCGAGATGATGATCTCGCGGGCGATGGGGGCAATCAAGCCCGGTCCCCAGGGAGAGCGCGAAATAAGCGTTAAAACCACCGCGCAGGGAATGCCGGATGATTTGGCTGAACCTGTGGTTCCTTCCCCGTGCTTTTTTACTGCACGGGGGCCATGGGTTGCGGCCAGCACCCGGCATTCCCTGCGCCCTCTTCGATTTCGGAGGGGCACGCTTAACGCATCACCCGGGCGTTCGTGCCGCGGGAATGAGCAGGCATGCTTCCAGCTCTTTGAACAGTCGAATCAGAACTAAGTCCTCGCCACTTGCGTCATTGCGAGCCAACGGGTCCGCGCGAACGCGCGGCCCGATGACAGGCTCCGCGAGGCAATCCAGAATTTTCCTCGCGGCGAAGTCTGGATTGCTTCGTCGCTGACGCGCCTCGCAATGACAGCGAGCCTCACCCGAACGGCGTCAGGGCCACGTGGCGGTTGACGTCCTTGTAGAGCAGATAGCGGAAGCGGCCGGGGCCGCCGGCGTAGCAGGCCTGCGGACAGAATGCCCTGAGCCACATGAAATCGCCGGCCTCGACCTCGACCCAGTCGCGGTTGAGGCGGTAGACCGCCTTGCCCTCCAGCACGTAGAGGCCGTGCTCCATCACATGGGTCTCGGTGAACGGGATGACAGCGCCGGGCTCCAGGGTGACGATGTTGACATGCATGTCGTGGCGCAGGTCCGTGGGCTCGACGAAGCGGGTCGTGGCCCAGCGTCCCTGCGTGTCGGGCATCGCAGCGAGCGCGATGTCGGCTTCGTTGGTGATGAAGGCGTCCGGTGCCGCGAGGCCCGGCACTGCCTGGTAGGCTTTTCGGATCCAGTGAAAGGTCGCAGCCGCGCCTGACGTGTTGCGCAACGTCCAGGTCGTCCCCGGCGGGATATAGGCATAGCCGCCGGCGGGCATGCGATGGGTCTTGCTGGACAGCGTCAGCGCGATCTCGCCACCGACCACGAACAGCACGGCCTCAGCCCGCGCGTCCGCTTCGGGCTGGTCGCTGCCGCCGCCCGGCGCGACCTCCATGATGTATTGCGAAAAGGTCTCGGCAAAGCCCGACAGCGGCCGCGCGATCACCCAGACCCGCGTCTTGTCCCAGAACGGCAGATAGCTCGTGACGATGTCGCGCATCACGCCCCGGGGGATGACGGCATAGGCCTCGGTGAAGACCGCGCGCCCGGAGAGCAGGTCGGTCTGCGGCGGATGGCCGCCGGGAGAAGCAAAATAGGTCGGACGATCCATCGGTGGTCTCCCGCGCTTCACGTCGTCACGAGCTGGCACGGCGCATCGAGCCAGACCTCTTCGAGATTGCCGCCGCCGGGGCGATCGACGATCAGAAAGCGCTCGCCCTCGCCGAGCACCAGCAGCGGATGGTGCCAGACATTGCGCGCATAATTGACGCCCTGGCGTCCGCTCGCGGTGAACGCGCGATAGCTGTTTGGGTCACGCGGGTCGGCGCAGACCAGCACCAGCCACGGCCTGTCCTGCAGCGGAAAGAACAGCTGGCTGCCGAGCGGGTGGCGCTCCATTACCTTGATCTCGATCGGCTGCGGGCGCGGGCGCGCATTGAACAGGCTGATATTGACGCGAGCGCCGCCCGAGGTGACGTCGATATCGGCAAGGTGATTGAAGCGCGTCGCAAAGCCCTGGTTGATCTCGACCGGCATGGAGCCCTCGGTCTCGACGACGTCACCGAACGGCGCGAAGGCGGCCTTGGTCAGGGGTGAGGGGACGATGCGATGCATGCGATGTCCGCTTGCTTGAATGGCTAGATGGCCTCGCCACGCGCCAGCGCCGCCGTCTCGCGGATCGCGGAGATGTTTTTGCGGTAGGCTTCCATCGTGCCGCCCTTGAACACGGCGGAGCCGGCGACGAAGGCATTGGCGCCGGCGGCCGCGAGCGGTCCCGCGACATCAGGCGCGACGCCGCCGTCGACCTCGATGTCGATGTCGCGGCCGGCGGTCATTGCGCGCAAATCGGCGATCTTGCCGAGCGCCGAGCGGATGAAAGCCTGTCCGCCAAAACCGGGATTGACCGACATCACCAGCACGAGGTCGATCATGTCGAGCACATATTCGATGGCCGACAGTGGCGTACCCGGATTGAGCGAAACGCCGGCCTTCTTGCCGAGCGCGCGGATCGCCTGCAGCGAGCGATGCAGATGGGGGCCTGCTTCGGCATGCACCGTGATGTGGTCGCAGCCGGCCTTGGCAAAGGCTTCGAGATAGGGATCGCAGGGCGCGATCATCAGATGCGCGTCAAAGACCTTCTTGGTGTGCGGGCGCAGCGCCCGGATGACGTCGTAGCCGTAAGAGATGTTCGGCACAAAATGTCCGTCCATCACGTCGAGATGGATCCAGTCGGCGCCCGCCTGGTCGACGGCGCGGACCTCCTCGCCGAGTTTTGCGAAGTCGGACGCCAGGATCGACGGCGCGATGACGAGGGGGCGGGGGGTGAACGCTTGGCTCATGGCACTTCTTCGGCTGAACCGCGACCTGAAGGGAGCGCGGCGGTTTCCGCCTAACACGCGTCAGGCACCTTCCGCAACGGGGCGGAAATTTCTGCCGGGACCGGCAGCTCTTGCCGGGGAATGTGACCGCGCAAAAGCGACCCAACGCCCGATTTCATTGGGCTTTTTGCGATGGCACGTCCCTTGCCCCGGAACGGTCGAGCCAAGTGCCGTGGTTATTGTCGGAGTGTCCCATGCTACCTGCCCTTGTTGCCATGTCCGGACTGGACGCGCTGCAATCGTTGTTCTCCTCGAAGTCGTCGGCCCAATCGACGGGAGCCGGCCAGAACGCGAGCAATCCGTTCGATGTGACCGGCGCGACCAGTTCGACCAGCGCCCAGACTGAAACCGCACAGCCGAGCATCGGCACGCCCACCTACCAGCAGATTTCGCCGCAGACCATGAGCGCGCTGCTCGAGGCGCAAAGCCAGTCGGGGACGTCAGCCTCGACCTCATCCGGCTCGTCGAAGGATCCGCTGCAGGATCTGTTCTCGCTGATCGACGGCAATGGTGATGGCCAGATCAGCAAATCGGAATTCGAGAGCGCGCTCGGTGCCGGCGGCACCAATGTCGCGGCGGCCGACAAGGTGTTCGGCGAGCTCGACAAGAACGGCGACGGCAGCGTCAGCCTCGATGAGATGAAGAACGCGCTGCAGGGCGCCGGCGGGCACGATGGCGGCCACCACCATCATCACGTCGCAAGTTCCAGCGATTCCGACAGCTCGGGCAGCAGCGGATCGAACAACAGCAGCGATCCGCTGGCGCAGGCAATCGCCGGCGCATCCTCGACATCCTCCACCAATGCCGACGGCTCGACCACGACGACGCTGAGCCTTGCCGACGGCACGAAGGTGACGATGACGACACCGGCGGCGAAATCGGCGTCCAGCTCGGCGACCTCGTCCTACAATCTGATCGAGCAGCTGATCCAGCGCGAGGCGCAGGCGGCCTCTTCGAGCGCCAGTTCGTCGGTGGCGCTCAGCGCCTGATCGCGATCGGACCGGCGCTAGCCGAACCGGTCCTTCCATGACGGCAGCGCGCCGGGGAAGGGCAGGGCCGTCGCGGTGTAGACGCCTCGTGCGATCGCCCGCGCCAGCGTGTTGGCGGCGAGCATCCCGAGCTCGGTGAGGCCGAACAGCGGATCGATCGGCTTTTCGCCCGTGGCGGCTGCGAACACCACGTCGCCATCCATCGGCGCATGCACCGGATAGATCGCGCGCGCCATGCCGGTCTGGGCGATCATCGCAAGGCGCTTGGCCTGCGGCTTGCTCAGCGCCGCGTCGGTTGCGACCACTGCGAGCGTGGTGTTTTCGGAGGCTGTCGCCGCGGGACCGCCCTTGATGCGCATTTTCAGCATGTCCGGCGTGAACGAGGCCGGTTGTCCACGCCCGCCGAACTCGCCGCCAATCTCGAATGGCGCTGCCCAGAAGTGCGGGCCGTCGCCGATCGTGACCGTGCCGACGGCATTGACGACTGCGAGCGCCGCGACCGTGATGCCGCCTGCCATCGTCGCCGAGGCCGAGCCGATCCCGCCCTTCAACGTCGCGGTGGTGGCGCCGAGGCCGGCACCGATGCTGCCGAGCGCAAAACTCGTCGATGCCGCCGCGGCCGCGGTGTAGCCGAGATCGCGGTAGGGCGCGAAGCGTCCCCAGGCTTTGTTGCCGCCATTTAAAAGGTCGAAGATGATCGCGCCGGGCACGATCGGAATGATCGCGCCGCGCACGACTAAGCCGCGGCCCTGTTCGGCAAGCCTTGCCTGCGCGCCGCCGCCGGCATCGAGGCCGAAGGCGGAGCCGCCCGACAGCGCGATGGCGTCGATCCGCTCCACGGTATTTTCGAGCTGCAGCGCGCCGGCCTCGCGTGTCCCCGGACCGCCACCGCGGATGTCGATCGCGGTGACGACGGGCTGGTCGAAGACGATGGCGGTGACCCCCGAGGCGAGGGCGGCGTCATCGGCGTGACCGACGCGAACGCCGGCGATATCGGTCAGGAGATTTTTCAAGACGCCGCACTCATCATGCCCGGCAGGATGGCCGCCCCTCTCTACATGAGATGCGTCGACCGAGAAAGCATTTAGCTGCCGAGCGCGACACGGATCATCCTGGCAAGCTCGGTCTTGCGGTACGGCTTGACCAGGAGCAGCACGCCCGGGTCGAGGCGGCCCTGGTGGACGACGACGTCCTCCGAGTAGCCGGAGGTGTACAGGATTCTTAGCGCCGGCCGCCGCTTCAGCGCCTCCTCGGCGAGCTGACGGCCGTTCATCCCGCCAGGCATGATGGTGTCGGTGAAGAGCAGGTCGAGCGCCGGTGTCTGATCGATGAGGTCGAGCGCCTCGACGGCGCTGGACGCGGCCAGCGCGGCATAGCCGAGGCTCTCGATCTGCGCGATCACCGATTTGCGCACCAGATCGTCGTCCTCCACGACCAGGATCGCTTCGTGGCCGCGTTCGATCGGCGATGACGGCGGAATCGCGGTCGCCGTCGAAGCCTCCGCCGTCGATCGCGGCAGATACAGTTTGACGCTCGTGCCGTGACCTTCCTCGCTGTAGATCTTGATGTGCCCGCCGGACTGCTTGACGAAGCCGTAGACCATGGAGAGCCCGAGACCCGTTCCCTTGCCGGTCTCCTTGGTCGTGAAGAACGGATCGAAGACCTTCTCCAGATAGGCGGCCGGAATGCCGGTGCCGGTATCGCTGATCGAAATCATCACGTAATCGCCCGGCGCGACTTCGCTGTTCAGGCTCGCATAGTCTTCGTCGAGGCAGATGTTGCGCGTTTCGAGCATGAGCTTGCCGCCCTGGCTCATCGCATCGCGCGCATTGAGGGCGAGGTTCAGGATCGCGGTGGTGAGCTGCCCGGCATCGACCAGCGCCTTCCACAGATCGCCGGCGAGTTGCGGCAGGATTTCGACCTGTTCGCCGAGCGTCGGCCGCAGCAGATTGACGGCTTCGCGGATCAGCGCGTTGGCATCGACCTCGACCGGCTGCAGCGGCTGCCTGCGGGCGAAAGCCAGGAGATGACGGGTGAGTTGCGCGCCGCGTTCGGCCGCTTCGTCGATCAGCTCCACGATGGACGCAAGCTCCGCGTCCCAGGCGACGGCCTCACCCAAGATTCCGATGGTCCCGGTGATGACGGTCAACAGGTTGTTGAAATCGTGCGCGACGCCGCCGGTCAGCTGTCCGATCGCTTCCATCTTCTGCGCCTGCCGGGCGCGCGCCTCGGCAGCCTGCTTCTCGGTGAGGTCGCGGCCGATGAAGAAATGCCGCCTGGCGGGCTCCGACCAGGTCCCCATCCAGTTCAGCATGACGGCGTGGCCGTCCCTGTGCATGTAGCGCACCTCGAAACTGCGCTTCTGTCGGCCGCTGCGGGCCGAGCGCATCTCCTGCCGCGCGGTATCGAGATCCTCGGGATGGATGAAGTCGACGGCACTGTGCCCGATCATCTCGTCGGGCCGGATGCCGAGAATGATGCTCGAGCTCGGACTGACCTGCATGAAATTGCCGACCTGGTCGGTGACCAGGATAAGATCCTGCGAGGTTTCGAAGATGCGCTGCCGCTCCTCGATCTCGCGGCTCAGCGCCTGCTGATCGGAAGCCGCCTGCAGGTGCAGCGCGCCAAGCAGCCGCGCCAGTTGACCTTGCATCGCAACGTTCTCGGCCAGCAGTACGATCAGCACGAAGCTCGCCGCGCCGAGGCCGTAGAGCCGTCCGGCATAGAAGCCGAGATCGAAGCGGGCGACGTTGAAGATGGCCGACAATGCGATGTCGAACAACCAGACGCACAACACGACCATCAGCCAGATGTCGATCACCGAACGCAGCCGGCGAAACCATAACATCAGCAGCGCCGTCAGGCTGAAGCACCACACGCTGGAAATCACGACCATGAACACGGTCGAGTAGCGGCCGCCGCTGAGCAGGATCGGCAGCCAGTCATGGCCGGCCGTGACGATCAAGGCGAACGCGATGATTGCCGCGCCGACCGCAGCGATGCTTGCGAGGATCGCCCGGCTCGCGGGCCAGCTGATCCTGGGCGCGCCGCCCTCGTTCCGGGTGAAGGCGTAGGCCAGCACGAACAATGGAAACGCGCCGTGCCAGATCATGTAGAGCCATACGGTGGTTTGCGAACCGGCGCCGAGCAGGCCTGCCGGCGCAAACAGGCCGGGAAAGGTCAGCCCGTGGACGATCGCGGCGGCGGCGGTGAAGATGTAGCCGCAGGCCAGCAGCAGCAGCGCCCAGGATCGCAGGACAGCAAACTGCGAGAACAGCAGCGCTGCGGTGATGAGATCGTTGAGCGCCAGCGCGGATTGATAGCTCGCGACGAATGCGGGCATCGGCGCGAGCGGCATGCCGGCATAGGGAACGGCGATCGCGAACAGAAGTATGGAAATGGCGACGACGGCAAGCGCGATCTTGCGATCACGCCCCGATGCAGGCGTGTTGGAGAGAAGTGTGTGGCCGACGTCGCCGGCGTGCATGTTCGCCCCCTGCAAACCACAATCGAACGCGGTTCGGTTGCCTGAACGCAGTACGAATCACACCGTGCGTGCTTACCTTCCGACGTCGTCTCGCGGACTCCGGAAAGTCATGGGTCCTGCCAGATATATGATTCTTGTGCGCTTCGGCCGGTAGTTCCGGAAAAGTTCGCCACCGATGCGTGAGGGATTTTGGATCGGCCGCTCAAATGCCACAGAATCAACTCAAGATTAGACCGCAACGTGATAGGAACATTTTCGTTCCCAGTGAGCCGCGGCGGAATGGCGCGAGGTCTTGTCGGCGATCTGCGGCGTATGTTGCAAATGTTAAGGCGGCGACGGCGCATTTCTGCTTAGAAAGCGCCTGATCGATGCGATCGATTGACGGAGATCATGGACACGCGAAACGGCCCGATGTCTGGTCTTGCACGCCAGCTCGGAGATAAACATCTTCTTCCGTGACGATGAGTGGCACTCAGTTACCGATCATGTCCGGCCCGAGATATGGATGGTGTGTGCCTTGCAAGTCCTGTTCAATCTCAAGGTGAGGCGGAAAAGTAACGACGCCTTTACGGATAAAGGAAATAATCCCGGTGTTCTACGGGGTTTTGTTGTGTCCATAGTCTGAAGGGTCATTTGATTCTTGGAGCACGTAATGGCTCGCATTCTCGTCATCGACGACCAAAAAGACGTTCGGTCAGTGATTTCCATCGTGTTGCGCGTGAACAGGTTCGAGGTGGTCGAGGCGGCGAATGCGGCCGAGGGACTGAGGGCGTTTGCGGAAGGGCATTTCGATGCCGCGATCGTCGATGTCTTCCTTGATGATGCAATCGGTTTCGACGTGATTGCCAAGATGCGGGCGAGCGTTCCGGATCTGCCTGTCATCGCCGTCTCGGGCATGGTGTCGCTCGACATGGCGCCGCAGGTGGAGGACCTTCCCAACGTCGCATGCCTGAAGAAGCCGTTTCGGCCGAGCGAGCTGATCGCGGCCATCACGGCAGCGCAGGAGGCGACTCGTCCCTCGTGCGTCGCGGCTCAGCGCGTCGCCGCCGGCTGACGGAATTTTTTTCGGCTGAGACAGCACAAACAAAAACGCCCCGCGAAGCGGGGCGTTTCGTCTATGGTGTTGAAGCGCGATCTGACTAGAGAGCGCGGGTTCAGGAGCCCTTGGGCGCAAGCTCGGTGTAGTTGCCCTTGTCGTCCCACTTGTAGACGACATAGTCGAGCTGCTTGATGTCGCCCTTGGCGTCATACTCGATCTTGCCGAGCACGGTATCCCACGAGCCGGACTTGATGGCCGCCATGACCTTCTTGGCATCGGTCGTGCCGGCCTTCTTCGCGGCCTGCGACCAGACCTGGATCGCCGCGTAGGTGTAGAGCGTGTAGCCCTCGGGATCGATGCTCTTGGCCTTGAACTTTTCGACGATCGCCTTGGCGCTCGGCTTGTTGCGCGGATCGGGACCGAAGGTGAACAGCGTGCCTTCGGCGGCGGGACCGGCAATCGAGGCGTACTCCTTGTCGGCGAGCGCGTCGCCGGACATCAGGACGGCCTTCACGCCCTGGTCGCGCATCTGCCGCACGATCAGGCCGGCCTCCGGGTGATAGCCGCCGACATAGACCAGATCGATATTGTTGGCCTTGAGCCGCGACACGATAGCGTTGAAGTCCTTGTCGCCCTGGTTGTAGGACTCGTGCATCTTCTCAGTCACGCCGACCTTGTTGAGTGCCTTCTTGGTCTCGTCGGCAAGGCCTTTGCCGTAGGTGGTCTTGTCGTCGAGGATGGCAACGTTCTTGCCCTTGAAGTTCTTCAGTATGTAGGCGGCGGCAACCTGGCCCTGCTGATCGTCGCGGCCGCAGACGCGCGCCACGTTCCAGAGCTTGCGCTCGGTGAACAGGGGATTGGTCGAGGCCGGGGTGATCTGCAGCACGTTGCTGTCAGCATAGGCTTCCGAGGCCGGGATGGACGAGGACGAGCAGAAGTGCCCGGCGACGAACGGGATCTTGGCGCCGCCGATCTTTTCGGCGACCGAGCGCGCCTGCTTGGGATCGCAGGCATCATCCTCGGCGTCGAGGGCGATCTTCTTGCCGAGCACGCCGCCCGCGGTGTTGAGGTCGGCGACCGCCATGTCGGCGCCGTTCTTCATCTGCCTGCCGAATGCTGCCTGTCCGCCGGTCATTGGGCCCGCCACGGCAATCGTGAGGTCTTCTGCAAACGCTGCCGTCGACAGCGCCATAGTCGCGCCCAGTGTTAAACCGATGAGCTTGAGTGATTTCATGAGTGTCCCTCGCGGATGATCGATACCAATGTGCCGGCAAGCCGGCCTTCAATCCTGCGCATTCTGAGCCGAATTTGCCGCGAAGTCATCGGCTATTTTCAGCCGAAGGTGAAATCCGGCAGCAGCACGCGTGCTCCGGGCAGGGCGCAGGGCCGCCCGCACTAGCCGCGCCGGCCACCCTCCAGATAAGCAGCGCGAATTTCCGGGCGCTGCAGCAGCTCGGCGCCGGTTCCGGACAGCGTGATCAGGCCGTTGACCAGGACATAGGCGCGGTGGGCGAGCTTGAGGGCGTGATTGGCGTTCTGCTCGACGATCAGCACGGTGAGCCCGTCCTGCCGGTTGAGCGTGCGGATCGCCTCGAAGATCTGCCGTGCGATCAGCGGCGCAAGGCCGAGCGACGGCTCATCCAGCAGCAGAAGGCGCGGCCGGCTCATCAGCGCGCGGCCGATCGCCAGCATCTGCTGCTCGCCGCCGGAAAGCGTGCCGCCACGCTGCGTCATGCGTTCCTTCAGCCGCGGAAACAGGCTGAAGACGCGTTCCAGGCTGCCTTCGCGCTCGGCCTCGGGGGTGTCGGTGGCGTCGGCGCCCATCTGAAGATTTTCAGCGACGCTCATGCGCGGAAAGATCCGGCGGCCCTCCGGCGACTGCGCGATCTTGAGCCGCGCGATCTGATGCGTCGGCACAGTGGTGATGTCGCTGCCGTCGTACAGAATCTGGCCGGCACTGGCACGCGGCCGACCGAAGATCGTCATCATCAACGTCGATTTGCCGGCGCCATTGGCGCCGATCAGCGCTACAATCTCGCCGCTGTCGATCGAAAGGTCGACGCCCTTCAGCGCTTCGATCTTGCCATAGGCGGCACGCAGATTCTTGATTGCGAGCAGCGGAGTGGTCATTCGCCGCTCTCCATCACCGAGATCGCTTCCTTTTCATCGGCGCCGAGATAGGCCGCGATCACCTTGGGATCGTCGCGGACATGTTGCGGCGAGCCTTCCGCGATCTTGACGCCGTAGTCCATCACCACGACGTGGTCGGAGATTTCCATCACCACGCTCATGTCGTGTTCGATCAGCAGGATCGACGTCCCCTGGTCGGCACGGATCGACAGCAAGAGTTCGCTCAGGGCGGCGCTCTCGCGCGCATTGAGGCCGGCGGCCGGCTCGTCGAGGCAGAGCAGCGCGGGCTCGGTACACATCGCGCGGGCGATCTCGAGCCGGCGCTGGTCGCCATAGGGCAGGTTGCCGGCCGCGTCGTCGGCACGGTCGAACAGGTTGATGCGCTTCAGCCAGACCACGGCGAGATCGATCGCGCGCTTCTCCGCCGCCCGCCAGGAGGGCGCACCGATCAAGCCCAGAAAGGTGAGCCCCGAGGCGCGCATCAGCGCGTTGTGCTGCGCCACCATCAGGTTTTCCAGCACCGTCATGCCGGGGAACAGGCGGATGTTCTGGAACGTGCGCGCGACCTTGGCCAGCTTGGCGATCCGGAAATCGTTCAGCTGTTCGAGCGCGATGTCGGATGCGCCCTGCTGCTTCAGGCGGATGGCGCCGCTGGTCGGCTTGTAGAAGCCGGTGATGCAGTTGAAGACCGTGGTCTTGCCGGCGCCATTGGGCCCGATCAGCGCGGTGATCTGGCCGCGCGCGGCGGCGAAGGAGAGGTCGTTGACCGCGACGATGCCGCCGAAACGCATGGTCAGATGATCGACGGACAGAATGAGATGATCGCTCATCCGTGCCCTTCCTTGACCAGATCGGAAGAGATCGCCTCGGCCTTCTTCAGATAGACCGTCGGCGCGCGGTGGCCGATGATTCCACGCGGGCGCCAGATCATCAGCAGCACCATCGCCATGCCCAGCACCAGCATGCGGTACTGGTCGAGGCCGCGGAACAGCTCGAAGCCGCCGATCATGCAGAGCGCCGCAATCGCTACCCCGAGCTGTGAGCCCATGCCGCCGAGCACGACGATCGCGAGCACCAGCGCCGATTCCTGGAAGGTGAAGGATTCGGGACTGATGAAGCCCTGGCGAGTGGCGAAGAAGGCGCCGGCAAAGCCGCCGAACATGGCCCCGGTCGCAAATGCCGTCAGCTTGGTCGTCGTGGTGTTGATGCCGAGCGCGCGGCAGGCGATCTCGTCCTCGCGGAGCGCCTCCCATGCGCGGCCGATCGGCAGCCGCCGCAGGCGGATCGTCACCCAGTTCGTGAGTAGCGCCATGCTCAGGATTATATAGAACAGGAAGACGATGCGGTGCGTCGGCGAATACTCGATGCCGAGCAATGCGGCGAGACCGTCGTCATCGTTGGTGAGGGGGATGCCGAACAGGGTCGGCCGGGGAATGCTCGAGATGCCATTCGGCCCGCCGGTCAGGCTCTGCCAGTTCAGGATGACGAGGCGGATGATCTCGCCGAACGCCAGCGTGACGATGGCGAGATAGTCGCCGCGCAGCCGCAAGACCGGAAAGCCGAGCATCACGCCCCAGCAGGCCGCGAGCAGGCCCGCCAGCGGCAGGCAGACCCAGAACGAGAGATCGAAGCTGGTCGCGAGCAGCGCATAGGAATAGGCGCCGACGGCGTAGAAGGCGACATAGCCGAGATCGAGCAGGCCGGCGAGGCCGACTACGACGTTGAGACCCCAGCCCAGCATCACATAAGTCAGCACGAGAATGCCGAGGTCGAGAATGTAGCGCTGATTGTAGAAGAGCACGGGGACCAGCAGGGCAAAGACGAGCAGCGCGGGGGCGAGGAAGCGGCTGGACTGCGCGACCGCGCTTTGCACGGGGGCGGGAATCAGCGTTCCCGGTCCGATCGGCCGCACCCATCGCCGCAGCGCCTCGACGAGGATGCTGCCGCCGAACACCGCGGCGACGATCGCGGCAAGATCGTCGAACCGGGTCCAATAGATCAATTGCCCGGTGGGACCTGCTTCGGTGCGCACCCCGATCATGAGCGAAAACAGCACCAGCGCGACGGCCGCGCTGATAAAGGCCTTCTTCAGGATGAATGCGATGTCGGATGTCGGCGATGGTTTGACGTGGTCGGAAGGGATCGTTGTCACGCGCGGCCTATCAGACTTTTTCGACTTCGGGGCGGCCGAGCAGGCCGGTCGGCATGAAGATCAGTACCACGATCAGGATCGAGAATGCGGCGACATCCTTGTACTCGACCGAGAAATAGGCCGACCAGAAAGTCTCGATCAGGCCGATCGCAAGGCCCCCCACCATTGCCCCGGGGAGCGAGCCGATGCCGCCGAGCACGGCCGCGGTGAACGCCTTGATGCCGGC
>Ga0070709_10000406_pt1 | contig 26303 bp, 24 predicted proteins | sample LARL51metaG_FD_65449 | JGI IMG/M metagenome (GOLD analysis project Ga0070709, IMG submission 65449) | Corn, switchgrass and miscanthus rhizosphere microbial communities from Kellogg Biological Station, Michigan, USA - LAR L5-1 metaG | ecosystem: Host-associated > Plants > Roots > Rhizosphere ... | reverse complement strand
GCCTGCCGCAGCTCCGGGATGCCCATCATCGAGGGGTACTGGTTGTAGCCGTTCAGGACGGCGTCGGCGGCGGCGCGCCGAATGTCCTCCGGGCCCGGGCCGTCGGGAAATCCCTGGCCGAGATTGATGGCGTTGTTGTCGCGCGCGGCCTGCGACATCGCCTCGAAAATGGTGACGGGGAGGTCGGCAAAGACCTTGTTCAGGGAGGTCATCGAAGACTCAGCCGCCGGTCCTGGTCGGCAGGCCCGCCGCCTTCCAGCCGAGCATGCCGCCGGCGAGGTGCCTGTCATAGGGCAGGCCCGCATTCTGTGCGGCGAGCGAGGCGGTGACGGACCGCTTACCCGAGCGGCAGGCGAACACGACCAGCTTGCCCGCGGGGTCCGGAATGTCATTCGGATCGAAGGTGGACAAGGGGACGACTATTCCATCGGGATAGGCTTCCACGGCAACTTCATTCGGCTCGCGGACGTCAACCAGGAGATAGCGTCCCTCCGCGATCCCCTGCGACACCTCCTGCGGTGTCAAATCATGCACTTGGTGCTGAGCCACGATGATCCTCCCGACGATTCCCTGGGTGCCGGCGCGAGTTACCGGAATTCGGCGCCAAACTCGCCTCTTGCGCGGTCAAAATCAAGCGCTGCGGGCCCCCGCCCGGCAGCCGCCTCTTAGACCGTCACCTGGGTCCCGACCTCGACCACCCGCCCGCTCGGGATCTGAAAATAATCGGTCGCGTCGTTGGCGCTGCGGCTGAGCGCGATGAACAGATGGTCCTGCCAACGCGGCATGCCGGAATGCGCGGCCGGCTTCAAGGCGCGGCGGGACAGGAAGAAGGAGGTCGACATGATGTCGAACTGCCAGCCGAGTTTTCGCGCGATCGCCAGCGCTCGCGGCACGTTGGGCGATTCCATGAAGCCGAAGCGCAGCACGACCTTGGAAAAGCTCGGGCTGAGCTGCTCGAGCCTGACCCGCTCGGAGATGTCGACGCGCGGTGTCGGCGCGATCTCGATGGTCAGGATCACGTTCTTCTCGTGCAGCACCTTGTAGTGCTTGAGGCTGTGCATCAGCGCGGTCGGCGCGCTCAAGGGATCGCTGGTCAGGAACACGGCGGTGCCGGACACACGCTGCGGTGGCTTCTTCTCCAACATCGCGACGAGATCGGCGAGCGGGAACTCCAGCTTGCGCGATTTCTCGAACAACAGCCGGCTGCCGCGTCGCCATGTGTACATCAACAGCATCACAAAACCGCCGAGCGCGAGCGGCACCCAGCCGCCCTCCCAGACCTTCAGGAGGTTCGCAGTCAGGAAAGTGAGATCCAGGAACAGGAACGGGGCGATCAGCGCCGCGGCCGCGAGGACGGACCACTGCCAGACCCGCCAGATCACGACAAAGCCCATCATGGCCGTGACCACCATGGTTCCGGTCACCGCGATGCCGTAGGCCGAAGCCAGGGCGCTCGACGATTTGAACATCAAGACCAGCAGCACCACGGCCACCAACAACAGTTTTGTGATGCGCGGAATGTAGATCTGGCCGGAATGCGTCTCGGAGGTGTGGCGAATCTCGAAGCGCGGCAACAGGCCCAGCTGGGTCGCCTGCCGCGTCAGCGAGTAGGTGCCGGTGATGACGGCCTGGCTTGCAATCACGGTGGCAGCCGTCGCAAGGGCGACCATCGGCAGCAGCGCCCAGTCCGGAAACATCAGGAAGAACGGATTCTCGACCGCCTTGGGATCGGCGATCACCAGGGCGGCCTGGCCGAGATAGTTCAGCGCCAGCGTCGGCAGCACGATGAACAGCCAGGCGGTCTGGATCGGCCGCTTGCCGAAATGCCCGAGATCGGCATAGAGCGCCTCCGCGCCGGTGACCGCGAGGAACACCGCGCCGAGGGTCACGAAGCCGATCATGCCGTGGTGAAGCATGAACGAGACGGCATAAAACGGATTGAGCGCCAGCAACACTTCCGGATGCCGCAAGATCGGGGGAATTGCGGCAATGCCGATCACGGCGAACCAGACCAGCATGATGGGTCCGAAAAAGGCGGCCACGCTCGCAGTGCCACGCGACTGGACCGCGAACAGCACGACCAGAATGACCACCGTGAGCGGCACGACATAGGGATCGAACGTGGCGGTGACGAGCTTGATACCCTCGATGGCCGACAGCACCGAGAGCGCCGGAGTTATGACGGCGTCACCATAGAACAGCGCGCCCGAAATGATTCCAAGCAGAACGATGACCGCGGCGGCCTTGACGGTGCCGGCCTTGGTGACGGCGCGCTGCGCCAGCGCCATCAGCGCCAGCGTCCCGCCCTCGCCATGGTTGTCGGCGCGCAACAGGATCAGCACGTATTTCATGGTCACCACGACCATGAGCGCCCAGAAGATCAGGGAGATGACGCCATGCACCGCCTGCGAGGTCACCTCCCCGCCGGGGCTCGCGGCCACCACGGCCTCGCGAAACGCGTAGAGGGGGCTGGTGCCGATATCGCCGTAAACGACCCCGATACTGCCGAGGGTCAGGGCGGCAAAACTAGCTGTCGAATGGGCATCGGCATGCCCGTTCGCCGCCGACGCTTCCGTGGCGGGAGCTGCGACTTCACTGGTCATTGGAGCTGATTGCCTCAATATGCTTCACTGCACAATCGCGAAGCGACGGGCTTATAGACCTGCATCTTTAGCATAGCATAGCCTTTTCTGTGCCGCAGGTATGCAAAAGTGCATGACTTTAGTTCTAGATGGTGACCTGGGTGCCGACCTCAACCACGCGCCCGGTGGGAATCTGAAAATAATCGGTCGCGTCATTGGCCGAACGACTCATGGCGATGAACAGGCGATCCTGCCACAGCGGCATTCCGGATTGGGCCGACGGTTTCAGCTTCCGGCGCGAGACGAAGAACGAGGTCGACATGATGTCGAACTGCCAGCCGAGCTTGCGCGCGACCGCCAGCGCCCGCGGGACGTTGGGCGATTCCATGAATCCGAAGCGCAGCCTGACGGTTGCGAATTTCTCGCTGATTGTCTCCATCCGGACCCGCTCGGCAAGATCGACGCGCGGGGTCTGCGCGGTCTCGATGGTGAGAATGACATTGTGCTCGTGAAGCACCTTGTTGTGCTTCAGGTTGTGCAAGAGCGAGGTCGGAACGAAATTCGGATCGCTGGTCAGGAACACGGCCGTGCCCTTGACCACATGCGGCGGCCTTCTCTCGAGGCTCTTGATCAGGTCCCGGAGCGGGACCTCCTCGCCCCGTGTCTTGCTCGTCAGGATCGCCGAGCCGCGGCGCCAGGTCCAGATCATCACCGCCATGGCAACGCCGAACATCAGCGGGACCCATGCGCCCTCGAACAGTTTCAGCAGATTGGCGCTGAAGAACGTCACATCGACCACGACGAATGGAATGATGATGGCGACGGCGCTGGCGGCGCGCAGATTCCACAACCTCCAGATCACGACGAACCCCATGATGCCGTCGACCAGCATGGTCGTTGACACCGCGATGCCATAGGCCGAGGCGAGGTTGCTCGAGGTCCGGAACAGCAGCACGAGCAGCATCACGCCGACCAGCAGCAAGGTGTTCACCCGCGGCAGATAGATCTGTCCGGCATGGGTTTCGGAGGTGTAGCGGACCTCGAAACGCGGCAACAGACCAAGCTGGACCGCCTGGCGGACGAGCGAATAGGCACCGGTGATGACCGCCTGGCTCGCAATGACCGTGGCGGCGGTCGCCAGCGCGATGGTCGGCAGCAGCAGGATTTCCGGCACCATCCGATAGAAGGAATTTTCTAGCGCCGTAGGGTTCGACAAGACCAGCGCGCCCTGGCCGAAATAGTTGATCAGGAGCGACGGCAACACGAAGTAGAGCCACCCGGTCTGGATCGGCTTGCGGCCAAAATGCCCGAGATCCGCGTAGAGCGCCTCGCCGCCGGTCACGGCGAGAAACACCGCGCCCAACGTGACAAGGCCGACTGTTCCATGCGACAGCAGGAAGTGCAGCGCATACCAGGGATTGATTGCAGCCAGGACAGTCGGATCATCGCTGATATTGATGATGCCGAGCACCGCAAGGCTGGCGAACCAGACCACCATGACGGGACCAAAGGCCGAGGCCACGCTGGCCGTTCCCCGGCTCTGCACCGCAAACAGCGCGAACAGAATGAAAACCGTGAGCGGCACCACATAGTGCTCGAGCGCCGGCGCCGCGAGCTTGAGGCCTTCCACGGCCGACAGCACCGAGATTGCCGGCGTGATCATGGAATCGCCGATGAACATCGATGCACCGACCACTCCGAGCGCAAGCAGGAGCAGGCTTCTCCGGCCAAGCGCCCGCTGGCCCAGCGCCATCAGCGACAGCGTACCGCCCTCGCCGTTGTTGTCGGCCCGCAGAAGCAAGAGGACGTACTTCGCCGTCACCACGATGAGCAGGGACCAGAGAATCAGCGAAAGCACGCCGAGGACCATGACGCGGGTCACCGGCTGCCCCTGTGCGGCGCCGGCGACCGCCTCGCGCAGGGCGTAGAGCGGAGAGGTTCCGATGTCGCCGAACACGACGCCGATGCTGCCGAGCGTCAACGCCCAGAAGCCCGTCGCGACGGGAACGTCTTGCGCTTCCTGGGAAGTGGTACTGACAGCCATGCGGAAGGAAAGACGTTATCGGCCAATTTGATCCGGGCAGCGAACTGCCAAGACCACGATAACAGCGCGCGCAATTTTGCAAGTGCCCATGATGTCACTGCAGGCCAATATTTGCCTGAGTAATAGGGTATTATAATACTCTTATGGCTTCAAGTCGGGCGGCAGCGGCGGCGCTTCCTTCATCAGCGTGATCGTGACGCGCCGATTGGCCGCAAGCGACGGATCATCAGGGAACAACGGCTGGTTATCGGCCCTGCCCGACACCGCGTAGACATGCGAGGGCGGCAGGCCCTGCCGCTCGAGAATCTGGCGCACCGAATTGGCGCGATCAGCCGAAAGTTCGTAGCCGCCATAATCTCCCCGGTTCGGGACGAAGCCCGCGGCGGTGTGACCGGTAATCGTCACCCGCAGCGGGGTGGCCTTCAGGGGACCTGCAAGCTTCTCGATGATCTTGCGGGTGCGCTCATAGGGTTCCTTGGAGCCGTCCGCGAACATCGAGCGTCCGTCCTGGTCGACGATCTCGAGGTTGAGGCCCTCCTTGGTCTCCTCGAACATGATGTGCTTGGAGATTTCCGTCAGCTCGGGCAGGTCCTGCAGCGCCTGGCGCAGCGACGCGGAGGCCAGCGCGAACTCACGATCGACCTTGAGACGGGCGCCCGCGGTGCGGCTGTTCTCCTGCTGGTCCGGGGTCGGCGTATTCGAGGCCTCCTCAGGTGAAATGTGGTCGGCGTTCTTCAGCTTGGGCCGGGTCGGCAGGCCATCCGATTCCACGATGCCGGAATAGCGGGCCTGGGTCTGCACGCCAAAGGCGTCGCGCATCGAGCCGGCGACGATCTTCAGCTTGTTGTTGTCCATGGTCGAGAAGGCGGTGAGCATCACGAAGAAGCTCATCATCAGGCCCATGAGGTCGGCGAAGGTGACGAACCAGCCATGTCCGCCGCCATGTGCATCACCGCGTTTTTTCTTCGCCATCGCCGGGGCTCCCGATTTCGCTCAAGCCGGTACCGGCTCGCCCTCTCCGTGGCGATGCTTCTCGGGCAGGTAGGCGAGCAGCATCTCGCGCACCAGCGCCGGGCTCTTGGAATCCCGGATCATCAGGATGCCGTCGATGATCAGCGTGCGGTTGGTCTCCTCGTCGAGCAGCTTGCCGTGCAGCTTGTCGGCGATCGGCAGGCAGAACAGGTTCGCAACCAGCGCGCCGTAGAGCGTGGCAAGCAGCGCAGTCGCCATGAACGGACCGAGTTTTGACGGATCGGTCATGTTGGCGAACATCTGCACCATGCCGACCAGGGTGCCGATCATGCCGAAGGCCGGCGCGCAGTCGCCGATGGCGCGGTAGATCTTGCTGCCCTCGTCGAGGTGCATCAGGAAATTGTCGCGGTCGCGCTCCAGATTGTCGCGGATGAACTCGATGTCATAGCCGTCGGCGATGTAGCGGATGCCCTTGGCCAAAAACGGCTCGTCGGTCTCGACCTTTTCCAGGCCGACCGGGCCCTGCTTGCGGGCGATCTCGGCGATGCGGGCGAGTTCGTCGACGAGATCATGCGCGGACAGCCGGCTCATCGTGAACGCGAACTTCGCGCCGAGCGGGATCCCATGCAGCATGACCTTGAGCGGAAAGCGGATCATCGTCGCCGCGGTCGAGCCACCGAAGATGATGATGGCGGCGTGGTCACTGACAAAGATGTTCAGATCGCCGCCGAGCAGCATCAAGGTCGCGATGACGACCGTGCCGAATACCAGCCCGGCGCCCGTCATGATATCCATGGGAGACTCCAACGCCTACGCAAACCGCCGACCATGCTGGGCAGCGCGGCGGTCCTCCTGAACCGCGTGCTTCAGACCCTACGGAGCTGCCATTAAAGACGCGTAAAGGATAAGTCGTGCATACGCCGTGGCACGGACGCACCGCGGCCATTTCGGTCTACTTTCGCGGCGGATGGCACGCAACCGCCTGTCAGCGCCATCGCGCGGAGACAACTCTCAACGCTTTGCTAACCATAAGCCGCCGAGAGCCCCGTCAGCTCCAGGCTCAGCTTGCGCAGGCGCTGCCGGGCCGCCGCGTCATAGGCCTGCGGATTGGCACCCGCCTCGTTCATGCCGTTGAAGAACAGCCCGCTCTTGTCCGCGACCTCGTCGCCGCAGACGAGATGCAGGATCGCCTCGCCGCCCTGCTCCACCGTCGAGACCGGCGTGATGCCGCCGGCCCGCACCATGGTCGTGTTCATGTAGGTCGCCGGATGCAGCGCGTTGACGGTGACGCCGGTGCCCTTGAGCTCCTCGGCCAGATCAATCGTGAACATGATCTGGGCGAGCTTGCTCTGCGCATAGGCGCGTGAGCCCGAATAGTTTTTGGTGATCATCACGTCGTCGAAGTCGATCGGATGCTGGCCGAGCGAGGCGACATTGACGATGCGCGCGGGCGCGGCGCCCTTCAGCCGCCCCAGCAGGTAACAGGTGAGCGCAAAGCCCGCGAGATAGTTGACCGCAAAACGGAGCTCGTGGCCGTCTTCGCTGGTCTGGCGCTCCGGCCCCCCATTCAGCGATCCGATCCCCGCATTGTTGACCAGGACGTCGAGCCGCTTGCACCCGCGCTTAATCTCGCGCGCCAGCATTGTCGTCTGGCCCAGCGAGGAAAGATCAGCCCAATAGAATTCGGGCGCGCGGCCGCCTTCCCGCTTGATCTCCTCCTCGAGTGTTCTGGCCCGTTCCCGATCACGGCCGTGAGTAAAAACCGTCGCGCCGGCGAGCGCGAGCTTCTTGGCGACATAGCGGCCGACGCCGTCGGTCGATCCGGTCACCAGAACCGTCTTGCCGTCCATGTCCATGAGGATGCGTCCCGCGCGTTCAGTGAATCTCGGACGAGCGCTTCAGCGCCTCCTTCAGCTTCTCAAGCGAGAAGCCCGCCGAGCGCGCGATCTCCAGGATCGGGGCCTCGCGGCGCCCGCACAGCTCGCAAGCCTCCGGCAGCGTTGCGGCAATCTCGATCGGGATCACGATCGCGCCGTGCCGGTCGGCGTGAATGAGATCGTCGGAACGCACCGTCATGCCGGCGACGCGGACCTCGCCGCCAAAACTTTCGGCATGCACCCAGGCATGCGAGGGACCGATCGAGCCGGCCAGCGCCTGGAAACCCGGCGCCCATTGCGGCACGTCGCGGACCGAGCCGTCGGTGACGACGCCGAGGCAGCCGAGGGCCTTGTGCACATTGCTCTGCACCTCGCCCCAGAACGCGCCGTAGCCGATATCGGGCCCGTCGATGTCCTGGATCACGGCGATGCGCGGACCGAAACCGGTGCCGACATATTCATAATAGGCGATCCGGCGTGCGGCCTGTTCGGCGGCGGCCAGCCCCGATTGCACCACCGAGCGAATGGTCACCGTGCGGGCGTAGCCGACCATCGGCGGCAACTCCGGAAACGGGCAGACCAGCGGCTTGGTCGTAAATCCGATCAGCCTCCGCTCGGGCGCCACGATCTCCATCGCATTGCAGATCGTCGGCGTGTCGTAGCGCGCCAGGGCTTCGAGAACGGACGGGGCCAGCGGGGCTGATTGAGTCACGAGCGTTTTCTCCGGATTTTTGCGAGGGCATTTGGGCCCTCGCTGCATCAGTCCGGTATAGCCGACCAAATCGGTCAGAGTAAAACGCCGCTCCGCTGTCGCGACAGAGCCTCGCAACGAGGCCTGCGCTCAGTGCAGGCGTTCGGGACGCTCGTCCTCCGGCTGCGCGGCGCTGCCGGTCACGGGGGGATGGGCCGGCGCAGGATCTGCGGCGGCAACCTCGGCCGGCGCCGGCGTTGGCGCCGCGGCCTTCTGCGCCTGATCGCGATAGGATTTCCAGCCCATCGGCAGGCTCAACAGAAAGAGGATCGATCCGGCCGACAGAATGTACCAGGGATAGCCGACGAGCAGCGCGATGAAGAAGATGACGGACACGAACACCGGCAGCACCAGCTCCGGCGGCACCCGCATCCGCATGGTCTTGCCGGAAAACACCGGCAGGCGCGACACCATCAAAAAAGCGATCAGAAGCGTATAGAGCGCAGTGAGCAACGCCGGCGGCATCGGCAGGCCGGCGAAGGCGAGATAGATCGGCAGCAGCACCGTGATCGCGCCAGCCGGCGCCGGCATGCCGGTGAAGTAGTTGGCAGCAAAGGCTGGCTTGTTCGGGTCGTCCATCGTCGCGTTGAAGCGTGCGAGCCGGAGGCTCCCCGAGATCGCAAACACCATGGCGGCGATCCAGCCGCCGTTCTTCAGCTCATGCAGCTGCCAGAAATACAGCATCAGCCCGGGCGCGACGCCGAAATTGACGAAATCGGCGAGGCTGTCGAGTTCGGCGCCAAACTTTGACTGCCCTTTGATCAGGCGCGCGATGCGCCCGTCGATGCCATCGAGCGCGGCCGCAAAGACGATCGCGTAGACGGCAAGCTCCATCCGCCCTTCCGTCGAAAGGCGGATCGCCGTCAACCCGGCGCAGATCGCAAGCAGGGTGATGACGTTGGGCACCAGCATCCGCACCGGGATCGGACGAAACCGGCGGCGGCGCAATTCGGGAGATACGGGGGCGGTGGGGTCAAAGGCCATGACGGCAATATAACAAGGCCCGGGCCGCCGCGCCATGCGCTGAACATGGCAATAATCGGCTGCTCCGACGGTTAATCCCGCCTGAACGTCCGTCCCGCATCGCCTTGCCGGAAATCGGCCAGCACGGTCTCGCCTGCAACCGCGGTCTGCCCTTCCGCAACCAGCGCGCGCGTGCCCTCGGGCAGATAGACATCGAGGCGGGAGCCAAAACGAATCAGGCCGAATCGCTCGCCGGCCCCGATGGTCTGCCCTTCGCGCACGAACGAGACGATGCGGCGCGCCACGAGGCCAGCGATCTGAACCACGCCGATGCGCCCGTCGCCGGTGGCGATGACAAGCGAGTTGCGCTCATTGTCCTCGCTTGCCTTGTCGAGTTCGGCGTTGATGAAGGCGCCGGGCCGATAGGCGATGCGCTCGATGCGGCCGGCCACCGGGCTGCGGTTCACGTGACAGTTGAACACGCTCATGAAGATCGAGATGCGCGGCAGCGGACGGTCGCCGAGCCCGAGTTCGGCCGGCGGCAGGGCCTGCGTGATCATCGAGATCCGCCCGTCGGCGGGCGCCACCACGAGCCCCTCGCGCACGGGCGTGACCCGGGCCGGATCGCGGAAGAACAGCGCGCACCAGATGGTCAGCAAGGTGGCGATCCAGCCGAGCGGCGACCAGATCCAGAACAGGATCAGGCTCGCCAGCGCAAAGCCGCCGATGAACGGATAGCCTTCCGGGTGGATCGGCGGGATTTGGCCGCGAATGGAATCGGAAATGGACATGTTCGAGATCAGCCGCTTGCTCGGTGATGCCCTCTCACCTTGTGGGAGAGGCGCCGCGCTGCGGCGGCGGGGAGAGGATTAGGACGGATCAATGAGCGCGCACAAGATCATTCCGCGGCAGCCTGTGCCGCCAGACGGTCCGCGACCGGCGGCGGCTCCCGGTTGGGCGCATCGTTGCCATCATCGACCTGCGCCAGCCGCTCGCGCGCGGCCTCGGCCTCGCGCTGCCGGTTCCACATGCTGGCATAAAGCCCGCCTCTCGCCAAAAGTGCGACATGGGTTCCGCGTTCCGCGATGCGGCCCTGGTCGAGCACGATGATCTCGTCGGCGCTGACGATGGTGGAGAGGCGGTGCGCGATCACGAGAGAGGTCCGATTGCGGGAGACGCGGTCGAGTGCTTCCTGGATCTCGTGCTCGGTGTGGCTGTCGAGCGCCGAGGTCGCTTCATCGAGCACGAGAATCGGCGGCGCCTTCAGCACGGTGCGCGCAATCGCCACGCGCTGCTTCTCGCCGCCGGACAATTTCAGTCCACGCTCGCCGACCTGGGTTTCATATCCCTTCGGCGCCATGCGGATCAGCGAATCGATCCGGGCCAGGCGCGCCGCCTCTTCGACCTCGGCGTCGCCGGCGTCCCAGCGGCCATAGCGGATGTTGTAGCGGATCGTATCGTTGAACAGCACGGTATCCTGCGGCACCATGCCGATCGCGGCGCGCAGCGAGGCCTGCGTGACGCTCCTGATGTCCTGGCCGTCGATGGTGATGCTGCCGCCGGAGACGTCGTAAAGGCGGAACAGCAGCCGCGAGATGGTCGACTTGCCGGCGCCGGAGGGACCGACGATCGCGACCCGCTTGCCGGCCGGCACCTCGAAGGAAAGGCCCTTTAGGATCGGACGCTCCGCCTCATAGGCAAAGCGGACATCGTCGAAGCGGATCGCGCCGGAGCTCACGAGCAGTGGCTTGGCGTCGGGCGTGTCCTTGATCTCGGGGTCGCGCGCCAGCACCTCGAACATCTTCTCGATGTCGATGATCGCCTGCTTGATCTCGCGATAGACCATGCCCATGAAATTGAGCGGCTGGTAGAGCTGGATCATCATCGCATTGATCAGGACGAAGTCGCCGACCGTGTTGCGCCCGCTGCGCACGCCGAGCGCACACATCAGCATCGCCGCGGTGAGGCCGAAGGTGAAGACGACGGCCTGCCCGGCATTGAGCACCGCGAGCGATGTGTAGGCCTTGACGCTCGCCTCCTCGTAGCGAGCCATCGAACGGTCGTAACGGCTGGCCTCGCGCGCCTCCGCGCCGAAATATTTGACGGTTTCGTAATTGAGTAGCGAGTCGATCGCCTTGGTGTTCGCCTCGGTATCGGATTCGTTCATGTTGCGGCGGATGCCGATCCGCCACTCGGTCGCGAGCCAGGTGTAGTACATGTAGACCGCGACCATGATCGCGGTGGCGAGAACATAGCGCCAGTCGAATTGCCAGAATAGAACGCCCAGCAACAGCGAGACCTCGACCACGGTCGGGATCAGCTGCAGGATCACCATCCGAACGATGGTCTCGATGCCGTTGCGGCCACGCTCCAGCACGCGCGTCAAGCCGCCGGTCTTGCGCTCGAGGTGGAAGCGCAGCGACAATTCATGCATGTGGACGAAGGTGATGTGGGCGAGCTTGCGCACCGCGTGCATCGCCACGCGGGCAAAGATACCGTCGCGCCACTGCGTCAGTGCCGCCATCAGGATGCGCATGCCGCCGTAGCTTACCGTCATGATCAGTGGCGAGGCGATCACCCACACCATCCAGTTCGACGGCTCGAGCGGCGCGCTGCCCTTGCCGGTCAGCGCATCGGTTGCCCATTTGAACGTGAAGGGCACAGCAAGCGTCGCCAGCTTCGCCACGAGCAGCAGCACCACTGACCAGACCACGCGCATCTTCAGGTCGACGCGATCGCCCGGCCAGATGAATGGCCAGAGATGAACCAGCGTCCCGACCAGAGTGGCTCGCTCGGCCGACGCCGGGGAAGGAAGCGGCGTGGGGGCCTGCTGTGGCATATGAGCATGAGCCATCAAATCGGAACCTTGTCGGAGCGATTTCGCGCCCACCTCGTTAACGTTGCGACCGTCGTCATATAGGATGTCAGAACAGCCCGTGTACCCACAACTGCCCGATTGTTTAGCCCTCCGGGGCGGTATTTGCCGTCCATAATCCTCCACCAGCGAATCAGGCGGTCGATCCGAAACGCTTGACGCCTCCTCTGTTGCAGTGCCACATGATCGCCATGACAACCATACGCACTGTCTGTGTCTATTGCGGCTCCGGCTCCGGGACCAATCCCCGTTTCATCGAGGCAGCCGAGGCACTCGGCAGGATTTTTGCCGAGAACGGAATCCGGCTTGTCTATGGCGGCGGCTCGGTCGGCATGATGGGGGCTGTGGCGCGCACAGTGCTCGCGCACGGCGGCGACGTCACCGGCATCATCCCTGAATTCCTGGTCCAGAAGGAAGTCATGATGCCGCTCAAGGACCTGATCGTAACGCCGGACATGCATGAGCGCAAACGGCTGATGTTCGAGCATTCCGACGCCTTCGTGGCGCTGCCCGGCGGTATTGGCACGCTGGAGGAGCTCGTGGAGCAGCTCACCTGGAAACAGCTCGGCCGTCATGCCAAGCCGGTGCTGCTCGCCGACATCGACGGCTTCTGGGAACCGCTGCTGCACCTGTTCACGCATATGCGCGCCACCCAGTTCATCCGCACCGACATGTCGGTCGAGATCCTCAAGGCCGAACGGGTCGAGGACATCCTGCCCCGACTGCGCGCAGCAGCGGCGCGGGTGGCGGACAGCGAGACGGAAATGGCACCGGACATCGCGCGGCGGCTGTAGCTTTTCCCGCGTCGTACGCGACGACAGCGCCAATCATTCGGTGTCGTCCCGGCGAACGCCGGGACCCATACCGCGGAAGCTATCAATGAGGCACGCGGCTAATATCGCGCACGAAACAGCGGCCTGTGGTTATGGGTCCCCGCTTTCGCGGGGACGACGGCTGATATTCATGCGGGGACGACGGCTGATATTCGTTACCGATCATTCGCTCGGGAATGTCACTGCCTCAACCCGATTGCCGTCGGGATCGATGACAAAAGCCGCGTAGTATTTGACGCGGTCGTGTGGCCTGAGACCCGGTGCGCCGTCGGACAAGCCGCCTGCCGCGAGCGCGGCGGCATGGAAGGCATCGACATCGCCGGTCGTCCGCGCGCGCAGGCAGATATGCGTCCCGCTTTCATGGACTCTCGTCATGCCAATGCGCAGGTTGAGCCAGAATTCGGGATAGTTCTTGCCAAAGCCGATCGTCGCCGGCCGGCTCACCAGCCGCGCCAGCCCAAGGGCAGCCAGTACGGGCTCGTAGAAGCGCGCCGCGCGGTCGAGATCGGCAACGCCGAGCGAGATGTGGTCGATCATGGACGCTCATCGTAAGGCGGGCTCAGCCGTCCGCGGGCGCGCTCGCCCACGCTGGGCCAGCCTCTCCCTTATGGCACGCTTTGGCGTCAGCCCGAAGCGCACGCAAAAGGTCTGAATGCGAGGCGAGCTATTTTTGCTGCCCCGAAGACGCGCTGCTGGGACTTGAACTGGGACTTAAGCTCGGACTTGGACTTGGAGCGGGGCTTTTTTCCGGCGGGCCGGTTTGCTCGGCCTGCAGCCAGACCGGCATGCGCACGAATGAATTGTCGAGGTGATTGACGAGCCACACGCCACCCAGCGCAATGACGCCGGCCAGGAGCACGTGGGGAAGCGTACGCACGACCACGCCAAGCAGATTTGCGAACGCGCCGAGAATTTCGGCGCCCGCTTCCAGCAGCTCGCGGCCGGCCTGATAGAGCGCAAAGACCACGCCCACCAGGATCAGGACCAGCAGAAGCTCCTTCCAGAGTGGCCATTGCTGCCATGGCTCGGCTGCCAGCCTCGCGATCTGATCGACCGACCAGGTCCAGATCAGCTCGACGAAGCGGAAGATCGCCGCGATGCCCTGGTGCAGGAATCTCAGGAGCTCGTCGAAAACCTGTTTCATGACCAGACCCTCCGGAATCCTGAGAGAACGCGACACGCAAGCCTCGGGTTCCCGGAAGTGACGCGCGCCGGTCTATTTCGCGCGGCCGGACGACTGCACCGTCACGTCTCGAGCGCCTATTCGTTAGGCGATCCGCCGGGTCGCACGCCTGGTTCGTGCGCCCTGTTCGCAAGCTGTGGAAAACCCAAAATGGCCGCCGCGACGTGAAACTCCGGCGCGGCTTGCGCGTTGCCGAGCGCGGGAATGGGCGCTGCTTTCACGCCGTCGTCGCCGACCACGCGCGAGCGCGCGCAATGGTTGTCGCCCGACGCGGCCGAAGGATTTGTACAGGGGGTGTAAGCGTTGAGTTACCAGGCCGAAATCAGCCGCGCGTCGCCGACTGCGATCCTGATGGTGATGGATCAGTCGACGTCGATGAATCATCGCTTGAACAGCGGACAAAGCAAGGCCGCCTTCCTGGCGGACGTGCTCAACAAGACGCTCTATACGATCATCACCAATTGCTCCAAGGCGGATGGCGTCCGCGACTATTTTCACGTCGGCGTGGTCGCCTATGGCGGCGAAAAGGACGCCGGCAACGGCTTTCAAGGCGCCTTGGGCGAGGAGCCGCTGCACGTCATTTCACGCCTCGCCGAAGCGCCGCTGCGGGTCGAGACCCGCACCAAGAAAGTTGCCGGGCCGGGCGGCGATCTGACCGAGCAATCGGTGCGATTCCCCATCTGGTTCGAGCCGCGAAGCCGGGGCAAGACATCGATGTGCGCGGGTCTCAATCAGGCGGTCGAGATTCTCGACCAATGGTGCACAGCGCATCCGTCGGCGTTTCCGCCGACGGTCCTGCATGTGACCGATGGCCACCCATCCGACGGCGATCCGGAACCGACCGCCGATCGTCTGAAGAGTCTGGCGACCAGTGACGGTGGCTGTCTCCTGTTCAACCTGCACGTCGATGCCGGCGAAGGCGAGCCGCTTATCTTTCCGAACGACGAGCGCGCCATCAAGGATCGCTTCGGCAAGGCGCTGTTTCGCATGTCGAGCCTGCTTCCGCCGCATGCTCTGGAGGCTGCGGCGCGCAAGGGCTACGACGTCCGCCCCGGCGCGCGCGGCTTCGTCTTCAATGCGGGCATCGAGACAATCGCAGACTTTTTCGACATCGGCACGCGTCCGGCCATCGCGGCCGATCGCTGACGTCATCATCGAGGGGAAGGCAATGGCGTATCAGGCTGAGATCAGCAGAGAGAATCCGACCTGCATTCTGTTCGTTATCGATCAGTCAGGATCGATGGACGAGATCATGGACTCGGGCCGCTCGAAGGCGTCCTTCGTGGCGGACGTGCTCAACAAGACGCTCTACACGCTGATTACGAGTTGCTCGAAGTCCGATGGCGTGCGCAACTATTTCGACGTCGGCGTGATCTCATATGCGGGATCGCAGGTCGCGAGCGGCTTCGGTGGCGCCCTCTCCGGCGAGATCGTGCATCCGATCCACGCGATCAGCGAAAACACGTTGCGTGTCGAGGAGCGCAAGAAAAAGGTGGATGACGGCGCAGGCGGCATCGTCGAACTGAAGACCAAATTTCCGGTTTGGTTCGACCCGAAGAGCGAGGGCGGCACGCCGATGCGCGCAGCCCTTGGCAAGACCATCGAAACGGTGAGCAACTGGTGCGAACAGCACTCCGCCTCTTACCCGCCGACCATTCTCCACGTCACCGACGGTCAATCGACCGACGGCGCGCCCGAAGAGATGGCTGACGGATTGAGGCAGATTTCGACCAGAGACGGTCAGGCGCTGCTGTTCAACCTGCATCTCAATACCGCGGCCGGACTGGAGATCGTTTTCCCGACTGCCGAAACCGCCCTCCTCGACGACTATTCGCGGATATTGTTCCGCATGTCGAGCCCGCTGCCGGCGCACCTTGCAAAGTTTGCCGGCGACAAGGGCTACACGATTGCCGAGGGGTCGCGCGGCTTCATCTTCAACGGCGATCCGCAATGCGTGGTCGACTTCTTCGAGATCGGAACCCGGCCACGACTCGTCGCCGACCGCTAGGATTCACGGACGTGCCTGCGAAATCGCGCCTGCCCTTGGCGTTCACCGTGCCCAAGCGCGAGGACCAGCACAACGAGGACAGCTTTCGCCGCTCGTCCAGCGGCGTCTACGCGGTGAGCGACGGCGCCTCGGTATCCTTCGACTCGGCGTCGTGGGCGCGGATCCTGGTGCGCCGCTACACGCGCAATCCGGATTTCACGCGCGAGTGGCTGTCGGCCGCGATCGCCGAGTTTCGCAAGCTATATGACCGCGAGAGCCTGCCATGGATGCAGCAGGCCTCGTTCGACCGGGGCAGCTTCGCCTCCCTGCTCGGCGTTCGCTTTGCCGATGAAGGGCGAGCGATCCAGGTCCTGTCGATCGGCGACAGCCTGGCGGTGCTCTGCGACGGCGACAAGATCAAGGCGACCTTTCCGCTGACCAGCGCGGCGCAGTTTACCGGATCGCCGCAACTGATCTGCACCAACCCGACGCACAACACGTTCCTGGAGAAAATGGACTTTTCCTACGACCTCGTCGCCGACTGGAGTTTTCGCGGGTTGGAGCAGCCGGCGCTGCTCTGCATGACCGACGCGCTCGGTCACTGGGTGCTGTCGCAGCGTGATCGCGGCTCGTCTCCGATCAGCATGCTGCGCAAGGTGCGGTCATCGACCGCGTTCGCCCGCTTCGTGCAGGAGGAGCGCGCGGCCGGCCGCATGAAGCGCGACGACACCACATTGATTGCGTTGTGGTAGGTGTAAGATGGCCTATCCGCAGATCGTCGAGTATCACGAGGCGGTGCAACATCCGGCGCAAGCCTTCATCGACCCGGAATTGAAACAAGGCTCGGTCGCTGAAAACAGCCTTGGCCTGCCGCTGGTGATGTCCGGAGGATTTGCGCTCACCTACGCGGTGACAACGCCGCAGAGAAAGTGCGCGGTGCGCTGCTTTCATCGGGAAATTCCGGCGATCCAGCAGAAATACGACGCGATCGCCAAGAAGCTCCATGCGCTCGGCGATGGATGTTTCGTCTACTTCGATTTCCAGCAGTCCGGGATCAGGGTCCGCCAGGAAACCTTTCCGATCGTGCGCATGGACTGGGTCGAGGGCGATACGCTCGGCATCTGGCTTGACAAGCATTTTGGCGACTCGCGTGCGCTGGAAAAGGCGCGCACGGATTTTGCAGCCATTGCTCGCTTTCTCGAGAACAAGGGCATCGCGCACGGCGACATTCAGAACGGCAACGTGATGGTGGCCGGCGGCGACATCAAGCTGATCGACTACGACGGCATGTTCGTCCCCGGCATGCGCCCGGGCAATGGCACCGAGACCGGGCACAAGCATTTTCAGCATCCGGATCGGCGGGTTTCCGATTTCGGCCCCAAGATGGACCGCTTCAGCTTCATTGCGCTCGATCTCAGCCTGAAGGCCGTGGTCGAGGACAAGTCGCTGTATCCGAAATTCCGCGAGGGCGGCGAGACGGTCGTCTTCAAGGCTAACGATTTCGCCGACCCTGGCAACAGCGAGATCTTCCAGCGGCTGCTGGCGATGCCGAAACTCAAGGAGCAGACGCGCCGCTTTGCGGCGATCTGCGAAGCTCCGCTGGCGGTCGCTCCGACGCTCGACGAATTCGTGGCCGGACGCAACATTCCGGCGGCCAAGACGCAGATCACGACGCGGCCTTCGCCCACGACGAGGTCCGCGCCGGCCAGCTACATCTCCGCCTATCCCGTGGTCGATGCGCTCAATTTCTCCGCCGCGATGCAGCGGGTCGGCGATCGGGTTGAACTGATCGGGCGTATCGTCGAGGTGAAGCCGGGGGCGCGGAAGGCGGGGAAAGGCCAGCCCAAGCGTTATGTCTTCATCAATTTCGGTTCGTCGCGCGGCAATATCGTCAAGATCTCGATCTGGTCGGAGGGCCTTGCCAAGCTGAAGGAGAAGCCGTCGACGGCCTGGGTCGGACGTTGGGTCAGCGTCACCGGCCTGATCGATGTGCCGCACGAGTACAAGCGGTCCAAGCATCTCAGCATCACGGTACTGGAAGACGGACAGATTCAGCAGCTCAGCGAGACCGAGGCCGGCTTCCGCCTCGCCAGCATCTCGACCGCACCGCCACGCAGTCGCAGCGCGGCGCCCGCGGCAGCACCGGGGACCTCACCAGCCAAAGCGCCGGCTGCGGTCCCCCCGAACAAGCCGGCTAAAGCGCCGGCTGCGGCAAAAGCCACCAAGGCGAAGCCGAAAAGCGTCCTCTCGCGTGGTTCGCGCAAGGCGCGCAGCCCCAAATCCGCTGGCCAACCGAGCTCCACTCCACCCAACCCGCCCGCTCCGCAATCTACCCAGTCGAGAGGACTGCTGGACTGGCTTTGGCGGTGGATGTCTTGACTCCGGAACAATGGTCGCTTGCAGCAGCTTGATGCTGCGCCGGTCTCAGGCAGGCGCGCCCGACTTGACGAGCTTGTAGATCACCGAGTCCATCAGCGCCTGGAACGAGGCATCGATGATGTTGGGCGACACCCCGACGGTGGTCCAGCTCTCGCCGTTCTCGTCCTCGCTCTCGATCAGGACGCGCGTCACCGCGCCGGTGCCGCCATTGAGGATACGCACGCGGTAATCGATCAGCTTCAAGCCCTCGATGTATCTCTGGTACTTGCCGAGGTCTTTGCGCAGCGCGACGTCGAGCGCGTTGACCGGGCCGTTGCCCTCGGCCGCCGAGATCAGCTGCTCGCCCGCGACATCGACCTTGACCACCGCGAGCGCCACCGTCACCCGCTGACCATTGGCGTTATAGCGCTGCTCGACATTGACGTCGAACTGTTCCACGCGAAAATAATCGGGCACCTTGCCGAGGGTGCGGCGCGCCAACAGCTCGAAGGAGGCGTCGGCGGATTCATAGGCAAAGCCCGCGGCCTCGCGCTCCTTCAACTCCTCGACGAGGCGGGTGAGCTTGGGATCATTCCTGTCATAAAAGATGCCGGCACGGTCGAGCTCGGCGATGACGTTGGAACGCCCCGCCTGATCGGACACCAGCACCTTGCGATGGTTGCCGACGGCTTCGGGCGCCACATGTTCATAGGATTGCGGATCCTTCATCATGGCTGAGGCGTGAATGCCGGCCTTGGTGACGAAGGCGCTTTCGCCGACATAGGGCGCATGACGGTTCGGCGCGCGGTTGAGCATGTCGTCGAGCGTGCGCGACAGCTTCATCAGGGAGGAGAGCTTCTCATCGGACACGCCGATCTCGAACTGTTCCGAAAACTCCCGCTTCAGCTTCAAGGTCGGGATCAGCGAACAGAGGTTTGCATTGCCGCAGCGCTCGCCGAGGCCATTCAGCGTGCCCTGGATCTGCCGCGCGCCGGCACGCACCGCGGCGAGCGAATTGGCGACCGCCTGCTCGGTGTCATTATGGGCATGGATGCCGATGTGATCGCCGGGGATGTGCTTGACGACTTCAGCGACGATGCTCTCCACCTCGTGCGGCATGGTGCCGCCATTGGTGTCGCACAACACCACCCAGCGCGCACCGGCCTCATAGGCGGCCTTGGCGCAGGCGAGCGCGAAGGCGCGGTCCTCCTTGTAGCCGTCGAAAAAATGCTCGCAGTCGAGCATGACCTCGCGGCCGGCGGCTTTTGCGGCGCTCACACTGTCGCGGATCGAGGCGAGATTTTCCTCGTTCGTGGTCTCCAGCGCAACGCGGACCTGGTAGGCAGAGGACTTTGCCACGAAGCAGATCGCATCCGCTTTTGCCTGCAGCATCGCCGCAAGCCCCGGATCGTTTGCCGCAGAGCGCCCGGCGCGGCGCGTCATGCCAAAGGCCGTGAAACGGGCGTGGTTCAGCTTCGGCTTGTCGGCGAAGAACTCGGTGTCGAGCGGATTGGCGCCGGGATAGCCGCCCTCGACATAGTCGATGCCGAGCTCATCGAGCATGTGCGCGATCGCCTGCTTGTCGGCCAGCGTGAAATCGACGCCATTGGTCTGCGCGCCGTCGCGGAGCGTGGTGTCGAACAGATAGAGTCGTTCGCGGCTCATGGCTTGTTTCCGCCGTTCGAGAGCGTCTTCTGCATCGTGGTGTTGGCGAGCCACTCGCCGTTGACGGTGACGCTGTTGCGCTGCTTCGCCACATAGCCGCGCTTGGCGAAAAAGGTCTGCGCGTTGTCGCTGGCATCGACCGTGAGGTTTTCGGCGCCGCGGCTCCCCGCAAGCTTTTCCAGCGCGTCCAGCAGCATCGAGGCGACCCCCTGCCCGGCCGCGCCCGGATGCACGTAGAGCATGTCGATATGATCCTTGCCTTTCAGTGAGGCAAAGCCGACCGGCGCGCTCTGCAGTGTTGCGATCAGCGTCAATTCACTCGCGAGCTTCTTGCCGAACGCATCCTCGTCCTCGGCGATGGCCGCCCAGGCTTCCTGCTGGGCCTCGCTGTAGTCGTCGCCGGTCAGCTCCTCGACCGCAGCGGCAAAGATCGCGGCCAGCACCGGCGTGTCGGCTGGCAGGAATGGACGCAGCGCAGGTTTTGGCATGGCTTGCCCCATCAGTTTCACCATAGGCCGTAATATTTGAGCGCGAGCGCTACGGCAGCCGCGATCAGGACGATCTTGAGCAAGATGTAGTAGAGCCAGTGCCTCGGAAACGGCGTATCGGGGCGCTTCATCGCGCGACCTCCCAGGTGGTCACCGGCTTGCCCTCGGCATCCTTGCCGTCCTTCAACACGATGCCCATCGCGGCGAGTTCGTCGCGGATGCGGTCGCTTTCCCTGAAATCCTTGCGCGCGCGTGCGGCCGTTCGATCCGAAATCAGGCGCAGGATCAACTCGGGATCGATGTTGCTTGCCTGCCGCTTCCGTCCGTCCCACTGCGCCAGGCTTTCCGACAACAGTCCGATCAGCCGCAGCGAGGCTGCAAACTGCCCACGTTCAGCTTCGCTCCCGGACGAAGCGGCATTGCGCAGGCCATGAAGCGCGGCGATCATCTGCGGCGTATTGAGATCGTCCGATAACGCATCAATGACGGTATCAGACGGTTTCCCGCCCTGTGCATCGGAGGCGACCCGATACCAGTCATCCAGCGTCTTCGCGCTTTCCTCGACACCCTTCCGTGTCCAGTCGATGGGCGAGCGATAATGCGTCTTCAGCATGTTGAAGCGCAGCACCTCACCCGGCCAGTCCGCGAGCAATTCGCGGATGGTGATGAAGTTGCCGAGTGATTTCGACATCTTCTCGCTCTCGACCTGCAGAAAACCGTTGTGCATCCAGACATTGGCCATGCGCGAGGCGTGAAAAGCGCAGCAGGTCTGCGCAAGCTCGTTCTCGTGATGCGGGAACACGAGGTCGATGCCGCCACCATGGATGTCAAACATCTCCCCGAGATGCTTCCAGGCCATCGCCGAGCACTCGATGTGCCAGCCGGGACGACCTTCGGCCTTGATCCCGGCCGGCGACGGCCAGGACGGCTCGCCCGGCTTCGACGGCTTCCACAGCACGAAGTCGGCCGGATCGCGCTTGTAGGGGGCGACGTCGACGCGCGCGCCCGCGATCATCTCGTCCAGCGACCGTTTGGCCAGCGCGCCATAGCGTGGCAGCACGGCGTTGGCGGCGTTCATCGCCTGCGGCGAGAACAGCACGTGGTCCTCCGCGACATAGGCGAAGCCGCCGGCGATGAGCTTCTCGATCAGCGCGCGCATCTCCGCGATATGCTCGGTCGCGCGCGGCTCGACCGTCGGGCGCAGGCTACCCAGCGCATCGACATCCTCGTGAAACTGCCGGTCGGTGACCTCGGTGACCCGGCGGATCGCCTCGTTCAGCGGCAGGTTCGGGAAATCGCGCGCGGCGCGCGCGTTGATCTTGTCGTCGACATCCGTGATGTTGCGGACATAGGTGACATGATCGGCGCCATAGAGATGGCGCAGCAGCCGAAACAGCACGTCGAAGACGATGACCGGACGCGCATTGCCGATATGGGCGAAGTCGTAGACCGTCGGCCCGCAGACGTACATGCGCACGTTTTTCGGATCGAGCGGCCGGAACGGCGCGGTCGTCTTGGTCAGCGTGTCGTAGAGCCGAAGTTCCATGGATCATCGTTCCCTGCCGGCCAGGGCGTCCAATGATCTCAATGTTTTTGAGAAAAGACGGCCTCAGCCAGCGATGAGCTAGCTCGTAATCTCGCGGCAAATGCAGCAAATGGCGAGGAAACCGTTCATGGCGGAAAGAAATCGCAAATCCGGGACCTCTCGTCAAGAGGCCGTGAAAAAGCCGCTTTCTGAACCGACATGAGCCGCCCCCGTATCCTCACGGTTAATCATTCTTAACGATTTAGGCTTAACGTTTGACCAGCGATTCTCCCGTCCCGTTCCTCCCTTCGGTGCGACCCATGCGATCTCTGGTGGCGGTTCTGACCTCTGTGTTCATGGTCGCGGCGAATGCAGCAGCGGCCGAAACCCGCGTGTTCATCATCGCCAATCAGGCGGACGGCTATGGCGTCGACCAGTGCCTCGCCAGCGGCGAGAAGTGCGGCGCCTCGGCCGCGCGCTCCTACTGCCAATCACGTGATTTTGCGCAGGCCTCATCCTATCGCCGCGTCGATCCCGATGAGGTCACGGGATCGGTTCCGAAGGCCGGTGCGCACTGCACGCACGGCAATTGCGACCAGTATGTCGCGATTACCTGCCAGCGCTGACATTTGTGCCCGGACTGAGGCGCTGCTGCCACACGAGCGCCGCGAGACCGCCGAAACAGGCAGCTATGGCCTATACCCCGGTGCTGTGATATCTGGCGGCGCCCTGTGACCCGGATAAGATCAAGTTCAAGACATTGACCGCTTTCTCTTTCCGACGGACCCTCGCTTTCGCTGCAGTGCTCGGCGGGGTGTCTTTTAGCGTGAGCGCGTCGGCGCAGAACATCATGGCAAACGAGCCGCCGCCGGGACCTCCGCAGGGCCAGGGCGCCCCGGTCAATCCGATCTGCCCGCGGCTCGAAGCGCAGCTTGCGACCATCGATCGCGGCGGCAGCACGGACCCGGCCAAGGACGACCAGATTCGCCGCTATCAGGATGCCGCCACCAAGCAGCAGGCCGAGCTCGACCGCGTCACCCTGCAGGCCAAGCGCATGGGCTGCGAGAGCTCGGGGTTCTTCTCGCTGTTCAACGGCCAGTCTCAGCAATGCAGCCCGGTCAACAACCAGATCACGCAGATGCGCGCCAATCTGGACCAGATCAACACCAGCCTCGAGCGCCTGCGCTCGGGCGGTTTCGGCGGCATGGACCGGGAAAACCAGCGCCGTTCGGTGCTGACCGCGCTCGGCCAGAACAATTGCGGACCGCAATATGCCAATGCGGCGCGCGGCCCCGGCAATTTCTTCGACAGCCTGTTCAATCCGAATGGCAACCTGCCGCCGCCTCCGGCGGACATGGGCGCGCCATCGGGCACCTATCGCACGGTGTGCGTGCGCAGCTGCGACGGCGCCTATTTCCCGATCTCGTTCGCGACCGTGCCGGGACGCTTTGGCGACGACGAGCGGACCTGCAAGGCGCTGTGTCCCGCGGCCGAAGCCAACCTGTATTCCTACCGCAATCCCGGCGAGGACATGAACTCGGCGGTCTCGACATCGGGCCAGCCCTACACCTCGCTTGCCAACGCGTTCAAGTTCAGGACCGAGTTCAATCCGAGCTGTTCGTGCAAAGCAGCCGGCCAGACCTGGTCGGACGCGCTGAAGTCGATCGACGACAAGGCCGCGGCCGAGCAGCAGGGCGACATCATCGTCACGGAAGAAAGCGCCAAGCGGATGCAGCAGCGGCCGCTGCCGAAACCTGCTTCGACCCGCAAGGGTGCGGCAACCGCTGCCACGCCGCCGGCTGCGTCCGATCCCGCCGCAGGGCCACCGGCCGAGGCGACCACCACGACGTCGGACAACAAGCAGATCCGCACGGTCGGTCCGACCTTCATTCCGGCGCGCTGAGGTCTATTCATCTCCTCACGGATTGAGCTGCGGGATGTCCTTGACCGGCCGCGGCCCCGGCAGCGTTTGCAGGAAGGCGTGGATATCGGCCGCGTCCTTGTCGGAAAGCACCTCGGCCGAGAATGACGGCATGTCGTTGGGCGCCTCGCGCAGGAACGCGACGAACGATTCCACCGGGAGCGCAGTCTTCGCCAGCGCGGGCGTCTGATAGTTGAGCTGTCCGCCCTGCCCGGCGCGGCCGTGGCATTCGAAGCAGCCGTCGGCGAGATAGACGCGCTTACCATTGACCGGATCGCCCGACGGCGGGTCGTCGGCGCGCGCCGCGACCATCGACATGGTAAGTGCGCTCGCAATGAAAGCACCTCCGAGGGAGCGAAAGACCCGTCTGCTCGTCATCCGCGCCTCCCTCACCGCTGATCCATCACGACATCGAGCAGCGCCGGCTGGCCGCCCTTGACCATCGCAATCGCGCGCTTCAGCGCCGGCGCGAGATCGCCGGGATCGTTGATCGGACCTTCGCCATAGACCCCAAAACCCTTGGCAATGGTGGCGTAGTCGATGAACGGGTCCTTCAGCGTGGTGCCGATATCGGCCGTGGTGATGCCGCGGCCATGACGGGCCGCCATCGCCTGCAGGTACATGTATTCCTGATGATAGGCGCGGTTGTTGTGCACGATATGGAGCAAGGGGATCTTATGGTGCGCGGCGGTCCACAGGGTGCCGGGCACGAACATGAAGTCGCCGTCGCCGCCGATCGCGACCGTGAGCCGCCCCTTGTCCTTGTTGGCGAGCGCGGCCCCAAGCGAGGCCGGTAAGGTATAACCCACACCGCCGCCGCCCGAGGCGCCATTCCAGCGATGCGGCTTATCAAAATTCCACAGCCGGTGCGGCCAGGACAGGCGGATCGAGGTGCCGACCAGGGACCAGTCCTCATCCTTGATCTGGCTGTAGAGTTCGGCGCAGAGCCGCGCCGTCGTGATCGGGCTGGCGTCCCAACCGATCGTGGCATCGGATTTCGCCTGCTCGATCGTGGCGAGCTTCGCGGCGGCAAGCTTCTTCCCGCGCGCGTCGAAGGCCGCTTTGCGGCTCTCATCGACCAGCCGCTTCACCTGCCCGGTCAGGCTCGGCAGGCTCGCCTCCGCGTCGCCCGCGATATCGAGATCGACCTCCTGGTAGCGGCCGAAATCCTGATAGTTGGCCTTCAAATAAAGCCCGCGCGTGCCCAGCGTGACGATCTTGGCGCCCTTCTTGTAGCGCGGCTGCGCGCTGCGCACGATGCGATCGTGGAAATCGCTCAGGGTGCCCCAGAGATCGTTGACCTCCAGCGCCAGGATCACGTCCGCCTGCCCCAGAATGGAGCGGCGGAACGATTGGTTGAGCGGATGGCGCGAGGGGAAATTCATGCGCCCAAAGTTGTCGATCACGGCGCATTGCAGCGTCTCGGCGAGATCGACCAGGCGCGGCACGCCGGCGGGCGTGCGCGCCATGCGGTCGCAGATGATGACGGGATTGTCGGCCTCGACCAGCATTTTTGCGAGCTCGCCGAGCGCTGCGTCATCGCCCTGCGGCGGCGTCGCCTTGACCAGTCTTGGGATCCGCAAGGCTTCGCGGTTCTCGATCGGGTTCTCCTGCAGCTCGGCGTCGAGCGACAGCATGACCGGCGCCATCGGCGGGGTGGTCGCGATCTTGTAGGCGCGCACCGCCGATTCCGCGAAATGCTGCAGCGAGACCGGCTGGTCGTCCCATTTGACGAAATCGCGCGTCAGCGCCGCCGGATCGACGGCGGAATGCGGCCACTCGGCGCCGGGCGCGCGCTTGTTGGCCTCGATGATGTTGCCACCCATCACGATGACCGGCACGCGGTCGCACCAGGCGTTGTACATCGCCATCGTGGCGTGCTGCAGCCCGACCACGCCGTGGCAGATCATGGCGAGCGGCTTGCCCGCCATCTTGGCGTAGCCCTGCCCCATATGGACCGCGATCTCCTCGTGCGGACAAGTGAGGATCTCGGGCTTGGTGTTGCCGCCGTGATTGATGACCGCTTCGTGGAGTCCACGGAAACTGGAGGCGCAGTTCATCGCCAGATACTCGATGTCGAGCGTCTTCAAGACGTCGACCATGAAGTCGCCGCCGCTGGACGTCTGATTCACCGGGTCGGCCGGCGGCGGCATGCTGTCGGCTGCGGCGAGTTTTGGTCCGGGCGGAGCGGCCTTGGGGCGCTGTTCGGGAAAACCCGAGATCGCGGTGTTGGCGGCAACCGGCGTGCTCAGCGCCGCGGCACCCGCGATGGTTGCGCC
>Ga0070709_10000403_pt1 | contig 26346 bp, 21 predicted proteins | sample LARL51metaG_FD_65449 | JGI IMG/M metagenome (GOLD analysis project Ga0070709, IMG submission 65449) | Corn, switchgrass and miscanthus rhizosphere microbial communities from Kellogg Biological Station, Michigan, USA - LAR L5-1 metaG | ecosystem: Host-associated > Plants > Roots > Rhizosphere ... | reverse complement strand
AATCGAGGCCGAGGTGGCCGATTTCTTGCGAAACAACCTCTAAGCCCAATCACCACGCCCTCGCGTGGAATGTCTCTCGTTGGCCCGAGCCCGACCTCCCGTAGCCCAGGGCTTACGTCGTCGGCTGCTTGAGGACACGCGGACTCGTTTTGCTCGCCGCGAGACTTTCCCCGTAGCCGAAATTTCCTGCGGGGCTCCGAATGATCTGTTCGGCGATGCAAAACTGCCGAGTAGCATGGTCGGTCCGACCGGGTGACATCTGCGATAAAGTCCGGCGACGTCAATCTTCGACGCACAATTCCTGAACGCTGCGCGAACCTCGCGCATAACGGCTGTCCAGTCCTCCAGTGAAAAATATTCCGCTTCCGTTTTTCGGAATAATGTGGTTCTCTCCGGCATCCCGCCTCGCTCGAAAGAGGGGCGTTTCGGCCGATCGTCACGACACGTGGAGCGCGGGATGCGATGGACGCGTTGGCGACGCGCACGATTGTCGTGCGGACGAACGGCGCCGATGCGGACGCAAAAGCGCGTGGTCCTGGCCTCCCGACGCTGAGGCCAAGCTCGCTGGCGTGACGAACGCCAATAACTCGGGTGCGATCGCGCCGCGAGAAAGCGGGCGCATGTTTCGGAAATGCTCATCGAACATCCAGTTGTCGTCGCTCGCGAAAGCAGGCGATCCAGTGCGCCGAAGCCCATCGGCTCAAGCACTGACGTCTCCACAATCCGGATCGCACCGGCGATGACGTCTCACCGGTTTGTCAAAGCGATGGGACCCTTAGCCGTCGTCGAGCTTGTTGAGGTCGCGCACCGACTGCATGATCGGCTCGAAGTTTGCCCGCGCATCCAGCGCGTCGAACAGTTGCGCGGTGTCCGACAGCAGCGCGTGCGACCGTTGCAGCGCGATGACGATGTCGTCCTGCGGCGTGTCGGACAGCCGGCCATGGCCGGACAGCAGGAGCCGGGAATTGAGGCCCTTGATGCGCTCCAGCGATTGGATGTAGTCGGCGATCGAGCCGGAGCCGAAAATGCCGCCCATCACGCCGCCCGGCATCAGGGTGTCGGCGGCGAACAGCAGCCCCTTGTCCTGGTCGAACAGCGTGATGCAGGCCGAGGTGTGGCCCGGCGTGTATATGACGTTGAGGCGGAAATTGCCGAGATCGATCAGGTTGCCTTCCTCCAGCCAGATGTCGACATTGATCGGCACGTTCGGCTCGTTGAACATTTTTCGCAGCATCGAAAAATCGTCGCGCAGCATGATCTTGTTGGCGGCAAGGCGATGGGCCGCGACATAGGTGCGGGTCCGGTTGAAATGGAAGGCCGCGCCGATGTGATCGAGATGCTCGTGGCTCAGCACCACCATGTCGATCGTCTCGGGCGGGCAGCCGAGATGGTTCAGGCATTCGACGAGGTAGGGATAATTGGACGAGAGCCCGACATCGATCAGGATCGTCCGCGCGCTGCCGCGCACGAGATAGGCGTTGGCGGCGCGGTTCTTGAAGCGGATCTGGTGGACGTTCTCATGCGCCTCGATCAGCGAGCACACTTCGTTGTTCAGGAGAATAGGAAAGGGGCTCGGCTTGCGGTCGCTCATGAGTTCACTGCATTTCCAAAATTGCGGAGATTGGAGGCGCGCAGCCGCTTGCTGAGCGCGTCCATGACCATCAGCGCGAATGCCGGCTGCTGGCTGACGAGATACACGAAGCGGGCGTGGTTGATGCGCATCACCCGCGTGCCGGGCGTCGCCGCGATCGCACTCGCCGAGCGGGCCGAGCCGTCGATCACGGCCATCTCGCCAAAAAATTCACCCTTGCCGAGCGAGACGATCACCGTGCGGGATGCACCGTCGGTCTTGGCGATGTCGACCTTGCCGTCGAGCACGACGAACAGCTCGCGTCCCGTCGAGCCTTCCTCGAAAATGACCTCACCGGTGGCATATTCGTTGATGCATTTTTCGATGGCCATGTTGCGATGCCCTGGTCTCGATGCCTCCCCCGCCGTCCGGCTGGTCGCATTGTCGGCAATATCCCCGTACCGCCGTGCCGACTTTTCACCTACCTGCGGTTGCCATGTTAGTCGGGACCGCGGACTGCGCAATCGGGCCAGTCGCCCGGAACTTGCTGCACTGCAGCGTTGGCTCCCAATTAACCCAGCCGCCGCCACCTCTGCTCCGCTAATCGGACCAAATTTCGCCCCGGAAAAGTTCCTAACTTTTCCGCGAGCCGGCCATGGGTAACGGTTTCGCAAGCAATGCATGGTTACCAAATGGTCAATCATTCTTTGGGACTTTGAACGTGTGAGTGAGCCGATGCCTGAACAGTCTCGCGTTGAACCCGGCAGCCTCTCCGGATCGACCCCGTCGAACGCCCCGGAGCTGGCCACGGGTGGGCTGTCGACATCTCCACCCAGGACAACTGCCAGCAGCGAACCGATCAGTATCGCCTCGCTCGCAGCCAAGACGCCCGAGGCGTTCAAGCCCTTCGACCTCGGCAAGCTAGATGCGGGCTCGCCTGCCAGGCTTTCGGCCGTTTCTTCGCGTCCGAAGGACGGCACGGGGCCGTTCGGCAAGGCTGAATTCCAGCCACAACCAGCGGAGAAGCGCCGCATGTCTTCTACTGCACCAGAGGCGGCGAAAGCCGAACCAGCGAAGGCCGATGCCAGGGAAACGGCAAAGGCCGACATGACCAAGGTCGAGACGCCGCGCATGCCCGGCGGCAAGGTCACGGTCACCCCGCTCGGCGAACGTGCCTGGGAAATCAAGGGCTTGGTCCCCCCAAAAGCGACCGAGACGGCCCCGGCCGCGGAACCGGCAAAGACCGAGGCGCCCAAGAAGGCAGCCGCGAAGCTCAATGTTGCCAGCCTCGCCGGCAAGGTCCTGGCCTTCGCCGCCTTGGCGGGCCGCGCAACGGCCAAGGTCAAGCGGCCCGCGCCAAAGGCCGAGGCTGCCGCCAAACCGGACGCCGGCCCGAAGCCGGAAGCCGGCTCGAAGCCGGAGACCGGTGCAAGGCCGGCAGCCGCCATGGCAGCGAAGATCACCAACGGCAAGCGCCATGTCAGCGCGCTGGCCGCTTCGGTCGCGGTGGCCGCCCTTGCCGGCGCCGTGGGCGGCGCGCTCGCCACATCGGTCATGATGCGGACCGGCGGCGACGCCGCGGCGTCTGCATCGGCAGATCCCGATGTGCAGGCCTCCGTGACGCGGATCAGCGGTGATGTGGAGACGCTCAAGGCCAATGTCGACCAGATCGCCAAGGCCGGCCAGGGTCTCATGACGGACACCGGCGACCGGCTGGACCGGCTGGAGCGAGAGCAGGCCGAGACGTCGGCGCGTATGCTCAAGTTTGGCGAAGGCACCACCGATCGCGTCCGCTCGACGCCGCAGAGCAATGCCATGGCGGCGGTCGCACCGGTGCTGCCGCGTGATACCACCGGCTCGGTGACCCAGTCGACCGCGAGCGCCACGCCGATGGCTGCGGCACCGGGGCAGGTCCGTGCCGCCGCGCCGAAGACCGATGTCGGCCGGCTCCCCATCCTCGAAGGTTGGACGCTGCGCGACGTCAGTCGCGGTGGCGCCGTGATCGAAGGCAAGCACGGCTTCTATGAGGTCTACGCCGGCGATCCCGTGCCGGGTCTGGGGAAAGTCGATGCGATCCGTCGCCAGGACGGGCGCTGGGTGGTCGTGACGACCAAAGGCCTCGTGGTGCAGCGCTGAACGCTTGAGTTCGCGATGGCGCCGCCGCTTCACCACGACGTGAAGCGGCGGCGCGTCAAGTTGACCGCGCCTGAGGGGCAGGCGGTCCATTTTTCGTCTACTTTCCCGACATAACGAGTGCGTGCGAAGAAACTGGCATGTGCGGTGTTGATCGGGACATGAGGCGGCTGTTGCGATTTCCCTTCATTGCGACCGGATTGTTGTTGTGCGCCGGTCCGGCGTACGCGACGCCGGATCTGGCCCTCGATCGAGGGACGGCGATCACCGAACCTTATGCCCTGCGCGAGCTCGATCACGGCAGGTTCGATCTCGGCCGCGTGCTGGCGCCGGCAAGGCCTGCGGATCAGCCGCTGACCAACGATCAGCTCTTCGCGCTGCCGGCGATGGCGCCGGTCCGCAAGGCGCTCGATGAGGATTTCAAGCGCTACATCCAGGGCCAGCGCGCGCACTACCCGGGCGATGCCATCGGTGTCGGACAATCGTTCGACATCCAGCTGTTCGATCATGCACTGCTCTATTCGGCCGATACGCGCTTCGTGCTCGCCGGCATCGTCAGCCGGCTGGACCGCGCCTATGTGTCGCGGGCGAGTTGTGGCGAAGTCCGCCTGGTCTATCGCCTGACGAGGCTGCCGGACTTCGCTGGCAACGAGCGCATGAGTTTTGCCGGCAGCGATCTCTCGACCTCGGCGCGGCTGCCGATGACGCTGAACGTGGTGCTGAAGGCCAAAGGAGATCAAAAGGGAGATCATCAGGGCGCTCGTGATGCCAGCGTCAGCTGTGCCGAGATCGCGCGCCGCTGGCTTGCAGCCGGCGAACTCACCGAGACCGGTGCCGAGCTCGCATCGAAACTGACCGCGACGGACGGTCCGCTCGACCTGATCAGGCCCGAAAACATCGATCGCCTCGAGACCAATCTGCAGATCGCGCACACGCCGAAGTCGGAGGCGCACGAATTTCGCACCGACTATCTGATGAAGGTGTTCGACTATCACGCGCCCGGCACTTTTGACGAGGCGCCGATGGAGGACCAGATCGATCGGGAGCGGCTGCTTGCGGATGCCAGCCTCCGGCAGGAGTTCAGGGCCTGGCTGCTGCAGCCCGATCATTTTCGCGAACTCGATCGCGGCACGATTTTGATCCCCGACAAGTTCCTCGCCAGGAGCGCCATCACCTCGACGCCGGTCGGCTTCGCGCCCTCCGACCTGCAGCCGGCGCATGGGCTGGTCCAGGGCTATGGCGCGCCCGTTGAACCCACCTTCCAGGAGAGCGACATCGTCGCTGCGCTGCAGAAAGCCGCCGAGAGCAACCAGCCGCTCGACAATATCCGTTCGGTCGCGGGCTTTGAGCGCAGGCTCAATGACGTCAGCTGCAGCGGCTGTCACGAGACCCGCGGCGTCGGCGGTTTCCACTTTCCGGGCGTCGACTGGATGGTGCCAAAGCCGTCCAACGTGACCGTCGTCCCGGCCTCGCCGCACTTCATTGGCGACCAGGTCAGGCGGCGGGACATCGAGGTCGCGCTCCGCGACGGCAAGGAACCCGATTTCTCGCATGGCTTTGCCAGCCGGCCGCAGACGCGCGGCAGCACCGAACTCGCCGGCAGCGATTATCAGGACGGCTGGGGCGCGCATTGCTATCAGGCGAGCGCCAATCCCGCCGAAGACGACAAGAGCTTCGCGTCCTGGACCTGCGCCAAGGGGCTGGCCTGTCAGGTCATGAGCCCGGCGACGCGGATGGGCATGTGCTTCATCCCCAGCGCCCGCAAGGCGGACAGCTCCACTCACGATTGACTTTGGCCTCGCCGCTCGTGTTTCATTCGTGGAACGACCATGTCCGGGGCGGAAGCAGATGGCGACCTCAGAGGCGCGGGCCGGCGGCCCGGTAGTCGACGTCGCGGAGTTCATTGACGGCCGGCCGGTCGGCCGGTTCCAGATCTCCTTGCTCCTGCTCTGCGCGGCGGTGCTGTTCCTGGATGGCTTTGACACCCAGGCGATCGGCTATGTCGCGCCGGCGCTGGCGCGCGAATGGGGGCTCAGCAAGGCGCAGCTCGGCCCGGTGTTCAGCGCCGGCCTGTTCGGCCTGATGATCGGTGCGCTTACCTTCGGGCCGCTCGCGGACCGCATCGGCCGCAGGACAATCATCATCTTCTCCACGCTCGCCTTCGGCCTTGGTGCGCTGGGGACCGTGTTTGCCGCGGATGCCACCACGCTGCTGGTGATCCGGTTCCTGACCGGGCTGGGACTGGGCGGTGCGATGCCGAATGCCATCGCCTTGACCTCCGAATTCAATCCGCGGCGGCGCCGCGCCACCATGGTCATGATCATGTTCTGCGGCTTCTCGGTCGGCGCCGCGCTCGGCGGCCTGCTCGCCGCCGCCATGATCCCGCATTACGGCTGGCGCTCGGTCTTCCTGGTGGGCGGCATCGCGCCGCTGATCATGGTTCCGATCCTGATCCTGCGCCTGCCGGAATCCGTGCGTTTTCTCGCGCTTGCCGGTGATGCCGCGGAGCGGGTCACAGCACTGCTCCGTTCGATCGCACCGGGCAGCGCTTTCGGCGGCGGCACGCGCTTCGTGGTGCAGGAGCCGCATGTCGCGGGACTGCCGGTGCTGCATCTGTTCCGCGAACGACGTACCCTGGTCACGCTGCTGCTCTGGGTCGTGTTCTTCATGAGCCTGCTCGACATCTATTTCCTGGCGAACTGGCTGCCCGTCGTGCTCAACGATCTCGGGGCCTCGGATTCCGCGGCGGCCCTGATCGGGGCGCTGCTGCAGGTCGGCGGCATCGTCGGCACCGTCGTGCTCGGCAGCCTGATCGACCGCTTCTCGTTCCGCGCGCTGGCGCTGACCTATTTCGTTGCGGTGTTCGCGGTCGGCGCGATCGGGCAGCTCGGACATGCGGCCATCCCGGTGAGTGTGGCGATCTTCGTGGCGGGCTTTTGCGTCGTCGGTGGACAGATCGGAGCCAACGCGCTGGCGGCGGGATTTTATCCGACCTCGCTCAGGGCGACGGGCGTCGGCTGGGCGCTCGGGATCGGCCGGATCGGATCGATCATCGGTCCGCTGGTCGGCGGCCTGCTGCTCGCCGCGAAATGGAGTGTGGCGGCGGTCTTTCTCGCCGCGGCTGCGGCTGCGTTGTGCGCGTCGCTGGCGGCGTTTTGCCTCGGCCGCCTGATCCGCACGCCTGACGGCAATACGGCTGTCGAGCAGCCGACATCTTTGCATGCTACGCTGAGCTCTGCCTCGACGGCGGGACATTGAGCGAGGGCTGCCATGAACGGAGCCAATGAGAACAAGGAGCGCAACCGCGAGATCGCGCGGAACGAAGAGAAGCGTCAGACCATCGGCGCGATCCGGGTCTCCGGCTGGGCCATCGTGTTCACCATCATCATCGCGGTGATCGTGGTCGGACTGCTGTGGTTCCTGAGGCATTGATCATCGGTTTGGCAGCGATCGAGTTCGCCGCGGACCGATGCAGCCGGCTTTTCGGATGGATCAGGCTCTACACGTATTGCTTCAAGCGTTGCCCCGGCAGCAGATCATAGGCTGATTTCCAGCCGGGCAGCGCCGCGATGCGGCCGAGCCAGACGTTGATCGCGGGATGGCTGGTCGCAAAGTCGTAACCGGTCTCGCTGGCCGGAAAGTGCAGATAGGCCATCATCGAAAGATCGGCGATCGTCGGCCGTTCGCCGATTGCAAAGGCGCTCTGCTCCAGATGCCGCTCCAGGACAGTGAGGAAATCGTCGAGCCGCTTGCGCAGATAGTTCAGCACATGCGGATTGGGAGAGGGCGTGAACGTCCGCTGAAAACGGTAGGTCGCCATGAATCCGGTGAGCTTGTGGTTGTCCCAGAACAGCCAGCGCAACAGCTCGAATTGCTCGTCCTTGTTGCCGGCGCCGAAGCGATCATACTGCTCGGCAAGTTTGAGCAGTATCGGCGCGGTCTGGGTCAGGCGCACGCCGTCTTCTTCGAGGACAGGGATCTCGCCCATCGGATTGACGGCCTGCCGCCACGCCGCGGTTCGGGTGACGCCGCCGCCAAAGTCGGTCCAGACCGGCTCAAAACTCTGGCCGCACAGCATCAGCATCAGCGCGAGCTTGTAGCTGTTGCCGGATTCCGGGAAGTAGTGCAGGCGATAGGTCGGCACGGCAGACTCTCCAATACGCGATGCGGCGCCTCGTCCGGTCACGCCACGGCGCCGGCCGCGCGCAATTTCTGGATTGCTGCCTCGTCATAACCGGCGCGGCGCAAAATCTCGTCGGAATGTTCACCGATGCCGGGTGGCTTGCGCGGCCGGACCTTCCTCTCGCCGCCAATCCAGATCGGGCTGTTGATCGTGAGCATGGTGTCGTTTTCGAACGGCACCAGCACCTCGTTCTCGAGCATCTGGGTGTCATTTGGAATGTCGTCGAGGATGCCGACCACGCCGAACACCAGGCCGTTGCCTTCCAAAAGCTTGCGCCATTCCGAAAGAACCCTTGACGCAAACACCTCGTCGAAGATTCTTATCAACTCGACCGATCGCGCGTGGCGGTCGGCCCTGGTTGCAAAGCGTTCATCGTCGATCAGGTCTTCGCGCCCGAGGCATCGGGCCAGCGTCGGCCACTGCCGGTCCTCGTTGAGCAATGACAGGATGATCCAGCGGCCATCCTTGCATCGATAGTGATTGGTCACCGCGTTCAGCGCGCGCTCGCGTGGCCGCCGCTCGCTGAATTTTGCGCCGCAGAGTTTTGCCTGGGCCAGCACCGAGGCCGCCCAGACACCATTGGCCATCAGGTTGGATGAGACATGCGAGCCCTTGCCGGTGCGCTCGCGCTTGTAGAGCGCGGTGACGATCGCGCCGTAGAACGCCATTGCGCAGGGGTGGTCGCCCATGCCGGCGATCGAACGCGCGGGCGTGGTTTCGGCGTCGGCGCGCACCAGATCCATCAGGCCCGAGCGCGCCCAATAGGCGCTGGAATCGAAGCCGGGCTTGTTGGCTTCCTCGCCCTTCTCGCCATAGCCGGTGAACGATGCATAGATCAGCCGCTCGTTCAGCGGCGCGAGCTTCTCGTAAGTGAGGCCGAGCTTCTCGCGTACCGCCGGTGGGAAATTGGTGATGAAGACATCGGCCTCCCCGACCAGGCGATGCAGCACCGCCTGCGCTTCCGGCCTGGACAGATCGAGTGCCAGGCTCTTCTTGTTGCGGGCTTCCAGCAGCCATGCGAAGTTGTGCTCGCTCGCCGGATAGCCTGGCAGGTGCGGCAGATTGCGGTAGGGATCGCCGGTTCCCGGCGGCTCGATCTTGATGACGTCGGCACCGAAATCGGAAAGCACGGTCGCGGCCGCCGGCGCGGCAATGAAACTCGCGCAATCCAGGACCTTCAGACCTGCGAAGATGCCGTTGTCTTCCATTGGAACAGGGCTCCCGAGACGTTGTTGGTTTTGTTGACGTATTGGGCTTATCGCCGGGACGCTCCGGGATCAACTGCCATTTCGCCGTCAAACTTTGAGAGCACTCTTGCCGAACATCCGTCTACATCACGTAGCTGAAGCGCTGTATGATCGGTGGGCGGGCAAGCGGGGGCAAAGCTTGAAGAGTTGTCCGTAACGATCATGGATCAACAAGGCCTCGGCATGACAGCGCGAGCTCGCGCATCCTCACAGCGGAAGCTGGCGCGGATATCGCCCCGCGCGCGATATCTGGCAATGCTTGCCGCTGTCTTGTGGCAGCAGGGTCCGGCGCGCGCCGGCGATCTGGAGGACTGCAAGAGCGGCATTGCGGAAAAGGTCGAATCGGGCTGCACCGCCGTCATCAAGGCTCAGGCCAGCTCGGTCGATGACCGCACGACCGCCTATGTGAACCGCTCGCGGTTCTTTGCCAATCACGCCAAGCCGGATCTTTCGCTGAAGGATGCCGATGCGGCGATCGCGCTCAATCCGCGATCGGCGCTTGCTCCGTCGGCGCGTGCCTATGCACATCAGCGCTCCGGCCGGTTCGATCAGGCGATCGCGGATTTCACCGCCGCCGCACAGCTCGAGCCCGGAAATCCGGGCATCTGGACCTCGCGCGGACTGATCAAGAACGAGCAGAAAGCCTGGGCCGAGGCGCGGGCCGATTTCGACAAGGCGATCGCGCTGCGCCAGGATTTTGCGCCGGCCTATATCGGCCGGGCGCGCGGCTATATCGAAACCGCCGAGCTCGACAAGGCATTGAGCGATCTGAACACCGCGATCTCGATCAATCCGGCGGCTCTCAATGCCTTCTTCCTTCGCGCCGTGGTCTATCGTCGTCAGGGCAATGTCGACAAGGCGATCGACGACGTCACGCGCGCCATCGCGCAAGCGCCGCAACCTGATCAGGCGGCCTTTCTCGCGCGCGCCGAGCTCTTCGTCGCCAAGGGCGACTATGCCCGCGCAATCGCTGATTTCGACCAGCTGCTGACCCTGCTGCCCGGCAATGCGGAGATCCAGCGCCAGCGTCAGGCCGCGGTCGCCATGCAGGCGGCCCTCGCCAAGGTGCGGGATGCCCCGGGGGCAGCGCCGCCTCCAGCCATGCTGCCGCAGGCCGCGATGCCGCCGCCTGCGACCGCCGGAGCCGCGCCGTCCGGCACAGCACTCGACCAGGCCAAGCTGCTGCTCGCACAGAAGCGACTTCCAGAGGCGCTCGCCCGCCTCGATACGGTCCTGAGCGGCGATCCGCGCAACGAGCAGGCGCTGCGGCTGCGCGCGATCGCGCTAATGGCACTGAACCGCATCGCCGACAGCCAGAAGGACATCGACGACCTCATCAAGCTCAAGCCGAATGACGGCTCGCTGCTGGCGCTGCGCGCCATGGCGGAAATTCGCGCCAGCCAGCCCGAGCTGGCGCTGGCCGATATCAACCGTGCCATCAGCGTCGATCCGAACAACGCGCTGGCCTATCTCGGCCGCGGCACGATCGAACGGGCCGAGGGAAAACTGAAGGAAGCGCTCGCCGACCTGGACCGCTCGATTGCGATCGATGCCAAGGACAGCGCGGCCTTCGCCGAGCGCGGCCAGACCTATATGGCGCTGAACCAGCTGGACAAGGCGCTCGCGGATTACGACCAGGCGATCGTGCTGAACCCGCTCAACGACACCGCGCGCGCGGCGCGAGGGCTCGCTCTGCTCGCCAAGGGCAACAGCGCGGAAGGCCTGCTCGACATCAAGAACGCGCTCGACCGCAGTCCGAACAATCAGCTCGCGCAAGTCGGCCAGGGGCTCGCGATGCTGGTGTCCGGACAATACGACCGCTCCATCGTCGCGCTCAACCAGCTCGTCGGCAAGCCTGGCGGCCTCGACACGCTGGCGCGGCTCTGGCGGGCGCGGGCCTATCTCGGGCGCAAGGATGCCGACAGCGCCATGGCCGACCTCAACGTCGTGCTCGCCCGGCAGCCGGCCAATGTCGATGCCCTGTTGCTCCGCGGCATCGCCTGGTCCGCCAAGCGCGACTACGCCAAGGCGCTGGACGATCTGAGCGCAGCCATCGCGCAGCGCGAAACCGTCGAGGGCTATTTCGCGCGCGCCAAGGCCTATGAGGCGCAGAGCATCCCCGGCAAGGCCGAGAAGGACTATGAGCGCGCCACCGAACTGCGCCCGACCAGCGTGTTCGATGTGCTGGCGCAGACCGAATCGAAGCAGAAGATCAAGCAGCTTTCAAAGCAGCTGCCCTGCGGCAGCGCCCAGGCCGCCGCGAATGCAGCCTGCCTGTAGGCGGGATAAAACGGATTTCGTCTGCGAACCCCGAGGAGGTGCACCTCTCCCAAAGGGAGAGGTCGGATCGCATCAAGATGCGATCGGGGTGAGGGGTTACGGTCTCTCAATGGAATCTGCGGCCCCTCACCGATTTGCCAAGAGCGATGCATTGCATCGCCCTTGGCAAATCGACCTCTCCCCAACGGGGAGAGGTGAACCGTACCCGTGGCGCACCGATCAAGCCAAACTTCATTCCGCGTCGGCTATTCCTCGCCCGACAGCAGCGCGGCATTGCCGCCGGCGGCGGCGGTGTTGATGGTGACCGTCTGCTCGGTGGCAAAGCGGGCGAGATAATGCGGTCCGCCGGCTTTCGGGCCGGTGCCGGACAGCCCGCTGCCGCCGAACGGCTGCACGCCGACCACAGCGCCGATCATGTTGCGGTTGACGTAGACATTGCCGACCTGGAGGCGGTCTGTGATCGTATCCACGGTGTCGTCGATGCGGCTGTGAATGCCGAGCGTCAGACCATAGCCGGATGCTTCGATCGCATCGAGCACGCGCGAAAGAAACTCGGCGCGGTAGCGCACCACGTGCAGGATCGGGCCGAACACCTCTTGGCGGAGGTCGCGCGCGTCCGTGAGCTCGAAAATGTGCGGCGCGACGTAATTGCCCGCGGGCGCCTGGCCGACGAAATGCAGGCGTGCCGCTTTGTTCATGCGGGAAATATGCGCATCCAGCCGCTGTTTTGCCTCCTCATCGATGACTGGGCCGACATGGGTCGAGATGTCGCGGGGATCGCCGAGTTTCAGTTCGGAGGCGGCGCCAGCGATCATCTCGATCATGCGGTCGGCTACGTCGTCCTGCACCAGCAGGAGGCGCAACGCCGAACAGCGCTGGCCCGCCGAGCGGAAGGCCGATGTCACCACATCGTCGGCGACCTGTTCGGGCAGGGCGGTCGCGTCCGCGATCATCGCATTGATGCCGCCGGTCTCCGCGATCAGCGGCACGATCGGGCCGTCCTTGGCGGCAAGGGTGCGGTTGATCGCCCGCGCCACCTCGGTCGAGCCGGTGAAGACGACGCCGGCGATGTCGCGATGTTCGACCAGCGCGGCGCCGATCATGCCGTCGCCGGGCACAAGATGCAGCGCGGAGCGCGGGATGCCGGCCTCATGCAGCAATCTGGTGGCCTCGGCTGCGATCAGCGGAGTCTGCTCGGCCGGCTTGGCGACGACGCTGTTGCCGGCCATCAGCGCGGCGGTGATCTGCCCCAGAAAGATCGCCAGCGGAAAATTCCAGGGCGAGATCGCCACGAATACGCCGCGACCGCGGAGCCGCAGCACGTTGCTCTCACCGGTCGGGCCGGGCATCGCCTCGCCCTCGCCGAACAGTTTTTGGCCCTGCGCCGCATAATAGCGGCAAAAGTCCGCCGCTTCGCGGAGTTCCGACAGCGCATCGTCGAGCGTCTTGCCGCCCTCGTATTGCAGCAGGGCGATGAAACGGGCCGCGTGCTGCTCCAGGAGATCCGCGGCCTTCTCCAGCATCCGCGCACGCACGGCGGCGGGCGTTGCGCTCCAGGATCGGAATCCGCTTCGTGCGCGTGCGATCGCCTCCGCGGCCTGCGCCGGCGTTGCTTCGACGACGCTGCCGATCACGGCGCCGTCGATCGGGCTCCGCACCGGCCGCCCCTTGCCGTCGGCCGCGCGGCCATCGATCAGCGGCGCCGCCATCACGCGTCCGGTCTGGTGGGCGACGTCGATCAGCAGCCGGTCGAGGGCGGCGTGCTCGCCGAATTCGATCCCTTGCGAATTGAGCCGCTCCGGTCGCAGCAGGTCGCGGGGCAGCGGAATGTTCGGATGATCAGCATGGTCGGTGCTGCCAATGATCTCGGAGGGCCGCCGCAACAACCGCGCGACCGGCACGGCATCGTCGGCGGCCAGCGCGACAAAGGAGGAATTGGCGCCGTTCTCGAGCAGCCGCCGCACCAGATAGGCGAGCAGATCGCGGTGGCTGCCGACCGGCGCATAGGTCCGGCAGGCGAGGTCCGGCCGCTCCTCTCCGAGGCGCTCGTACAGCGCTTCGCCCATGCCGTGCAGGCGCTGGAACTCAAAACTGCCGCCATCGCCGGCAAGCTCCAGCAAGGTTGCGACGGTCAAGGCATTGTGGGTGGCGAATTGCGGAAACAGGCGTGGCCGCAACGCCAGCAATTGTCTTGCGCAGGCGACGTAGTTGAGGTCGGTCATCGCCTTGCGGGTGAAGACCGGATAGCCGGCGAGCCCGCGCTCCTGAGCGCGCTTGATCTCGGTGTCCCAATAGGCGCCTTTGACGAGCCGCACCATCAGCCGGCGGTCTAAAGCCTTCGCCAGCCCATCGACATAATCGATCACCGCGCCGGCGCGCTTCTGATAGGCCTGGATCGCGAGCCCGAAGCCGTCCCAGCCGGCGAGCGACGCGTCGCTGGCCGCAGCGCTGATCACGACCAGCGACAATTCCAGCCGGTCGGCTTCCTCGGCATCCACGGTAAAATTGAGGTCAAAGGCTTTGGCGCGGCGCGCGAGATCGATCAGGCGCGGGACCAGCTCTGTCATCACGCGGCCGCGGCTGATGGCTTCGAAGCGCGGATGCAGCGCCGACAGCTTGACCGAAATTCCGGGACGGTCGGGCAGCGGGCGGTTGCCCGCGGCCTCGCCGATCGCGGCGATCGCCTTTGCATAGGCACTGAAATAGCGCGCGGCATCGTCGGCGGTGCGCGCGCCTTCGCCGAGCATGTCGAAGGAATAGCGCGAGGGCGCAGCCGACCGCGGCGCGGCGCGCGCCAGCGCAGCCTCGATGGTCTCGCCGAGCACGAAGTGGCTTCCCATCAGGCGCATCGCCTGGCGCGTCGCCGCGCGCACGGCCGGTGCGCCGAGCCGCTTGACCAGTTTTCCGATCGTGCCTTCCGGAGTCTCGCCGGGCTGGATCACTCGTGCCGACAGTCCGAGCGCCCAGGCCGATGCATTGACCAGGAATGCGCTCGACTTGGTCTCGTGATGGACGAAGTCGCCTTCGCCGAGCTTGTCCTCGATGAAATGGTCCGCGGTATGTGAATCCGGCACGCGCAGCAGCGCCTCTGCCAGCACCATCAGCGCAAGGCCCTCCTTGGTGGAGAGCGCGAATTCGCGCAGCATGTCCTCGACACCGCCGATCCGGTCGTCACGGCGCCTGATCGCTTCGATCAGCCGGGTCGCGGTGCTGTCGATGCGCTGCTCCTGCGCATGACCGAGGCGCGCGCCGTCAAGCAGCTTTGCCGCAATAACGCCATCGTCCGGTGAATAGGACGCTGCAAATGGGGGAATCGGCCAATGGTCGGTCATCGCGGGGTGACATCAACCTCCCGTTCAGCCATCATGCCGCCAGTTCTCCTCAGTTGAAACGGCTTCGATTGATTTCCATGTCATTTTTTAGAGGCGCGCGGAACACTCATGCAGATGAAGGGACGGCGATCGGGCGACAGGCCCGGTCATGTTGCGGCGGCGTGTGGCCTCGTGTTGTTGGCCCTCGTATCGATTGTTCTGGTCGACATGTGGCCCGCAGAAGCCGCAGAGCTGAGCGCGCAGCAGGCGGCGCTCTACACCACGGTATCGATCTTTCCGCCGAGCGCGGCGTCGATGACGGTCTGCTACAGCTTTGGCTGCCGCCGTCGCGAAATCCTCGACTTCTCGGCCGCCGACCGCAGCGCGCTGATAAGAATCATGGCCGCGGGCAAAGCCTCGGCCGCGGCCGAACGGGCCGCGGTGCAGAAGGCGGTGATCTGGTTCGACCGCCGCGTGGGACCGGTCATCGGCACCGACAAGCGGGTCGCGAAGGCGGATTTCCGCGCGCTCGACGACAAGCACAACTACGATTGCTGGGACACCACACGCAACACCACGAGCCTCCTGCTGGTGATGCAGGACTGGGGCCTGTTCAAATACCACGTGGTCGGCGACCCGCATTATCGCGGCAATGTGCTGGTGCTGCAGACACCGCACAACACCGCGGTGCTGGTCGAGCGCGCAACCAAGGTCGAGTGGGTGGTCGACATGTGGCCGCGCGGCTATGCGGAGGCGCCTGACGTGATGACGGTTGAGAAATGGGTCACGGAAGACTAGCGCTGTCTTGCGACGCGCTTGCCGCATGCGAAGCGGCGTTCGCTTTGCAAAACGCCTCCCTGCCGCCGTCGGACCGGCAGCATCGCTTTGAAAGGCTCGCGGCAACGTCTGTCGCCGCGCGCCGGTGGAGCGACCAGGCTCCGAAGTTTAAGTAGACCGCATTCCGATTTGAAGTCCTCCGGACGTGAGCTTGCCGCGTGTGAGCCGCAAGGACTTCAAATCGGCGGCTCTAGACCTTGAGATTTTCAGCCGAGGTCTTGCCGCGATTGGCAATTTCTTCGTACTCGATTGCCTGTCCTTCGTTGAGGGTGGAAAGCCCCGCCTTCTGCACAGCAGAAATATGAACGAACACGTCCTTCCCGCCAGACGAGGGCTGGATGAATCCATATCCCTTGGTCGGGTTGAACCACTTGACCGTACCTTTAGCCATTCCCAGTCTCCGCGAGATCGAAAAGAAACGAGCAGCCGGTCCCCGCAAAACCGTCCTGTTCGGCGCGGCAGGATATCCCGGTTGGGTTAGGCTTAATAGCTCAAACAATGGCAGGATTTGGCCAAAAGCCCCCGATATCGTGGCAGTTTCGGAGCTTTTCACAACTTCGGTGACATTTGGCGTAGTCATCAACTGGATTCGCCCGGTCCGACACCCGCTTTCGAGGTTCGGGGCGATCCGCACCCCGCCGGCGCCTCAATAGGTGGTCGCCAGGTAGTCGACGATCCCGGCAACGTCGGCATCCGCGATCGGCGCGCCATAGACCTTGATCATCTTGGTCACCTCGGCCTGCCAAAAAGCTTTCTTGTCCTTAGCCCCTCGCGGTTGGGTGTTGACGTAATCGGCGGAGTGGCAGGCGGTACAATTGTTCTTCACCACCTCGAGATTGGGCCCTGGTTTGAAAGCGGCGGTCTCCGCGGGCAAGGCATACGAAATCGGCGATGCCAGGACCGGCAGCGGGCCGAGCGTCGCGGCGGCGAACAGCAGATGACAAAGCCGGGTCCTCACGATCGTTTCCTTCAGCTTGCGGTGACGCGCACGGTTTCGACGACGTTGCGTAAATAACCGGCTGGATTCCAGCGCGGCTCCATCGGCTGCACGTCGCCTGAATTGCTGGTGGCGCGAACCCTGAGCTCCGCGGGCCCGGCGGCGAGCTTGACCGGCAGGCTCCATTCTCGGAACGAGTATTTGCCGAGATCCTTGCCGAGTTTGGCCGGCAGCCAGCTCTTGGCCCCGTCGATCGAGACGGCGACTTCCTTGATGCCGCTGCCGCCGTCGAACGCAATGCCCTTGAGGCGGGTGGTGCCCGCCTTCAGTTTCGCGCCGTCGGCGATATTGGTGATGAACGAGCGCACGGTGAAGCGGTTGATCGGGATGGTCGCCTTCGGCGCAGTGCCCGGTTCGACGCAATTGCACGGCGTGTCCGGGATGCGGTAGGCGGTCTTCATCCAAAAACCGTCGAACACGTCATCGATCACGGTGATCTCATTGAGATGCTTGACCCAGTAGGTGCCGTAATAGCCGGGCACCACGAGCCGCAGCGGAAAGCCGTTGAGCAGCGGCAGCTCGTCGCCGTTCATGCCATAGGCCAGCATCACCTCGCCGTCGCGCGCATGATCGAGATCGAGCGCCTTGACGAAGTCCGGCGTCTTGTCGAGCACCGGCCCATCCATGCCGTTGAACGTGACCTGTTTCGCGCTGGCCTGCACGCCGGCCATGTCGAGCACGGTTTTCAGCGGCACGCCGCGCCAGCGCGCGTTGCCCATGGCACCGTTGCCGAGCTGGCCGCCGGCGACGCGCGGCTCGAAAAAGCCGCGGCTGTTGCCCGAGCACTGATTGACCGCGACGAGCTCGACCGCCTTGAGCTTTCGGATCTCCTTCAGCGACAGTTTTTGCGGACGGTCGACCTTGCCCTTGATCTCGAGAGTGAACTTGTCCGGATCGATGTCGGTGGGGATGTTGGCGAGATGGTAGCGGACGAAGAACGCGTTGTTCGGCGTGATCAGGCCGTCGTTGAAGACCCCGAACGGTGTTTCGAGCTGCGGCGGCCGGCTGGTCAGGCCGATCATCGGCCGCTTCTGCGGATACTTGACCAGCGGCCGCTCGCCATTCTCGAACGGCAGCGTCACCGTATCGGCCAGCGCCGCGAGCGGCGAGAGGCCGGTTGCGACCGCAGCCAGGCCGGCACGTGCCATCAACTCACGCCTGCTCAGCATCTGCTTCCCCCGAAGCTCTCGTCATTCCCCGCCCCGGTCGCCACCGGACTGCGATACCAATCCTCGCACCGCATGCGCGGTTGTCAAATCCTGCTTTCGCCGTAGGCGCATGCGGTTGCAGTGCGGGATTGCGCACTTTCTCCGCTGTCGTCATCCGTTCTCCACTGTCATCATTCGCGAAAAGCGGGAAATCCAGTATTCCGAGACGTCAGTGCTTGAGCTGATAGGCCGCGGCGTACTGGATCGCCCGGTCAAGGGGGCAATGACAGAGTGAAACGAGCGAGTAGAGTGTGCCAAGCGCAGCGCGCCCATCATCGCAGCAATGCGCGCGGAAAGATGGTGGGCACGGCGCCAGCGCGCCTTTGCTCGCCCTACGTTCGCTGCGCGAGTGCACGATCAGCTTATGCCGCCGCCTCCGCCTTGCGATCCAGCAGCGCGGAGAGCTCCGCCGCATGCATCACCACCCGCACGCTCATCGGCTTGGCGCGGCCGCGGATCTCGACCTCCTGCTCCGGCAAATCAACCTCCGCAAGGCCCGCGGCGAGGCGGACTTCGTCGGAAAGGATCGCCTCGCAGGCGAGGCCCTTGGTCATGTCCTGCAGCCGTGCCGCGACATTGACCGCGTCGCCGAGCGCGGTGAACACCATGTGGTTGCGGTAGCCGATATCGCCGACGATGACCTCGCCGCCATGAATGCCGATGCCGAAGCGGATCGGTTCGCGCAAATCGTGTTCGAGGAATTTGTTGAGCTCCTCGACATTGGCTGCGATCCTGGCCGCCGCCTGCACGGCCTGCCGGCATGCGGCCTGCGGCGAGGCCGCCAGGCCAAACAGCGCCAGCATGCCGTCGCCGATGAACTGGTTGGGCTGACCGCCGCAATCGATCACCGCCTGCGACACCGCGCCGAGAAAGCGGTTGACGATGAACACGGTGTCGAAGGGCAGGCGCTTTTCCGCGAGCTGGGTCGAGCCGCGCATGTCGACGAACAGGCTGACGAGATAGCGCTCCTGGCCGATGCGCTGCGGATGCGCCGGATTTGAAGTGGCGGATGCCATGCTCGGCGTGAACAACTGGAAGAACGAGAGATCGGTCGCCGGCCTGAGCTGGCAGGCGAGGCGGACCGAAGGATCGGCGGCACCGACCCGTGCGAGCACAAAAGCCTCGCGCTGCGACGGAGCGGGCAGCGTGCTGCTGTCGCCGATCACGCGAATCCGGCAGGTGGAGCAGCGGGCGCGGCCGCCGCACACGCTGGCATGCGGGACGTTGTAGCGCAGGCTCGCCTCGAGCACGGAAAGGCCCTTGGCGACCTTGATGGTGCGGCCATTGCCATAGGACAGTGTGATCATGCCGCCGCGCCGCTCGTTGAGCGTGCGGGCGCCGCGTGCCAGCAGCACCAAAGCGACCAGGCCGAGATAGCCGAGCAGGGACGCGCCGGTGATCCGCTCCAGCGTCTGCTGCTCGACCGGCGTTCCCATCTGCCGCGGCGAAAGGTTGCTCGCCTGCCAGTCATGGCTGGTGCTCTCGGCCGCGACTGTCCGGCCTCCCTGATAGATCCCGAGCAGGGCCAGCGTCGGCACCAGCAGCGCGGCCGCGAGCAGATAGGGCGCCGCGCGCTGATAGAACGGCTTCATGCGCAGCCAGAAATGCAGCCCGATGCAACCATGCAGCCAGGCGATGATCAGCACGGCCGTGATGATGAAGAGCCGCCCCGGCGGGCCCATCCAGAAACCATAGAGCACCTGGGGATAGAGCCTGTCATGTCCGAACAGGGTGTAGCTCAGCCGGACGCCGACGACATGGGCCACGACCAGTGCGGGAATCGAGAGGCCCAGCACGAGCTGCAGCGGCTCGATCGCCTTCCAGTGAAACTCCCGGCGCTGGTAGAGCGCCCACAGGCCGAGGCCGGCATGAATTGCCGCGGCCGCATACAGTGTGACGGCCACGGGGAGGAAGCGCCAGAACAGCGTGTGGTAATAGACGCCGGCGGCAAGCGCGTCGATCGAAATGTTGCCGAGCGCGTGATTGAGGAAATGGCTGATGAGATAGGCGAACAGCACGAGCCCGCAGACAAGCCGGATCTGGCGCACGCCGATGCCGCGAAGCGAGCCCACGATCTCCTCCTGGTGGGGCGCAACCATGCGCGTCTCAACCCTCGATCAGCAGGGAGCGCATGATATTCCGTTCCCGTTGCGGCATTGGTTCACCTTCCCGGCAATGGACCTCCGTGGCTCTCTCACATGTCGGCGAGAAGCGAAAGCAGAAACATTCGTTCCTGACGTTGACACCTCCAAACCAGTCGGGGAAAAGCGCGCGGTGACATCAGCTTCCTTCCTGCTTCCAGCCGAGAAACCCGACCGTTTGGCCCGTCGTCAACTGGCCATGGTGACAGCCCTCGTCGTCGCGATGACGGCGTTGCGGATCGCCTACGCCTGCCTGATCGACCTGCGCACCGACGAGGCCTATTACTGGACCTGGTCGAAGGAGAACGTGTTCTGCTTCCTCGATCACCCGCCGATGATCGCCTGGTTCATCCGCTTCGGCACGGCGATCTTCGGCGACACCAATCTTGGCGTGCGCTTCGCCGGTATTGTGGCGATGCTGGTGACGCAGCTTCTGCTCGCCGACATCGTCCGCCGCCTCACCCATAGCACGCGCGCCGTCGTGCTCGCGGTGCTGATGATGGAGGCGGCGCTCTATTACGGCCTGCTGATGGCCAAGGTCTCGCCCGACGTCGCGCTGATCCCGTTTGCGGTTGCCATGATGTGGTCGCTGGTGCGCCTCGCCGAGAGCGGCGACGGCCGCTGGTGGCTTTCCGCCGGCCTGTTTGGCGGCCTCGCCCTGCTGTCGAAATTCACCGTGGTCTTGATGCTTCCGGCGGTGCTCGCCTTCCTGCTGGTGCCGTCATGGAGCGCCCGCTGGCTCAAAAGTCCGTATCCGTGGATCGCCGCGCTGATCGCGCTCGTGCTGTTCCTGCCCGTGCTGATCTGGAACGCGCAGCACGACTGGGCTTCGTTCCGATTTCAGCTCGTGCGCGCCACCGCGACCCATGACATCTCGCTGCGCACGGTCGGCGACTATATCGGCCTGCAGTTCGGCCTGGTCGGCTTCGTGCTGCTGCCGGTGACCTTGTCGGGGCTCGTGCTCTCGACCTGGCGCGGCTATCGGAAAGGCGATGCGCCCGCCATTCTGCTGTCGACCGCGGTCAGCTTTCCGTTCCTGTATTTTCTGTGGAAGTCGCTGACGCTGCGCGTCGGCGACACCTGGCCGATGTTCATGTGGCCGACGGGATTTGCCGTGGCAGCCGTCAACCTCGCGATGCTGCCGCGCGAAGGTTTTCCGGGATGGATGATCAGATCGACGGCGTTCTGGGCGCGCACCGCCGTCGTGACCGGCCTTGCCACGGTGGTGCTCGTGTTCCTCTATTACGTGGTAGCGCCCTGGAATTTCATCGGCCCGACCGATCCGATCGGCGGCGAGGCGGGCTATGAGGCAGTCGCTGCGCGCGCCGAGGCCGAGCTGAAGTCATCAGGCGCGGCCTGGATCGCGACCACCGATTACCGCACCTATGCGATGCTGCGCTGGTTCTTCAACGGCCGCGTGCCGGTGATCCAGATCAACGAGCGGGGCCGTTTTCAGGGCTTTGCCGATCCCGGCATGGCCGACATCGCCGGTCATCCCGGGCTCTATGTCGGGCGCGAACCGGACGACGCCTTGCCGCTGCTCAGCGCGACCACGGCGGTGCGCCAGCCGCTCGGGCGGGTGCAGCGGGTGTGGCGCGGCGTCGTGATGGACACCTATGCGCTGGAAAAACTCACCGGCTGGACGCCGGAGCTGTCGCCGCCGCCGGACTCGCCGTTGTTTCGCTGGCGCCTGCTGGCGGACGCCTTGCGCGCTGACGCTGTTGCATGAGATCACTCCTCGTCGTCGTCGCGCTTGCGCAAAAGGTCCTTGGCGAGGTCGGCGAGCGCGGGCCGCGGCAGCGCCGCGAACGGCATCGGCCGCGTGACCTCGATCGCGGCGAGCCCGAGGCGCGCGGTCAAGAGCCCGTTCAGCACACCCTCGCCGAGCCGCTGCGAAACCTTGGCCGCCACGCCGTGGCCGAGCATCTGCTGGATCAGGCTGTCGCTGGCGGCGACGCCGCCGGTGATCGCCAGATGCGCGATGACATGGCGCAGCAGCGCGATCATGCCGAGCGTGCCCGGCCGTCCGCCATAGAGCCGCGCCAGTTGCCGGATCAGCCGCAGCGCAGCCACGAACACGAACAGCATGTCGACCATGGCGCGCGGGCTGATCGCGGTGACGATCGAGACGCGCTGCGCCGCCTGCGAGACCAGCCGCCGCGCCTCGATATCGAGCGGGCTCATCAGCTCCCGCTCGGCAAGCCGGATCATGTCGGCGCCGTCGATGATCTCGCTTTCGTGGCGCTGGAGCGCGGCGCGGGCGCGCGCCAGTTGCGGGTTCTGATGCGCCAGCTTCAGGAGATCGCCGACAACGGCCCGGCTGGCGGCGTGGTCATCACTTGCGAGCACGTCGGTGGCACGCTGATGCAGCTTTTCGATCGTCGCCAGCCGCGCCAGCCCAAAGATCTCGCGCCCAATGATGAGGGCCAGCGCCAGCGCCGCTGTCGCCGCCAGCGCGACCCCGACATAGCCAAGGCTCTCGCTGCGCGAAAAAAGATCCTGTACCAGATTGGCGACGCCGAGCCCCAGGGCCAGCAGCATCAGCCCGCCGCTCGCGGCCCAGAACAGCGTGCCCCAGCGAAAACGCCGCCGGACGACGACCGGCGGCTCGATCACGGCCGGCAACTGCGCAGGCTCGGCTTCCGGCGTGATGCGCACGGTGCCGCGCGCCGCCCGGCCGGTCTCGTCGGCATCGACCACCACGACAGCGGGATCATCGAGCCTGAACGTGGCGGGCCGTCGGTTCTGCGGGCGCTCGCTCATTGCAGTCGGTCTCCGATCAGGAACTGGAGGGCGCGGTCGAGCCGGATATGGGGCAGCGCGGGCGCGTCCGTTCCGTCGCGTTCGAGCAGCGGTGGGCGGAAGCGCAGGAAGCGGAAATCGCTGTTGTCGGCGACGTCATGGGCAAGGCCGCGAAAAGCGCCTTCGCCGGCAAACAGGGCTTCCGCGTCGAGCGGCAGGTCGCCCGGAAAGGTCGCAACTTCGGTCTTGCCGTCAAAAATATCGCCATTGCCGGTCTCGCCCGGCGCAGGTGTGCCCAGCAGCGACGGCAGTTTTTCGCGGCCGCGCTGAACCTGGGCTTCTCGCGTGGCGCGCACGGCCGATAGCGCAACCACGTCGATCGCAGCCCCGGTGGCTTCGGCCTTTGCCGCGGCGGCGGACACCGCGCGCCGCAGCACCGCCTCGAGCCGGTCGTGACTCTGATGATGCAGATGGTCGGCCTTGGTCGCAGCGAACAGGATGCGGTCGATGCGTGGCCGAAACAGGCTGGACAGAATCGTGCTGCGGCCGACGTGGAAGCAATCCAAAATCCCTTCGAGTGCGGCTTCGAGATCGTGCAGCGCCTCGGGACCGGAGTTGAACGCGGCGAGCGCGTCGACCAGCACGATCTGGCGGTCCAGCCGGGCAAAATGATCCCGGAAGAACGGGCGCACCACGATCGTCTTGTAGGCCTCGTAGCGCCGCTCCATCATCGCCCACAGCGAGCCATCGGGCGGATCGCGGCCTGCGGGCACACCGAGCGGCGCAAACGTCAGGGCCGGGGAGCCGGCGAGATTGCCGGGCATCAGAAAGCGGCCGGGCGGCAGCAGGCTCATGGCAAAGCGTGCGTCGCGGCAGGCCCGCAGATAATCGGTGAACAGCTTTGCGGCTTTCAGCGTCGCCTGCTCGTCCTCCCTGGTTTCCGCCTGCAATGTCGCAAGATGCGCGTGCCAGTCCTGCGCAAGACGGGCGCGCGGCTGCTCCCGCGACAGCGCGAGACTCTCGGCCGACCATTGCGCGTAGCTCTTGGCGAGCAGCGGCAGATCGAGCAGCCACTCGCCGGGATAGTCCACGATGTCGAGCGTCAGCGCGCGGTCCGCGCCATTTTGCCGCTGATAGTCGATCACCAGGCGAAGCTCGCTGATGTCCACGGTGGAGTCCGGCCAGCAGCGGTCCTCGATCAGGCTTTTGAGATGGCTCTCATAGGCAAAGCGCGGCACGCCATCGTCGGGCTGCGGCTCGAGGCGCGCCCGCGCGATGCGCCCGGTGTCAAGGGCCTCGAACACCGGAAAGCGTCCGCCACGCGTCAGCCCATGGACCAGCGCGGTGATGAACACGGTCTTGCCGGCGCGCGACAGGCCGGTCACCCCGAGACGCACGGTCGGGCTGAACAGATGTTCACCGTAGTCGAGCAGAGCGCGCGCGGAGAGCCGCGCTTCCTCGAAGAGGTCGGACAGGCTTGGCGCCATGCGGGGAATTGACTCGTGTTTGGACGGGCTGGAACTTTAAGCGAAAAGTGGCGATTGGCGGCCTAAAATCAAGCTTCACAATTCGGACGCCTTTGCCGGGAAAGTGAACCTTGAACCGTTCGCCAATCCGGACCGACCGATCTATAGATCGCCGCACTGCACTCGCCTCTGTTCATCGCCTCCATCATCGCCTTGGACTGCCCATGACGATCTTCCAGCTGAAGCAACTGGCCTCCACCTCCATTCATGCCGCGACCGGCGCGATCCGCTGGAACTACGATCGCGCGGAGCTGATCGCCGACGGTGTCGTTCATGCCGTCGGTATTTGTACGGGGCTGGTCGCCGCCACCGTGCTGGTCGTGCTGACCGCGATCTATGCATCGGCCGTCGACATCGTCGTGGTCTCGATCTATGTCGCCGGCCTGTTGTCGATGCTGGTGCTGTCGGCGAGCTACAATCTCTGGCCGGTGTCGCCCACCAAATGGGTGCTGCGCCGCTTCGATCATTCGGCGATCTATCTGCTGATCGCGGCGACCTACACGCCCTTCATCGTGGAATTGAAGCGGAGTGCCTTCGCCTATGCGCTGCTGACCTGCGTCTGGTGCGTCGCAATCGTCGGCATCGTGCTCAAGCTGCGCTGGCCCGGCCGTTTTGATCGGCTGTCCGTCGGTCTCTACCTTGCGCTGGGGTGGAGCGGGGCCATGCTGTATGATCAGGCCACGACGGCGCTGCCGACGTCGGCGCTGGCCTGCGTCATCGCGGGCGGCGTGCTCTACAGCCTCGGCGTGATCTTTCATGCCTGGCGGCGGCTGCGCTTCCAGAATGTGATCTGGCACTGCTTTGTGCTTTTGGGCGCGGGATGCCATTATACGGCGGTGCTTGATCTGGTTCTGCCCTGACGCCTCGCGTCAGGCCGGCGACGGAGTGACCGATGCAGGTGGCCGGCAACGTCGTGGTTGTCACCGGCGGTGGCAACGGCATCGGCAAGGCGCTGTGCGAGGAATTTCGCCGCGCCGGCGCCGCAAAGGTGATCGTCGCCGATCTCGACAGCAATGCCGCGCGCGCCGTTGCGGCTACCGTCGACGGCGCCGCGTTCAAATGCGACGTCGCGCAGGAAAAGGACATCTTTCACGTCATCGACGAGACCGAGCGGCAATTCGGACCGATCGCCCTGTTCTGCTCCAATGCGGGCATCGGCGGCGGCTTCGATCCGTTGTCGCAAAATGCCGGCGGCACCTCGGATGAGCCGTGGGCGCGCAGCTGGGCCGTCCATGTCATGGCCCATGTCTATGCGGCGCGGCATCTGGTGCCGCGTTACAAGGCGCGCGGCGGCGGCTATTTCCTCAACACGATTTCCGCGGCCGGCCTGTTGTCGCAGGTCGGCAGCCCGGCTTACTCCACGACCAAGCACGCCGCGGTCGGCTTTGCGGAAAACCTCGCCATCTCGCACAAGGCCGACAACATCCGCGTCTCGATCCTGTGTCCGCAGGGCGTGGACACCAACCTTTTGCGTTCGGTCCCCCGGGGACCGCAGTCCGGCGACGGCGATCTCTCGCCGGAGCAGGTCGCCAGGGACGCTCTGGCCGGCATCGCGCAGGAGACGTTTTTGATCCTGCCGCATCCGCAGGTGCTCGGCTACATGCGCAAGAAGACCGAGAACTACGATCGCTGGATCGGCGGCATGGCCAAGATCCAGGCGAAAATGCGCGAAGACCACGGCAAATAGTTTTTCGTCATTGCGAGCCAACCGGTCCGCGCGAAGCGCGGCCGGATGACAGGCTCCGCGAAGCAATCCAGACTATCTTCGTGGAGACAGTCTGGATTGCTTCGGCGCTATCGCGCCTCGCAATGACGGTGCCCTATCATTTCCGTCCCGCTTGCGCGTAGAGCAGCGGCACGGCCGAATCCACCATCACCTCGACGAGGCTCGCGCCGTGATGCGACAGCGCGCGCGCGAGCGCCGGCGCCAGCTCGGATGATCCTGTGACGCTGTGCGCGTCGCAGCCCATGCCTGCGGCCAGCTTGACGAAGTCGATGCCGGGCAGCTCCAGCCCCGGCACGTCGCGCACCTGCATCACCTGGCTGAACGAGCGCATCGCGCCATAGCCCAGATTGTTGATGACGACGACCGTGAGCGGCAGCTTCCGCTGCGCCGCGGTCCACAGCGCCTGGATCGAATACATCGCCGAGCCATCGCCGATCAGGCAGAC
>Ga0070709_10000399_pt1 | contig 26560 bp, 16 predicted proteins | sample LARL51metaG_FD_65449 | JGI IMG/M metagenome (GOLD analysis project Ga0070709, IMG submission 65449) | Corn, switchgrass and miscanthus rhizosphere microbial communities from Kellogg Biological Station, Michigan, USA - LAR L5-1 metaG | ecosystem: Host-associated > Plants > Roots > Rhizosphere ... | reverse complement strand
CCGCCACCCGCCGGCGCATCCGCTGGTAGCAGTCCTGCCCGATCTCGTTGCGGCGCCCCAGGCCCGGGTTGCAGGGCGGCGTCATGAAGGTGAGCTGGTAGTGATGCGGATGCTCGAGCCCGAAGTCGACGTAGGCGCGCAGACCCGCGGCCAGGCGCTCGCGCGGCGGCAGCCCCAGGGCGTCGAGGCGCTCGGCGTTGGCCCGGAAGCAGGCGAAGCTCTCCTCGCAGATGCAGTCCAGGATCTCGGACTTGTCGCGGAAGTGGACGTAGATCGCCATCGGCGTGTAGCCGATGCGCCGCGCGATCTTGCGCAGCGAGACGCTGCCGTAGCCCTCGCAGGCGAACAGCTCCCGAGCCGCGTCGAGGATCACCCGCCGCACCGCGTCCTTATGGTCGGCGCGACAGCGGCGGGAGTGCGGCTCTGGCTGGTCGGCTGGATCCATCGGCAAACCCACTATACGCCGTATAGCGTAAAGTCTCGCCGCCGCCGCGTCAACCCTCCTACGAGCAGCCGAACGCCGCCGTGTCCAGGATCGGCTGGAAGGGCGTCCCGACCGGATTGTGGTAGGTCCGGGTCTGGCCGGTGAAGGTGTCGGCGACCGTGATGTCGACGCCGACGTTGGTGAGCCCCGAGGCGAAGAACCAGACCTTCCCGAGCAGGCCGCAGGCGTCCACGACCTTGGTCACCAGCTCGAGGTTGTTGCCGCTGAAGAACGTGAACGTCCCCGCGTCGTCGGTCGCCTGGAAGGCCGTCGCCGTGCCGGCCGCTCCCTGCGGCGTGTGCCAGGCGGCCTGCACCTGGTAGCGGCCGTGATGCAGGCAGAGGCTGGTCGAGGTGGCGGCACAGCTGGGCAGCAGCGCCGGGGGGTGATTCGCCGATCGCTCCAGCAGGTCCGGGAAGGTGGAGAGCGCCCAGTGGACGGTGCTGTCGTTGACGCCGACCGTGAGGTCGTAGGGCTCCTGCGGCTGAAATCGGACGCCCGTCGCGGTGCCGGACGCCTCGGTGTCGGGCAGCAGGGCCTGGCCCAGAAGCGAGCCGATCTGGCCCGGGGACATGCCCGCGGCAAGGGGGACCTCGGCCGTGAAGATGCGGCCCGAGACCAGGCCCCGGTGCACGATGCGGACGACGTCGGGGAGCGCCGGGTCGGCGGCCACCCCGCTGACCGTGCCGCCAAGCTCGAGCTGCAGCGGGCCGGTCGCCGAGTCGATCTCGTAGGAGCCGAACCTCGGTGCCCGCTTCGCGCCGGCCGGCGCCAGGTCCTCGACGACGTCGGCGGCGACCCAGGCTCCCGGACAGAGCCCGGCCTCGGCGTTGGCGATGCGCAGGCTGTTGCCGCTGCAGTCGGCGTGGAAAGACCCGGGCTCGGCGGCATCGGCGGCAGCCGCCGGGAACCAGCAGCCGTAGGCGTGGCGGTCGATCGCGGCGGCAAGCAGCTGGCAGAGCTGGGCGGAGCCGGCGTTCGACGAGGCCTGGATCGCGACCGGACAGGTGAAGAGCGGCTGCGCCGCCCCGGGGCAGACCACGGCCATGCGGATCTCCGCGGTGGCCGCCGGGCTCTCCCCGAGCGTCGAGTAGGCGGAGTAGGACGGCCTGACCGCGGGAGCCGCGCACGGCGCGCCGAGGATGCGGAAGGCCGGGACCGGGCCGTAGGACGGCGAGAAGCCCGCGCCGTCCTGCACGTCCTCGTACAGCGTGTCCTGGATGCCGGCGTTGTTCGCGTACCAGACGGCGCTGCCCGACGCCAGGGTGGGCTCCCGGGCCGCGAGCTGGAGATAGTACGTGGTCCCCGCCGCGAGGACCGCCGAGCCCGGGATCGACACCAGGCGGGGATATTCCGTCAGCTCGCCGGCGGCCGCCTGGAAGAACCAGGAGCCCGGGGTGGTGCCGATCCTCGCCGTGAGCCGCAGGCCGAGCGAGCCCGTCGCCTGCGAGACCTCGAGCTCGACGTGGTCGAGGCAGTAGTCGAAGCCGGCGGGCACGGTGAAGGGCGCCGCCACGACGACGTTGGTGGGCGCGCCCGTCGCGGGATCGGCGCCGTCGTCGGTCAGGACCTGGCTGTCCGCCGGGTCGGTGTAGAAGCCGTCCTTGGCCATGAAGTCGCTGTAGACCACCTGCTGCGAAGCCGCCGTCCCGGCGCCGGCGAGCAGGCCGAGGCCGCCGAGGAGCGCTGCGAGTCGCTGCATGCCTGCCTCCCTCTCCGCGATCGCGGGGGCGCGTGCGGGGGCTCCGGACGGGCCCCGCATCTACTACAAGGAGTTGCGCAGACTATGCTGCACGCTGGGGCGGCCCAAGTCAAATTGCCAGGCCCCCGGTCCCTCGGTCGCCCCGGTCGCCCCGGTCCCCCCGGTCGCCCCGGTCCGGCATCGTGCGCACCGGGCCGGCGGGCCGGCAGTGCCGATCCGGCCGATGGGCGGACGCCTACCTCTCCTCCCGGCCCTCGTCCAGCGTCGCGCGCACCCGGCGGGCGAGCAGGGTGGGATCGAAGGGCTTCTGCACGAAGGCGACGCCGGGCGCATCGGCGTGCACCGCGCGGTCGGCGTAGCCGGACATGTAGACCACCCGCAGGCCGGGCCGCCGGGCGAGCAGCACCTGGGCGAGGTCGACGCCGCTCGTGCCGGGCATGATGACGTCGGTGAGCAGCAAGTGGATCGGGCCGGCGTGCGCCGCGGCGCGCCGCAGCGCCTCGTCGGCGCCGGCCGCCTCGAGCACGGCATAGCCCTGCTCCTCGAGGATCTCCCGCGCCAGCGACCGGATCGACGCCTCGTCCTCGACCACCAGGACGGTCTCGTCGCCGCGGCCCGCGGCCGCCGTCGCGGCGCTCGCCGGCGTCGGGGGCTCGTCGGTGCACGGCAGGTAGACGGCGAAGGTGGCGCCCTCGCCCGGCGCGCTCTCGACCTCGAGGTGGCCGCCGCTCTGGTGGACGATCCCGTAGACCGTCGCCAGGCCGAGCCCGGTCCCCTTGCCCTCCTCCTTGGTGGTGAAGAACGGCTCGAAGATGTGCGCCATGACCGCGCTGTCGATCCCGCAGCCGGTGTCCGTGACCTTCAGCACGACGTGGGTGACGGCCGCCGCGCCCGCCGCGCCCGCTTCGCCCGCTTCGCCCGCCTCGCCCGCCTCGGGGGCGGGCGGCGCCGGCGGGTGATTGCGGGTCGACAGCGTCAGCCTGCCGCCGCCGGGCATCGCGTCGCACGCGTTGACCGCCAGGTTCATCAGCACCTGCTCGATCTGGCCGGCGTCGGCGCGGATGTGCGCCAGGCGCGGCTCGAGATCGGCGACCAGCTCGATGTCCTCGCCGATCAGGCGCCGCAGCATCTGCTCGAGCTGGCGGATGAGGGCGTTGACGTCGACGACCGTGCGTAGCAGCACCTGGTGGCGGCTGAAGGCCAGCAGCTGGCGGGTGAGCTTGGCGGCGCTCTCGCCGGCGCGGACGATCGCCTCGACCTGGCGGCTCACCGCCGGGCGGTCGGCGAGCGCCTGCAGCACCAGGTTGCCGTAGCCGAGGATCAGGGTGAGCAGGTTGTTGAAGTCGTGGGCGACGCCGCCGGCCAGCCGGCCCACCGACTCCATCTTCTGCGCCTGCTGGAACTGGGCCTCGAGGCGCCGGCGCTCGGTGATGTCGCGCAGGATCGCGAGATGGGTCGAGTCGTCGCCGATGCGCACCAGCGAGACCGACACTTCGACCGCGACCCGCGAACCGTCGGCGCGCACCAGGTGACGCAACGGCACCCGCACCTTGCCTTCGCTCGCCACCTTCGCGCGGCTCCGCCGCGATTCCGCCAGCTCCTCCGGCGCCACGAAGTCGTCGTAGTGCCTGCCGACGATCTCCCGGCGCGGCCGGCCGAGCAGGTCCATGGCGGCGCGGTTGGCCTCCAGGATGCGCTGCTCCATGTCGAGCACCAGGATGGCGTCGTTGGCCTGCTCCATCAGCGCGCGGTAACGCTCCTCGGAGGCCCCCAGGCGGTTGAGCGACTGGCCGAGCGCCACCGTCTGGCCGAACTGCACGGCGAGGCTCTCGGCGAAGCCGAGCCACGAGCCCTCCGAGAGATCCTGGGCGTCCGACGCCAGCACCAGCACCCCGAAGGTCTCCCCCATCACCACGAACGGCACCACCAGGGCGGACGACCGCCCCATCCTGGCAAGGAACCGCGCGCCGGCGCCGGGAGTCGCACCGCCACCGGCACCGGCAGCGGCACCTCCCGCATCCGCCGCCCCGCCCGTGGTCAGCGCCACCGGCCGGCCGCAGGCGGCGATCGCGTGGATGAGCCCGGGGTGGCCGAAGCATGCCTCGGCATCCTCCCGCATGGCGACCGCGATCCCGGAGTGAGCCTGCAGCCGGTACCGGTTCTCCGCCTCGACGAGATAGAGCAGCCCGGTCGAGAGCCCGGCGGCGTCGAGGCATTGCACGAGCACGTCGCCGATCACCGCGGGAACGTTGGCAGGTTGGCCGAGCACCTCGGACAGGCTGCGCATCAAGGCGAGAGCCGTCGCCTGGATGCCCGCCTGGCGCTGCAGGGCGCGGTTCTGGGAGGACTGGCGCTCGAGCTGCGCCTGGACGCGCTGGCGGTGGAGGGCCGCCAGCTCGGCTTCGCCATCGCCGCCATCGCCGCCATCGCCACCAGCGCCACCGGCGCCGCCATCGCCGCCACCACCGCCGCCGCCGGGCGCGCCACGGACCGGCGTGGGCGCCGCGCCGCCGCGCAGGGCGTCGCGCAGCGCCTCGGCGGCGGCGCCCAGGTCGGCGGTGCGGGCCACCAGCGCGCTGGCGCCCATCCTGCGGGCGAGCTCGCGGTCGGCTTCGTCGAGGTAGGCGGACGAGAAGAGGATCACCGGCACGGCCGCGAGCGCCGGATCGCGGCGCACCTCGCGGCAGAGGGCGAACCCGTCCATCGACGGCATCCCGGCATGGGCGAGGATCGCATCCGGCGGCGCGGCGCGGGCCTGCTCCAGCGCCTCGGCGCCCCCGGTCGCGGTGGTGACGGCGTAGCCCTCGTGCCCCAGCCGCAGCGCCGCCAGCTTCAGGTTGAGCGGCTCCTCGTCCGCGACCAGGACCTTCCGCCCCCCGCCCGACGTCCGCGGGGCGCTGAGGTGGGCGCGCACCACCTCGAGCAGGCGCGACGGCTCGATCGGCTTGGGCAGGAACTGGGTGAGCTCGCCACCCCTGGACCGCAGCTCGCCGAGGCGGGAGACCATGCCGGTGACCAGCAGGGCCGGCAGATTCTCGCGGCCGGCCTCCCCGCGCAGCTGCTCGAGCAGCCGCATGCCGTCGGTGTCGGGCAGCACGTAGTCGAGCACGACGAGGTCGGGCGGCCGCTCGGCGGCGGCGGCGAGCGCCGCGCACCCGTCGCCGGCCTCGAGCACGAGGTAGCCGTCGCTTTCCAGGGCGACGCGCACCATCTTGCGGGTGATCGGGTTGTCCTCGACCACCAGCACCGTCTGCCCGCTCATGGGGAGCTCGCCCGGCCCTGGCCGGCGAGGACGCCGGCGATGACCGCCGGCAGGCCGCGGGTGTCGATCGGCTTGGTGATGTAGCCGTCGCATCCCGCCTGCCGGGCCTTCTCCTCGTCCCCCTTCATGGCGTAGGCGGTGAGCGCCAGGATGGCGACGTCGCTCGTCGCGGGGTCTCCCTTGAGGAGCCGGGTCAGGGTCAGGCCGTCCATCCCCGGCAGCTGCAGGTCCATGAGGATCAGCCGCGGATGGAAGCCGTCGAGCATCGCCAGCGCCTCCTCGGCGTCCACCGCCACCCGCACCTCGTAGCCCTCGGCGGCAAGCACCACGCGGGCGAGCTTGAGGTTGGTCGGGTTGTCGTCGACGATCAGGATCGGCTCACCGGCCACCGCGCCGCTCCTCGGCGACCGCATCCGCCGGCGCCCCGGCGGTCGGTGCGGCCACCGGCGTCACCCCGGCGCGCGCCAGCGAGGCGAGGAGGTCCTGGCGCCGCAGGGGCTTGGTCAGGAAGTCGTGCAGCGGCCAGCCGGTGGTCACCTGCTCCGTCACCACCGTGGTGGCGATCACCGGCACACCACGGTTCGGGGCGGTCGCCTGGATGGCGGAGAGCAGCTCAAGGGCGCCGACGTCGGGCAGCAACAGGTCGAGGGTGACGGCGGCGAAGGCGCGCCGCCGGCAGCGGTCGAGCGCCTCGCCGCCGGTCGCCGCGGCTTCCACGGCAAAGCCGGCGGCGGCCAGCTCGTGCACCAACCAGGCGCGGTCCCTGCCGTCGTCCTCGATCACCAGCACGCACGGCGCGTCCGGGTGCGGCGGCGGCGGCGCGGGCGCGAGCGGCGCGGCCGGGCTGGCGGCGCGCGGCAGGACGGCGAAGAAGCGGCTCCCCCGGCCGGGGGTGCTGTCGACGCCGACCCGCCCGCCCTGGGCCTCGACGATGCGCCGCGTCAAGGCCAGGCCGAGGCCGGTGCCGCCGTACTTCTTGGCCGCGCCCACGTCGAGCTGCTGGAACTCGACGAACAGGCGCCCCAGGTCCTCGGGCCGGATGCCGATGCCGGTGTCCTCGACCTCGAGGCGGAAGTGCTCGCCGCCCTCCGGCGCGATGCGCACCGTGACGCGGCCGTCCTCGGGGGTGAACTTGAGCGCGTTCGAGAGGTAGTTGTAGAGGACCTGCTTGAGCTTGGCCGGGTCGGCGACCGCCTCGCCGGCGCCCGGCTCGACCTCGATCGCGATGGCGATGCGGCGCGAGGCCGCCAGGCTGCGCAGGATGTCGCGCACCTCGGCGGCGATCTTGCCGAGGTTCACCGGCTCGGGCAGGAACTCCATCTTGCCGGCCTCGATCTTCGACAGGTCGAGCACGTCGTTGATCAGCCCGAGCAGGTGCCGCGAGCTGGTGAGGATGTCTCCCAGGTACTCCTTCTGGTCGGGCGCCACCGGCCCCACCTTGCCGTCGTGCATCAGCTCGGCGAAGCCGATGATCGCGTTGAGCGGCGTGCGCAGCTCGTGCGACATGTTGGCGAGGAACTCGCTCTTCAGCCGGCTGGCCTCCTGCAGGCTCCGGCGCCGCAGCTCCTCGAGGCGGTGGCGCTCGGTGATGTCGCGGATGGCGCTCGAGACCAGGATGCCCTCCTCGGTCTCGAGCGGCGCGAGGCTGATCTCGACCGGGAACTCGGTGCCGTCCTTGCGCCGGCCGTAGAGCTCCATGCCGGTGCCCATGCCGCGCACCCGCGGGTCGGCGAAGAAGCCGTCGCGGTGCTGCGGATGCGCGCCGCGGAAGCGCTCGGGCACCAGCATCTCCACCGCCTGGCCGAGCAGCTCCTCGCGGCCGTAGCCGAACAGCTTCTCGGCCTGGCCGTTGATCAGCTCGATCTTGCCCTGGCGGTTGACGATGACCATCGCGTCGGGGGCCGATTCGAGCAGCCCGCGGAACTTGGCCTCGACCTTCTTGCGGTCGCTGATGTCGCGGATGGCCGCGGTGGCGAAGATGCCGCCCTCGGTCGCCAGCGGCGAGAGGCTGATCTCGGCGGGAAAGGTGCTGCCGTCCCGGCGCCGCGCGAACAGCTCGAGACCGCGCCCCATCGGGCGCGGGCGCGGGTCCGTGAAGTAGGCGGTCCGGTAATCGGGGTGGCGCCCGCGGAAGCTCTCGGGCACCAGCTCCTCGACGGCGCTGCCCAGGAGGTCGCTGCGGCCGGCGCCGAAGAGCCTCTCGGCCTGGGTGTTGACCAGCACGATGCGGCCGTCGACGTTGACCATGACCATGGCGTCCGGCGCCGCCTCGAGCAGGCCGCGGAACCTGGCGTCGAGCATCCGCGACTGCCGCTGGACCTCGAGGCCGGCGGCGTCGCCGGGGGTGCCGGCCGGACGGCGGCGCCCGGCGGGGGATGCGCCGCCAGGGTCGGAGGCGGCGCCGGCGCTGGGGCCCGTGCTCGCGGCTGCCGCGCCGGCCGGCCCATCCAGCAGCTCGCGCAGCTTCCCGACCAGCGCTTCGACCGAGAAGGGCTTGCCCAGCAACGCCGCGTCGGCCGCGAGGTTCTCCCGGCGGGCGGTGGCGCCGTCCATGGCGCCGGACATGAACAGGACCTTGATCGCCGGCCGCAGGCTGGCGATCCGCGCCGCCAGGTCCGGCCCCCGCATGCCGGGGACCTCGATGTCGGTGACCAGGACGTGGATGGTCCCGGCATGGTGGCAGGCCACGTCCAGCGCCTGCTCGCCGTCGGCCGCCGCGAGCACGCCGTAGCCGCGGGTCTCGAGCGCCAGCCGGGCCAGCAGCCGGATGCTCTCGTCGTCCTCGACCAGCAGCACCGTCTCCCTCGCGGGTGGACTCTTCCCGGCACCGGGGCCGGCTGGCGGCTCCCCGGTGGCGTCTTTGCGCAAGGTCAACGCCATGCCTCGAATCTACGCGGTGGCGGACACCGGCAACATCGTCGCGCCGCCGAGAACCGCGTCATCGCCGGGTTGACACACCCGTGCCGGCACACGAGCCGTTAGTGTCCCGCACGGTTCATTCGAGCGGGACACTAGTCGAACAGGCGGTTGACGAGCGCGTACTGGACCAGGTCGTAGTTCTCGCGCATGCCCATCTTCTCGAGGATGCGCGTGCGGTAGGTGCTGACCGTGGCCACCGAGAGGCCGAGCTCGTCGGCGCTGGCGGTCACCGTCTTGCCCGAGGCGAGGAGCCGTAAGACCTGGAACTCCCGGTCGGACAGCAGCTCGTGCGGGGCGCGCCCGGGAGCCAGGCCGATCTCGCCGGCGAGCCGCTCGGCGAGGCTGGGGCTCACGTACCTCCTGCCCGCCACCACGCTGCGGACCGCCGCGACGAGGTCGGCGGCGGTGGTCTTCTTGGGCAGGTAGCCGGCGGCTCCGGCGCGCAGCACCCGCACGGCGAACTGCTCTTCCGGATACATGCTGAGCACCAGGACCGGCAGCCTGGGCCGGACGCGGCGCAGCTCCTTCAGCGCCTCGAGCCCGCTCTTGCCCGGCAGCGAGAGGTCGAGGATCACGGCGTCCCAATCCGCCTCCTCCACCATGCGCGCCGCCTCCTCTCCGTTCACCGCCTCGCCGAAGACCGCGCCGGCGAGGGCGCCCTCGAGGATCTGCTTGAGGCCCTGCCGCACGACGGCGTGATCGTCCACGAGCAGGATGCGGGTCATCGCGGCAGCCTCACCTCGACCGTGGTGCCCCCGGCGGCATTGCGGCGGATCTTCACCTCCCCGCCGAGCGCGCCGGCCCGCTCGCGCATGCCGAGGAGGCCGATGGACCGCGAGTCGCCGACCTTCTCCTCCGGGATGCCGCGGCCGTCGTCGCCGATCTCCAGGATCACCCGGCCTCTCTCGGCGGCGAGCCGGATGTCGACCGCGGTCGCGCCGGCGTGGCGCACGACGTTGGTGAGCGCCTCCTGCAGGATGCGGAAGAGGGCCGTCGTCTGGTCCGGGCTGAGGGCCGTCCCGTCCATGGCCTCGACCAGGCGGCAGGCGATGCCGGTGCGCTTCTCGAGCTCCGCGACGTACCATTCGACGGCTGCCTCGAGACCCAGCTCGTCGAGGATGCCGGGCCGCAGCTCGCCGATGATGTGGTGCACGGCGTCCGACGCGAGGTCGAGCAGCTGCGACATGTCCTGAAGCTTGCCGGCCAGCGCCTCGCGCGCCCCCGGCGCCGGCAGCGCCAACGTCTCCAGCTGCCGCTCGAGCCAGCCCACGTCCATCCGCAGGGCGGTCAGGATCTGCCCGACCCCGTCGTGGACCTCCCGCGCGATGCGCGCGCCCTCCTCCTCGCGGGCGGCGCACAGCCGTGCGGACAGCGCGCGCAACCCCTCGTAGGACTGCCGCAGCCGCTCGTCGGTGCGCTGGCGCTCGGTGATGTCCTGGCCGAAGCCGATGGTCGTGCCGTCCGAGAGCTCGAGGCGCTTCCACAGGGTGTCGATCATGCTGCCGCTCCGCGCGCGGAGCCTGAAGTGGGTCCACTCGGGGATCTCCCGGGCGATGAATTCGATCGCCCGGCGCCGCTCTTCGGGGTCCGGGTAGAGCGCGGCCATGAGGTCGATCGCCTGCGCTTCCTCGACGGTCCAGCCGAGGACGCGCTCCCATTCCCGGTTCGCCACCACCAGGCGCCCTGCCGCGGGATCGAACAGCGAGACCATCACCGGGGCGTTGTCGAAGATGATCTGCAGCAGCTCGGCACTCTGCCCCAGCGCCTGCCCCTCCCGCTGGCGCCGCGCCAGCTCGGCGCCGATCGCGGCGAGCCGTTCGGGCGCGCGGTTCAGCGCCACGGCGCCTCCTCCATATTCTCCGTGTTTTCGCATAGACAGGCAATGTGAGAATGCAGGGGGACCTGCCACCCGCCGATCCCCAGATCGACGGTCGGAGGCGCTTCCAGCAGCGTGGCGCGCTTCTCGGTCGGCATCGTATATCCCGAGACCGCCCTTTTTCCGCCCGATGGTAGGACGGACAGGGACCTTTCATCACATTTTAAACCAAACCAGGCGTAGTTGGTAGGGGTATCGAGAAATCTTTTTCCCGATGACTATACAGAGAGTAACTATGCTTGTTATATCTAAGATTCATGCCCAGCGGGGTCTCGGCGAGGCGTCCGGGCGCCTGCGATGACAAGGCACAGCGCTTGCTATAGACTCTCAAGGCACAATTACTCGAGATTCACGAACCTGTCGTGCCGGCCTGCGGGCACCTCGCGGACGGCGGGGACCGTCCCGGCAGGCGGCCCGGGGAGACGAACATGACGACTCCTGAGCTTCACGAAGAGCCGACCCGGGTCGAAGGCCAGCCGGCGGCGGCGGCGGCCGTGGCGATCGACGTCGAAGACTATCTCTCCGGGCGGCTCGAGGAGCAGATCGCCTACTACGAGAAGGCCGCCGGCCGCGCCAAGCAGATGCACGTGCGGCTGCAAGGCGCGATCATCGTGCTCAGCGTGATGGTGCCGCTGGCGGTCAGCCATCCCCAGGATTGGAGCGGATGGCAGCGCATCCTGGTCGTGGCCGCCTCCCTGCTGCTGCCGGCGATGACCGGGCTGACCAGCTTCCGCAAGTACGGCGAGACCTGGATCTCCTACCGCACCACGGCCGAGCTGCTCAAGACCGAGAAGTACCTCTTCCGCACCGGCAGCGGCCGCTACCGCGACAACCCGAACGCCTTCCACGACCTCGTCGAGGCCGTCGAGGCCCTGCTCATCGCCGAGCACACCAAGTTCCGCGCCTCCTTCACCGAGGTGCGCCAGGCGGCCGGCGGGCACGAGGAGACCCAGCGGCGAGCCGCCGGCAAGGCAGCCTGACGCCGCGCGCGGGTACGATCCGCCGCCACCCAGGTGCAGGGGAGCACGATCGCCACCCCGGATCGCCGAGCGATATGCGACTCGCCGTCTCCGACATCACCCTGCCGGACCTTCGTCTTATAATGGAATGTTCAAGAGACGATCCCAGGCGGCTCTGAGACATGGACGCCGACGACTGTGCTGGCCTGCTGCGAGAAGCCCTCGGCGGCGATCAGGCTGCCCTGACTCGCCTGGTGGCCCTGCTGACCCCCGTCATCCAGGCTCGCGTGGCACGCACTCTGCTGGCGCGCCGGTCCCATCTCGGCGCTGACCGCAACGTCCGCCAGGAAGTGGAGGACCTGACCCAGGAGATCTTCCTCTCCCTCTTCGTCAAGGGCGGCCAGGTGCTGCGCAGCTGGGAGGCCGGGCGAGGCCTCTCCCTGGAGAACTTCGTCGGGCTGGTGAGCGAACGGCAGGTGGTGTCGTTTCTCCGCAGCGGCAGACGGAATCCCTGGAAAGAGGAGCCTTCCCCGGCCGAGGATCTCGACGTCGCGGCCGCGGACCGCGGACCGGAGGAGGTCACGGCGAGCCGCGAGCAGCTGCGTCTCCTGCTGGAGCGGCTGCGCGAGAGGCTGAGCCCGTTCGGCCGCCACCTCTTCGAGCTCCTCTTCGTCCGGGAGCTGTCGCTGACGGAGACCATGGCCAGCAGCGGCCTGTCCGCCGACGCCGTCTACGCCTGGCGGAGCCGCCTGCGCCGCCTGGCCCGGGACCTCCTGGCCGAGCTGTCAGGAAAAGCGGCGCCCCCGCGAAAGACCAGGAAGGACGGAGCACGATGAGCGAGGACCTGCTATTGCGCGAGCTCGGGCATCTGGCCCAGGAGGAGAAGGAGGCCGAAGACTCCCGCCGCGACGAGCGCTGGGACCGCCTGGCCGCCGGGACGCTCAGACCGGAAGAGGAAGCGGCGCTGCGTGCCCTCGCCGCGACGTCCCCCGCGGAACGCGAGGCGTATGAAGCCTTCCGGCCGCTGGGCGCCGACTTCCAGGCCCGCGTGGTGGATGCGCTCGCCGACGAGCTCCAGCGCACCGCGCCGGCAGTCGAGCCCCGGGAGCCGCGCTCCCGCCTGCTGCCGTTCCGTCACGTCACCCCGCGGTTCGCGGGCTGGCTGGCCGCCGCGGCCGTGGCGGCCTCGGGCCTGTTGCTGGTCGTGCGCGGCCCCGCCGCGATGCCGCCGCTGCCGCTGTACAGCGCCCAGCTGAGCGGCGGCATCCGGACTCTTCGCGGTGCGCCAGGCCCCGCGACCGGGCCGCAGCTGTTCGCCCCCGGCTCGAGGCTGTCGCTCGTCGTCCGTCCGGAGCACCCCGTCGCGGGCGAGGTGGAGGCGCGGAGCTTCCTGGCTCGGGGCGCGGAGATCGTCCCTTTGCAGCAAGCACCGCAAGCGCCGCAAGCACCGCAAGCGGCGCCGGCGCCGCCGGCGCCGCCGGTACCGCGCCTCGACATCTCGGCGGCCGGCGTGGTGCGGCTCCAGGGCACGGTTGGAGAGGAGATCCGGCTCCCGCCCGGTCCGTCGAAGGTGTGGATCGTCGTCGGCCGGCGGGGCAAGATCCCTGCCGCCGGCGAGCTCGCGGCCGCGCTGCGCGCCGGGCGGACGCACGGCCGTGATTGGCAGGCGGTATCCGCCGACCTGAGCGTCGCGGATCGGCCCCCGCCGTGAACCGCCGCGGAAACCGGGACCGTCCCGGCCGCGCCTTCCGGCTGGCGCTTGCCGGGCTCCTCTTCTCGTGCGGTCCGCCGCAACGCGATCCCTCTCCGCGCTCGGCTCCTCCCCCTCCGCCCTTGGAGGTGGAATACGCAGGTTGCGAGGCCGTGCTGACGCCGGGCCCTGTCTGCGTCCTGCGCTCGAGCCGCGAGCTCCGGCTCTGGGTGGGCGCGCCGCCGGAGGCGGGGATCGAGATCCAGGCCGGAGGGAGAAGGATCGACGCCGCCGGGGAACCTGTCCGGGCCGGGCAGCGCTACACGCTGACCCTTCCCGCCGCGGCGACGAGCGTTGCCGTGCTCGTCGCGGCGGCGCATGGCCGGGAGTCGTGGTTCCTGTCCGTCGCGCAGCCGGCGAGCCAGGAGTCCCGGGGGCCGCCGCTCCGGCTGCCAGTGCAGGGGGCGTCTCGCGACCTGCTGCGCGAGGTCGGCGAGAAGACGACTCTCGCGCTCGCCGACCTCCAGGCGCGCCGCCTCGCTGCGGTCCGAGCGACGCTTGACGGCCTTCGCCTTCCTGCCCAGGCGCCCGCGGAGTCCCGCTGCCTTGTGAGCTATAGCCGAGTCTTGCTCGCCGAACGGGAAGGCGATTACCGCACGGCGCTGACTGAGGTCCAGAAGGCCGTGGAGACCGCGGAGCGGGTGAAGATGGCCCGTTATCAATGGGTGGCCGAACAGGAGCTGGCCTTGCTCCTGCAGGGGGTGGGGCGCTCGCGCGAGGCGGTCGAGCTCTTCGACCGCTTGCGCCGGACGCCGCAGGCCGCGAATGCGTGCGAAGAGGCCCAGCTCCTCAACAACCAGGCCTGGTCCGCGCTGCTGGCCCGCGAGGCCGGCGAAGCCTTCGCGGATCCCACCGACCTCCTCGCCACGGCTCTGAAGACCTGGGAAACCTGCAAGCGGGCGACGCCCGAAGACTCGGCGAACACCTTGCTCAATCTGGCGCTGGCGCATCTGCAGGCCGGCCGTCTCGCGCAGGCGCACGATTTTCTGGCCCGGGCGCTCCGGCTCGAACCTTCTCCGCCCCTCTCCCACACGCTCTGGTGGCTCGATCTCGAGGCGCGGCTGGCCCTGAGCGAGGGACGGCCCGCGGCGGCGCTCTCGCTGTTCGACCGTCTCGGGAAGCTCGCCGTGTCGGCGCTCTCTCCAGATGGCAGGCTGCGTGCCGCTTTCGGGAAGGCGCAGTCTCAGCGGTCCCTCGGCGACCAGGACGCGGCCCTGGCGACTCTCCGCCAGGCCGAGGCCATGCTCGACGAGCAGAGCCTCCAGATCCCCGTCCACGAGGGACGAGAGCTCTTCATGGCCACGCGCCAGGCGATCGTGAGCCTGCACGTCGAGCTCCTCCTCGACCAGGGCGCCGGCGCGCTGGCCCTGGACGCCGCGCGCCATGCCCGGTCGCGGCTGCTCCGGCAGGTCGAGCACGGCGACCGCCTGGCGAGCCTCACGGCGGAGCGGCGGGCCCGGTGGGAGCGCCTCCTGACGGCTTACCAGCAGCGGCGCATGGCCCTCGAAGAGCGCGCGAAGGACGACTGGAAGCTGCCGGGCGACCGGCTTCGCCAGGAGCAGGCGGCGAGAAGCGCGGAGACCGAGGAGGTCAAGGAGCTCCTGGACCAGGCCCTCCTGGTCCTTGGCGCCTCCGGAGATCCGCCGGCAGAGGCGCCGCCGGCACCGCAAGCCGGTGAGCTGATCCTCGCCTACCTTCCGCTGCCTCACGGCTGGGTCGGCTTCGGAGCGGACGGCAAGAGCGTCGCCGCACACCGCTTCGAGCTGCCGCCGGAGGTGCTGTCCCGGCCCGAGGAGCTCGCCCGGCGGCTGTTGCTCCCGTTCCAGGCCTCGATCCGGCGAGCTCGGCGGCTCCGCATCCTGGCCAGCGGCCCTCTCCAGGGCGTCGACTTCCATGCCCTGCCGTTCGACGGCGACGTGCTGATGGCAGGCCGCCCCGTCGTCTACGGGCTGGATCTCCCCGTCTCGGCGGGGCCGGCGCGGCGCCCGGGCGGGCACGCCCTCGTGGTGGCGGATCCGCGGAGCGACCTGCCCGGCGCGCTCACCGAAGGGCGGGCGGTCGTCGCGGCGCTGGCCTCCGGCTCGCGGACCTGGATCGCCGAGGAGGTGGAGAGAGGCAAGGCTTCGGCCACGGCCGTGCGGGGTCGGCTGGCCCGCGCCGACCTCCTGCATTACGCCGGCCACGGCACCTTCTCCGGGATCGGCGGATGGGAGAGCGGCCTGCTTCTCGCCGACGAGACGGAATTGACCCTCGGCGACTTCCTGGCGCTCGAACGGGTGCCGGCCTGGGTCGTCCTCTCCGGATGCGACACCGGCCGGACGTCCGCCGAGACCCCCGTCGAGGGTCTCGGCCTCGCCCACGCCTTCCTGCTCGCCGGCTCGCGGGCAGTCGTCGCCTCCACCCGGCCCGCCGCCGACCGCACGCTGCCCGCGTTCTTCGCCGATCTCTATCGGCAGTGGGACCGTGAGCCGGACCTCGCCGTGGCGCTCCAGCGCGCCCAGCTCTCCTGGCGGCGGCGAAACCCGGGAGTGGACTGGGGGAGCTTCCGCATCTTTGAGCCCTGAGCAGGCCCCTCCGGGCAGGCCCTGCCCGGCGCCTGCTGTCAGGAATCGCGCCGCGGCGGCGAAGGACCTCAACGACACTTCGAGCGGCCGCCCCCTCACGGGGGCGTCAAGATAAAAAACGGCCGCCCCTCCCAGGAGGGCGTCAAGAGCTCTAACTAAGGAGACGCCATGAGGAAGAACTGCGTGTTCTGGATCACTGCCTGGACTGCGATCGCAATGAGCGGCTGTGCGACGTTTCAGCCTCCGCGACCGCGGCCTCCGCGCCTGGAGACCGCGAAGGCGTGCGCCGACTGGCGCTGGATCGGGATCAGCCGGCCCGGGGTGAGCTGCCCGGACATCTCGGGCTGGACCGTTCGGCCCCTGTTTGCCCACGTGAGCCCGGCCTTGCAAAAGTCGGAGGACTACTGCGCGAACGAATCCGAGCGGGGAGAGCCCGAGAAGGTACCCGGCCCCGAAGTGATCCGGGAGCTCAGCCGCTTTTGCGTCTACGAGGCCGCGCACCAGTGGCCGCGGCAGCCGCAGGGCCCACCGGTCAGGAGCGCCGACCTGGTGCGGCTCGATCAGGACTGCGCGGGCCTTGCGAGCCCAGTCCCCACGGACCCGGGCGTGGAGAGCCCGCGGTCTTCCTCCCACGACTTCCTCAGGGAGGCCGGCCTGCCGGCGGAACCCTTTGCGCTCGCCAACCCCTATGGCGTGCGACTGGCCTTCCTGGACACCCAGCCGACCTCGGGAGACCTTCCCCAGTGGCAGGGCAACTCGCCGCACGGCTATGCCCTCGCCTATATCGCCAAGAACCTGGTGTGCGAAGGCAAGAGCTGCGCCGCGCGGATCACCACCCGGCTCGCGCTGCCGATCCTCGAGTTCAACCCGAAGAGCCCGAAACTCACCCGGCGAGACGAGCTCTGGGGCGGCTATCTCGGCATGCAGAGCGATCTCGCCGAGGCCATCAGCAGCGAGGTGGACGCCTGGTGGACTGATCGGCGGCGGGGAAGCTCCGAGCGGCACCTGGTGCTCAACCTCTCGCTGGCCTGGGACGGCGAGCTGTTCGGCGGCCTCGACGAAGAGCAGATCGCCGACATGCGGGCGGGCACGCAGGCAGTCTATCGTGCCCTGCAATACGCGACCGGCTTCGACGCCCTGGTGCTGGCGGCGGCGGGCAATGCGAAAGCCGAGCCCTGCGCCAACTTCGGGCCTCTCTTGCCGGGTGCCTGGGAGGCCGGAAGCTCCCGGGAGGGAAGCTGTCGCGAGTACCCGCTGCTTTACGCCGTCGGCGGACTGGGAGGCGACGACTTCCCCTTGCTGAACGCCCGTCCCGGCGGGATGCCCCGACGGGCCGCCTACGCCGAGAACGCCGTGGTGCCATGCCCCCTCGCGTCGCGGTACACGACCGCGCTCACCGGCAGCTCCGTGGCCGCGGCCGTCGCCTCGTCGATCGCCGCCGTCGTGTGGGATTCCTTCCCCGAGCTCAGCTCGAGCGACGTCATGAGCATCCTCGACGACAGCGGGGACGAGCTGTCCACCCCGGCGGATTTCTGGTTCGGCGCGAGCGCCTCCTCCACGTCGGTCCGTCCCAAGGTCCACAAGCTCTCGCTCTGCGCCGCGCTCGCGCTGGCCTGTAATCGAGAAGGATCCACCTCCTGCCCGGTCCAGCTCCCATGCGACCGCCCGCGGCTCGCGTCAGCTGCCGTGCCGGAAGCTTCCGACCCCGGCCGGAGGCGAGAGTCCTGCCAGCCATGGGTCTACCCCCAGCCCGAGTCTCCGCCCTGCATGGCCTGCGGGCCACCTTGAGCCGCCCCGGCTCCGGCCGCGCAGCCCCCCCGTAAGCACCGTCGTCCCCGCCCGGGTGGCCACACCCGGGCGGGAGAGTCCCCGACGGCAAGGCCTCGAACCAGGTGAGGCAACGCTCTTCCCGCGAGCGGCGGCCCGGCACCCTCGAGCCCGGGCCTCTGTCAGAAACCAGCAGCCGAAGGCGAAAGCCATCGAAACGAGGCTCCGCATCCGGTCTCGGCCGGCAGACCGCGGAGAGAAGCCATGAGCCAGATTCCAAGCTCGCCCGAGCGATCGGCAAACATCTTCATCAACTACCGCCGCGAAGACAGCGCCGGCCACACGGGGCGGCTGTACGACCGCCTGAGCACCCGCTTGCCGGGCCGGGTCTTCATGGACATCGACAACCTGGAACCGGGCGTGGATTTCGCCGAGGTCATCGAGAAGGCGGTGGGGTCCTGCGAGGTCTTGATCGTGGTCATGGGCCACGAGTGGCTGGCGGTCACCGACGCGGCTGGACACCGGCGGCTGGACGATCCGGCCGACTTTGTCCGGATGGAGGTGGCGGCGGCGCTCCAGCGCGCGATCCGGGTCATCCCGGTGCTGGTGCAGGGCGCCCCGATGCCGCGCGCCGAGGAGCTGCCGGCGGATATCGCCAAGCTGGCGCGGCGCAACGCGATCGAGCTGAGCGACGCCCGCTGGGCCTACGACGTCGATCGCCTGATCCACACGATCGAGCAGGTCCTGAAGGACCTCGATCTCCGCGCGTCCGCGGCGGCAGCGGCGGCAGCGACGGCAGCAGTGCCAGCGGCACCAGCGGCGCCAGCAGCGCCAGCGGCACCGGCGGCGCCAGCGGTGGAGCGCCGCAAGGCGGCACCGGCCGCGGCCGCGGCACCAGCGGCGGAGCGCCGCAAGGCGGCGCCGGCCGTGGCAGCCGCACCAGCCGCGAGCGCGACGAGGATCGCGAGGCCGAGAGCCGCGAGCCCGAGAGCCTGGATGGCTGCCTTCGCCGCGGTCATCGTGTGTGGGCTCGCGTTGGCCGGGTGGACGGCCGTGAAGCACCAGGTCGCCCACGGCGTCGTCGTTCCGGCACCCACCGCTACTCCAGCTGTGGATCATCGGGCTCCGGCCACGCCGGCGCCCATGGCTCCGGTACCCACGGCTGCGGCACCCACGGCTGCGGCACCTGCCACTCCGGCGACCACCGCTCCTGTTCCTGCCGCTCCGCCTGCCGCCGTTCCGGCTCCTGCCCCTCGGGCTGCCGTGGCTCAGGCCACCACCGCCCAGGCTCCCACCTCGACCGCCACGGCTCCCGGTCGTCCCATTCCGAATCCTGCCGCTCCAGGTCTTGCCGCTCCGGCCGCCGCCGCTCCGGCTCCAGCCGCTTGGGCCGCTGCCGCGGCTCAGGCCTCCACCGCCAAGGCTCCCGCATCGACCGCCAAGGCTCCCGGTCGTGCCGTTCCGACTCCTGCCATTCCTGTGCCTCCCGCTCCGGCTGCCGCCTCTCAGGCTCCTACCGCTCCTGTGTCTGCCGCTCCGCTGACCGCCGGTCCGAGCGACCGGTCCGGGCCCAATGCAGGGCCCACCGCGGCGGCCGCCGATGCCCCGACGGCGGCGCCGGGCGGCCAGGCCAAATCGGCCACGGCTTACGGAGCACTCGGCCTGAAATACTTGCAAGAGGGGCACTATGACGAGGCCATCGCCGCACTGACCAGTGCGATCAAGCTGAGCCGGAATGCCCTGAGCATCGATGCGCTCGATGCTCTTTACGCGCGTTCCATGGCCTATAACAGGAGCGGACGCGCGTCAGAGGCCATCTCTGACCTCGAGAGCCTGCTGAAGGCGCGCGACGATCCCCATACCCGGGAGGAGCTGGCGATCGCCTACGCCCAGGTAGGAAAGCGCGAGGCCGCGATCGAGCAGTACAGGTTGCTGCTGCAACCACACCCCGACAATGCTTGGCTCAACGTGCAGGTCGGGTTCCTCTACATCACCAACGGCGACTATAGAAAGGCGGCGAAGGCATACGAGAAAGCGCTCGCCAACCGCCAGCAACTCTCGGGGACCCCCCTCGTCGCCGAGGCTTACGACAATCTGGGAATCGCCTACTTCCATCTGTGCTGGCGCGAGGAGGCGATAGCCGCCTTCCAGAAGGCCACGGAGCTGAAGCCCGAGTATGCGACGGGCCTCGCCAACGCCCAGCGTCTCAGGTGCCAACGCCTGTGAGGCGGCGGGCAGCCGGCGGCTACTCGACGTCGAGGGTACGGCAAGCTAGATTCGCTTGATCGTCGCGAACCAGGCCGGCGCGCCGCCGTCGTGGAATCTCGTCTGGATCCGGTCCGGTTCGATGGCGGCGACATTCCATCCATTGCCGGCGTCGAACGCCGCTCTCAGCTCTTCCCGACGGATGGGGTGCGGGCCGGTATCGGGACCATCGTCACTGAAGCACAACACGTACAGGGTTCCACCGTGCTCGGTCACCGACGCCAGGCTCGCCACGTATCCCGGTCGCTCGTCGCCGTCGAAGGTGTGGAACAGTCCGCAGTCCAGCACCGTCTCGAACATGCGCCCCAAACGCTCCAGCCGGAACACGTCGGCCGCGGCGAACTCGACCTCGATCCCACGGTCGTCGGCCTTCTCTCGGGCGATCGCCAGTGCCGTCTCCGCCACGTCGACGCCCAGGACCGACAATCCCAGCGAGGCGACGTGAAGCGCGTTCTCGCCGGTCCCGCAACCCGCGTCGAGCACCGCTCCGGCGAATCCGCCTGCGGATGCCACGCGCACGATCGCCGGCTGCGGCCGGCCAATGTCCCAAGGCGCAGGGCCGTCGCGGTACGACGCATCCCAGGGCTGTCCCGCCATCCGTTCGTGACTGGTCGGCCGCCGGCCACGGAAAGGATCGTCAGCGAGGGTTCCTGATCGCTCCGACACCTTCGTCCCTCCCCGCAACCGATCCTACCACCTCGCCGTGGCACGCCGATCCAAGGGCCTTGACCTCGCGCCCGGCCTGCCGGAAGTGGGCCAGACCCACTACCCGCCTGCCATGCCGCTTGCCAGCACTACCACCCAGGCATATTCTCCATTCGAGAGAACCGGGACTCGTCCAAGCAACCCAGGGCGTGCCGCGTCTCGATCGCTGCGCTGAGCCTGCGAAAGGAGAAGAAGCCATGAAGCACGGTCGGACTCTCGTCGCGCTTCTCATCGGAGGAACGATCGCCATGACTCAAAGATCGCTGGACGCCATGTCCGATGCCTCGAACGGCGGCACGACCGCCGGACAGACACGAGCACAAGCGAAGACAGGGGGCGGCGCCGACGCCATCCGCCCCTTCCACATTCACTTTCCGGACGAGGCGCTCGCCGACCTGAAACGCCGCATCGCGGCGACACGGTGGCCCGAGCGGGAGACCGTCACGGATCAGTCGCAAGGCGTGCAACTCGCGACGCTGCAGAAACTCGCGCGCTACTGGGGGACCCAGTACGACTGGCGCAGGTGCGAGGCGAAGCTCAACGCCCTGCCGCAATTCATCACCGAGATCGATGGGGTCGACATTCACTTCATCCACGTGCGTTCGAAGCATCCGAAGGCGTTGCCGCTCATCGTCACGCACGGATGGCCGGGCTCGATCATCGAGCAGCTGAAGATCATCGATCCGCTGACGAATCCCACGGCGCACGGCGGGAGCGCGGCGGACGCCTTCGACGTCGTGATTCCGTCGCTCCCAGGTTACGGGTTCTCCGGGAAGCCCACGACGACCGGCTGGGATCCCATCCGCATCGCGCGTGCGTGGGTAGTGCTGATGAAGCGCCTCGGATATACGCGATTCGTGGCGCAGGGCGGCGATTGGGGGAATGCCGTCACGGAACAGATGGCGCTGCTGACGCCTCCGGAATTGATCGGCATTCACACCAACATGCCTGCCACCGTGCCGCCCGACATCGACAAGGCGGCTTTTACCGGCGCGCCGGCGCCCCCGGATCTCTCGGCCGACGAGAGGCACGCGTACGATCAGCTCGCCTACTTCTACAAGCACGGCCTGGGCTACGCCCAGGAGATGGCCAACCGCCCGCAGACGCTTTACGGGATCGGAGATTCACCGGTCGGGATGGCGGCCTGGATGATCGACCATGACGCGAGCAGCTACGCCCTCATCGCGCGCGTCTTCGACGGGCAGGCCGAGGGGCTCACGCGAGACGACATCCTCGACAACGTCACGCTCTACTGGTTGACGAACACGACGGTCTCTTCGGCTCGTCTCTACTGGGAGAGCAAGCTCGCGTTCTTCGCCCCGAAGAACGTCCCCATCCCGGCCGCAGTGAGCGCATTTCCGGAGGAGCTCTACCAGGCCCCGCGGAGCTGGACGGAGCGGGCGTATCCCAAGCTCATCCATTACAACAGGCTCGACAAGGGCGGCCACTTCGCGGCCTGGGAGCAGCCGGAGATCCTCACGACGGAGCTTCGCGCGTCGTTCAAGTCGCTGCGCTGATCGACGAACGTGGGCCGCGATGGACGGCGGGCGAAGGCGGCCGTGGACCGCGTTCGCGTCACGTAGAAAACCGTACCGGATACCATTCGCCATTTGGCTGCTCGCTTTCTGGAATCACTTGCTGACGGCAAGGACAGGTCAGACCTTTCCCAGGACCAGCGGCGAGCTCATGCCGGCCCGGCTGTCGGACACCACCCGGCCGTCCTCGAGCTTGATGATACGGCTCGCCAGGTCGAAGAAGCGGTCGTCGTGGGTGATCACGAAAACGGTCTTGCCGCGTGCTTTGAGCCCGGGGAGGATATCGCAGTAGAAGAAGTGCTTGAACTCCGGGTCTTGGTCCGCCGCCCATTCGTCGAACACGTAGACCGGGCGGTCTTCGAGCAACGCCGTGATCAGCGCCAGCCGCTTGCGCTGTCCCTGCGACAGCGCGGTGGTCGAGAAGGCACCGTCTTCCACCCGCACCTGGTGCGCCAGGCGCAGCTTCGCCAGATGGTCGGCAGCGGCGGCGTCCACGTCCTCGCGGTTCAGCCCGAGCAGGCGCTCGAAGAGGTAGAAGTCGGCGAAGACGACGGCGAACAGGTGGCGGTAGCCGTCGAGCCTCCCGGCCTCGACCGGCCGGCCGTTCCAGCGGACCTCGCCGGCCTCCGGCAGGTACAGGCCGGCCAGGAGCTTGGCGAAGGTGGTCTTGCCGCTGCCGTTGCCGCCGACGACGAAGATCAGCTCCCCGGGCTCGAAGACGAGGTCGAGCGGGCCCAGGGTGAACCTGCCGTCGTCGCGCGCATACGAGTGGGTAGCGCCGGCGAGCTCCAGCCGCTGCCAGTCCGGGTTTTGCTCGCCGGCGGCCGCCGGCCGAGCGTCCTCTCCCTCGAGCAGCGAGAGGCCCAGGCCTTCGATCTTCTGCAGCGCGACCGTCGCCTGCGAGTAGATCGGCACCGAGTTCAGCACCAGCTGCAGCGGTCCGCTCATGTAGAGAAGGACCAGGACGAAGCCGTTGCGCGCCTCGTGCGACACGACGCCGGCGCCGGCCGGCAGCGCGAGGATCACGCCGATCACCACGAAGAACAGTAGGTTACCCCAGCTCGAGGCGACGTTGAAGATCTTCTGCGCCGTCACCCGCATGCCGCGAAAGCGCCGCGCCGCGTCCTCGAGCAGGCCGAGGAGCTCTTCCTGCCGCCGCCTGCCACCCTTCAGCTCCTTGGTGCCGAGCGTCAAGCCGCGCAGATGCCGGAACAGCTCGTCCCCCACCTCGCGCGCGCGGCGCTGCCGGATGAAACCGGCGCGCAGCGCCCCCTGGTAGGTGAGGACGCCGATCGCCATCGCCACCAGCACGGCGCCGAGCAGGCGCGGCGACAGCCAGCCCATGTAGGCAAGGCAACCCAGCACGACGATCGCATTGATCAAGATGGTCGGGAGCATCGTGATCGCGTCGCTCACCGTAGTGACGTCGTCGACCAGGGAAGCCAGCATGCGATGGGAGCCAATCTCTTCGACCTGCCGCAGCGGCGCCGACAGGATCTTGCGCGACAGGCCGACCTGCAGGCCGGTGGCGAGACGGGCACCGAAGCGGCCCAGCAGGGTCGCCGCGTAGACCCGGGAGATCCCCGCCAACAGGCAGAGAGCGCCGAAGCTCCACGCCCAGGAGGCGGACGGCCGGCGGAGCGCGCTGAGCGCGTGGTTGATGACGGCGATCAGCCCGGTGTTGGCGAGGCCGGACAGCGTGCCCAGCGACATCGCCAGCGCGGCCAGCGGCAGCGGCGCGTGGCGCCGGAAGACGGCGAGCAGATTCGCCACGGCAGGCTCTCGCCCGGCGGCCATGGCGGCCGGCTCGACCGCCTGCCCGGCGCCTGGCGGTTGCTTGCTCATGGTCATTGGAGTGACTGTGCTCAGCGTAGGCGCCGTCTCCCTCCTTCCGTGTTGTCGCGCGCGGTTTCTGTGACAAGGCGGGCCAATGCCAGCTCTGGGTGTGATAGTCCATAGGGGCATATAAGCAACATGGCAATGGCCGCTTTAACAATATTGTTGCATTAATATAGACTTACATATCTCCATCCATCAGCATCTCTGTCCCTGGTGGCAATCGGCAGCGACTGCAAGCGCCGGTAGTGGGTCAGTTTCCCTCGGCCTCCCTTTGGGCGAGGGGCCCAAGCTCCTGGGGCGTATGACTTTGGCCCCTCGCCCAAAGGGAGGCCGAGGGAAACTGACCCACTACCCAAGCGCCGCCTGCGTCGCAGAGAGCCCCGATGGAAATCGATGGTGATCGATCTGTCCCCTACCTACCGCGCTCGAGCACAAGATCTATCGAACTCACAGGGAGCCTTCATGATCCACGGGGAGCTGCCCATCCATCGTCTCTTCGAGCGGCAGGCCGCGATCCTCCCTGAGCACCCGGCGATCATCCACGACGGCAAGAGTCTCAGCTATGGCGAGCTGAACCGCCAGGCCAATCGGCTGGCCTGCCTGCTGCGCCAGCACGGGGCCACGCCCGGAGCGTTCGTGAGCATCTACTGCGAGCGTTCGGTGGAGGCGATGGTCGCCATGCTCGGCGCCATGAAATCCGGGTGTCCCTACGTGCCCTTCGAGGCGCCGCTGCCGGCCAGCCGCCTCGAGCGCCAGCTTCGCCATGTCAACGCGCCCGTGGTCCTGACGCATCAGCGGCTGGCATCGCAGCTCCCCGCCCTCGCGGCCCACGTCTTGTTCCTCGACGGCGTCTTGAACAGCCGCGGCGACGACCGCGATCTTGCCGTCGAGACGGTGCCCGATGACGCCGTCTACGTGATGCACACCTCCGGCTCGAGCGGCCAGCCGAAGGGCGTGATCGTGACCCATGCGGCGCTGGCGAACTACGCTCGCGCCGTCTGCCGGCGCCTCGATCTCGCCGGCGGCGAAGGTCTGCGCTTTGCCGTTGCATCATCGCTGGCCACCGATCTGGCCAATTCCTGCATCATGCCCGCATGGATCACGGGAGGTACGGTCCACCTGCTGCCGCCCACCGTCGCGCGCGACCGGGCCGCCTTCGCGGCATACATGACGCGCCACCGGATCGACGTGCTGAAGATCACGCCCTCTCACCTCGAGGCCCTGCTGCCCGGCCATGACGGCAGGCTGCCGCTGCCGCGCCGCCAGCTGATCCTGGGCGGCGAGATGCTCTCGTTCGACCTGTGCCGGCGGCTGCTCGCGCTTGCACCCGCCTGTCGCATCGCCAACCACTACGGCCCGACGGAGACCACCGTCGGCGTGGTCTGCACGCAGGTCGACCGGCTCGACGACTGGTGCGCGGTATCAGGCTCGGTGCCGATCGGTCTGCCGCTCGACAACGTGCGGGTGCGGCTGCTCTCGGGCGAGGCCGAGGTTGCCGACGGCCAGCCCGGAGAGCTCTTCGTCGGCGGTACCTGCCTCGCCCGCGGTTATCTCCATGACGCCGCACTGACCGCGCAACGCTTCGTCCCCAGCCCCCTGGAGGCGGACGGCGGCGCCCTGCTGTATCGCACCGGCGACCTCTGCCGCCGCTTGCCGGACGGACTCCTCGAGTTCTGCGGCAGAGCCGACCGGCAGGTCAAGATCCGGGGCCATCGCGTCGAGCCGGGCGAGATCGAGGCGAGCTTGCGAGCGCATCCAGCGGTCGCGAGCGCGGCCGTCCGGCCCCACGACGAGAACGGCCGCAGGCAACTTGTCGCCTACGCCGTCCTCAAGGACGCCGGCAAGACCGGCTCGCCGCCCGACGGCCTGCGACGGTTCATCGCCTCCCAGCTGCCTGCTTTCATGGTGCCGGCCCAGGTGCTGGTGCTCGAGAGGCTGCCGCTCACCCCTTCCGGCAAGGTCGATTACCAACAGCTGCCGCCGCCCATGCACGATGGCGCCCGCTTGCCGCCACCCGCGGATGGCGACACCTTGGAGCGACAGGCCGTCCGCGCCGCCTGGGAGACCTACTTGCGCGTGGCAGCTCCGGCGCCCGACGAGGACTTCCTGCTCCTGGGCGGCGATTCGATCGCGGCCATCCAGATCTCGGCCCACCTGAGGGCCGAGGGCCTTCACCTCTCACCGCAGACGATCCTGGATCACCCCACGCTTGCCGAGCAGGCGGCCCGGTGCACTCGCGAGCTGCCCGACGGTCCCGAGGCGATCGCCGGCGGCGAGCAGATCGAAGTACCCCTCACGCCCATCCAGCGATGGTTCTTCGCCCAGCCTCTCGGCAATCCCCATCATTGGAATCAGGCAGTCCTGCTCACCGTGAGCGGCCTCGCGGACCCGCCGCTCGTGCACCGGGCACTCACTCACGTGGCGGCGCAGCACGACGCGTTCAGGCTCCGATTCGATCGCGGGGATGGCGAGTGGCGGCAGTCGCAGGTCGCCGCCGCACCCGCCGTGCCCTTCGCATGCGAGGACCTGGCGGGTATCGCGGCAGAAGAGCAGGAGGCGCGGATCTCCGGCGCGGCCGCCCGGATCCATGCGGCCCTGGACCTCGCCACACCGCCGCTGCTGCGCGCCGTTCTCTTTCTCCGCGGACCGGCGGCCCCGGCCCAGCTGCTGCTCGTCGCGCATCATCTCGTGATCGACGCCATCTCGTGGCGTATCCTGATCGAAGATCTCCAGCAGGCGGTGGCGCAGGCGACGAGCGGTCAGGGGCTGCGCCCACCCGCCCGGACCTCCTCGTTCAGGCGCTGGGCCGAGATGCTGGCGGACGCGGCGCTGCGCCCCGAGCCGGCGCCTGCCGAAGTCTCGTACTGGCGCCATCTGGCCATGAGCGCCGGCCCCGAGGACACCCGGCTGCCGGTCGATCGCCCCGTGGGCGA
>Ga0070709_10000391_pt1 | contig 26931 bp, 23 predicted proteins | sample LARL51metaG_FD_65449 | JGI IMG/M metagenome (GOLD analysis project Ga0070709, IMG submission 65449) | Corn, switchgrass and miscanthus rhizosphere microbial communities from Kellogg Biological Station, Michigan, USA - LAR L5-1 metaG | ecosystem: Host-associated > Plants > Roots > Rhizosphere ... | reverse complement strand
GTACCAGGCCCGGCCCACCCCCGGGCCCGGGCCGATACCCGGCCACCGGATCCGCCGTCGCCGTACTCATCGCGCCGCCTCCCAAGCCCTGTGCATCGCCGTCGCGCCGCTCACAGGGCGGGGACCACGACATGCTGGCCCGGGGTCAGGTTGCCGGTGACCTGGACCATGCCGTCGGCATCGTCGAACAGCCCGACCTCGACCTTGACCAGGTGGTGCCCACCGGGGCCGGTGACTTCCACCGCGTACCCGCCCGGCCGGGCCATCAGCGCCGCCACCGGCACCACCAAGGCATTGGCCACGCTGCCGGTGGTGACCTTCACCGTCACCGGCGCCGAACTCAGGTTCTTGGCCGCCTTCGGGTGATCCAGCGACACATACACCGGCACGCTCGTCACTCCCGAGGCGTTGGTCGAGGCGACCTTGCTGACCTGCGTCACCACCCCGGTGGTGACCCCGCCCGCGGGCAGGTCGATCTCCACCTTGTCCCCCGCCTTGATCTCGGCCTCCAGGCTGGGGTCCAGGTTGATCGTCACCTCTGGTACCGGCGAGGTCGCCGTCATCAGTGCCGTCCCCGGCGCGGCGGAGGTCCCCGGTGTGATCCCGGTCTCCCAGGCGCCGATCTTCGCCGCGGTGGGCAGGAACACCACCTGCCCCAGGGTCACGGTCGCGGACGGCACGGTGACCCCGAGGGCGGTCTGGTAGTCCTCCCACGCCGTGGTGGTCGCGGCGCTGAAGTACCCCATGCCGAGGCCCGCGGCCAGCACATCGGCCCGGGTGGTATACCCCAGCGCGATCAGGGCCTTGTTGAACTCCCGTACATCGGCGCCGGTCAGGCCCGCGGACATGTCCCGGTAATCGGGGACGTTCCCGTACAGCAACACCACGGGGTTCCCGGATACCTGGTAGAGCACGCCGCCCTGGCGGACCGTCTTGCCCACCTCCGGCAGCATGGTGAGCGTGCCGGTCGCCTGGTTCACGATCGTGTAGGAACCGGAGTCGGCCAGCGTGCCCGACAGCGAACTCTGCGACGTCAGCGTCTCGCGTTGCACCGTCGCGATCGAGGTGCGGTATGCCGTCCCGGCCGCCCCCGGGCCCGGCGTCCCGGCGCCCTTGAACGCCCCCTCAGCCGCAGCGACACTTACGGCGGCCACCACGACCACGACCACCACTCCGGTTATCAGCCAGCCCCGGCCACCGCGGCGCCGGGTTACCTCAGGGCCCGCCTTGCGGTCCGAGGAAATGGTGCCGCTCATGACGCACCGCCCGGCTGGTATTTCGTGCAGGCCCGCTGCGCGGACCGGAACCGCGGAGAATCAGGGCTCATGCCAGTACCTCTCCCTTGCGATGGGTGAGGGCGTTGTGCCGGGAACAATCATGGGCGGGCCACCTCAGTGCGCTGCGCGTATTGCGTGTGAGTTCGGTGTGAGTGCGGGGGCACCCGGCCGGACCTGCGGATTCACCGCCGCTCACACCAAACTCGCATGCTCCTCACACCAGAACCTGGGGTTAACGTGGTCAGATGACCGTGAGGGCAAGGAGCACGGCGATGACTGAGGCGGCGGCGAGCCTGCCCCCCGGCCAGGGGGAGCTACTGGTAGTCGATGACGAGCCGTTCCTGCGCGAGGCGGTGGCCGCCTCGCTACGGTTCCTCGGCTTCGAAGTCACCACGGCGGAGAACGGCGCGGGCGCGCTGCGGCTCGCCAGGGACCGCCCGTTCGACCTGGTCGTGCTGGATGTGATGCTGCCCGACACCGACGGGTTCGAGGTGGTGGCCCGGCTGCGCCGGGACGGCCTGCGGGTGCCGGTGATCTTCCTGACCGCACGGGACACGCAGGCCGACAAGGTGAACGGGCTGACCATCGGCGGTGACGACTACCTGACCAAGCCGTTCGGCCTGGAGGAACTGGCGGCCAGGATCCGCACCGTGCTGCGCCGCACCCGGCCCACCACGGCCTCGGGGCCCGTGCTCACCTTCGCCGACATCGAACTGGACCAGGACAGCTACGAGGTACACCGGGCCGGTCACCTGGTCGAGCTGTCCCCGACCGAGTTCCGGCTGCTGCGCTACCTGATGCTCAACCCCGGGCGGGTGCTGACGCGGTCGCAGTTGCTCGCCCACGTGTGGGACTACGACTTCGGCGGGTCCAGCACGGTCGTCTCCACCTACGTCGCCTACGTGCGGCGCAAACTGGCCCAGTACGGCTCGGATGTGATCCATACCCAGCGGGGCATCGGCTACAGCCTGCGCCTGCCCCGCTCCGGCGAAGGGGCCAACGGTGCGGGCGCCTAGGCTGCCCCGGTGGCTCCGCTGGAAGCCCCAGCGGCCGGACTGGCACGCCGTCCTCACGCTGCAGCGGCCCCGCCGGGCCCAGCTCCGCACCCGGGTGATGGCCGGCGTGCTGGCCGTCACCGTGATCGCCCTGGTCGCCTTCGACTTCGCCGCGGTTGGCGCGCTGCGCCGGTACCTGCTCGGCCACACCGACGCACAGCTCCAGACCGTGCTCGGCCTCTACCGGCCGATGACGATCACGCTGGGCCGCGGTGGCACCGCCAACTGGTATGTCAAGCGACCGAGCGCGGTTTTCGGGAGCAGACTGCCGCTGCATGCGCAGGAGGTGCCGGCGGGGGTGCGGCCGCCGCCCGGAACGCGCGTTCAGCAGGTGCTCTCCGGACCGCGGTTCACGGTCCCGGCACCGATCCTGGCGCAGTTCGGAGTCGGGTTCGTCAGCAGCCGGGGCCCACGTGAGCTCGTCGGCGGGAACCCCGGCCTGGTCCCGCGCACCGCGCCTGAACAATTGCTGCACCTTCTCGCCAGTAACCACGGGCCCAGGGATGTGATCAGCTCGAGCCGTAACGTCACACTCCGGCTCGGCGCCATCAGGGAACCGGGCGGCTTCCTCTACGCCACCACCAGCCTCAGCGACCTGAACAGCACCGTCGACCATCTGGAACTGATCCTGGCCATCGCCTCGGTCGCCGTCGGCCTGCTGGTGGCCGGGGGCATCGGCCTGGTGCTGCGCCGCGGCCTGCGCCCGATCGAACGGATGGCCAGCCAGGCCGACAAGATCACCGCCGGCGATCTCACCGAGCGGGTCCGGCCGCAGGATCCGGGGACCGAGGTGGGCCGGCTCGGCGCCGCGCTGAACGGCATGCTCACCAGGATCGAAGTGTCGGTCAGCGAGCGCGAGGCCAGCCAGGAACTGACCCGGCGCTTCTTCGCCGACGCCAGCCACGAACTGCGCAACCCGCTGGCCTCGCTGCGTGCCAACGCCGAGCTCTACCAGCAGGGTGTGCTGGGGGATACGCACCAGGTTGACGAGGCGATGCGCCGCATCGCGCACGAGGCGCAGCGGATGAGCTTCCTGGTCGACGACATGCTCCGGCTGGCCCGCCTGGACCAGCAACCCGGGCAGCACGTCGAGCCCGTGGACGTCACCGCCCTGGTCACCGAGTGCGCCGAGCGCGCCAAGATCACCGACCCGGAGCGAGCCTGGCACATCGATATCGCTGCCGGCCTTTCCGCCACGGGAGACGAGGAACTGCTCCGCCGGGCCGTCGACAACCTGCTGGCCAACATCAGGGCGCACACCCCACGCGACACCACGGCGACCCTCACCGCCGCCCAGTGCAACGGCAGCGTCACCATCGAGGTCAGCGACGACGGCCCCGGCGTGCCTCCCGACCAGCTCGCCCGCATCTTCGACCGGTTCTACCGAACCGGCCCGGGCCGGGGCTACCCGCCCGGATCCGGCCTCGGGCTCGCCATCGTCAACGCGGTCGCCGCGACCCACAATGGCACGGCCCAGGCCAGCCTGAACGACCCGCACGGGCTGCGCATCACGCTCACCCTGCCCGCTTCGGGCGCAGCCTCGGCCGAGTCGTCCGCCCCGGTCCCGCACACGGTCTCCGCGCCGCGCTGACTCGCGGGCGGTCCCGCGCCGGCCCGCGGCCGATCACGGCCGGTCAGCCGTGCCGGGCCCGCGGCGAACTGCGTGCCACGCCGCGCAGCGCCACGGCGCAGGCGAGCGCGGCGGCGACCGCCCCGGTGAGCATGGCGGCCCGGTCCCCGGAGGCCAGCGTGTGCCCGCCCCGGTCTACCGCGCCGGCGATCGCGGGCAGCAGCGCCGCTCCGATGGCCGCACCGATCTGACGGCTGGTGTTGATCACCCCGCCGACCAGGCCCTGGTCGTCGTCCGCCACCCCGTGGCTGGCGGTCACCATGGTCCCGAACGCGGTTCCCGCGGTACCGAAGCCGACCAGCATCACCGCCGCGAGCAGCGGGCTGTAACCACCGCTGGCCGGCAGCCTGGTCAGCACGAGGAAGCCGAGGGTGGCCACCGCGCTGGTCAGCACGAGCACCCGGCGTACGCCCACCCGGCTGGCCAGCCGGGCGCCGAATACCCCGGCGATGAACCCGATGATCCCCTGCGGCGCGATGGCCAGCCCGGTCGCCAGCGGCGAGTCGTGCAGGACCTGCTGGAAGTACAGCGACAAGACGATCAGCTCCCCGGCGTTCCACAGGCCGAGCAGCAGGTTCATCGTGCTGGCCTTGCGCAGCCCGGGCATCCGGAGCAGGTCGGCGCGGACCAGTGGGTCGGGATGGTGCCGCTCGACGAGGGCGAATCCCGCGGCGGCCACGGCCGCCAGGGCCAGCGCACCGAGCAGGATCGGGGAGGCCAGGCCGAGTACGCCGAGCTGGGACACGGCGAACACGGCCGCGGCCACCGCCACGGTGATCAGCAGCGCCCCGGTGCCGTCCAGCCTGGTCCCCGGCCTGCGCTGGCGCGACTCACCGAGCAGCCACGGGGCCAGGGCCACGGCCAGCAGGCCGACCGGCACGTTCACCAGGAACACCGCACGCCAGCTCGTGAACTCCACAAGCACGCCGCCGAGCACCTGCCCGGCGACGAAGCCGACCGAGGCCGTCGCGCCGTATATGCCCAGGGCCCGGTTGCGCTGCGGCCCCTCGGCGAACCCGGTGGTGATCAGCGACAGCGCCGCGGGCGCGACGAGCGCGGCCCCCGCGCCCTGCACCAGGCGGGAGGCGACCAGCAGCACCGGGTCGTGGGCCAGGCCACCGGCCAGCGAGGCGGCGGAGAAGACCAGCAGCCCGGCGATGAACATGCGCCTGCGGCCGAACAGGTCCGCGGCGCGGCCGCCGAGGATCAGCAGGCCGCCGAACGCGATCGCGTACGCGGTGATGATCCACTGCACCGCGTCGCCGGGGAAGCCAAGCTCGGCCTCGATGGACGGCAGCGCCACGTTCACGATGCTGAAGTCGAGGACGACCATGAACGCCGCGGTCAGGATGAGGGCCAGCGCCAGTCCGTGCAGCCGGGCCGGCTCCGGCGACGGCCGGGCGGGCTGGGACGGCGGGGCAGGCCGGGACGGTGCGGCGGGCCGGCGGAGGCGCCTGGTGGCATGGCGGGCAGGACGGGTGCGCTCCTTGATCAGGATCATCGCGCGGGTAACACCTTTTTCGATACGCTACGTCTCGTTTCTTTGCTGTACGCTGCAACCTCATGGAGGGCACACGTATTCCACCGGAGCGAAGTGAGCTAGGGCACTCCGCCGCCGGCCCTGACGTATCCGGCAGGCGTGGCCGGCCGCGCAGCGAGGAGGCGGACCGGGCGATCCTGGCCGCGGCCACGGAACTGCTCGCCGAGCGCGGTCTCGGCGGGATGTCGATGGAGGAGGTGGCCGCCAGGGCCGGGGTGGGCAAGGCCACCGTCTACCGCCGCTGGGGATCGCGCGGCGCGCTCGCGCTCGACGCCTTCCTCGCCGAGTTCTCCCGGCAGCAGCCGGTGCCGGACACCGGGACCTTCCACGGCGACCTGCTCGCCGCGCTGCGCGGCTGGATCCGGTCGGTGACCAAGACCCCGGCGGGCCGGATGCTGGCCGGCCTGGTCGCCGAGGCGCAGCGGGACCCCGCGCTCGCGGCCGCATGGCGGGAGCGAGTGTTCGAGCCGCTGCGGTCCAGCAACACGGTCCTGGTCCAGCGGGCCATCGAGCGCGGCGAGATCCCCGCGAGCACCGACGCCGACGTCGTGCTCGACCTGCTGTTCGGCTCGGCGTACCACCGGCTGCTGCAGGGCCACCGGCCGCTGACCGACCAGTTCGCCCGCCGGGTAGTGAACGTGATCGTGGCCGGCGTCACCGGCCAGGGTCCGTGAATGTGGATCTGGTGTTCCTAGAAGGACACCGGATCCACATTCATGCCCCTCCATTCGGGCGGTTCAGCCCGGGCCGCCGCCTCGCGACGCGACCAACAGGGCCTGCGCGCCCACACCCACCGGGCCGTCCAGGTCGGACAGGACAGAGGTCGCCAGGCCGGTCCCGCCGGCCGCGACGTTGCTCTGCGCATCCAGGCAGATCCACTCCCCGGCCGCCTCCCGGAACAGGTGGACGGTGAGTTCGGGGTTGATGAACAGCCACCGCCGCAGGTCGAGTTCCCCGGACACGCCGTTGCCGCTGTCGGCCACGGCCAGAACCCGCTCCAGCGGCGCCGGTTCCTCGTCCGGCACCAGGGGATAGCGCATCCTGGCCCACACGGTGGCCGGACCGGGCTCGCCGAAGATCCCGTGCACCGAGCGCCACTCGATCGCCGACAGGTACCCGTCCACCCAGCCGCCGGGCGTGAGCGGCGTACTGGCTTGGGGCAATGGCGGCGGCTTAGTCAGGCCCGGCCCGGTGTCCGGGCAATCGGTCCGTAGTACCCGCCACGCCCGGGCCCAGGCCACCTCCCGGCCGGCCGCGGTCAGCACCGCCTCAAGCAGTTGCACGCTACGGCCCGGCCGGGCCACGCGGGCCCGCACCTCAACCTCACCGACCGGGATGGACGAGAGGATCTCGGTGGTGAACCGGGCCACCACCATGTCCTCCCGCGGCTCGCAGCGCACCATGGCGCGCCCGAGCAGCGCGGACGGCGGCCCGCCGTGCTGAGCGCGCGCGTCCCACGGCCCGGTGGTGTGCACCGTGGCGAGCCACCTGCCCTCGCCCAGCGGCATGAAGAAGCTGTCGGCCACGCGCAGGATGTTACCGGTAGGTACCGTGACGGCGGCCGGCCGGGACGGGCACCGCGCCGCGGCCCTCCTGTGGTCAGGCCGCTGGCTCGATGACGACCTTGAGGCCCTTTCGCTTCGCCGCAATACCAAACGCCGGACCAGCGCTTGCCAGCCCGAACCGGTCGGTGACGAGCGGGGCCAGGCTAAAGCTGCCGCCCGCGGCCAGGGCGATCGCCCGGCCGTAGGTGTTGTTCATCCGCCGCACCATCGCGATCGTGAGCCCCTTGCGCCGGGCCGTGGAGGCCCCGAAGGTGATCCGGTCGTCGGCGGGGATACCGCCGAGCACCACCCGGCCACCGGCCCGGGCCGCCGCCACGGACAAGGTCACGGCGTCCGCCGTGCCGGCCATCTCGAACACCGTGTCGGCCCCCTCGCCGACGAGTTCGCGCAGGTCCCCTGGGAGTATGTCGGGCCGCAGGCACACGTCTGCGCCGTAGCGCAGGGCGGCCTCGCGCCGGTGCGGCAGCGGCTCGAAGGCGGCGATATGCCTGGCCCCGGCGGTTCGCAGCACCGCGATGAGCAGCAGCCCGATCGGCCCGCACCCGACCACGGCGACGCGGGCGCCGAGCCGGACGTGCCCGAGGTCCAGGGCGTGGATGGCGACGCCGAGCGGTTCGAGCAGCGCGCCGTCGGTGTCGGTCACGCTGTCCGGCAGCGGGTGCAGCAGGCCCGCTGGCCAGGCCAGCAGTTCGCGCATGGCCCCGTCCTGGTCACCATGCCCGGCGAAGCGGATGTTGAGGCACAGGTTACGGTAGCCGTCCAGGCACGGCCGGCACCTGCCGCAGGTGATCGCCGGGTCGATCGCCACCCGGGTGCCGCGCCGCGGGCCCGCCTCGATCACCCCGGCGGCCTCGTGGCCGAGCACCAGGGGGCGGGCGATGACGGCGTCCCCGATCCCTGCCTCGTCCCACCAGTGCAGGTCGGAGCCGCAGATCCCGACCGCCGTCACCCGTACGAGTTCCTCGCCTGGCCCGGCGGCCGGCTCTTGCTCGTCGGCTACCCGCAGGTCACCGGCGCCGTACAGGCGGGCCGCCCTCATGCCCGGCCCGCCGTCCCGCTGCTGGGATCAGAATCCGTTCCCGGCTGGCCCGGCCCGGATCCGGGGTGGGTCAGCGCGCCCCGGCAGGGCTCGGCCGGGGCCTCCATGCTGCCCAGCGAGTCCCGGTTCGTCCTGGTGCCCGTGGCGGCGATGCCCACCGGCGGCGGCGGCACGTGCGGGCCGTTCTGCGCGCTCGCAGCGTCCACTCCTCGCCCCTTTCCCCGGTTTCGCGCGGATCCCGCCGGACCCGACCAGCGTAGTGACCCGAACGCGCTCAGCCGAGGATCCGCCGGATCGGGCCGGTGGCCGGCCCGGGCAGCCCGCGGGCACCCCCACCGGGCGGCAGCGCCGCGGGGCCGCGCTCCACCCGCAGCGCAAGCGCCGGGCACATCGCGACCGCTTGCTGTGCGTCCCGTTCCAGCCAGAACGGGACCGGCATGTCCAGGAAGGCCGGGTAGCCGTGCCGGTCAAGCTGGATGAGTTCCGGCAGGAGCCGCCCGCACAGCCCGTGCCCCGCGCACCTGGTCCAGTCCACCACCAGCGTGGCCTGCACCTCGGCGGCGGGCAGCGGCAGCACGCCGTGGACCGGGCGGCCGCAGCCGCCGCGGAACACGTGCGCGGCGAGATCGGCGGGGAACGCGTCGAGCGCGCTGAGCACGAACCTGGCCGTCCCGTCCGGGTGGTGGCAGGCGCCCCGGCCGCGGACCGCCCCGGCCGAGCGGCGGGCGGCTTCCAGCGCGCCGACGCCCCCGGAGCCGTCGGCGACCGCGGTCAGCGCCCGGGCGACCCCGGGAAGGCCCAGCTTGCAGGGGCCGCACTGGCCCGACGACTCGGCCGCCAGGTAGCGCGTGATCCGGGCCACCTCGCCGAGCGGGCAGGTGGCGCCATCCAGCGGCAGCACCACGCCCGCCCCGAGGGCCCCGCCGGCCGCTTCCATCCCGGCGCGGGACACCGGCACGTCGTAGGCGATCTCGGCGGGCAGCCAGGCGCCGTGGTAGCCGCCGACGAGCACCCCCTCGGCCACCCTGGCCTCGCAGATGTCCAGCACGGTGCCGAGGGCGGTCCCCGCCGGGACCTCCACCACCGCCGGGCGGGTGGCAGAACCGCCGACGGTCAGCAGCAGCGTGCCCGGCTCGGCCGGCGTCCCGGCCGAGGCGTATCCCTCCGGGCCGAGCAGGCCGAGGACGGCAAGCTGCGCGAACGTCTCCGCGTTGGACAGCAGCGTGGGTCGCCCGCCCACTCCGCTGTCACTGGCCCTGCGCTTGCGCCCGGGGGGCAGGGCCGCGTGGCCGTTGACCGCGTTGACCAGCGCGCCGCCCTCCCCGGACACGAACCTGTCCGGCACCTGGACGACCCTGGCCAGCCGCCGGAGGTTCGGCTCCGCCCGCAGTGCCGTGGCGACGAGGCCGGCCAGTGCGCCTCCGGCCACCCCGACCACGATCTCCCGGGCGCCCAGTGCCTGGCAGGCGAGCAGGGCACCGGCCATGACCAGGTACGGCGACCGGGACAGCAGCATCGCGTCCTTGGCGCTGCCCGGCTCGCCCTCGCTGCCGTTCACCAGGACGACCGGTTTGCCGCCGCGCGCCGCTGCCGACGCGGCGACCGCCCTGAGCTTGTGACCGAACGGGAAGGCCGCGCCGCCGCGCCCGCGCAGGTCAACGCTTTCCGCGAGGTCGATGAGCTGAGATGTCGCCATGCGCCGCAGCGACCCGAAGATCTCTTCGTGCTCGCGCAGGCCGATGCTGGCGAACCGGTCCAGCCCGGCGGTCAGCCGCGCCTGGCCGATCCGCATCGCCTCGACGCTCACCGGGCGCCGTCACCGGGGCAGGGAGCCTGTGCAGGCTCGTCGTGTCCGGCCCAGCCCGCGTCCGGGCCACCGGTGGCCGGGTAACCGGTGGCCGGGTAACCGGGGCCGGGATAGCCCTGGTCCGGGTAGCCGACGCCTGGGTAGCTGGCGCCTGGGTAGCTGGGTTCCGCGCTGCCCGCTCCCGGGTAGCTGGGGTGGCCCCGGGTGAGCCCGCCCGCATAGCTTGGCCCGGGCAGTGCGCGCCGTCCCCACGCCCCCGTCCCCCCGGGCATGAAGGGGGGCCGTGTCCCGGGCGTGCCGGGCGGCATCGCTGGCGCGAGCGGCGATCCTGGACCGGGCAGCCCGGCACCGGCCGCTCCGGCGAGGCCCGTCCCGGTAAGGCCTGGGTCGGCCAGCAGCGCCGCCGGGGAGGGGATCGCTGCCGGTGCTTCCCTGGCGTGGCTGGCCGCGGTCTCACCAAGGCGTGGCCCGGCCGCGATCCGGAACACCAGGGCCAGGGCCACCGCGGCGACGCAGGCGCCGTAACTCCAGTCCACATAGGGCTTGGCGGTGCGCCCCGCCAGCAGGCCGTGCATGATCGCGAGGGGCCAGCACAGGTACGCCACGGCGTGCAGGGCGCGCCACAGCCAGGCGGGGCGCACCCTGGCGAACCGCCCGCGCAACAGCCCGGTTACCACGATGAGGACAAGCAGGTCCGAAGCGAGCGTGCCGAGGCCGAGGTAGAAGGTCCGGCCCGGGTGGAGGAACGGGACCAGGGCGTCGGTCGGCCGGGACCGGCCAGCCAGCACCTCCACGGTGATGTGGATTGCCAGGAACGCCACGGCGGCGAAGGACACGGCGCGGTGGGCGGCCTGGGCGGCGATCCGGCCGCCGGGAGACATGACGACCCGGTCGGCGGCGGCCAGCCCGGCACCGACCGAGGCGGTCAGCGTGACTAGCGCGAAGACCCCCGCGTAGACCAGCAGAAAGTGCTGTACCGCAAGAGCGATCGCGTGGCCGGTCCTTGTCGTGGCACCAGCGGCCAAGGCAACGGCCAGGGCGGCTGCGCCCGTGGCGATGTAAGCCCAGTCACCGGCCCGGTGGCCGCGTCCTGGCTGGGAAACCTGGCGAGCCCCTGACCGCCTACCGCGAGTCAGCCCGGCCGGGCGACCACGCCGTACCGGCAAGATCCCTCCTGTCAATGACCCAGCCATGACCCGGCATTTAAGAATTCAAAATGCTGCGTCAGCCATTAATTAAGAGGTCCCGCTATTCCTCTTTGTCTTATAACGATTGTATCGCGCAGGATTCTTGCTTGAGAGCGGAACGATCCAAGACGTGCCCGCGGCCGCCTGCTGTGCCACGGGGACCACGGCTGCGGGGCGGCCGGCGTGGCCGCGGGCTGGTCAGCCGACCGTGCCGGGGATCGGCCGCCGGCCGGCGAAACCGTGCTCGGGCTTGTGGTACCAGCGCAGCTCACGCTCGCCCTCCAGCCAGCAGAGCAGCACGGTGTCCCCGTCCAGTTCGGCGGGGAAGTCGAGGAGTAAGGGCGCGATGCCCTTCAGGTCAAGGCCCTCGGTGGAGAACCAGCCGAGGATCTCGCTCAGCCGCGCTTCGAGCGCCTTGGCCTCCGGCAGGCCGCCGAGCGGGGAGGTAGTGCCCTGGTTCAGTGCGGACTGCACCTCGACCAGGTCGGCCCGCACCGCCACTGCTTCGTCAGCCCTGGCCAGCAGATCCGGCATCAGCAGGCGGGCTTGTTCCAGCGTGAAAATCTGGTCCACGGCAGACAGCCTGCCGAAGACTGCCCGGCGCGTCCACTCGGCGGCCCGGGCCGCGGGCAGACAGCGCCACGACGACACCCGCAACCTCGCGTGGGTGCCGTCGTGGCCGTGCGCAGCGTGGCTCACGGAAGTTCTGGGCTCACGGTCCGGTGCTGGCGCCGCGCCGACGAGGTGACCAGGGCGAGCCCGATCTGGATCAGCGCCCAGCCGGTCAGGTGCCTGATCGTGCGGCCGGGGTGGGCCGCTGGCCTGCGCTGGGCCGCCTCGGCCTGGAACTGCGTGGTGCGCTCTTCGGTCAGCCGCTGCGCGGCGTAGGGGTTCATCTTCATGGCTCCCTTCCTGGTGACGGGATTGGATGGCAGCCGCCCCGGGGGCGGCACTGGCCGGTTACTCGCCCGGCGTGGGCTCGACGGCGGCGACATCCCTGGCCCTGGCAGGCTCGGCTGCCGCCGCCCGGACGATCCGGATGTCGCCGCTGGCGGTGCGGCACCGCACCCCGAGCGCTATGTCGTCGCTCGGGCCGGTCTCCTGGAGCTGGCTGGTGGCAGAGCCGGTGGCGCTGGACAGGTCCAGGTAGACGCCGACGCCAGGGGGCACGCCGACGACCACGTCACCGGACGCCGTGCTCACCTCGGTGCTGCCCCGGGCCACGCTCGCGACCCGGACGTCGCCGCTGGCGGTGATGGCCGCGACGTCGGTGGCGGCGCTGGTAATGGTCACGTCGCCGCTCGCGGTGCGCACGCTCACGTCGTCGCGAGCCCAGGTGAGCCGCACGTCCCCGGAGGCGGTGCGGATTTCCGCCGTGCCGGTCTCGTCCAGCCGGATGTCACCCGACGAGGTCTCCGCCTGGAGGTGGCCGGCGACCCTGGCTGCGGTGATGTCGCCACTGGCCGTGTGCGCTTCCAGCGCGCCCAGTTCACCGTTGCAGATGAGGTCGGCGGATGCGGTGCGCACCACACAGCGCGAGCCCTGGGGCAGCGTGATCGTCACGTCGAAGGCGGCATGGCCGCGGAACAGGCCGGTCCGCCTGGGCCCGGTGACCTCGAGCCGGCCGTGGTCGAAGGCGACCCGGACCTCGTCGATCAGCTTTTCCGCATTCCGGCTGAACCGGGATGCCGCCACGTCCACGGTGGTGCCGGATACCGGGCCGGCGTTCAGGGTCACGCGCCCGGAGGCCAGGTCGATGGAGGCGTCGATCGGATCGGAGCCGGGAAAGTCCCAGTGAGGCATGGTTCTAGTCCGTTTCGTGTTGGTCGTGCCGATAGATATGACGGTTTTCAGCCGCGCGCATAACCGGTGAACCGGGTACCGGGCCCGCGCGGGATGCGCGGCGGCTTGCCCGGGCCTGCGTCCAGTGCGCGGGTGATGGCGCGGACCAGCCAGGCGTTCACCGAAACCCCCGCCGCGGCGGCTTCGGCGTCGACCCTGGCCTTGAGCGGGCCGGTCAGTCGGAGGGTGACCCTGGTCATGTCGTCCGATGCCTCGCCGGGATCGGCCCCGGCCGGCTCGTCCGCTGGCTCGGCGGGCGCGGTGCTGACCACGAACTCCGGTTCGCTGCCGGCCAGCCGGACCTCGATGACCGCGTCATCTAGCCGCGTGGTGATCTCGGCGGCGGCGGCGGACAGGACCTCGAGCAAGGTCAGCCGCACGGATGAGTCCAGCGCGTCGGCCAGCATCTCGGCCGTCCGGGCGAACTCCTCGCCGCCGAAGCGGGTGACCGAGTCCAGTTCCCGCCGCAACATTTCGGTGTATTCGGTGAGGTCCATGACGTCATAATGACACCACTTATGACGTCAGTCAAGCGCTGCTAGACGTCAAGCTGCCGTCATGCGATGTCACATGCGACATCATGCGACGTCAGGGCATGCGTCATCACGCCGTCACCGAGGCGGCACAGAGGGGAGGGGCCGTCAGCGGGAGGTGAACTCGGCGGCGACCAGTTCGGCGATCTGGGCTGTGTTCAGCGCGGCACCCTTGCGCAGGTTGTCGCCGCAGACGAACAACTCGACCGCGTACGGATCGTCCAGAGACGCGCGGACCCGGCCGACCCAGGTCGGGTCCGTGCCCACGACGTCGGCCGGGGTGGGGAACTCGGCCTGTTCCGGGTCGTCGGTGAGCACCACGCCCGGCGCGGCGGCCAGCACGCGCTGCGCGCCCTGCCGGGTCACCTCGCGCTCGAACTCGGCGTGCACGGCCACCGCGTGCGTGGTCACCACGGGAACCCGGACGCAGGTCGCGTGCACCTTGAGGTGCGGCAGCCCGAGGATTTTCCGCGACTCGTTGCGGACCTTCAGTTCTTCCGAGGACCAGCCGTCCGGCTTGACCGAGCCGGCCCAGGGCACCACGTTGAGTGCGAGCGGGGCAGGGAACGGGCCGAGATCACCGACCGCGGCCCGCAGGTCACCGGCCCGCTGGCCGAGCGTGCGCGAGCCGCCGACCTTGTCGGTCTGGGCGTAGAGCGTATCGATTCCCGCCTGCCCGGCGCCGGAAGCCGCCTGGTAGGAGGCCACCACCATCTGGCGCAGCCCATAGGCCCGGTGCAGCGCCGCCATCGCCACGATCAGCGACAGCGTGGTGCAGTTCGGGTTGGCGATGATGCCTTTGGGCCGCTTGGCCACCTGCTCCGGGTTGACCTCGGGGACCACAAGCGGCACCGCGGGGTCCATGCGGAACGCGCCGGAATTGTCCACGACCACCGCGCCGCGCGCGGCCGCGACCGGGCCCCAGTGCGCGGAGACCTCGTCCGGCACGTCGAACATGGCCACGTCCACGCCGTCGAAGACCTCAGCGGACAGGGCCTGTACCTCGCTCTGGGTGCCGCGCACCTTGAGCCGGCGCCCGGCCGAGCGCGGCGAGGCCACCAGCCGGATTTCCCCCCACACGTCGTCCCTGGTGGAGAGCAGGTCGAGCATCACGGTGCCGACGGCCCCGGTGGCGCCGACCACAGCCAGCGTCGGGCGGCCCCTCACCGGCCCGTCCCTCCGTAGACCACGGCCTCCACCTCGCTGGTATCCAGGTCGAAGGCCCGGTGCGTGGCGGTCACGGCCGCATCCACCTCGTTCTCGTCCACCACGACCGAGATCCGGATTTCCGAGGTGGAGATCATCTCGATGTTGACCCCCGCCTCTGCGAGGGCCCCGAAGAACGTGGCCGTCACCCCGGGATGCGACCGCATTCCCGCGCCCACCAGCGACACCTTGCCGATCCGGTCGTCGTAGAGCAGGCTCTCGAACCCCATCTCCTGCTGCACCGCGCGCAGCGCCGCCAGCGCCGCCTCGCCGTCGTCACGCGGCAGGGTGAACGAGATGTCGGTGAGCCCGGTGGCCGCGGCGGAGATGTTCTGCACGATCATGTCGATGTTGATGCCGGCCGCCGCGATCGCCCGGAAGATCTTCGCGGCCTGCCCGACGACGTCGGGCACGCCCGCGACAGTGACCTTGGCCTCGCTCCGGTCGTGCGCGACGCCGGAGATGATCGCCTGCTCCATGCCTGGCCCTTCCACTTCGCGCGGCCCGTCGCTCACCCAGGTCCCGGTCCGGTTGCTGAACGAGGACCGGACATGGATGGGCACGTCGTACCGCCGGGCGTACTCCACGCAGCGCAACTGCAGCACCTTCGCGCCGCACGCCGCCATCTCCAGCATTTCCTCGTACCTGATCGCCGGGATCCGCCGGGCGGTCGGCACGATCCTCGGGTCGGCGGTGAAAATGCCGTCCACATCGGTGTAAATCTCACAGACGTCGGCCTTGAGCGCGGCGGCGAGCGCCACCGCCGTGGTATCCGAGCCGCCCCGGCCGAGCGTGGTGATGTCCTTGCCGTTGGCGGACACGCCCTGGAACCCGGCCACGATCGGGATCGCCCCGTCGGCAAGGGCACCGCTGATGCGGCCGGGGGTGACGTCGATGATCCTGGCCTTGCCGTGGACGTCGTCGGTGATCACACCGGCCTGGGAACCGGTGAACGAGCGGGCCTTGAGCCCGAGGTTGGCGATGGCCATCGCCAGCAGCGCCATCGAGATCCGCTCGCCGGAGGTCAGCAGCATGTCGAGTTCCCGCGCGGGCGGCAGCGGGCTGACCTGACGGGCGAGGTCATGCAGTTCGTCGGTGCTGTCACCCATCGCGGAAACGACCACGACCACCGCGTGGCCTGCCTTCCGGGTGACCACGATGCGCTGGGCCACCCGCTTGATGCCGTCGGCGTCGGCGACCGACGACCCACCGTACTTCTGCACGACGAGCGCCACCTGCGCGCCGCTCCTCCCGTTGGGGGTCCTGGCGGGCTTGAGTGTACCTACTCAGCCGGGCGTGGCCTCTTCGGCGACGTCGAGCAGGGCGTGCGCGACGATCGCGTGCAGCGCGCGCAGCGCGGCGCCCCCGTGGGTGCCCCAGTGGTTGACGTAGGAGTACTGCCACCACCAGAGGGCCTCGAGCGACCTGCCCGCCTCGTAGTGCTGCAGCCCGTGGATCAGGTCGGCGGCCACGGCGGCGAGGTCGTCGGAAAGCCGGAATGCGGTCGGCCTGGTGTCCGCGTACGGGTCGAAAAGCTCGCCGTACTCGTCGCAGTCGCTCAGCCGCGCGGCGAGGCCGGCCCGGAGCTGGTCAAGATCGGGATCGGCGCCGACGTCGGGTTCCCAGTTACCCGGCGGAATCACGTCCTGGCTGGCGCCGAGCTGGGCCCCGGCAAGCAAGATCTGCGATACCTCGAGCAGCAGCAGCGGCACGATCTCATCGCCGCCCTGCCCGTTGGCGAGCGCCCCCACCCCGTCAAGAAAATCCCGCGCCTGGGCGGCGACCCGCTCGGCGAGTGGATGCCAGCCATCCCCGGAGCCGTCCTCGCGCAGCCCCCGGGCCGGTGCGCTAGACATCAAGCAGCCTCCGTCCTTCGAACGCGCGGCCGAGGGTCACCTCATCCGCGTACTCCAGGTCCCCCCCGACCGGGAGCCCGCTGGCCGGCCTTGTCACTCGCAGCCCCAGCGGCTTCACCAAACGGGCCAGATAAGTAGCGGTCGCCTCGCCCTCAAGGTTCGGGTCGGTGGCCAGAATCACCTCGGTCACACCGCCGTCCGCGAGCCGCGCCATGAGTTCCCTGGTCCTCAGGTCCTCCGGGCCGACCCCGTCGATCGGGCTGATCGCGCCGCCGAGGACATGGTAGCGACCGCGGAACTCACGGATCTTCTCAATGGCCGCCACGTCCTTGGGCTCTTCCACCACGCAGATGACCGACAGGTCGCGGCGCGGGTCCCGGCAGATGCGGCATTCTTCTTCCTCGGCCACGTTCCCGCAGATTCGGCAGAACCTGACCCGCTCGGTCACCTCCACAAGCACCGCGGCGAGCCGCCTGACATCCGCCGGGTCCGTACCGAGCAGGTAGAACGCGATCCGCTGCGCGCCCTTCGGCCCCACCCCCGGCAGCCGCCCGAGCTCGTCGATGAGGTTCTGGACCACTCCCTCGTACACGTCAGTCCCTCATGTCTTCATGGTTTCGGCGGCCCTGGCTCCCCGCCGGGCTCACCGGGATCGGCCGGCGCGCCGCCGAACAGCTCTGACAGGCCGGGGATTTCGGGCACGCCGGACATGCCGGGCTGGCCGAGACCGGCCGCCAGCGGGCCCATCTTCTCCTGCTGCAACTCGCCGACCGCGCGGTAGGCGTTGTTGACCGCCGCGAGCACAAGGTCGGCGACGGTCTGCGCGGTCTCCACCGGGTCGGCAGGGTCGATGGCCGCCGGGCTGACGGTGAGATCCACCAGCTCGCCCTGGCCGTTGACGCGGGCCTTGACCAGCCCGCCGCCAGAGGTGCCTTCGACCTCGGCGTCGGCCAGTTCCTGCTGTGCGCTCATGAGATGGTCCTGCATCTGCTGCGCGGCCGCGAGCAGCTGCTGCAGGTCCATCCCGCCCTCTGGGTCCACTGTGCCTCACATGATCTAGTCCGCGGCGGTGCGCCGATGCCACGCCGTACGCGCGGCCGATGCCGGCCGGCCTCGCCACGGCGTGTTCGCCCCGCTGATTCGAGCCTACGGCTTTCGGCCCGCGCTGGGCACACCGCCTCGCGCGCACCCTGCGCTTGGGCTCACTGCCGAGGCGTAACGGGCCGTGTGCCGCGGTCAGGCGTCTCCGGGCGCCGCCGGACGGCCTGGGACATCCTGCCCGGCGCGGCGCCCGTGCCCCAGCCAGAAAACCACGGCGGCCAGCAGGAACAGCAGCAGCGGGCTCACGGCGAGTGCGTTGCCGGCCGATGCAGGCGGCGGTGGGCTGATCAGGCTGCACAGGTAGATGACGGCTCCCAGAGCGAACGGGACCGCGAGCAGGAACAGCACCCGCCGGCTTACCGGTGAGCCGGCCAGCATGGCTATCAGCGCCACCGCGATGACGGCCACCAGCGTGCCCTTGTACAGCAGCCAGTCGCCCCACTGGCCCGCTCCGACGCCGAACAGCCGGCCAAGGAAGCCGTGCGGGATCTGGCCCCGCAGCGCCAAGCGCCCGGCGAGGCCGATGGGCGGCACGAGAGGAGCATTGAACAGGGGCCAGAGTCCACCGTTCATCCCGGCACCGGCCGCCACGGTGGCGGCGGCGAGCAGGATGGTGGGCCGCCACTGCAGTACCCGCCACCCTCGCGCGATACCTGGGGTGATGAGCAGGATCAGTGCCTCCAGCGCGAAGGCGTACAGCGTCACATCCCCGCGCGGGCCCGCGAGCAGGGTGTAGCCGCTGGTCAGCGAGATCCCCAGGAAGGCGAGCGGGAGGAAGGCGGCCAGGACGGCGGCGGCGCGGCGCCACCCCAGGCAGACCAGCACGGCCAGGAAGAACGCCGGCAAGGGGCCCTTCGTGAGCGCGTCCGTCACATTGCCGGTCAGCGCGACCGAGTACGGGTTGAGCTGGAAGCTCCGGGCATAAGCGCCGGGTTGCCCGTACGCGCCGACGAGGATGTCAGCGGGCGTCCCGAAGCCGTACCGCGCGCCCGAGTACAGGAATTCGGTCAGCTTCAGCAGCAGCATGAGCAGCGGGAGCAGCACGCCGGTCAGGGCCAGCGCGTCCGCCCAGGGCTGGCTGTCCGCACCGCGCAGGATCATCCGGATCCGGATCCTCTGCGCGGACCACAGCAGGTCAAGCGATTCACGGGCGCCGGGCCGGCGCTGGCCGGGCTGGGCAGCGGCCATCAGCACACCGAGGATCTCGTCCTCGTGGCGGCCCCGGTACGACGGTGGGTACCAGCGCAGCAGCCGCCGGTACCGCGCCTCAAGCCCGTCCGCCGCGGTCATGCCAGGTTCCCCGTGGCCCGGTGCCGCAGTTCGAGGCGTTTGGCGGCGACGGCCGCGTTGTGCTGCAACCGCTCGACCTCGGCAGCGAGCCGGTCGCCGCCGAGTTGAGTGAGCCGGTAGTAGCGGCGCAGCCTGCCGTCCACCACCTCTTCCCGGTCGGCCTCGACGAGGCCCTCCGCGGCGACCCGGTCCAAGGCGGCGTAGAGGGTGCCCGCCCTGAGCTTTACCCGGCCGCCGGACATGCGCTCGACATCGGCCATGATCCCGTAGCCGTGCTGCGGGCCCTGCGCCAGCGCCGTTAGCAGGAGGAACGTTGGTTCCTGCAGGGGACGCTTGTTCATGTCGACGTTATATACCGTCGATCTGAATATCGCAAGCTCTGCATCGACGCGCCGATCGCCGGTGACCCCCCTACGATCGCCATGGCCCTGTTCACCATGAACAGGGCGGCCGAGGCTCAGGAAGGGTCGTCCGTGATCATGGATGCCGCCCGGGCAGCGGCTACGGCTCGTCGATTTCCTCGATGATCGTGCCGCCGAGTTGCCGCTCGATGAGTTCCATGCCGGTCGGGCCGCCCCCGGCGTCGGCGGGTCCGGCGTCGTCCGGCCATTCCTCCTCCAGGTCCGTGGCGGCTGGCCCATCCGGAGAGGAGGTCCCGGCGCCCCACCGGGGCTCGGGTGGCTGCGGTCGGGAGGACGCCCGGCCAGCGGCACCACCGCCAGCCCCGGGCCTGCCATCCGAGCCGCCCCGGCCCGGATGACCCTGGAACCCGCCGGACGGCGTCCCCGCGCTGCCCTGCACGCCGCCGTCCGCGCCGGGCCGATCCGGCCGGCCCGCACCGTCAAGGGCCCGGTCTGCGGTATCGCCCGAGTGGCTCATGGCACCGCCGGATCCGGAAGTGCCTGATCTGGCAGCGCCTGGTCCGTTGGCGCCCTGCCCGGCACCGCCTGGCCCGGTGGCCCGGCCGCTGGAACCGGCGCGGGACGCGGACTCCGCGGGTACGGGCCGCGCGCCGTGCGACCCCGATGTGGTGCCGACGAGCGCCCGGACCCGGACGTTCAGCCCGAGCATGGTGGCGAGCACCCCGGTCAGCACCTGGTCATGGCCGCTGGCGGCGAAGCCCTTCGCCTGGCCCTCCTTGGCGAAGGCCACGGTGAGTACGCCACCTTCCAGCGAGTCCACCGAGGCGCTGTTGAGGAGCATCCAGGCGACCCGGCGCTCGCTTTTGACCGCGTCGAGCACGTCGGGCCAGCGCTGACGCAGGGTATCGGCGTCGATGACCCCTGGCCGGGCTGATGGGGCTGTGCGCGCCGGAGCCTCCTGGACAGCGGCCTCCTGGGCAGCGGCCTCCCTTGTCCCGGCACCCCGGCCCGCAGGGTCCCGCCCTGTCGTCTCCCGCCCCGGAGTCTCGCGTGCCGAGGTCGTCCCACGGACGGCGGCCTCCGGGGCCTCTGGGCCGGCGGTGGTCTCCCGTGCTTCAGAAGCTTCCCGGGCTGTGGCGGCTCGCCCGCTCCGGGGCGCAGCCCGGACGGCCGCGTCCCCCTGGGCTGCCGCGTCCCCGCAGGCTGCCGCGTCCTCCCTGGTGGGCGCGGCCTCCGAAGCGGGCGCCTCGCGGGCGGGAGCGGCCTCGCGGGCCGTGGCGGTACCGGCCGCGGCGGGCACCGCGGGACGCCGCTCTGCTTGGGGCGCCGTCGCCTGGGGGGCGGTCGCCGGAGGCGCCGTTGCCACGGGCGCCGCCGCGGCGGACCGGATGCCCCCCGCGCCTGGCCCGGGCGACATCTCCGCGGAACCGAGCCCGTCGAGCCGGCGTTCCAGCCGCTCCAGCCGCGCGGCGAGCGCCTTCTCGCCGGTGCTGGCACCGGGGAGGAGCACCTGCGCGCACATCAGTTCCAGCAGCAGGCGCGGCGAGGTGGTGCCGCGCATCTGGATGAGCCCGTCGCTGAGAATCTCGGCCGCCCGGGCAAGCTCGGCCTGGCCGAAACGCCCCGCCTGGTCAGACATCTTCTCCAGCCGGTCGGCGGGTGCGTCGAGCAACCCGGTCTGCCCGGCACCCGGCACCGCGCCCAGGATGATCAGGTCACGCAGCCGGTCCAGCAGGTCGGCGGCGAACCGGCGCGGGTCATGGCCGCCCTGCACCACCCGGTCCACGGTGCCGAACACCGCCGCGCCGTCCCCGGCCGCCATCGCGTCGACCATCTCGTCGAGCAGGCTGTCATCGGTGTAGCCGAGCAGGGCCACCGTGCGCTCGTAGGTGAGCCCTTCGGGGCCCGCGCCAGCGAGCAACTGGTCAAGCACCGAGAGCGAGTCGCGGACCGAGCCCGCGCCCGCACGGACCACCAGCGGCAGCACCGTGTGCTCGTAGCTGACCGACTCGGCGGCCAGGATCTCCTCGAGCAGGCCGCGCAGCACCGACGGGGGAACCAGCCGGAACGGGTAGTGGTGCGTGCGCGACTTGATCGTCGGGATGACCTTCTCCGGCTCGGTGGTCGCGAACACGAACTTCAGGTGCGGCGGTGGTTCCTCGACCAGCTTGAGCAGTGCGTTGAAGCCCCCGCTCGTCACCATGTGGGCTTCGTCGATGATGTAGATCTTGAACCGCCCGGAGACCGGCGCGTAGAAGGCCCGCTCGCGCAGGTCCCTGGCGTCGTCCACACCGCCGTGCGAGGCCGCGTCGATCTCGATCACGTCGATGCTGCCGGGCCCGGACGGCGCCAGCGCGACGCACGAGTCGCACACGCCGCACGGGTCCGGGGTGGGTCCTTCGATGCAGTTCAGCGAGCGGGCCAGGATCCGGGCGCTGGAGGTCTTTCCGCAGCCCCGGGGGCCGCTGAACAGGTAGGCGTGGTTAACCCTGCCGTTGCGTAGCGCCTGTCTCAAAGGTTCTGTGACGTGCTCCTGGCCGCGAACCTCAGCGAACGTCGCGGGCCGGTACCGGCGGTAAAGCGCCAGCGCGGCGGGAGCTGGCGGGCTGCCGCGGCGGGGCGGGTTCTCGGGGGCGGTACCGGGCTCGTCGCCTGCCATGATGTGATCCTCGCCAGGACGGGAAGGGACCCCCCGCACACCCACCAGAGCTCGCGTACCCTTGCTGCCTTCCGGCCCTGGGGGATTTGGCGAGATAAGCGCCGTGCGAGGGGTCTGCAGGTCAGTCTAGCCGGGCCGGTCCGGGGCTGTGGCCGTCCCGGGCGTCTGCGGCACCGGTAAGCTGTCCGGCGGAGGATTCGCCTAGTGGCCTAGGGCGCACGCTTGGAAAGCGTGTTGGGGGCAACCCCTCAGGAGTTCGAATCTCCTATCCTCCGCCACCTCTGACCAGGCAATACACAAGCCCAGGTCATGCGTTCGGCCTGGGCTTGCAAGGCTGCGTAGTCTCATTTGTAGTCTCATTCATTCTACGCATATCGGTATAAACGCCCCAAAGGTGCGGGCGCACGCTTCTGAGTGCTATCGCGGTTGTGGCCGCCCATTGGGCGTTTCAGCTCTGAGCGACCAGCTCGCCGCCGGGGCCGTCACGATGGGTGAGCATCTCCGCAGCGATAGCGCCGGACGCTTAACGCAGATCGCTGCCGATTATTCGCGCAGGAGACCTTCGTCAACTTCATGGACAGCGAAGGTGCAAATCGCCCAATTCTATCTTGCGTCTATCTTGCGCCGCGATGCAGCTCCAGTCGCGTCGATATTCAAGATCATCAACCGCGTGCTCACCGTCGACACCGAACGCGGCCGCCGGTTCGCCGCCAACCACGCGGGCAAGGGCGCACCGCTGGTCCACGTCCGGCCTGCAGACCTGTCCGCCCCGGAGTCGAACGGTTTCCCGCGTCGCGGGGTGCGCACAGGCCGGCTCGTGCTCGCGGGTGGCCACGGCCCAGAAGATGGCCAACGTAATCTGGTGCCCCGGCTCCACACCCGAATACTCCTGGATCACCCTCTCCGGTTCCCCCACCGCAAAGGAGTCACCGCAAGCCCGGGCTGTACTTCGTCGGCCTGCCCTACCAGACCACCACGGCATCATCGCAGGTCGGAGGGGTGGGGCGGACGCCCACTACATCGCCGGGGCAGATCAGCAAGGCCGCCACCTGCGTGGATCGCCCGCTCGACACGGCGCTCGGCGCGATCGGAACGGCAGCTCACCGCAGTGGCCCTGGCCGTCGGGACGGCCGGTGACCGGGTCGGCCTCAGCTTGCGCGACGGCACGACCTGTGCCGGTGCCGCGGTGGCGGGCAGCGTCCCCATGGTGCAGGCGGTGGGGCGATCTGCACCTCGATTCGTTGTGTTGCTGCGGCTGCGCACGAGGCCCAACTAACGCAGGAGTTGGTCAGGAAGGCCGGCCAGCTGATCAAGGCTGACGGCGGCCACGAGAAACTGCCCAGAGACGGCCAGATGGCTGCCCGCTGCAGGCAAGATCCTGGGTTCTGGCTCATTTGTCGTGACAGGGCATGTATCTGCCGCCGCGTCCCGTGGCTCCTTCTCTATGACGGACTGACATCACTGCGGGATGTTCTGCGAGGAGGCAAGGAGTGCGGTCATGGGCCCCAGAGGACGCGATCGCAAAGGCAGAGTAAAGCGTATGCCACTGGACGCCCTTGTAATAGGGCTATTAAGCAGCGAGTATTGCGTTCATACGATCTGCAGCCGGCGGTGTGCGTCTCGAAATCCTCAGGGCTATCGGCAGCGGGAGGGCGCATGAGGACGGAAGTGGTGCCGCACCAGCGCATGATCGACCCGGAGAGTAGGTTCGAGCTATTGGCCGCGCGACGGCAGATCGGCTCCGCCGATGTCCGGGGCGACGTCCCAGCTGGACTGCGAGAGATGCTAGAGCTTGCCCAGCGCGGTGGGCAGGAGTTGAGGGTAGTAGGCGATATCGGCCTTCCGGTCGTCGTGCCGTGTAGAGGCTTGCGGCTCGCCCTCGTCGTCGAGATCTCTGATCTCAGCCAGCGGCTCAGGCCTGCCCAGCAGCTAACCTGACCATGGCCGCCAACCCGACCTCCCGCTACGGCCTGCGCGGCCGGGTGGTCAGCATGGATGCGTCGCGAACGATCCTGCCTGACGGCATCGCGTGGGTCGCCGATGGATCGATCACCGGCGTGACAGCCGCCAGCGACCGGCCGCCCGGCCACGCCGAATCTCCGGTGATCGCGACCGCCGGGACGATCTACCCCGGCATGATCGAACTCCACAATCACCTTCCCTACAACACCCTGCCGCTGGTCAAGGTTCCCAGGCAGTACACCAGGCGAGAGGAGTGGCAGGGGACGGTCGCCTATCGGCGCTACGTAAGCGGCCCCGCCGGCGTGATCGCATTGGCGCCGGACCTGATCCGGGCGACCATCCGGTACGTGGAGTGCAAGAGCCTCATCGCCGGCACGACAACATCACAGGGTCTCACCCTCCGGTCGGTACCGATCAAGCACCTGTACCCGGGTATGGTCCGCAAGGCCGAGCTGCCGGGCGCCCCTGGGCTGGAGCCGGCGAGGGCCAAGATCGGCGACGTGACACCCGACGGCCTCGACGCATTCCGCAAGTCACTGGCTGGGAGGGGCGCGCGGCTCCTGCATCTGGCCGTGGGGTTGCCGACCTCCGCAGCCCGCCAGCACTTCCTTGATCTGCAGGCCCCCGACGGCACCTGGGCCATCGCCCCGACCTTCGTCGGCATCCACGCCATAGGCCTGACCGGTGACGATCTGGCGATCGTCGCCCAGCACGGTGGATCGATCGTGTGGTCCCCGTTCAGCAACCTGATCCTGTACGGCGCGACGGCTGACATCGCTTCGGCCATGCAATTGGGAATCAAGGTTGCCCTCGGGTCCGACTGGTCGCCCAACGGAAGCAAGAACCTGCTCAACGAGCTCAAGGTCGCCCAGATTCTCAGTCGTGACCGGCGGCTCGGCCTCACCGATCAGCAGCTGGTGGAGATGGTCACGGTCACCCCGGCGCAGATCCTCGGCTGGCAGGGCTTGCTGGGCTCGATCGAGCCGGGCAAGCTCGCCGACCTCACCGTGGTAGCCGGCCGGACCGGAGATCCCTACAGCCACCTGATCGACGCGACCGAGGGCGACATCCGGCTGGTCGTCATCGGGGGCACCGGCCGGTACGGGACGCCCGCGCTTTTGCGAAGACTGAGTCCGGTTGATGAGCAGTTCGACGTCGCCGGTCAAAGGAGGGCCTTCCACCTGGACACGAAGGATCCTGACCCGGTGCTCGGCTCCATCAGGCTCGGTGAAGCGGCCGCGACTCTCGCCGACGCGCTCGAGCACATGCCTGAACGAGCAAAGGCCGTCGGCTCGGCCGACCTCGGGCTGGTGGCAAACGAAAGCGTGGCGGGCGCCACCTCCACCTCGATCGCCGTCCCGCTGAAGCTCGACCCCCTGGCCACGCAGGGAGACGACGCCTTCTTTGTGACGCTCGCCAACCTAGCAAATTTGCCTGAGGTCATCCGCGCTGAGCTGCCGGGCCGGTACCCCCAGGTGCCACGCTCCCCCTCAGGGGGAACTGGCCGATCCGACGACGACGTATCGGCGCAGGTGGGGCCAGTAACCGCTGACTATTCCGCCGATACGTTCGACCGAGCGGTCCTTGTCGAGGGGGATACCGATACGTTGGGCATCCGAGGCGATGTTGACGTGCTCAGCTCGGTCATCGCCTCGCGGCGAATCCACCCTCCGCTCTCGCTCGGCATCTTCGGTGCCTGGGGAGCCGGCAAGAGTTTCATGATGAACCAGCTGCGGTTGCGGGTGACGCAGCTCGCGCAGAGCGCCCGATCGGTCTCCGAGCACGACGAGCCCGAGAGCTACTACTGCAGCGAGATCGTGCAGATTGGTTTCAACGCATGGCAGTACGCCGGAGGGGAGCTGTGGGCCAGCCTGATCAACCGGGTCTTCGAGGGAATTCGTGACCACCTCGGAAGCGACAAGGAGTACCGCCAGGTAATAGATGAGATCGAAAGACAGGATGAGACGGTCAGGAACGCCGCACGTCGGCTGGCGGAGGCAGAGCAGGAGGTCAGGCAAGCGGTGTCGCCTGCCGCACGCCGAACTGTAGCGCAGGTCGAGGCCGACAACCCTGAGATAGCCGAGGCGGCGAGCAGCTTCACCAAGAACCTGGGGTTGAACAAGGACGACGTAGACCTGATCGACGTGGCCGTGCGGACTCGCGAACTGTACACGCTTGCGGGGCGACTCCGAGAGGGCTGGTCTCGTCAAGGCCGCCGCGGACGGGTTGTGCTGCTCTCCGCCCTGGCGATCGGCATCGTTCTGCTCGGGGCTGCGACCGCGTTGCCCTCCGTCGCCAGCGCGCTCGCGGTTGTGGCGGGTGTCCTCACACCCGTCCTCGCAATCAGCGCAAGCATTCTTAAGCCCGCCGACGATGCCTTGCGGGCGGGCCTTCGCATCCTCGGTGCAGGCGACCAGGAGAAACAAAAATATGCTGAGTCAAAGGCGGAATATGAGGCGGCGCGCGAGGAACTTGAACGGCTACGCCGCCAAGGCCCGGGCGGCCTCTACGGCTTCGTTGAGGACCGATATCGGGCCGAAGACTACCGCAAAGCCCTCGGCATGGTTTCGTTGATCCGCGCCGATCTCAGGCGACTCGAAGCATTTACGTCAAGCCAACCGGGAGTTCCAAACATTGAACGGGTGGTACTTTACATTGACGACCTAGACCGGTGTCCCTCCGAGCAGGTTGTGCGTGTGCTCGAAGCTGTGAATCTCCTCTTCGGTTTCCCGCTGTTCGTCGTCGTCATCGCGGTGGATTCTCGCTGGCTGATCCGCTCTCTAGAGGAGAACTTCCGGGGTGTTTTCGGGGCTGGCCAGACTCCTGCTCCCACGCCGCAGGACTATCTGGAGAAGGTCATCCAGATCCCATTCTGGCTGCAGCAGATGGGCGAAAGTGGCTTTGGGCGACTGGTCAGTACCCTGGCACAACCACCTGCGCGGAAGGGACGCGGATATGCCGGGCGGTCGATTCCGACCCCGGTGGGAACGCCGTCGCAGGAGGAGGAGGAGGAGGAGGAG
>Ga0070709_10000389_pt1 | contig 27031 bp, 20 predicted proteins | sample LARL51metaG_FD_65449 | JGI IMG/M metagenome (GOLD analysis project Ga0070709, IMG submission 65449) | Corn, switchgrass and miscanthus rhizosphere microbial communities from Kellogg Biological Station, Michigan, USA - LAR L5-1 metaG | ecosystem: Host-associated > Plants > Roots > Rhizosphere ... | reverse complement strand
CGCATATATTTCCGCCAGACATTTCTGGCTACTCCATAGCAGTACCCGAGAGGATTGGAGCAATCGGCGCATTCCTCGATCTTTCCAACGACAATGTCGACCGTTTCGTCGAATAGGGCGTCTGGATCAACACATCCTTTGTGTACGAAGAATCTCACTAGCCTTTTTCTAACTGTCAGATACTCACGTGCAGCTTGTTGTTCCTCCGATGACAGCCAAAGGAGGAACCGGCCGAAGGATTCGGGCGTGAGCGGCATAAGCGGCCCACGATAGTACACTGATCCTTTAGAGTCAATCGCCTATCGATATTCCCCTTGCAACGCGAATGCTGCCCAATAGTACGGCCGTGACCAAATCGGACTATGCAGCATTTCGAGTTGGGCAGCGCGCAATGCTGCACTCGGGCTTTCACCTTGTTGCATTCGCGCATACAGGCTTGACATGAGCTTTGCAGTTGCGGTGTCCTCAACTTTCCACATGCTGGCAATGACACGCTTCGCGCCGGCATACAGAAATCCGCGAGGCAGTCCTATGATTCCTTCGGATGCCAGGTCCTTTCCCAAGGCGGAGTCGCAGGAACTAAGGACTACCAAGTCAGCTGACAACTTCAGCTTGTAGATATCGGCCAGCCGTAAATAGCCGTCCACCTTCCTGCCCTTCCTATCTAGTAGTGACAAAATTAGCCCGGACATTTCGGGCTGGCGAGTATCAATTACGCCGTGAGTGGCAAAATGGATCAACCGGTACCGGGACAAACCATCCTGGAACACGGTTTCGCGGCTGGCGGCAAAGTCCATTTCGATCCGTACGGCTTCAGGATCTACGGAGCGCAAGATTCTGGCAATTGTATTCGCCTCTTCACGCGACGCCAGCAGCCTCGGAATGTATGTAGAACCGCCAATATCGTGAACTGCCCGCGTGAGTTCGGATGATCTTTCCTCTTTGCGGCTCACAGGAACCACACCTGATCCCGATATCCGTGGATCATTCGGTTCAAAGACCGGATCTGCGAAGATGATGGCGGTAGCAGAAGGGGCAGCGCGGTTCGTCCTTCTCAATGTCCCCAGCACAGATGCAGAAGGCTGCGTATCCACTTCATAGCGTTGAATTAAGAGGTCTTCCCACCGCTGAGGCAGTGGAAGAGCGGCAAACGGGACATATTGCAGTGCTCCATCTGGCACAACGAGGATACGCTTGCAGGACCCCAAGGAGATCGAGCCCAGCAGTTGTCGTGACAATTCTTTGGCGTACGCAACATACGCTTCTTGTCGGCGGTGGGCCCGCGCTTGAAAGTCAACACCGCTCTCCCCATCTCTCAATTGCGGAGGGACGATGGTTTTGCGAAGTCGCTCCACAAGCTTTGTAATCTTATCCGCCGCCGGCAACTCGTGCACGGCAATGCCGCTACGCTCGACAACCCAGACATAGCTTTTTTCATCCCCGAGAGCAAATTCAAGCAAAATCGTGTCTTCTGCGATCTCGGCCTGTATCTGCTCGAGGGTCATCGTAGGCGTTGGGACGGGTGTCCTCTTCTCATCTGCGACCTCAATCACCTCTGGACGTGGAGGTTCTAGCTGATGTCGTAGGCGTTCATCACATGGCACGCTCTGGTCAGACTCGGTCAGCAGATCCAGAAGCGATCGAACCTTGCTCCTTTCGGAAGCCTCAAAGGCTCTACTCGCTAAGGACGTTCTCGATCCTTGGTCAGGGAGCAGCATTAATATCTGTATGTAAAGTGCGTAATACTTGTGGAGTGCACCGAAATACAGCGCTCGCGCGTCGAAATTCGAGAGTGTGATTCTCTGGCTTTCAATAATGTCGATACTCTTTTGAATTGCTGTAAGGGCGTCATCTAGGCGATTTAAACGGCGAAAGATCCATGCGAATTCGTATTGGACCTTGGCAATATCTTCGATTTGCCCTGTTTTTTCCTTAAGTGTATTCGCCTCCTCTAACGTGGCGATGGCTTGCGAATACATCTTCTGTTGCGACAGGAGTCGGCTCAAGCGCATTAGGACATCGCCTTCCCCATAAATATGATTTGCGGCACGATAGCCGCTAAGGGATTGCCGATAGAACAGTTCTGCCTGCGCGTAGTCACCCATGACCGCATACGCCTCACCGATATCAGAAAGACTCGATGCCACGAGCAACGGATCTTTGGCGTTTTTTGCGACGCGCAAACCGGCCTTATAGGCAGACAGCATTTCGCTGTAATTGCCCAGCGCTGACAGACTCTTGCCGGCACTTTTGATGGCCTCATGCTCCCCGAGAAAATCTTGAACGCTGGCAAATGTATCCCGCGCGCGCTGGTAGAATTCCAGGGATTTCTGCCAATCACCTATCTCGCGATTCACGTACCCCAAGCCATTCAGCACACTCGCTTCACCATCTGTGTCTCCAATCTGGTGGAAGAGTCCTTTTGCGGCTCGGTAATTACACTCTGCGGTCTCAAACTCGCCACGAGTAATCGCAAAGATCCCTAAGGCAGAGTGTGCTTTCGCGATTCCATATTGATCACCGCTCGTAGACCACAATTGCATTGCCTGTCGGGCGTGATCTATGCCTTGGTTATGTTCTCCGTCAGAAAAGAATTTTGAATACGCGAGCATCAGCAATGCTCGTGCGCGGCCACCGTCGTCTCCGGCTGCGGCAAAAAGGTCACTGGCGCGCTGAAAACAGGCTTCACTCTCGGCGTGTTCCCCTGCTGAATCGAGAGCTTCACCCCGCGCCTCAATAGCATCCGCTTGTGCAGTTTGACTCAGAGATTCACATACGTTGATGGCTAGTTCGGAATAGTGTTTGGCAACAGGGAGGGGGCCATTCGAGGCATAGATTCGCGTCATGGCGCTCAGTGCCCGACACCGCAGTTCAGGATTCTGTGTAATTGCAGTGGCGGTCTGGAACGATCGCCGCGCCTTATCGTAACTTCCGAGAGTGACGTAAATCTCTCCTTCTCGAAAGTGGGAGTTGGCAGCGTTCTCGGGTACGCCAGCCGATAGAAACAACTGGGTACTCTGATGAAAGAGTGACGCGGCGGAGGTCAGGCTCTTCTTGGTCTGAAGCTTACTCAGCCCAGCCGCCCTTTGAGCCAATGCGTCAGCTTCGCGTCGCCTCTCGGCCTGGCTCGGATGAATCGGCGTCGACAACGTCGCCTGCGTTGCTTGCTCCATTACAGCCTCTCGGGGGCCGAGAGCGTCACGCGCTCCTAACTTAGCAACGCTCAGCGCAGACAGAAAATGCAATCCCAACACCGACAGATAGTGCGCGGTTCGCATTTTTTCGCAGAGCCCTAGAACATCATTCAGTGTGTTTGCTGTTCTGCTGGGTACCGGTGCTCCCTACTGACAATTAGCCCTTTCGGTCCGCCATTCGCTGGGCGCGGTCCAAGTTTCTGTGGCCCCGGCTGTGGCCCAGATTTCTTTGGTTGAAGGGCCGCCATGATTGCTCCGTCCGCAGCAGGCAGGAGATTCCGTGCACATTGCTGCGCTGAGTAATGCACATCCAATTGCTCCGGAACTTCTTTCGTCAAAATCAGCGACCACCCGAGTTTAATGAATCGCAGCCAGTCGGCCTGGCCAGAAGTTTGCAAAACACTGTAGTCCTCTTCGAGTTCGGCGATTCTCTGAATCCGATCCTTAATGGGATGGTCTGTTCCGTTTTTTGTTCCGGTTGTTCTCAGAAGGACTGCATCCTCAACCGGGTCGGCCGTCTGGTAAGGGAAATAGACGGAAATGCCATGACAGCGCACGCTGCTTATGCCACTGGCTTGATTTTCAATAATGCACCCACTGTTTTTCCCGTCGATCGCCTCCCGCATGTTCTTGCAAGCGATATAAAAATCATTGTTGCCGTGACCAGTGCGGTCTAGCTGTTCGCAGAAGTCAAAGAGATCAACAAAGAGCCCAAACTCAAAATCGTGGGAAGCCCTGCGGGCATCGAGAACCTTCTTGCCAAGGTTCACATCAGAGCTTGCCTGCAGCAGAGCAGAAGCGAGCTGTTTTAACGGAGTGGTGATCGTTCCCGCGGCATCCAGATTCAGGGTCGATAGCGTGATTCCCCGGAGTCCATTGGCTGGTGTTGCGATGTAATCCTGAAAGGCTTCCTGGTAAGCGTTCGGAACCAACTCACTGATATCTCGCACACTGCCTTTCTTCCCAAGCCGCTTGAGTTCTGTCAGGACTTGCGCATATGGAAAACTTGCGTCAGGCACCTCGTCCTGCGAAGCGATCAAATAGCCTGCACAACCTTGGAGTGCGCCTACGGATTCCACTGACGCCATACAACAGGCATCGATCGCGACAATATCAAGCCTGGCCTTTCCTGGCTGTTTCTTTACCAGCGTCGTGTATTCCAAGGCTTGCCTTAGCTTGGCGGGTGTGAAATACCTTCGGCTGGAAGGAGGAGTGCTTGTTGGGACGTTGTCGTCAAACAATAGTTCCGGTCCGTGGCCCCACAAAACCAATCCGTAATGCTTGGCTGGGTATTTGGCAGCGGTCGTATTGATAAAGTCTGCCAGAGTTGCAGGGTCGGTCATGTCGACCGGACCTGGCTGGATCGCAATCAGATTACTGTCAATGGAAGATTCCGATTGTTTGGAATCGCTGAAAGCGTATTTTGCCACGCTGTCGCCTTGATTCGAGTCGAACTGCGCTACGACCACGACACCTTTGCCGGCAGCTCGTTTCATCTGTTTCAAGGATTCCACTGCAAAATTAGCAAGAATGTCATCCGCAGAGATGTACACCATCAGCGTCCAGTCATTCATAAGATCCTCGCCACCCAAGAATTGGGACTGTCACCTGGAAAAGGGCCCACCGTCGCACAACTAGGTCGACGTCACACGGTAACTTCGTCGGATACGTCCCCACGTCCAACCCCAGCGCTTTACGTGCTTACTTCTAAATGACGCGTTTTAAAAAGTATTTCACTTGTTGGTAAACGAGAGCGCCAGATAGAAGAAATTCAAAGCTGCGACGGGGAATGCATCGTTACCAAACACCCCCACCTTCATCATCCACTCGATGATTTTAGTAATGTAATTCACCCCTGGGACAGAGTGGGTGGTAGTGACGTTCTCACAGAGATTGTGCGCTTTCAGCTGCCCGAACGCAATAGGAACTTGTCTGGTCTGTAAGTTGGCCGGATCATTTCGATAGCACGAGGATTTGCTAACGGCGTCTTCCAGCGAAATCACTTTGCCATGACCGTCCTTCCAATTTCATCCACAATGCACCGGTCGTTCAGCGAATGGTATTCACCCGAGGTCGGACGCCGCGTGGCGTCCGGTTAGAACTGCAAGGGAGAGTAGACAGGAACGCGCATTAGCGTGTGAGCGATGCCGCCACATAGAAAGAGAATCGTGCATGCGCCTCCTGGGGCACCGCCTTTGGTCGAACGGATCGCATATAAAATTGTGAAGACATCTCACACAACATCTACCGAGAACTCGCCATTGGCGAATGAGCGGAACCGCTTTCAGTTTGTAGGTGACTTTGTTAGTTGTTCATCCTGTGAAATGAAATGTGGCATTCATGCACTATCCCAAGGGGAAGTTAAGTCTTGAATTCGTTCACAAAGGGCGCTACCTCCCAACGGGGCCCCCACACATGTGATGGGCCTTGCAACCGGTACTGCTATTTCCCGACGAACTCTGTCATTTCACTTCTGTACTCGATGGAGGATGGCTCCACGGCGGAGATGGGAATGGTAGGAAACGAGGGTGTTTTGGGAGTTGCTGTGTTCCTGGGCGGAGTATCCGCATGCAGCCGGGCGCCGGTACTGGTGTGGCACGCCTGGCGCCTTCCCGCTCGACAACTTCAGAATCAGTTCTCAACCGTGGAGCCCCTACAGCAGATCCTTCTGCGGTACACGCTGGCACTACTCACTCAAGTTTCCCAGACTGCTGTTTGTAACCGTCTGCACAGCATCGAGCAGAGGTTATGTCGCTTACTGTTGCTTTGCCTCGATCGCAAGAACCATCCCGAACTTCACATGACGCAGGAGCTCATCGCGAACATCCTGGGTGGCCGCCGCGAGAACATTACGTTTGCTGCCAGCCACTTACAGAATGCGGGACTGATTCACTACTCCCGCGGAAGAATTCAGATACTGAACCGCACGGGTCTCAAATCCACCGCATGCGAGTGTTATGAGACCGTGGAAGTGGAATTCGATCGTCTTCTGGGGACACAACGGAAGGGTGCACATCAGCAACGGCGCCGTGCTCCAACCGGCCGTTTGACCAGACTTGGTATCTGGTCAAATTCATGCCGCGCGCGGGAGTGCGTCTGTTGCCTCGATGCGATCTGCATGAGGCATCCGTTCACTGACCCTACCGCGAGCAAGTATCCTTGCCCGCTCATTCCTGCTAGAAGGGTACCCCTTTACACAGAGCCGTCGCGAGTAGCGGAGATTCTGTCCACTGCCCACCAAAGAGATCGCGGCAAATGTTCGGCTATGTGGTCTAGCGCACCGACGCCGTGCTTTTTGCAGGTTTTGACTCAAACATTTGGGCTACGTCACGGCGGAGTCTCGAACTGAGGTCCGTGCTGACGACTTGCAGTTCTTTCTTGGAGCGTGAGTCGTAACTTAGCGGCGCGGATGCAATAATGTCGGTCGCGCTAGCGGATATTGGAGCATGCCTATGTCATCACTAGAGCAACAGGAACGAGTTCGGCGCGTAGCGGTGATCGGTGTACACGGCGTCGCTCACCACGATGCAGGCGCAACAGCAAATGCAATGGCGGACTTGCTGTTGTCCGTACCATCAAAAAATCGCACAAGGCCTTCCTCATACGAGACTTTCTCTGCAACCGGCATTCGCGTGCCTGTGCAGATGCTCCAAGTGGAGCCTTTGCCACCAGGAAATCGCGGCAAGATCGGGAAACTGTTTCGCCCTTTCGAGGAGCGGAGCGCGACCTTTGCCCGTATTGCGTCCGAGCGCGGCGCGGAGAAGAAGCGGGAAGGGAAGTCGATCCCACCAGGAAGCGTGGGACATGCCTATATGAGACTCCTGTTGGAATGCTATCGAGGTGGTGCCGATGGCAATTTCTATTCCACTACCAGGCTTGAGGGCAAGCGCTCCAGATCCGATTCTCACGGCGCCGCTGAAGTACACATCTATGAAATGCTCTGGGCTGACTTGGCTCGTCCAACGAACACAGTCTTAAGTTTTCTTTTCTCTCTATTTCAGCTGGTTTTACACCTCGGTAGCTTGAGTCGGCTTGCCATTGATACCGGCTCGGCGGAAAACCCGCGTTGGATTTGGAAGACGTACTGCTCCTTCCATCGCAATGCAGTGCGAATATTGCAGATGCCGATTGCCTTGCTCAAGGTAGTCTTGCTCATCACGCTCCTGGCATGCGTACCCTCACTGCTTATTCCGTCGAAGAATCAGCCCGTATTCGCGATCCTAATTGCCGGACTAGTAGGGTTGGCGCTGACTTATCTGGCTAACGAAAAGAGTACTCGAGCGGTCAAGAATTCGCCGTGGACTTGGCCTCTTCGTGCCGCCTTGCCCGCAGCTATCGCAATGGCTGTCGCGTGGGGCCTCCTTCGGAAAGAACTCAAGCCGGATGTATTGCTGGCACTCGAATCTTGGATTCTCGTAGGCTCCACGTTGGTCTTATATGTGCTGGGGAAGTATGAATCCGTGCGCAAAGGGGTCAAACGGTTTGGACTGGGATTGTACTGCTTCTTTGCACTGCTGTTTGCCTATTACGCTTACGCGGCGTATGCAAGTTCCTGCACGGCGGTGCAGTCCTCATTGTGGACTGCGATTTGGGTTCTGGCAGCACTTCGGGTCTCTTGGATTCTATTGTTCGTGCTCGCGTTGTTAGCCCTGGGACTAGGCTCGTTAGCCTGGAGGTCTATAAAAGATGACGAAAACAAACGTGCCCGAGCCCGCGCTGCCGTTCGAACCAGCAGGTTTGCGCTGGCGCTCCCGACGTTGCTGTTTCTGCTGATCACGACGGTTCTGTGGGCTGGAATGTTCTCCATCGGACGTGCGATCCGATATCCATTCTTCAACGCCTCCGTTTTGAAGCTTGGTCCGTACCAAAATTGGCTGCCGCGTTTCAACCTGGCTCCCGACCCAGCCGATACGCGTAGCACAACGAACGCTACGTGCGACTCAGGTTCGAATCCGGGTTGCGCCAAGAAGAATCTCGCCATGATTGAACCCTTGCCTCCTGAAGCCTATCGGGAGCCTCATGATGAGACTCCTTCCCACGGGAGCCTTGCCCAGATCACTCCGGTGCCCGACGAGAAAGAGCATTTCAAGCCGGATTATCTGCGAGACGTACTGAACTGGAGTGTGACCGACGCATTTGCGATTGCCCTGCTCATACTGGCTGCGGTTTTGTTTCTGCTTTTCTGGTGGGTTCTCCCTGGCGTCATGACAGAAAAATTTCCCCTTCGCGGCGACAGTCAGCCGCCTCGCGCATCAACCAACGCACAAACAACGAGGCTTGGTACCTGGACATCACGTGGACTGGACGCTACGTCTGTGCTCACCTTTCTGCTTTGGATGGCGATATTCGCCATCCCGCCCCTGTTCTTGATCGCGACGCCACTCGCCAGATTCTTGCCCACGTGGGTGGGAACTGGGATCAAATGGAACAAGGACTTAAGCCAGGGTTTGGTTCATTCCTTAGCCGCGCTAGGTGCAGCTTCAGTAATGGCGGTTGTCATTCGTTACGGAAGTCCAGTTTTAAGCGCAATCCTTGACGTAGACACGTACCTCCGGACGTCGCCGACAAATGCGACTCCTCGCGCCAAGATTGCCGAGAGATACATTTCGTTATTGCGCTATCTCCAGCAATATCGCGGTGCCGACAGCCGGGGATATGATTCGATTGTCATTGTTTCCCATAGCCTCGGAACTCTCATTTCGGCTGACTTGCTGAGATTCCTGCATCACGATGGCACGTTGGAACAGCTGGGTTTTGGCGAAAATCCGGACGATCCCGAAAAGAGGCTCGTTCCAATAAAACTACTGACCATGGGCAGCCCGATTCGTCAGCTCTTAAACCGCTTTTTCCCATTTCTGTACGATTGGGTTCGCCCAAGTCCCGACAATGGCCTTTACCCACTACCGAAGCCGGCGACCGACCCCCCCGTTCCTACGATTGAAGCACGTGCGCTGCCGGATCCCGCCGACCTCGGAGTGACCGAGTGGAGGAATCTATACCGCAGCGGAGACTATGTAGGGCGCTCGTTGTGGCTCGACGAGTGGTACCGCCGGACGGCAAGCGGGAATCCGAATGAAATGTATCTTGCGCGTGCACCACGCAGGAGCGAAGGATGCATTGGCGCCGGCGCCCATACCCACTATTGGGATGATACGGCGGTGGATGTAGCCCGCGAACTGGATTCCCTCATTTAGTTTATTTGCACAGCCGAACTTTCGTCGCGCAAATAGGGCCTCCACTGGCGGACTTCAACGAGAACCGTCTTCGACCACCAACGCTCTAGGATTCGAAAACGGAGGCGGCATCAGAGTGCGCTAACACTATCCATGACAAAAGATGGTGTTACTCTTTGCAGCATGTCCCTTCTATGCATATTCTTATTGCCTCTCTTCATATCCTTCATTTTTCTATCTCAGCTATTCGGTCAGAACGTAACTGATCTTAAGCCCTCTCCGCAGCAATCGGAGTGGCAGGACTTGGAAATGGGCGCCATCATCCATTTCGGCCCAAATACGTTTCTCGATCAAGAGTGGGGCGATGGTACTGCAGATCCGAAGGTCTTCAATCCGACACAGTTCGATCCTGATCAATGGATGAGCGCTTTGCAGGTGGCCGGAATTCAGTATGTGATCTTCGTCGCAAAACATCACGATGGATTCTGCCTTTGGCCCACGTCGCAAACTGACTACAGCGTCAAAAGCAGCCCCTTCGAAAATGGACAAGGTGATGTGGTCGCGAGAGTCGAAAAGGCCGCAAGAAAATACGGATTGAAATTCGGAGTCTACCTCTCGCCTTGGGATCGCCACGAGCCCCGATACAACAACGCGGCTGAGTACGACAAGTACTACGCTGCCGAACTCGATGAGTTAGCACAGAATTATGGCGATTTGGAGGAATTTTGGCTTGATGGTGCTGGAAGTGGCGGTCACGTGTACAACTTTCCGCGCATCATCGAAGAATTGCGGATGTTTCAGCCGAACACGCTGGTTTTTGCGGATGTTGCGCTTTTTGACTATGGCGACGTGCGCTGGGTGGGGAATGAGAACGGAATTATTACTTACGAGAACTGGAATGTAATCGACCGCCACGGATTCCTGCGTTGGCGCCCGGTAGAGGCCGATACACCGTTGCGAAAGAGTCACTGGTTCTGGCATCCCAACGACGAATCGAGTTTGAAAAGTCTTTCCGAACTGATGGACATCTATGACCAGACCGTCGGGAAGGGAGGACAACTCGTGCTGGGGATCGCTCCTGACAGGCGTGGACTGCTTCCCGAAGCGGACGTAGAAAGACTGAAGGAATTTGGAAAGGAGATCCGAAGCCAATACAGCAACAATCTCGCACGAACGCATCAGAGAATGAGCCCCAATGCAGAACTGGCATTTGACGGGGACTCTGACACCTTCTGGTCGGCGCCGGTGGGTTCCCATCACGGTGTGCTCGATCTTGCCTTCGAGAAGCCGATTAGGTTCGACAGCACATTGATTATGGAGTGGCTCAACGACGGACAACATATTCAGCGATATGCCGTCGAGGTTTTCCAAAAAGGAAGATGGATCGCCGTTGCCCGCGGCTCTGCGATCGGACACAAGCGCATCCAGCACTTCGCACCAGTTAGTGCGGATCGCGTGCGCCTCAACATTCTCTTTTCGTCAAGCGAGGCGCATATTCGAGAGTTCCAGGTTTTCGATTCGAAGACCGGAAACATCGCATCGAAGTAGCTGCCGCGGCGGGCTACACACGTTGGACCTCGATACCTTTTTCCAGGAACGGTTCGATAAGTTTGTCGGTCGCATCCTTGTCGGTGATCAGCACTTGAATGTCTGAGATCGGGCAAATGAGTGCTGGTGTTACCATGCCGATCTTGCTGGAATCCGCAACCACGATCGTTTGCTTCGATTGCTTGATCATCGTTCGAAACGTCAGGCCTTCTTCCGGCTCGATTACGGTGATGCCCCGCGCCACATCAATTCCGCAGACGCTGACAAAAACACGGTCCATAAAAACATCATTGAGTGACACGATGGCAGCGTGGCCAACCAACGAAAAGGAACCCGCCCATTGCACAAACCCGCCGGTCACAAATGTCTTCAGTCCGGCGCAGTTGCTCAGTTCCATTGCAATGTTGATGGCATTTGTGATCACACGAATGTTGTGCCGGTTCCGTAAGTTGCGAGCTACGTGGGTCGTCGTTGTTCCCGCTGTGAACCCGACAGTTTCATTCTCCTGAATAAGTTCAGCGGCGTGGAGTCCAATCCGGCGCTTTTCCGTCGTGCGGTGCTGCTCGCGATTCTGAAACAGTGAGTCATATCGGAAGGGTTCATAGAGCAGCGGTTCAACCAAGGTGACCCCGCCGTGCGTTCGTCGGACGAGCCCGTTTGACTCTAATTTTGCGAGGTCACGCCGCACGCTCGCGGCAGAAGCGCCGAGCCGCTGTATCAACAGATCAAGGGAGAGGCTCCCCTCCTGCCGTAGTTCCTTCAGGATTTGGTCGGCCCGATTGCGCGCCTTCATTCTGGTTCCTGTCGTAGAAAATCCTCTGTTAGAAGGCAGAAGTGTACCACCCGAGCCTTAACGGTCCAGGCCAAGAGGCCAAACAGCGCCATATCAAGCAAACAGAAGTACAAAACAGTTATAAAATGTCTTTATAGTGAGTGGAATACGTTTACTCAATCAATTCTTCTTGACAGCGTTCATTCCTTCGCATTAGCGTACTCGCCCAAGAACATCAATTGCCCGAGATCCATTTTTGGACTCCGGAAATCCAGACTGAGGATTTCGTATGAAGAGCTTTAGCTGTTTCCTGCGGCTGACCACCCTCTCCACTCTCTTCTTCCTCGCTTTCTCGGCTGCGACACCCGTCGCGGCCCAAAACTCAATATGCCCGGGCACGCATAAATGAGGAGAATGACCTTCGGTCAATAGTTTATTGGTTGATCCGGATCACATAAGTTACGGTATCAGTGTGTTACTCTTTCGATTCTTTTGACGAGAAATGGTGGAACAGATCACAGTAGAAGTCTGCGTTGATTCGGTTGCCTCGGCCCTCGCCGCAAAGAGCGGCGGAGCTCAACGGGTCGAACTGTGCAGCGATTTGCTGGAAGGTGGCATCACTCCCAGCTCGGGTCTGCTTAGTGTCGTGCGATCGAATGTTTCCATCGGCGTATATCCTATTATTCGTCCGCGTCCCGGCGACTTCTGCTATTCAGAACCAGAGTTCGAGACGATGTGCCGAGATATTGAGGTCGCACGGAGCGAAGGTGCCGATGGTGTCGTCCTCGGCCTGCTGAAGACAGACGGCTGCGTAGATGTCGAAAGAACCCGCCAACTAGTCGAACTCGCACGTCCTCTAGCTGTAACTTTTCATCGCGCCTTCGACATGTCTGCGGATTTACTTCGCTCTCTTGAGGATGTTTGTATGACGGGCGCGGACCGTATTTTGACATCAGGTGGTGAGCAGGAATGTTTGCACGGTGTGGATGCGGTGGCCGGCCTCGTAAGGGCTTCAGGCGGCCGAATCAAGATCATGGCCGGAGGCAGAATCGGGATCAACAATGCGGCCGCAATCATCGAGCGGACAGGTGTTAGCGAGATCCATGTTGGTCTCGCTACTCCCGTTACCAGTCCTATGCTTCACCGGAACTCGCGCTTGTCCCTCGGGAAGGCACCCGGAAACGAGTATCAGCGGACGCAGGTTATGGAGGAGAATGTCCGGAAGTTGAAGCACGCGATTTCCTCTCTCAATCCACGAACAGCCCTGCCGTAACAAACCAGCGATCTCCTTGTTGCTGCGATTCAAGCCGCATTAAGGCGGAATCTCGCCGATTTGGTCACCCCGTAGTTTCTGCTATAGTTCGATCCTCTACGTTGATTTTGGAGGACCCATGCCTCGCAATGTCCGCTGCGCCCTGATTCAAGCCAGCAACGCGCTCAGCACCGACCGTCCGCTTGCCCAGATCCGAAAAGCGATGATCGATAAGCACATGAAACTGATCGAACAGGCGGCGCGCAAGAAAACGCAGATTCTATGCCTGCAGGAACTTTTTTATGGGCCGTATTTTTGTGCAGAGCAGAATGCTCGCTGGTACGAACTGGTGGAGCGCGTGCCCGATGGGCCGACGGTTCAACTCATGCAGAAGGTTGCCGCCAAACACAAGATGGTGATGGTGGTGCCGGTCTACGAGGAGCATATGCCCGGCGTGTATTTCAATACGGCGGCGGTGATTGATGCGGACGGGAAATATCTGGGCAAATATCGCAAGCATCATATTCCGCATTGCCATCCAGGATTTTGGGAGAAATTTTACTTCACGCCGGGAGATCTTGGATATCCGGTGTTTGAGACCAAGTACGCGAGAGTTGGCGTATATATCTGCTACGACCGGCATTTTCCAGAAGGCGCGCGCATTCTGGGATTGAACGGAGCCGAAATCGTGTTCAATCCGTCGGCAACGGTTGCGGGATTATCGGAATATCTGTGGGAGTTGGAGCAACCTGCTCACGCGGTCGCGAATGGATATTTCGTTGGCGCGATCAATCGCGTGGGTACGGAGAAGCCTTGGAGTATCGGCGAATTTTACGGCAAGAGTTACTTCTGCAATCCGCGAGGCAAGATCGTCGCACAGGCCAGCCGCGATAAGGATGAAGTCGTCGTCGCAGACCTGGATCTCGACATGATTGCAGAAGTGCGGAAGGTTTGGCAGTTCTTCCGGGATAGGCGTCCGGAGACTTACGGGCTTATCACGGGGCAGAGTTCGAATGCGGCGGCTGCGGATTAGGTTTTCGATGCCTGCATAGCCTTCATGTCCGATTGTAGGGATGCTTCGACTCCGAACGAGGTCGCTTCGCGGCCTCGTTCTCCGCTCAGCATGACAGAGCTTGGGGACGGAGGCCCATGCTGTAACGCTGCGAAAAAACTACTAGCGAATTATGACTACACCCGAACTGCGATCTCGAATCGAAGCCAGCCCGCTTTATAACCACGATCTTGCGCCTGCCAATCCGGAGCAGCGGCATTGGGGAACCTACAACTTTGCGGCGCTGTGGATCTCGATGTCGGTGAACATCCTTACTTACATGCTGGCCGCGAGCTTAATACAGGGCGGAATGGACTGGAAGCAGGCGGTCGCGACGATTTTTGTGGGGAATGTGATTGTTCTCGCTCCGATGCTGCTCAATTCCCATCCAGGAGCGAAATACGGGATCCCGTTCCCCGTTCTGGCGCGTGCGTCATTCGGAGTGTTAGGCGCGAATGTCGCGGCAGTATTGAGAGCTTTTGTCGCGTGCGGGTGGTTTGGAATTCAAACGTGGATTGGCGGCGAAGCAATCAGCACTCTGCTGGCGACGCTGATCCCGGCATGGAAGGATTTTGCGTATGGGCCGGCGATTTGTTTCTTCGTTTTCTGGCTTATCAATCTTGCGGTTGTGTTGAAGGGAATCGAGTACATACGGATATTGCAGGGGATCAGTGCGCCGATCCTGCTGGGAGTCGGGCTGCTCCTGCTGGGATGGGCCTATCACACGGCGGGCGGGTTTGGGCCGATGCTTTCCGTTCCGTCGCAATTTACGAGTTTCCCTCAATTCATGAAATTTCTGATTCCCGCCTTGAACGGGACTGTGGGCTTCTGGGCGACGGTATCTCTAAACATTCCAGACTTTACGCGTTTCTCACGCAATCAACGCGAGCAGATGATCGGGCAGGCATTGGCACTGCCTACGACGATGACTCTTTATGCGTTCGTTGGAATCGTAGTAACGTCGGCGACTGTCGTTATTTATGGGACAGCGATATGGGATCCGGTTCAGTTGTTGAGTCGCTTCCATTCTCCGGTTTCTGTGGTGATTTCGTTGATTGCAATTCTGCTGGCGACTTTAAACGTAAATATCGGCGCAAATGTGGTCTCGCCAGCAAATGATTTTTCCAACCTGTGGCCACGGCGAATCAATTTCCGCACGGGTGGCGTGATCACTTGCTTCATGGGAATCGCAATGATGCCATGGAAACTGCTCTCCAACTACAAAACGTTTATCTTCGGCTGGCTCGGTGGATACGCGGCGTTTCTAGGGCCTGTGGCAGGAATCATGATTTGCGATTACTTCGTGATCCGGCGACGGGTGTTGCTGGTGGATGACCTGTATCTGAGAGGCGGATTGTACGAGTATGCCCGCGGATTCAATTGGCGTGCGGTTGGCGCGGTTACGTTAGGAGCAGGGACAGCGCTGGCGGGTCTAGCGTTTCCCTCGTTTCGCGTGCTGTATGACTACTCGTGGTTTGTGGGTTTCGCCGTTTCGTTCGTTGCCTACTATGGACTCATGCGCTCCCATCGTGTGGGCATGTTGGCATCGCAGGAAGCGGCGTAGAACTGCTAGGTTTTCTGCGCCCTGAGAACCTGCGGAAGAACATCGCGTTCCTAGATCTTCAGCGTGTCTTCCTCATCGCCGCACATCAGGTAAATATTGAATTGGGTAACGCCGACCTTGGCCAAGGCGCGCAGTTTTTCCTGATGCGCCCTGGCAGGACCGAGCAAGCAGAACCGATCAACTACTTCGTCAGAAACAAAATCGGCGTTGTCACTCGCCACTTCGCAATGGTGCTGGTAGTCGTACTTCCCGCGGTCCTGCACGTAGGACGTGAGTGCCGGAGGAAGATCCTCGGGCTTGTACTGGCGGATGAGGTCCATCACATGATTCGAGACCAGGGCAGGGAACCATCTGACGCGCTCGCGTCCGACATTGAGATCGTCAGAAACCCAGACCGGAGCGGCTGCCATGACTTCAATTTGTTTGATATCGCGACCTGCTGCCCGCGCGCCTTCTCGCACAAATCCCATACACCAATCGATTAATGCCGGATCGGCGAATTGCAGAATGATGCCGTCGGCGACGCGACCCGCCATGTGCAGGACTTTGGGGCCGTAACCGGCGATCCAGACGCGGGGAGCGTTCTTGGCCCAACTGAGGCGTGTTGCTTGGCCTTCGTGATCGATCTCCTTTCCGGAGGTCAGATCGCGGAACTGTTTGACCGCAGTTTCCAATTGCCACCAGCTTACGGGCTTCTTGCCCATCACGCGACGGGAACTGTCGCCGCGTCCGATCCCGAGTTCCATGCGTCCACCCGAGATAAGGTTAAGCGTGGCGAACAAGCTCGCCGTCACGGTGAGGTCGCGAGTAGCGGGATTCGTGACGCAGGTGCCAAGGCGCATCCGATTCGTGTTGCTCGCCATCAACGTGAGGAGCGGATAAGGTTCCAACCATAGGATGTGAGAGTCGAAGATCCAGCCGTATTCGAATCCGGCGGTTTCCGCCTGACGCGTTAGTCCTACGATGCGTTCGATCGAAATGTCGGGCTTGAGCGTAATGCCGAATTGCATGGTGGTCCCTTTCGCGCGAGGAGTACACCCGGAGGGTGATTCTGAAGAACTAAAGGGCGGCAGTGTAGCATAATTCCTGATCCTGCAGCGGAGGACACTGGATGAGCTTCGATACGATCATTCGAAACGGAACTGTCGTGACCGCAACCGATACGTTTGTTGCGGATGTTGGGATCTCGGATGGCAAAATTTCTGCGATCGGAAGCAATCTGCCTGCTGAGAATGCCTCACAGGTGATTGATGCGGCGGGGAAGTTGGTGATGCCGGGCGGCATCGACGTGCACACGCATCTCGATATGCCGTTTGGAGGCACAACCAGTGCCGACGATTTTGAAACGGGCACGCGCGCGGCGGTGTTTGGCGGGACGACGACGCTGATTGATTTTGCAATTCAATACAAGGGACAAGCGTTGCGGCAGGCGTTTGATACGTGGATGAAGAAGGCGTCCAACAAAGCCGTTTGCGATTATGCATTTCATTGCATTGTGACGGACATTACAGGCGGTCAGCTTTCGGAGATGAATGATCTCGTGCGGGAAGGAGTGACAAGCTTCAAGCTGTTCATGGCGTATCCGGGCGTGTTCATGTTGGATGACGGCAGCATATTCAAGGCTCTGCAGACGACATCGCAGAACGGCGGCATGGTTTGCATGCATGCGGAGAACGGAAGCGCGATTGACGTCATCGTGCAGCAGGCTCTGGCAGAGGGGAAGAAGTCGCCGAAGTATCATGCGCTCACGCGGCCTACGACGGCCGAGGCCGAGGCTACGGCGCGGGCGATTGCACTGGCGGAAATGGCTGGAGCACCGATTTATATCGTTCACCTGAGTTGCAATGATGCGCTCGAGAAAGTGCGCGAGGCGCGGGATCGTGGACTTCCGGTTTATGCCGAGACATGTCCGCAATATCTTTATCTATCGATTGAAAACTTTGATGTGCCCGGGTTTGAGGGGGCGAAGTATGTTTTTACCCCGCCGCTGCGGGAGAAGTGGCATCAGGAGAAATTGTGGAATGGTTTGAAGCGGGATCATCTGCAGGTGGTGTCGACCGATCATTGTCCGTTCTGCTTCAAGGAGCAGAAGGAGCTGGGGAAGGACGATTTCACGAAGATTCCGAATGGCGGGCCAGGCATTGAGCATCGCATGAGCTTGATCTTTTCCGGCGGCGTGGCGAGCGGGCGATTTAGCGCGAACCGGTTTGTCGAACTGGTTTCAACGACGCCCGCGAAATTGTTTGGGTTGTATCCGCGAAAGGGGACGATTGCGGTCGGGAGTGACGCTGACATTGTGATTTTTGACGCGAAGCGGAAGCACACGATCAGCGCAAAGACCCATCACATGCGCGTGGACTATTCGATGTTTGAGGGAATCCAGGTCACCGGGATACCCGACGCTGTTTTGTCACGAGGCAAAGTCGTGATGAGCGATGGTAAATTCCTGGGACGGGCGGGCGCGGGAGAGTTCCTGCGGCGCGCGACGTACGGGGATGTACGAGCATAGAAGTCGTCGCTGGTCACCTGACCGTAGGTCAGTGTGGCATGGCGAAGGTGAACACGTCACTTCCCGCGCTGATGGCAACGTATTGCACGCCGTCGATAGCGTAAGTCATGGGAGAGGCACTGAAGGGCTGGCCAGTATTGAAGTGCCAGAGGGGCTTCCCGTTTTCCGCGTCGACGGCTTCGAAGGATTCCGAATCGTCGCAAAAGAAGACGAGACCTCCGGCAGTGGTGAGAGTTCCTCCCCATGAGTTTCCGTGGCCTATCTGGGGATACTGCCAGACCTTCTTTCCGTCAGAAGGGGACAAAGCTACGAGTATCTTTTTCGACTCGTCACCTACCTGGACCTTTGTACCTGTTCCGTAGAAGGTCTCGCCCCGCGTGAAGGTCTGCGGCTTGGAGAAGTACATATTGCAATTTTCCAGCGCCATCACGTACAGCAGGCCAGTGCTGGGATTGAACGAGGGTGAGAACCAGTTGGTCGCGCCTACAATTCCCGGGCAGATGTAGGTGCCTTCTTTGGTGGGAACTTTGCCAGACAAAATCGGGCGCCCGGAGGCATCGATACCGGTCGCCCACGTCAACTTATCTACGAACGGGCTGGCCCGCAGAAACTTGCCATTGGAACGATCGAGCACGTAGAAAAAACCGTTACGGTTCGCCTGCAGGAGCAAGTGTTGTGTAGTCCCGTTGGCTTCCTGGTCGACCAAGACTGGCGTTTCGTTGGCGTCATAGTCGTACACATCGTGCGGGGTGAACTGAAAGTACCATTTCAGTTTGCCGGAATTCGGGTCGATGGCTAGAACACACGCTGTATACAGATTGTCGCCGGGCCGGGAGTTGCCCTCGAAGTCGGGTGCGGCGTTGCTGGTGGTCCAATATACGGTGTCGAGTTCGGAATCGTAGGTGCCCGGCATCCATGTGGTTGCGCCGCCGTGAAGGTAAGAATCTCCGGGCCAGCTCTCTGAGCCGAACTCGCCGGGAGCAGGTATCGTCCAGAGCTTCCAAAGCTGTGTCCCTTTTTTCGCGTCGAACGCGACAACAAAACCGCGGACTCCGGAATCACCGCCAGAGGTGCCTACGATTACCTCATCTCTTACTACCAAGGGCGCACTTGTCGCTCCGTATTGCTTGACTTTGTCTGCGTATTGAACATCCCAAATCAGATTGCCGGAGCGAGAGTCAAGGCAGAGAAGGTGAGCGTCATCGGTTTCGGAGTAGACATACTGCTGCCATACCGCGACCCCGCGACTCTTGTGTGCGGCGGCATCATCGAGCAATCCAGAACTGATGGGGCGCGCGTAGTGCCAGAGAGTGCGGCCCGTCGCTGCATCCAACGCGTAGACATCATTCGCTGAGGTGAGATACATCACGCCATTGACGACGACCGGTGTGGCTTCGAGACGTTGTGTGTTGCCGGGATGGAACACCCACGCTGCACGGAGTTGCGCGACATTGGAGCGGTTGATCTCACGCAGGCTGCTGAAACGTCGCCCTGTATAGTCTCCGTTGTACGAAGGCCAGTTTTCCCCAACCGGCTGAGCTCCCAGCATATCGGAGGTTACGTTCTGCGCGGAATTTTGGGGAGTCTGCTGCGCGAACAGAATGGGGGAAACAAGAGCCGCCAGGATTGCAGGGATCAGTAACGAAATGCGCCGCATCATCAGTGGATGTCCTGCCCGGTCACTTGTACTTCCTGCAATGCGCCACGATCGACGCCGCCGTTATCGATCAGATGAACCGAAACTCGAGAGCACTTTTCCGCGGTGGTGAGGTCGGTGCCAATCGTGACCAGCTCGCTGGGGCTGACTTGAGAGATCTCAATCGGCGGCATCGGACGACCGTGCTCAGCATATGGATGAGCCACGAGCCTACCAGCGTAGAACACTCCAAAAGTGCCCGAGAGTCTCACTTTGCCATCTGACTGCGCGGTCCCGGTGAGGGGATGTATCAAAATTCCAGCATCTGAAACGCCGTGGAACTCGGCTCCGGATCTCGTGGGGAACCATTCCGTGTCGAAGGTGCAGCTTTCATCAGGCCGCAATCGGCACATGGGACTGTTGACCTCGGCCTCCAGATAAAAAGGCCCGGCATCCGCGTCGCCGCTCATCGCCGGATTCCCGTCGCTGTTCAGGTGCATTCCCCCACCATTGGTCCAAAAGATGACGGATGCTTTGCCCGGATATTCTTTCGTGCGATCGTACTCGAAACGTTCCACCATGGCGTATTTACTGTTCCCATCTACCACTGCCAGCCATCCCTCGGTCGAATCCAGCCACAGCTCGGCAGCCATGTGAACGTAATGCACGGCAAAATAATCATCTTCTCTAACATGGACAGCAGGATTTTCGGCCGGCCCGTAGCGCACATGATAACGGTTCAGATAGGCACTCGATCTGTTCGCCGGCGTGAATGTCCAGAAATCATGATTCATCTGTTTCTGGAGCGAACCTGAGGCGTCGGGAACTGATGTGTCGTATTGGGAAACTGACTGCATCGACCACTCCAGTGTGTGGCCAGTAATGTTCTTCATGGACCAATGAAACGCAATCCGCGGAGAGTCGGCTCCAATGCTTATTGTGCGGGTGAACTGAATCCCTGTCTGCGGATCCGAGGGACCCGTCAGCTCGATTTCACACTTCTGGCCTTCCGAAAGCTTTCGAAAGGTGAAAGGTCCATCATCGAGCACATCGGAGTTTCCCACCCAATGCTGCTCGTCATTGTTTCCTTCGGGCAACAACCAAAGCTTGTCGCCGCCATAGTTGAACCACTCTTTGGAACTCGGGGGAAAGTATTTGCCGGCCAGTTTTGGATTCACGAAAAGATAAGGATGCCCGGCGAAAGTCACCTGGATCAGCCGTCCGCCATTCTGGGGCACGACGATCAACTGCACCCAGCGATTCGAGACCTGTTGGGCTTGCCATCCTTTATAGTCCACGGCTTCGATATGGCACCTATCCCTAGGAGCGCTCGTTTGGCCCGATGCGGAGAGGGCGATGGCCGTTGAGAGTGCGGGGAGCAGAGCGACTCGTAGATAGCACGCGAGGGATTGGCTTACACGCAAGGGGCGAATGATCATGATTTGTTTTTTTCGGAACGAAGCTGCGGATTGAGGGTAGCACGCGTGATCGAGGTGGCAATTCGCACAAGATAGAAACGAAATGATTCCTAATCAAACGAAAGATTTCGATTTGCGTCAAGAGGAATCTGTGTTATACCAGCGTTCACATCGCAACTGAACTTCTTTGTCGGGGAGTCATGAATGGCAATCCAGAGTTCGAGCCGCCGATCATTTGTAAAAATGCTGGCGGCAACCCCGCTTCTAACGCAGATTGCTGCGCGCGATTTGTATGCGCAGGCAGCATCCGCTGTAGGCCACGATCCGCGGCAGAATGTTTATACACGGCTTGGGGTTAAAACCGTGATCAATTGCCGCGGCACCTGGACCTACTTGAGCGGATCGCTCGAATTCCCTGAAGTCCGCGCAGCCCAGGTGGAAGCAGCGCAGCACTTCGTGAATGTTCTGGAGTTGCAGCGGGCGGTGGGACGCCGGTTATCGGAATTGACGGGCGCAGAGTCGGGCATCGTTACTTCGGGCGCGGCAGGCGCCATGGCGGCCGCCACTGCCGGATGCATGGCGGGAACCGACGACAAACATATCTGGCAACTCCCTGACACTACCGGATTGAAGCATGAAGTCGTGATGGTAGGTGGTAGAAGCGCGTTTGACAGCGCCATTCGGCTCACGGGAGCGAAGTTGGTACTTGTCTACTCGACAGACGAACTTGCCAACGCGATCAACGAAAACACCGCGATGATCTACACGACCGATCTGGGCGACAAGCTGCAGAAGGAGTTGGCAATCGCGAAAGATCATAAGACGCCGATGCTGCTCGATGATGCGGCCGGGATTCCCCCGGCAGACAATGCCAAGCTCTACGCACGCATGGGACTCGACCTCTACTGCTTCTCGGGAGGGAAGGGGTTGCAAGGTCCCCAGTGCAGCGGGCTTCTTCTGGGACGCAAGGACCTGATTGAGGCGGCGCTGCTCAATTGCAGTCCACGCGAAGGGGCTGTGTGCCGTCCGATGAAAGTTGGGAAAGAAGAAATTATCGGTTGCCTCACCGCTCTCGAGACCTGGTTGAAGATCGACGATAAAAAACTGTATGCCGAATGGAACGGCCGAATCGATCGCATTCGCAAACTCGTGGAAACGGTGCCGGGAGTCAGAACGGATACGTTCGTTCCGGACGACGGAAATCGCTATCCCACGCTCAGAGTCTACTGGGATATTCATGGCTGGAGGTACAGCATTGCCGAGTGCGTACAGGAGCTGCGCGCGAGCGCTCCCGTTATCGAGGTGCTGGGCGCGGATAATCCGAGCCTGGTGAAAGCTGTTCGCGAGGGGAATCCCAATCGCAAAGAGCTGAAGGAGCCAGACCACATCGAACTGGTTTCGATGACGATCAAACCGGGCGAGGAGATCGTGGTTGGACGCAGGCTGCGGGACATCTTGAGCGCAGCGCAGAAAAAAGCGGCCTAGGCGCAAGGTTGGATTGAGGATGACATCGTTGAAGATGACATCGAAGATCGGCGGGATTGCAATCGCGGGTATTTCTCTGGCTTCGTCTTTGCTAGCGCAATCTGGTGTGCGGGCGGTGGGTCCGGCACCCTCAGATCGTCGTGCAGTCCATCTCTACTCCGCTGGTGTTGATGCGGGGGACTACGTTTACATCTCGGGCCAGGGACCTCGAAAGAGCGAGGGGAGTCTTCCCGCGAATTTTGCGGACCGCGTCCGACAGGCTTTGGACAACGTTCAAGCTGTCGTGAAATCGGCGGGTCTAGATCTGAACCATATCGTCTACATGCAGGTCTATGTGGAAGACATGGGCAACTATGCGGAACTGAAGAAAACGATCGCTGATTATTTCGGGAAAGACCAGCCGGCACAAGCAGTGCTTGGTGTTGCGCGAACTCCAGACCCGTCGGTTGAGATCGCGGCGGTCGCCGTGCGCAATCTGGAGGGAAAGAGAGCTGTGTATCCGGCGGGATACAAGACGGACGATACGCCTCCCGGCATGCTTACGCACGACCGTCTCTTCATCTCAAGCATGGCGGGAGCGGATCCTGTCTCGGGAAAAGTTCCGGATGATCCAGCGGCCCAGGTGGACCTTGCACTCGATCGGATGGAAGCGGTCGCGAAAGCGGCTGGGCTCGATCTGAAGAATATGGTGTTCGTGAATCCCTTCTTGACGAAGGACATTCCGGGCCGCGTGATGAATGAGCATTACGCGAAGCGGTTCGAGTTCGGAAATACACCCGCGCGCGCCACGATCTGGGTGTCGAGCGTGCCGGGGGCTGCGCACATCGAGTACACGGGTGTAGCAGTTCGCGACCTTGCGCAACGGAAAGCTATCCGCCCAAAGAATATGCCGCCTAGTCCGACCGCGAGTCCGTGTGTGTTTGCAGGCGATACGCTTTACTGCTCGGCCAAAGACGGATTTATCCCTGGACCGCATGGCGGTGTTTATGCGACGACTCCAGAGCATCAGTTGCGTCAAACCATGCGCAACCAACTCGACAACCTGGAAGAAGCTGAGATGAGTTTTGATCAGGTGGTGTCGACCAATGTTTATCTCGACAACCTGGCGGATCTTTCCGGCTTCGATGCAGTCTACGCGGAATACTTCGGTTCCATACCGCCCGCCCGCGCCACGGTCCAGCAACTGGCCCCAACGGAGCGTAAGGCCGACAAGGAAGATCACTTCCCGGGACTCGAACAGGTCTCGTTGATTGCGGTGCGTAGCCGAAAATAGCCGCTAAGAATTTCGCTTGAAATAAGAGTAACAACCCCCCACCCGATTTAAGGCATCCACCCTAAGCCCGGAGCTTCAGCACCAAGTCGGCGTTCAGCTACTGCCGCGCATCCTATTTGCCGATGACTCATGAACTCGTTCTGCGGTTTGTGATCGGTGGTGCTGTAGTATCGGTGTTCGCCATGCTCGGAGGCGCTCTCAAGCCGAAGAGCTTCGCAGGACTGTTTGGAGCGGCTCCGTCACTAGCGCTCGCGACTCTCAGTCTCACCGTTACGAATAAGGGATCGGCTTATGCCGCGATTGAGGCGCGCTCGATGACCCTTGGTGCAGTCGCTTTTTTCCTTTATGCATCGCTAGTTTGCTACCTGCTGCTGCGCCGGAAACTTCATGTGCTCGGAACAACTGCATTGTCGTTGATTGTGTGGATTGCCTGCGCGCTTGGCCTTTGGCTGATTGTTGTCGGATGAGATCAATGATTGTAAAGCTTAGTTTCGAATCGATTCGTGAGACAAAGTGGAGTGAGTACGCGACACGATTTGTTTTTGGCGGCGTCGTCACAATGTTGGCTGGATTGATCGCCGACAAGTTCGGTCCGGAGATAGGCGGGCTCTTTCTCGCATTCCCTGCGATTTTTCCTGCAAGCGCGTCACTCATCGAGAAGCATGAAAGAGAAAAGAAGGGGAATCAACACGGCCGCCGTGCTGCTGGCGTGGATGCTGCCGGTGCTGCCATGGGGTGTATCGGCTTAATGGCATTCGCAGCCGCCGCCTGGAAACTACTGTCTCGATTGATGCTGTGGGAAATTCTGGTGCTAGCGACGTGTGTTTGGATAGTTTCATCCGTTATTGCGTGGATTGTCCGCAAGCGCGTTCTTTGAAACCGCGCTCCCGATTCTCCTTGTGAGTGGACTACTTTCCCGACGGATTCGTAGCTTTGCGATAGTTGAAATAGGTATCATCCTCCTCGCCTTTGTGAGGAACCACAAGCATGACCTTTGCGTTCGATTTCATCGCGAAGTGCGAGGCCATCCAGATATCTCCGGCTACGGGACGTTTCTCAACTTCAAACATGGTGCCGGGTTCGACCTCTGCAATGAAACCTTCAATTCTCACCGGATGCACGACATGCGCCTCAACCTTTACCCATTGATAAGTCTTTTGATCGATCCATAATTCACCTTCCATTCCGGTGAGTACTTCGCTATCGCGATCTGGCGCCTTGTAACCCCTGCGCGGCGTTGCTTTGAGGATGTAGACGTTATACCCAAGCAAATGCTTTTTCCCGACCAGATGAAAGTCAAACGCGGAGGTCATTTGCTGGAGCATTGTGTGATCGCGTTTTCGTTCGGCCTCGTACTTGGAGATTCTCTTGGATCGTTGATCGGCCGATTCGTGCTGGCGATCGTTCACTGCTTTCTCGTATTTCTTCTGCTCTTCTTGTTCTTTCTCTCCAGTGAGTTTGTGGCCGTTTATGGCGACGACGCGCTCATAAGGAGAGCCGTATAGCATCGTAACGGCATACGTTTTATCCCCATCTTTAGTGCGGTCGCGCTCATAGTTGTCGTACTTCGGGACCGCCTCCCAATCGCGATCGTTCGCTTCGGCTGATTTACGAACGATGGTAGCCGGATCTTCTTGTTGTAGCGCGTTTGCGAAATGAGAGGAGGGCATGATGCCTGCACAGATGCTGAGTGGATAGACGACAAGTCGCAGCAGGGCTCTCATCTGCACCTCGAATCAAATAAAGACGCGTTCAATTCGGCTGAGGGTACAGGCATGCTGACGTCCGAAAATCGCGACACCCTCGTTCCTCAATTCGCACCTACCGTACTAACGATCCCTAGATGAGTTCACGTATCTGATCAGAGATGGCGGTCAGCGCAATTTTCTTGGTATTGGGTTCTCCGCGTGCGAGCGACTCGGCAAAATGCAACGCCTGCTCCGCCTTAACCTTGGCCGGCATTGGAGGTTCAAATCGATCGACGACGGCTTGCAAAACGGCGGGTCCTGGAGCCGCAAGAAACTCCTCCATTGCTTGGCCGCAATCCGCCGGATCGTCAACCGTAAAACCGATTCCCCCGCAGGCGTGGGCGAATGCCGCAAAATCGATCGGATGCAGATCTACCCCATATTCGGGGTTACCCAAAAAGACCATCTGCTCCCATTTGATCTGTCCAAGTGTGTTGTTCTTAATGATTACGACTTTAATCGGGAGTTTGTACTTCACGGCGGTTACGAAATCAGCCATCAACATGGAGAACCCTCCGTCCCCGACGAAGGCCACACACTGTCGGTTCGGAAATGCGATCTGAGCCGCAATCGCATATGGCAGGCCGCAAGCCATCGTCGCTAGATTGCCTGAGAGCGAGTGCATCTGGCCTCGGCGAACCGGAATATGCCGTGCCCACCACGTTGTGATGGTGCCGCTATCGCAACTGACGATGGCGTCATCTCGCAAGCGCTTGCCAAGTTCCCTTGCTACCACCTGCGGCTTCATCGGCTTGTCTTGACGGGTTGCTCGCTTCTCCATTAACTCCGACCAATCCTTCATTCCAGCCTGTGCGGCTTGAAGGAACTTTCTGCTTTCCTTTCGCTTCAGAAGTGGGATGAGTTCGCGCAGGGTATTCCGACTGTCTCCAACCAATCCAACTTCTACCGGGTAACGAAGCCCGATACGTTTGGGATCAAGTTCGATCTGAATGCCGCGCGCCTGGCCAGGTTTTGGCATGAATTCGATATAAGGAAAAGACGTGCCGACCATCAACAACGTATCGCAATCCTCCAAAGCCTCTTGCGATGGTTTGGTGCCCAGCAGACCAATACCGCCGGTTGTGTACGGGCTGTCATCGGGAACTGCTGCCTTCCCAAGTAGCGCCTTGACGATGGGGGCGCCGAGCAGTTCAGCAATTTGTTCGAGCTCTTCAGTCGCTTTCAATGCCCCGCGTCCCGCCAGGATGGCGACTTTCTCTCCGGCATTGAGGATATCCGCGGCGCGATCCAGATCGCTGCGGTCGGGAAGGCGTGCGCTGCGGGCATCCACGTCGGAGGTGTGATGGGGAATGTTGCGGCTCGAAGCCTGCTTCTTTTTGACCGCCTTTTCCTGAAGATCGACAGGAAATGTCAGATGTGCCACGCCGCGATAGGCGAGGGCTGTGCG
>Ga0070709_10000387_pt1 | contig 27098 bp, 20 predicted proteins | sample LARL51metaG_FD_65449 | JGI IMG/M metagenome (GOLD analysis project Ga0070709, IMG submission 65449) | Corn, switchgrass and miscanthus rhizosphere microbial communities from Kellogg Biological Station, Michigan, USA - LAR L5-1 metaG | ecosystem: Host-associated > Plants > Roots > Rhizosphere ... | reverse complement strand
AGAATCCCGGATCGACTGACCCAGGGCAAAATCCAAGAGACGCCTGGAAACGACACCTGCCGAGCGAAGCTGGTCTTGCGTCATTTCGGCCGCATGGTCGCAAAGCATATGCAGCACGGGCTTCGATGAATAGATCGTCGAAGCTCGCAGCGCCTCGGTGCACTGTTCCAGCAATGCCGCCCAGTTCAGTGCGGCAGTACCGACCAGCGCTTCGGCTGAGGCTTTTATAGTCAACGCGCCCGCAACGTGTCGAAACGCCTTTTCGGCGCACAGTTGCTGAGAAGCGTCGCCTGAAGCTAGACCGTGAACGAGCAGAGCGAAGTCCTCGATCTTGCTGGCCATATCTACCGCAGTCGAGGGTCCGATCAACTTACCGATATCCGGAATCGCTTCTGAACGAATGACATCGAAAACCTCCTCCCAGAAGAGTTCTAAGTTCTGAAGGTATTCTTGCTCGAAGTGCATCAACAAACTTGGGCGAATAGCGATCACCAGGTCGCGTTCTTTCTCTAGAAGCTTCACTAAAGGCTGATCGCCGCCGCGCAGGAACAGTCGCACGACCGCGTAGTCGAATAGAACGTGATGGGCGAACGTGAGAATTGTTTCATCAACGGGTCCGCCAGGTGTTGGCTGCCACTCCGACAGAATGTTCTCGCTGAGAATTTCTTTGATAACAGGACTCTCAGCTACCTCAGTTACTACGCGCGAGCGGTTTGTTCGGAGCGAACGAGCACCAACCATCTCTTGGACGGCACGGGTTAGTAGCCTCTCGCGCGCATCCCTTTGGTCCAAAGGCTGAGTAACCTTCTCCTTCCAATAGAGCGCGAGTAGCTCGATTTGGGTTCTGATTGGCGTGAGATCTTCAATAAGCATTCCTTGTCCCAACAGTTCGGCCACTAACTTCACATTGAAGGGCACCAGCAACAGGTCCTGCAGTTTCGCAGCAGCAGAATCGAACAAATGGGCAAGTTGCGCCGACTGATCACGGATCTGCGACCACTCTTCTTCTATGTCTAAACGCGGAACATTCAAGTGTCGAAGAGAGCGAAACTCGTCGGTACGGAAGCGGCCTGGCGGTCGGCCCTTGAAAAGAGCGTGCAGTTGAGTGTTGTACCTGAGATCAAACTGCCGAACTGAGGCTATCACCCGCCAGCGCGTCGTTGGCCGCAACATCAAGGCCAATAGGTCATACAGAGTTTGAGCAGAAGCGGGCGACCTTGCTGCGTCGAGTGCATCTATTACGAGGAACCCAGCCTTCTCGGAAGGCCAGTTGCTCAGAATCGTGAACACATCGTGCTCAAGAACGAGGTCATGCCGGAGCCCACTTAACCCCTCAGCCTGCAGCCTATCCACGGCGAGGAAAACTACGTCACGATTATCCGTGAGGAATCCTTCGACCAGATCATGGAAGACGCCTGACTTACCTGCTCCTGGTTCGCCGACCACAACAAGCGAGGCATCCTCGGCGGCTTCGCTTAAGGCTCGACGAACTGGTCTGTCAATCTTGATCTCCGTCCCGCCGATGTCTATTACGGACAAAGGCCGAAGCAGTTTGAGCATGAGTCTTGACTGCTCTTTCAAACGCTCGATGTCACCCCGGAAACTTGGAGGCGCTTTGATGGGGATACCTTCCTGGACCAGCAGCCGCTCTAAGTCTTGGCGTGTCCCGCCACTTCGTTGCTCACCCCAAAGGTGGCATGTCTGGATCAACAGATGCCATGCGGCCCCTGCTTGTGATGGGTCTTGAAGCACGCTCGCACATAGACCATCTTTAGCCTCTCGCTCGTGTGAACCGTCAGGCTCCATATCGAGCACTTGGATTCGGACGATCTTCAGCAACTCCGTTAACTCTTGTTTGGTCGGTTCAACCCCCCTTGTTTGTAGCCATGCCCTTCGAAGATGAACCTGGACCTTTTGGAGCAGATCACGCTCGATCGCAGTGTTAGCAATACTGTCAAGTACTGTGTCGGGTGAGAGCGTGCGAATCTTTCGAAAGAGGGTCGCAAGGATGTTGGTAATTCTACTGGAACTCGCACTACCAGTTATTAAGAGGAGGCGATCGAGACTACCTTGATGCGGACTCTCAATCTGCGAGCTTGCGCTCTGATCTTGAGTTGCAATGAACTGCCTAACAAACTGTGACAGCACCGAAGAAAAAGCGGAGTCTTCGGCACGACCGGCGTCGATCGTTGTCTTAACGTTAAGGAAGGCCTTTCCTCCATGCGAGGCACCCAAGAGAATATCGTCGACAGGCTGCTCTGTGTTGCACCGAATGTAATCAATCGTTGAATCGGCGGGCCAGTCCCAGAGAGCAGATGCTTCAATCTCTGCAAGAATGCGAACACAAAACCATGCTGCTACGCGGTCCTGATAGCCTATGCCGAGATGAGCCGCCGCACCACCGGCCTTTGACTTCTTATCGTCACTCATAGCCGAGAATTATATAGTCGGTATGCTTCTGTGTGTACCGCGAACTTCAAGGGAGGATGAATTTGAAACCGATGTCGCAAGGCAAAGGCAATGTTAATCGGTGGTTCCGTGACTCGCGCTGTCCATCCATTCTGGTCCTAAGAAAAGTTGGGAAGAATCCGAAGTCGAGACTGAGGCTTCCTCACGGACAACATCTATGGAGGGAGGGTGGGTGGGAGGGTCGCAGATGCTCAAAAGCGAGTCCATTTAGGACTCGCTTTCGGCGAAGTTGAAACCGATCTGAACCGCTGGCGAGCGGTAGTCCGGTGGGAGCGTTTGGAGCATGGCCGGCACGCATCCATGATGCGCACTTGGCAAACCCGCGCTTTGGCTCGAATGCGTACTGGGCGACTCGGATTCATCACGCGTCGGTTCACAATCGCTTTCCGTCCTTCCGATGGGTTGCTGCTTTTCGCCATTGAAACGATGAAGCTCCTCTGTTTCGACGATCCAGGTCTCAAGGTCAATCAACTGCATAGTGCTAGAAGAGTGCATGGGGTCGGGCTGTACGTCGCCCTCTGCTTCATCATCCTCAGCGGCGATAATCGGGAACTGCTCTAGTATGGCCGCGAGAATTGCAATGCCCGGCTCTTCCTCGGTTGGCACAAAGAAGCGCTGCTTCCAGTTGATCTGCTCGTTGATCAATCCAAGCTTCCTCAATACTCCAAACATACTTGGATCAGCGCCGCATAGCTCGACTGCTGGCTCTCCGTGAATGTTTCCAAGCTTAAGCTTGAGGGCGGACGTTAGCTCGATTTCTTCTCCTTCAAACAACACACCATTGAAGATTTCTTCGGGCTCGCGAGACTTGGACGCTACACCTAGGGCGCGTAAAACTGCGCCTACTCTTTCGCTTGGTATCTGAACTCCAACTATGCGCTGGCCGTCGTCGGCGGTGACTCTCACAACGCGCAAGTGAGTCGCCTCGGTTGTCTTGAGCCTTTGCCATAACGGTGTGATCGCGCCGCTGATAACATGTATCTCTGAGGTTTGAACATCGGGAATTGCGACATGCTTCTCAGTCCACCAATCGCGCACGGTTTCCGGTAACACTGCTCGATATTTCTCGGTTAGCTGTGCCTCTCGAATGTACTTCATACGTGCGCCTTCGGGTCGTGATACTGAAAAGTTGCGATAGGTATGTCCGGTCTCAGGGTCGGTGTGCCTTCCCGATTCAAGAGCAAGCATGAACGAGCCTTTGCGTATGTGTTCAAAGAAAGCGCCGTCTTTGTTCCTGCGGGCGTCGTTTGCCTCAGCGAAGCTCACTTTCTTTGAAGGCTGGTCTATCTCAAGCGTGTAGTGTGTGGTCTCTGCTCCTGCTGAGTTTTCCCTGTGCACAACGCGAGAGTTAGACAAACGAACGGACAGCGCTTTGATGTCGGTCACGCCTTCGTCAAACGTGCCATTGGCTTTCGCAAAACTTACGATCTCGTCAAACAACTTCGCGTAGTGATCGAACAAGGCATTCTGCCGGTCTACGTCCAGGGCCAACACGCGATTCAAAAAGCGCGGCACATTGTATTCATCGTCTTTTCGAACCGTCTCTACGCCGTCTTGTAGGACAAGCAAACCCATGTCTCTGAGGGTCTGACGTGGGTTATTGATTCCAGGTACGGCCTTGCCTGCGAGGATAGTTCGAAACAACAAACCGAGCGCCGCTCTGCCTTCCTCAGTCTCGAAGTTGTACTTCGCGAGGTCGCCGTTGTCGGCTGCTCCCCGATCGCCTTTGGTCAATGCGCCAAGACTGCCGAGTCTCCGCGCGATCGTGGAAGAGAAGCGCTTTTCTCCGCCCAGCTCGGTTGAGAGCAAGACATACTCTGGCGGTATTGCTTGGTCGGATCGATGAGTGCGACCAAAGGTCTGCATCTGCTTGTCGGCACTCCATCCTAGTTCAAGGGTGATGTGTACGCGACGCTGTTGATTCGCTTCGCGATTAGAAGCGTGCAGCGAAATCCCCATCGATGCTGCATCCGAGATTATCGCTATTCGCTTCTTGCCCTTTTGAAACTGAGCCATTTCGTAAACGTTCACCTTGTCCATCGAAATACCTTCTGGGGCGCGCTTTCGGTATTCGACGCGACTGCTGCGAGGGTCGCGAATCAAGCGACGTGATCGTCCGGTGAGTTCCGCAACGTTGCTCTCTCCGAAGTGATTCACTAGCTGGTCAAGCGGATTCTCTGGAAGCTCTAACGCTGACAGTCCGTCTATAAGTCGCTGCTTCATCTCGATTGCTTGGCGGCTCTGTACAATGTTGCCGTCCGCATCTCTTACGGGTTCCTGAATGGTTTTGCCGGTTATCGGGTCTGTCACGTCGCGATATAGAGTAGTCGGAAAACCACGGTCTACCATGTTGGCTATGACTTCACGCGGGCTGAAGTCCAGGTCTTCAAGACTGCCATTCGCGGCCATCGCCCTTGCTACTTGCTCGCGTGTTCTAGCCTCTCCGGTGCCAACAAGAGAAATGACAACAGACTTGCCTTCACCCAGCGCCTTCTCTGTTTCTTGGATCACGGTTGGTACTTTGAACGCGCAGATAATCTGTCGAAAGAATCTCTGATGGTCACCCCAAAACTTGTTGAGTGCGTTAGCGCGTGCGCGTCGTCCGCCATTCGTGATGCCAAGCGCCTCGCTGATGTTCTGCATGACAACCTGCCAAGCATCCGCTGCGTGGTTGTACATTTCGCGTTGCTGCGGAGTGAGATTGTGAATGCGCTCTCGATACTCAACGGGCTTACCAGATCGCGGGCACGTGCCAAAGCTGATCGAAGCAGACGCGTAAATTCCCATAGCTTTCAGGTCGCGGCTTATCATCTCCATAGCTCCGACTCCGCCAGCTTCTATCTCAGTCAAGAACTGACTGAATCCGCCTGGGAAAGAAGTAGCGTCGCCCCACAAGCCAAGCCTCACCATATAAGCCATGTTCCGAACGTCGGTTGCTCCCGTTGCGCTTGAATAGACAATTCGATACTCGGGGTTTCGCTCCGCGTCTTGCAGGTCGATGACAGCCTGTCCGGTTTGCGTAGGTTCACCGCGACCGCCGGCGAGGGCGTTCTTCGCTTTGTGCGCTTCATCAAAGATGACTACGGCATCGGTTCCTAGCCAGCGTTGTATCTGATCGAATCGGCGTGCGCCGTTCTTTGCCGCTGCGATAAGCGATGAGTAAGAACTAAAGATGACTCCTTCGGGCAAAGTAATTTCGTCGGCTGCCGCGTAGTCGTTAATGCGTGCGAGCGGTATGTTAGCGCCCAAGTCGTTAAGGTCTCTCCTGGTGGATTCAAGCAAGTCATTGTTGACCGATAGCCAAAGCGCGCGCTTTCGCTGTTGGTTGAAGTTGTCGAGGATTATACCGGCGAGAATGCGGCCTTTGCCGACTCCGGTACCATCGCCAACGTAGTAGCCCGCTCGCGAGCCATCGGGTAGTCGTTGCTCGTGGCGCTGTCCAGCGTAAATGACACGCTCAAGTTGAATGTCGGACAAGCGGCCTTCGGTTACGATCTCGCTCGACAGGTGCGGCCTGTAGGTTATCTCCGGTGGCAGTACTGCAGCCATTGAAGCTGACTCCACGATCGGCGCGGGGTGTGGCTTTCCGCCTTTCAGCCTTGCCGGTGTGTAGGGAACAAAAAGAGTCTTGCTGACCGATTGTGCATCGTCGCTCTCGTCGGCCTTGTTCGTCTCTCGCGTTGCTAGGTCTTTGAGTAACTCCCAGAGGCTTTCGAGGTTGTCTGCTTCGCTCCAATTGATGTTGCTAAGCCGCTGCTCCCAACTGTCGCCGGGCGTCGGGCCTGTCTTGTCGATAACAAGTACCTGCAGGCCGTAGCCCGTCCCGTACTTGCCATATTCATTACCGCTCAGATGGAAGTTGGCGCGGACGTTGTAAGTAGTGGCTAACACCTTCCACCAATCGCTAAACGCGGGTCGGGTGAAGCCCATCGCTTCGCTTGCAATCGCAACGAGTCGGCCGCCTTGCTCCAGTCGTCTGAGCGCGCTTTCGACGTGTCGCGCACCGTAGATCATTCGGTTAGCGCTTACGCGTCCGCCTGTTGCGCTGAATGGTGGATTCATTAGAACGGCGGTGGGTCTTACCTCTGAGTCGAGTAGATCGTGGATGAATTCGGCATCTACCGCGTGTGTTTCGAACCCTAGTATCTGGTCGAGGAGCATGCGGCGGCGCGGGCTTATCTCGTTGCATACCACGCGAGCGCCGATAGCACGCGGCCATATCGCAAGGCTGCCTGTTCCTGCTGACGGTTCCAGCACTATGTCAGTCGGTGAAGGGTTCAAGAGTCGAGCGGCGATGTAAGAGAGAGCGGGCGGTGTTGAAAACTGTTGAAACTGAACTTGCTCGCGTGTGCGGTCTGATTGCCTGGGCAATCGTTCGTTGAGGGGTCGCAACGTATGGCTGAGAGCGTCGGTTACTCTCATTGTCATTAACTCGCTCGCCTGGATTTCGAGTAGCTTGTTGACTGCGGTTTCCGTTGCGTCGTAAGCGTCTCGTGCTGTGTAAGTGCCTCGCGCACGGCTGCCGTCATACGCTTTATCAGCAATCTCTGTAAGGGTTCGGTTGTTGACTGACTGACCGGCGAGCAAGCGTCGTCGTATCTCTTCGATCAATGTCTCTGTCCCTGGAAGCAGGTCACAATCGGGCGTGGCGGGTGCCGTTGGCGGTTGCGAAACAGCGGTGATAGATTCTTGTCTGAGCATCGATTTTCTCCCTAGTCGGTTGAGGGTTGGTGCTTTAGGGCTAGAGGCGTTGTCGCGCTTTCTAGCCCGTTTCAATTTCAGTATTCGCTTGGCAGAAGTAGCGTTGTTACGCTCCGGTCGGCTTCCGTGATGACCCAAAGCTTTTCGCCATTGCGTGTGCGGTAGACGCTAAAGATTCGGAAACCGGCCTTGACTGAAAAGTCATTCTCTGTGGCGTCGTCAGGACAGCACTCGCCCCAATCTCCGCGCGAATGTCGAGCTAGAAACTCAAGGGGTGTCTGCTCTGAACGTGTTAGAAGTTCCAAAGCGCCGGGTGTGGCAACGAGCCTGCCTAGTGCGAACAAGGGTTGTTTGATCTGCGATTGAGTCACTGACATGAAATCTCCTTTCGAGGGTTGGTTTAACTGGTCTCCGTTTTTGGGCGGAGGTATCCGTTAAGAAAAGCTTTCTTAACTGCTTGTTCCCCTTAAAGGACAGAACCTGGCGGCGGGGCCTCGTGTGTCACCCGCAGGGCCGGAACGCAGTGGAGGACTCGCGTCGTAGTTTGCGCGAGTTGACACACGGGGTGCCGCAGGAAGTGCGACCCGTTCCCTAGAAATGGCCGGGAACAAGCGGTCAGGGATTAGGGACTTAGATCACTTGTGATCTTTGATAACTTGGTATCTGTGCAGGTGTAATTCCTGTCCCCTAGATGCAGGGGTGATGCACTTTCCCCACGGTAGCGACTGACCATCAATCCGTGAAGCGGGAAAGAAAGGCAGTAACCTTGAACCCAACGAGGAATCCTGTCGAGCGCAGTTGAACATGGATAGGCATACGAACTCGCGTCTGAATCGTCGTCAGCACCAACAAGCCTACGTGGGTTATTGGCTTGGTCCAAAAGGACAAGGAGAAACAGAACCGACAAGCTCGGTGAGACTGGACAAATTTCCTGTTGATCCAGGTTGCATCTCTAAAGTACCCCGGCGAATAGCGAGGTCCTAAATTCAACGTCAAACAGAAACCAGGAACGGTGAAACTCCCCTTCGGCTCTCCAGAGCGACGAAGCAGGTGTCAACCGCATGCCGACCGGGAGTGGGATTGCCCAAGAAGCAAAGGCTTGGGGTAACTCCCAAGATAAGCTGACGTGGGCACGACAACGCGGAAGGTATAGGAACGAGTAGGAGCCAATACGCTATGAATACGGTGGAAACACCGATGTATGGATGGAACACGATCCCGTGGAAGAGACTCCAGCGCGATGTGTTCAAGCTTCAAAAGCGCATATACCGAGCCTCGGATCGTGGCGATGTCAGAACAGTTCACAAGCTTCAACGACTCTTGATGATGTCACGGTCGGCGAAGTTATTGGCGGTGAGACGTGTTACCCAGGACAATCAAGGCAAAAAGACGGCGGGAGTCGATGGAGTAAAAGCGTTAACTCCATCGCAACGACTCACGCTGGCCAAGTCCTTGAAAGTCGGCGACAAAGCCAAACCAGTTCGACGAGTTTGGATACCGAAGCCAGGCACGACTGAGCAACGGCCTCTGGGAATACCCACCGTCCATGACAGAGCACTTCAGACGTTGGTCAAACTAGCGTTAGAGCCAGAGTGGGAAGCAAAGTTTGAAGCCAACAGTTATGGATTTCGACCGGGACGGTCCTGCCATGATGCGATCGAAGCCATTTTCTCGAGTATGCGCAGCAAGGCAAAATACGTCTTAGACGCTGACATCGCGAAATGCTTTGATCGAATAAATCATCAGGCGCTCCTCGATAAACTTCAGACCAATCCGAAGCTGCGCCAGCAGATTAAAGCGTGGCTAAAGAGCGGAGTCGTCGACAACGGCTCATTGTTCCCAACTGAGCAAGGCACGATGCAGGGCGGAACAATTTCACCGTTGTTAGCCAATATAGCCCTGCACGGCATGGAATCTCTCATCAAAGAAAAATACCCAACAAACAAATACAGGGGTTTCTATGCTCCACAGGTCGTCAGATACGCGGACGATCTCGTGGTCCTTCATGAGAGTTCATCTGTCGTGAAGGAATGCCAGGACATATTAGCCGAGTGGTTAAAGGACATGGGTCTGGAACTCAAGCCAAGCAAGACCCGAATCACTAACACACTCAATGTGACGGATGGAAAACCGGGTTTCGACTTTCTTGGATTCAATGTCAGACACTATCCGAAGGGTGAGACCAAGTCAGGCAGAGACATCCACGGAAAACAACTTGGGTTCAAAACAATCATCAAGCCGAGCCAGGCATCGACTCAAAGACATATCCGACAACTTGGAGAGATAGTCAGAAGCCATAGAAGCGGGGCTCAGGGAATCCTCATCAAGAAGCTGAATCCCGTGATCATTGGCTGGAGCAGGTACTACTCGACAGTAGTCAGCAAGGCTACGCTCAACAAGGCGGGACATGTCTTATTCTCAATGCTCATCGCTTGGGCCAATCGCAGACACGCGAAAACCCGTAAACGAAAAGTCGTAGACAAGTACTGGAAGATCACCAAAGGCGAAGACTGGAGATTCCAGACGCCCAACGGTGATCACCGGCTGTATGAACACGAAACGACTCCGATTAGGAGACACATAAAGGTTCAAGGGCGCCGAAGCCCCTACGACGGCGATTGGTTGTATTGGAGCACAAGGCTAGGCAGACACCCCGAAGTCCCTCTAAGAGTGGCTACGCTCCTGAAGAGACAACGAGGCAGATGCCGGGAATGTGGACAGTTCTTCAAAGATGTAGACGTTCTGGAAGTGGATCACATCCTCCCAAAGAAATGGGGAGGGACTGATTCAAGAAACAATCTGCAACTACTACATCGACACTGTCATGACACGAAAACTGCCCGAGAGTTTACTTGGGTAGAATAGGTACGTATAACAAACGCCGAGTTGTCGAGGAGCCGGATGAATCGAAAGATTCACGTCCGGTTTTGGAGCCGAGCGGCGGGGGCGACCCCGTCGCTTAGGTCAACAGTCCGAGAAAGGGGAGCAAGCAAAAAGAAGAAGCGACAAGAAACGTGTGAATTACAGAAGAGGAGGAGACTCTACAAAAAGGGGCGCGCCTGTACAGGAGATCGCTTGATGCAATAATTCAGCCCTCGCAAGGGTTGTGCGCGAGCTGGGGCAAGGCAGAGTCGGAATGCGCGGTGCTGGCATTAGCACCGGGCGACTTCGGAGAGTTCAGTCACCAAGTACTGGTTGGAAAACTTCCACGGTGATGTTATGAAGCGGCGCGCCTCCCGCGGCGCGCGACTGATAAACTCAGGCGCGCGCCGGACAGTTGACCGCTGTGGGGAGGCGCTATGACGCGAACAGTATATTGCGGGGTGGATTTCCACGCCAGGATGCAAACGATAGCTTACTCTGACTCAGCCAATGGAGAGGTTCAATTGGCTCAGCTCGACCATCGCAAGGACGATGTACGCGGATTCTACTCTCAGTTCACCGGCCAGGTGATCGTAGGGATGGAAACCGGCGGGTACAGCTCGTGGTTTGCTCGAGGAACTCGGTCACACGGTGTGGACAGGGCATGCCACTGAGATTCGACGCCGAGCAAACTGGCGACAGAAGAACGATCGTCGGGATGCCGAGTTGATCCTGGAGATCATGCTGAGAGGGGATTTCCCCCGGATCCATCGCCACAGCCGAGAAAGCGTTGAGGTCTTGCGGATGCTCAGGTACCGGTCAAGGCTGATTAAGATGCGTACGATGATCTGTAACAACCTCCAGGCCATAGCAATGAGTTGTGGCTTATCGGAAAGATCTCGGATGCTCAGCCGGGCCGGGCAACAGCGATTGAAGTCTGCACGCATGACGCCAGCGATTAAGCATCAGTCGGAAGACCTGATCACGCTACTGGTCCCGATCAACGAGCGGATCGGAAGAGTGGACAGGTGGTTGAAGCAACAGGCTTCGACCGACGACAGGGTCAAGTTGTTGATGACACATCCTGGGGTTGGCGTGTTGACGGCTCTTGGCGTAGTTCACACCCTTGAGCCATTCAATCGATTCAGCAAGCAGCGATCGGTCGTCGCTTATGTTGGGCTGGAACCAATGGAGCGATCGAGCGCAGAACGAAAACGCTATATCGGAATAAGCAAAGCCGGCTCGCGATTGCTCAGGTTCTTGTTGGGAGAAGCTGCTCATATCGCAGTGAGATTCGATCCTGAGCTAAAGCAGTTTCATGAGCGAGTTGGAAAGCGACGTGGTAAGGCGAAGGCGACCGTTGCGACCGCACGAAAGTTATTGATCCGCTGCTGGATCATGCTTCGTGAGAACATCGATTACGCAGAGTTTCGCAGACGTGGCGTCGAAGTTCGGCTGGCTCGTTTAGGACATAGGCCAACTATGCCTGAGGTGGTGATTGAGCGGCCGGCCTCTTCCGATAGGTGAAAGGAGCATTGGGGGGTCATGGCTGAGAGGCCGCGAGAGGATGTCGAGGTCGGCGCTTCGCGCCGACGCGCGCCGAGGCAATTTGAGGCTCGTCGCGCAGGACTCGACATCGCCTCGCTACCCAACTCCTTCTCCACCAGGGAGAGTGCGAATCAATCTTCAGGCGCCTATGTGCTCGCATAGATGATTGATCGCGCCACAAAGCTACGATCGATCGAAGAAACCCAAAACTTAACTGGCGGTCTCAATGTTAGGCGCAAAGCTGAGAGTCAAATGCAGAACGACGGACTTGTGCCGTGCGAATGCTAGTGTGTCCACAATAATCCTTGACTCTCACGCCAACTTCATAGATGTCCTAATTCCAACTTTCTCTGCGAATATTTTGAAATCTGTCTAATATTGAACAGACCCCTCAGCGCCGGATCTGTAACATAATACGGTCTCGCATGCACAGCACTGCTTGGGGATTACCCTGGCAGCAGTTCTCAGTAGCAACGCCTACAATAGCTGCTCACTAGAGAAAGGTCGAGCCCTATGTTCTCCCAAGAACCCACTTCTCAAGAGATTCTCCGAGCAAGGATTTTCGAGAACCCCTTAATACCGGTTGGCGCCGAACCGAACGCCGAAGAAAATGCCTCTTTGGCCGCCGCGCTTCTAGGGTACGCAAGACGTTCGGGCCCAGATGACTTCGCCAGTCTCACCGATTTCCTAGATGCCCACCCAAAATCTCCCTGGAACGCTTCGCTGCTGGCCAATCTCGGCTTGGAATATTACAACACTGGGCATTACTCGAAAACGATGGAGGTCTGGCGTCAAGGTTGGGAACTCGCCAAAGAGTCCACAGATCTGAAGGCCAAAAGCATCGCGGACCGCGCGGTTGGCGAGCTGGCATACATGTATGCGCGGCTCGGACGAATGGCCGAACTCGACGTGCTACTCAAATCGGTCAATGACCGCGTGTTCTCGGGTCCGGCCACGGAAAGGATCTCTGGCGCGCGGCAAGGTCTGTCTATCATGCAGATGCACCCGCAGATCGCCTTTCGTTGCGGCCCGCTCGCGCTGCACCGCATCAAGCTCTCCGTGGATCCACAGAACCCCGGCACCGGGTTGATTCAAGCTAGCGAATCCACGCAGGCAGGATTCTCGCTCTCTCAGGTGGCGGAGTTGTCGTGTCGGCTCGGCCTCGACTTTCAGATGGCCTTCCGCAACAAAGAATCTGCTTTCGTTGTGCCTTGCATGATTCATTTCAAGGTGGATCACTTCGCCGCTATTGTCCGGAAGGAAGATGACACTTATCTGCTTCAGGATCCGACATTCTGGAAAGACGTGTGGGTCACCAGAGAGGCGCTCGAAGCCGAGGCTAGCGGCTACTTCCTTGTACCGCCGGGAGACTTGCCGGGCGGCTGGCGAATGATAGACGCAGAGGAGGGCGGGACAGTATGGGGCAAGGGGAACGTGGGTCCGGGTCCGAAGCCGCCCGATCCTTGTGACCCGCACACACAAGGAGGAAACTCGTGCCATAAGAATGGTGACTCATGCAAGGGCATGGCCGTCCCAAGGGTGCACCTGCTGGCGGTCAGCCTGAACATCAACGACGAACCGGTTGGCTATTCACCCCCTGTCGGTCCGGCTGTCCGGTTCACGGTTCGCTACAACCAACGGGATTCGTTTCAGCCAGACATATTCAGCTATTCCAACTTTGGATCGAAGTGGACTTTCGACTGGCTCTCGTATATCACGGAACAACCCGACCAACCGCTAGGCGATGTCAACTATTACACCATGGGAGGCGGCACACGAACCTTTACCGGTTTTGACATCACAACTCATAGTTACGCATTTCAGCAACTCGACCAGACCAAACTCACACGCTCGGCGCCCGAAACTTACGAGATGATTTCTCGGGATGGCACCCGGAAGATCTTCAGCCAGTCCGACGGAGCAACCGGCACATCACGCAAGATTTTCCTCACCCAGTTAATTGATCCCTTCGGCAATGCGGTCACTCTGACATACGATACGGACCTACGCATCGTCCGGATTACCGATGCGGTTGGTCAGGTCACCACGATTTCCTACGATAGCCCTATAGACCGACACAAGATCACCAGGGTCACCGACCCCTTCGGGCGGTTTGCCACCTTCGATTACGATGGGTTTGGCCGACTAAGCAAGATAACGGACGTTATCGGCATCACCTCGGAATTCAGTTACGATGGCGCCAGCGATTTCATTGGTGCGCTGAAAACGCCCTACGGCGTCACCAGCTTTACCAAGAGTGAGACCGCTGATAGCCGCTCGCTAGAAACCGTCTATCCCGATGGAAATCGGGATCGTGTGGAATTCAGGAACGCAGACCTCGTCGGCAACCCACTTGGATTCTCCAACGACCCCGTGCAAAGCCTGCCAACTGGAATGGCGACCACAAACGAGTTCCTCTTTTATCGGAATACATACTACTGGAGCAAAATAGCCTGCGCCGAGGCCTACGGCGATTACAGAAAGGCGAAGATCTATCACTGGGTCCACGCGGCCGATTTGCATACCGCTGAAGGTATACTCGAGAGCGTAAAGGAGCCGCTCGAAGGCCGCGTGTGGTATGACTACGCTGGTCAATCCAATGACACCCGCGCGTCTATCGTCGCTGGCAGCACGAACAGGCCGGCCCACATTGGGCGTGTCCTTGATGACGGCTCTACCCAGCTCTACACATATGAATACAACGGTTTCGGCAATATCACGAAGACGATTGATCCAGTTGGCCGAACGTTTTCCTACATCTACGCGGAGAATGGAATTGATTTGCTAGAGACCCGGCAAACGAGAGATGGTCAGAATGAATTGCTTTCTCGGACCACTTACGATGACCGGCACCGGCCACTTACGCAAACAGACGCCGCCGGTCAGACAACCACTTACACCTACAACACACGCGGCCAAGTGCTGACTAAGACAAACGCCAAGAATGAGACCACCACTTATGGCTATGACGTTAAAGGTTACCTGACCTCGATAGATGGACCGCTGCCTGGAGGAGACGACACTACTTCGTTCACTTACGATTCGCATGGCCGGGTTAGCACCAGGACGGACGAAAGTGGATACACCCTCACTTTTGATTACGATCCCCTCGATCGCGTCATCAAGATCACCTATCCTGACGCAACCTTCGATCAGTTCTCTTACACGTTGTTGGATCGAACTCTGATCCGAGATCGCGCAGAACGCCAAACCTCATTCGCCTACAACGGCGTTCAGCAGATGACGAAACGCACTGACCCATTGAATCGGACAACGCTATACCAGTGGTGCAAGTGCGGCGACCTGAAGGGCTTGACTGACCCGATGGGCCGCACGACAACCTGGGGGCACGACGTCCAAGGCCGCCTTACTCATAAGCAGTATGTGGACGGCTCCCGAGTCACATATCGCTATGAACAGACTACCGGCCGAATGATTCAGAGGATCGACGAGAAGGGTCAGGTGACCCAATACAACTACAATCGGGATGAAACAGTGAGTGAGATCAGCTATGCCAACGCTGCTGTGACCACCCCAACGCTCTCCTACACTTACGATCCGAATTATTCCCGTGTTGTTTCAATGAAAGACGGAACGGGACTGACTCTCTACTCTTACTACTCTATAGCCCGCACTCCCGGCCTGGGGGCAGGCAAGCTGGCATCAATTAACGGTCCGCTACCTGACGACACCATCACTTACGCGTACGACGAACTGGGCCGGACCGTCGCGAGGGGAATCAATGGTGTGCCCTCCTCGGTGTTTTTCGATGCCGCTAACCGGGTTACCAGTGAGACGAATGCCCTTGGGACGTTTGATTATGAGTACGATGGGCCCTCAAGGCGGCGCTCGTCGGTCAGCTATCCGAACGGGCTGACATCCACGTTCGACTATCACGATAATCTCAAAGACCAGCGCCTAAGGAGGATCGCGCATACACAAGGGCTGACTCCAATTTCGGAGTTTAGCTATGGCTACGACGTGCCAGCGTATCGAATTACCACTTGGGAGCAAAAATCGGGGACCCAGGATCCTATAAAATATGACCTCAGCTACGACGATGAGAACCAGCTCAGATCGGTCAGCGGGACGCAAAGTGGGAACGTCACTGAGACCTTTGCCTACACTTACGACCCCTCCGGCAACCGTTTGACTGAGGAAATTGACGGCACGACTAATCAGGCCAGTTACAATGCTCTCAATCAGCTCACCACAAAAGCTGGAGACCCAGGGGCAGCCGCCACCTATGAATGGGATGCTGAGCAACGCCTGACCGCCATCATCTCTGCCAATGAGCGAACGGAGTTTGCCTATGATGGACTTGGGCATCGCGTAGGCATCCGCCAGTTGGTCGATGATTCAGAAGTGTCCAAGCGGCGTTTCGTGTGGTGCAATAATGAAATTTGCGAGGAACGCACTCCAGATGGTTCAGTCTCGAAGCGGTTCTTTGCTCAAGGGATGAAAGTCGAAAGGAGCGCGGCAATTGGCAATTATTTTTACACGCGCGATCACTTGGGTTCTATCCGCGAATTGATAGATATGAGCGGAACCGTCCGCGCACGCTACGCTTATGGTTTCTTTGGCCGCCAAAAGCGCACCACGGGCGATTTTGATTCAGAGTTCGGTTTCGCCAATATGTGTTGGTCACGTGAATCTAATCTCAATCTGACCCAGTTTCGGGCTTACGATCCTACTATCGGGCGTTGGCTATCGAGGGATCCGTTGAAGAATACTGAGTTCGAGCAAGGATATAACCTATACATTTACGCGGTAAATGACCCGGTGAACCGGACGGATCCAAGTGGCCTTTCACCGCACCCTGTGCCAGACCCCCTTGAGGACCTCTCCGCGTGCATGAGCCGAGTGCCGTTTGGGAACATCAAGGGACTCTTTTGCTGTATGTTTCCCACGTTATGTGAGGGCCCCAAACCCGGCTCCGCGGGACCAGGTGGCGGCGGACCATCAACAGAAGAATGTAACCAAATTCGGCGCAATGCAATAAAGGAATGCACACACGATGTGTTGGAAAATAAGTGCTACCCACCGTCTAACAACGAAATGGAATTTCGGAACTGCATAAATGAAATAATGAGGCATGCGGGGTGTCTTGGATAGCATGGTCGAGGGAGGCTGCGTTTAGTCGGCATCGGAGTAAAGATCGAAGTGCTTCTCATGCCCTGGGTAATTTCTATTATTTGCATGGGTTCGTGAGCCTCGGCAATAACAATCTCGGCAGTATGAAAAGCGACGCGGGCCGCGATGACATAGGGTCGCACAGATGAACGTCCGTTATGAACTAGGAGAAGCTCTATGCTGAAGTATTCTTACGACGCGACCGGAAACTTGGTGAGTCGGACGCTGCAAAGCGACCTCATATCTCAAATCATCGGTCAACCGGTCAACCAAATCGTCGCACCTGGCGAGACTGCAAGTTTTTCAGTGGTAGTGTCCGATGCAAGCGGGAGGACATTTCAATGGGTGTTCGATCACGACATCCCGGGCGCGACTGGCGACAGCCTCCTGCTGACCAATGTCAGTGCGGACGACGAGGGGACATACGTGGTGGTGGTGAGGAACAGCTTTAGCGACGTGATAAGCGCGCCAGCGTCGTTGCTGCTGGACTCCGATGGCGACGGACTTCCGGACAGCTGGGAGATTGCGAAGTTCGGCGATACGACCACCCAGCGCAGCGAAGGTGACGCAGACGCTGATGGTATATCTAATCTCGACGAGTTCCTCGATGGCACCAATCCCACCAGCAAGACCTCCCTGCGGCCCCGACTAATAGCATACAGCGACGCGGGCGGGTCGGTTACGGTCGAGCCGATGAAGCTCAGTTACGACTTGGGAGAAACGGTCACGTTGACCGCCACGCCGTTCGCGCCAAGTGTGTTCGTCGGTTGGAAGGGGGACCTTACCGACGCCAGTTTCCCGACCGACCTGACAATGAAGATGACGATCAATGCGAACAAGACGGTGCGCGCCAAGTTTGCCTCGGTGTTGCCGCTCCCTCCCGGGTTGGTGGCATTCTGGAGGGGCGAAACTGACGCGAGCGATCTGATCGGCGGTCATCATGGCACCTTCTTCGCCGGAACCTCCGAAACGGCACCGACCGTTACGCCGTCCGGGAAGGTCGGCGGAGCCTTCGATTTTGATGGTAAGGTCCATGTGGAAGTCCCAGACTCCGCCGAACTGAAACCGGTCCAGATCACTTTGGAGGCATGGGTGTTTCCCACGCTATTTGATTTCGATTATCACACTGTCATCACTCGCGGGTCCATGGAGGGCAATGATCCTGGAGTACCCGCTCCCCTCCGAAATCATGCCTGGTATCTAGGCCTTCTTTCAGAGGCGAACGTTGTGTCCGCAGGCCGACCTCACTTCCGAACGTCGTCAGACATCCTGCGGGGACCTGAGATCCCGCTAAATGAATGGACGCATCTTGCGGCAAGCTTCGATGGCGCGACCAAGAGGCTCTATGTCAATGGTGTGTTGGTAGCCTCCAGAGCAGGACTAGAGGCGCTGGTCTACGATCCGGCGGCGGTGCCGGTGACCATCGGTTCGGATTTCGCGTCTGGCCCATCTTCGAATGCCCTACACTTCCATGGACGCATCGATGAAGTGGGGATTTATAATCGCGCCTTAACATCGAACGAAATCGTTGAGATCTACAACGCCGATTTGGCGGGGAGGAATTTCTTCCAACCATACTTCACGTCACCTCGCCAGTTGCCGGACGCAGCTCTGGGGACGAGTTACACGCAGCAGGTGACGACGATCCTGGGCATCGCCCCCGTTAGCTTCTCGCAGGGGGTAGGGGCATTACCACCGGGTATGACTCTTTCGTCGACTGGCGTGGTAACCGGAGTTCCCAGCGTATTGGGAACTTTTGACTTTACCGTACTGGCCACGGATGCGGTGGGTGTGTCCGCCGAGCAGGTGTGCGTGCTGCGGGTCTTGTAGCCCGTCGCTTCGACCGGTTCAAAGCGCCGGCTTCAGTAATGACCCAAAGCCTTATGGCGTTGCGTATCTGAACCGCTGCGAACTTCTGAATTGCGTCGTCATGAGCATTCACGTCCCTATTTAACGATCATCACGACGTGCAGGAACCTCGTGAATCACTGCAGTCCTTCCTCTCGCCGTTCGACCATCACAAAGAGTTTGACCGTTGAGATTCGGCGGCCTTTCACGTGGCGCTCACCCAGGATTGCGTCGAACGCGCGTTTGATGCCCACCGATAGACTTGAGCCTGGCCGCGCGCTTCCTGCACTGCGTGAGCGGCCGGCAACTCCGGGAACGTCGCGGGTACTCGGTAGCTCTTCGTTTTGAGATCAATATTTTATTACGACGTACAAGAAGTAAGGCGACGTTCGACCGATACCACCGCCACCCCCGCCGACAAGGTTATCGCAGAAATCCCAATTGTGATGGACAAGTTCAGATTCCAACTCTGACACAGAGGCTATCGAGGATGATTTATATAGAACTAGCATTTCGTCATATGCCTTAGCGTATGCCTGTCTATATCGCCGTTCAGGGTTATTCGTGATTCCGATCTTGAATTTTCGGACTGATCCCTGCCGGGTAAATGAACTTACTCTCCGCCGCAGGCTCGACAGAACCTCTTGCGGTCTTCCTGCATCAAGATCATAAAAGAGCCTCATATGACATCTCCGTTTCAGAAGGTAAATTCAAACTGTGGGTCTGATTCTAACATTGCTTATCAAGCTCATATAAAGCGAGCGATGAAAGTCGTCTTCGAATGTGTTCGCTAGGCAACTTCAAACATCGCAAGCGTTCACGCGCTGTCTGGGGCACCGTCCCCTCTTGCGGTCCGGTCACGAAAGGCGATGCGAGATTGAGCAAGCAAGCGTTCATTTCTTACCGCCGGCATAGGAGTTAAAGAGCTCATATGTGTACTGTCGAAAGAATTTCAGGTATCTGTACACGAGGAATATCGACGCAACGAGCGCTGCTCCTCCGTAGCGTAATGCAGTGGGGTCGCTCGAATTACGCCCCTTGATTAGCATGGGCACTCCTATGATGAGACATGTGAACGCCAAGTTTCTTGCGAAGCCGTATTGGTTGAGGAATGAGTCAAGCCTTCCAATGAGCTTCTCGTCCTGTCGAGTAGTTTCGTGAAACCGAATATGAAGGAAAAGGGCCTCGCCAGTGGCATCGACGCCTTCAGATTTGGCGCGTTCGATCACCCGCCCTCTCGTGGTTGCTGGCAACGGCGTATAGTACCCTGGGAAAAAATACTTCAGAGCAGTTGGCCGATTGCGAAGTAAGGTAGTGTGCGGTCTTCCTAGTAGGCGCCCTACAAACAAGTCCTCAAACAAGCCTTTGGACGGCGAGGCGAGTATTTGACCCGCCACGTAAACAGTTAGAATTAGGAGCGCTCCTTCGGTAACAGTGAGATTCCTGCCAGTGACTTGAGGAAATCCTAGGACTTGCTGCATCCCAGCCATGAATAGCAACCCCGAGGCGAGGTAACCAAAGAAATCATAGCTCATAAATGGCACGCGATTCATATTCGCCTCACAAGTCGCTAACTCAGTATATGCGAGTGTAGCTGATCCAATGCGGCTACCTGAAACCTCATAAGCTAGCGAGCGCCAGACGATAGTCATCTGGCGTTCGGATCAGCACAACCGATGGTATCAAGCGCGAGACCTCGATCGCACACGCTGTTTCATAGTCTCGCACTGAGGGATCGGAGGTGCGGAGATGACTGTGCCAAGTACCAAGGCTGTAAAGCGTGTTGTTCGATGACTCACAATAGCTGCGCAGGGCTTTACGTACGCCATGTGTACCTAGCACAAATTCAGTCGGCGATCGTTTGCTGTCGTCAGGAGCGGTCAGCAGATCCACTACGTAGAACGTCTGCGCAGCCTCAGAAAACCGACCCAAGAGGATACCGCCAGTTTCCGAGTTCGGCCATCTCGATATCTCTGTAAGTATCCGTTTATGTACTGGCTGAGCGATACGGACTACTAGCGGGCTCATTCCACTCTTGTCGCGGACGAGGTGGCTGGGTTCAAAGTCGAACTGCGCCCAGGATATCCCCATTTCATCTTTGCTTAAGCGACCCACTAAGACGAGCCCCGTGCGAGGCAGTCCGTTAGCCCGATGCGAGCGTATCGCCTCGGCCATCGATGCCGCGAACATAGATACGCGGCCATCTGGAATCTGCATCGTTGGAGATCCGCAGCCCTGCCCGACCTCAATCCTTTGGACAGAGTCGACCTGTTCAAAGATCAACGAACGGAGACTTTCGTCCTGCAGCGCAAGTTGATAAAACGCCGAAATCAAGTCGCCACAGTTAGGATCGCGGTGCGGGCCTTCAACAAGAATCACCCCAATTCTCGCGGACGAGAACAATGAGGCCTCAATCACGCGCAAAGTAAGTTTACTTGACGATGCCAGCGCTTCCCTGACCGCCAATGAGGCAGTGCAGTTCACGACCGCCCAGGATTTCCTTGGGAAGCGCTCTTTTGTCCGAGCCTCATCCTGCAGTATGTCTCGAACGTCCTCAAAGTACGATTCACATTTTTGGTCGAGTTCGGTAATCACTCCAGCAAGTGCATTCGCCTTGCCTTGAAGCCAGGCTGCGCGCACGAGATCCTGAGTAGGGTAGAGGCCGTGTCGCGCAATATTGTGAGGACTCAAGTAACCGCTGTCGATTAGCTTCGACGGTGAGTCGCCCGAGCGCGCCAGGTGAAGGGCAATCTTCGAACCGATACTCCCCGCACCAATTTGAACCCAAACAGGTTTTTCGGCCGACTGGTTGCCGGCCATTCTTTGAAGCAGCGGAACTGATATGGCATCGCGGAGTCCAGCGGGCCGCACTTGCGTGTTGCTGTCTCTACGAAGCGCAGCCACCGAATCTATCTCCAGCACATACGGACAGAGTTCGAGTGCACTCTCGGATCCAATCAAGTGAAAAGGTCTTCGCGCGCAGAGAACGATGGCGATAGGAAAGGCGAAACCATCCACTCCCGACAAAGTACTAGCCAACCAGTTCAAGCCACTTCTAAGAGAGTGATCGCAACCGTATTCCTCTGCCCGCCTCCTGAGCGTCTCTTGGTCAATGACCGTTTCTGGGTAGTAGTGATCTGCAATATGGGGCCGGCCATCGGCTCTTTTGCCCGGCCAAACAAAGAGCGCGACAGAGGAGCCAAATTCAATCGGAGGTTTACCAAAGAACCCCTTACGAAAGATATTGCTCAATACGGAACGATTAAGTACAACCCGGTTTCCTATTGTTCCCAACACCCCGGAACGAAGCCCTGGTTCATGCGATGCCCTCGAAAGGCGGTGATATTCAAAACGAAATAGTTGATGCCCTCCATTGCGATTAACCCTCGACCGCAGAACGTCCGCGTTCATAACTATTATGTCGCTCAGGCTGTCGCGCCTGACAGGTTCCCATCCCTGCCTCGGATCAATGAGGCGTTGGAAGGCCGCGTTATGAAGCCAGAAAACAAGTTGATTTAACAGGGCGGCGATACCGGCCCGCTGAAGGAGTTCATCTAGATTGCCGTCGTAGATACAAGGTACCGCGGCCTCATGGAGAGCACCCGGAATGACGTGTGCAAGCGATCGATCGAAATCCTTGCGCAATGTGATATGCGGTGCGTGCAAGGGAAAGCCAAGCGGAAAGGAAAAGCTAACAGGCTCGACTGCTAACACTCCGTTAGGACTCTTGCCAACCGCCAGCCATCTCGAAGGAAGATCCAGCCGGATATCGACGCTGACATCAACCTCGCCAGTCCTCACGTTGCGGATGGGCTCTTCAAGAAGGAGCACGTTAGGGTGTTGCGCCATCAGCCGAAGAGCCCGGCCTACCACGAGTGGTATCGCTGTCATTTCTTCATAGACCGTATAGTGATCAGCCGTGCGAAAGAGGTTGGCCTCCAATCGCTCCTGATCCTATTATGGCAGGAGCTCTCATCGCTCTCGTCACTAGTCGCGGGCCATCTTCTGTTATGGTGAACTCCATTGGCTCAGGATCACTCTCAGATGGATATTCCCCGACGCATTTGAAAGAACCTTTCACCTTCTTCGCGATATCTTCATATTCCCTTTTTGCACGAGTCGAGGGCGGATCACAGCCGTCGTCTTTGATCGGCTTGCTACTCGCAATTAGGAACGCTCCATCTAATGCCTGACTGAGCGCATTTCGTGCGTCTTGACTGACCATTGCCTGCTCTCCCAAATCGCGCCAGCTATCCCAAGATAAGGCGTGCCAGGAACAATGATGCGCCGTCAAGAGCATGTCATACTGGAGGGCCTCGGGACTCTTTGCGTGTTTCTTCCAAAGGCGCTCCCAGATCCCGACTTCGGCATCACCACCGGTTAAGAAAAAGTAAGTGCTCTCTTGGTCGCCGGAAACTAAGCCAATTCTCAGAATCACGCTCGACTCGTTCTTCGATAGCGCGTCTTCCTCGGACTCATCATCGCTGATAGGAAGGGGAGCCAGGAGAGTGATATTCATAGTGGAGTCATACTGACCGTTTATTGAACGGATCGCCCCGTCCACCTTCACCAGGATTGCACCGAGGTCATTGGTCTTTCCGTCTACATCTTCGCCCAGTATGAGAATCCGGTCTCCCTCTGCGAGGCTACCAGTGTCACGGAACTTCTTGACCCGACGCCTAGCTTCCGCTTGGAGAGCCTTTGCATCGTCGCAGAGAATGTGAGTTTTTGACGCTCGACGAAACACGATTGGAGAAGACCACAGCTCTCGAATCATTATTTTGTCGGTGTCAGCTTGAGGAAAGTCCTCGGGAGGCCCGAGATGAAAATGTTCAACTACTCTCCGGCAGTGGTCGGCATCCGGATGGCTTATCAAGAACGCATCCACGTAAAGCCTATCCTTGTCATCTCGGCTTAGGCGCTTGCGAAGCTCCGAAGCTACATCTGGCGTGTCGTCGTCTGGATCGTCAGCCGCGCCGCGAATATTCACATCGATCAGAAGTGTGTGTCCACTCTCAAACCTCACCAGCGTCATGTCGCCATTGCCTACGGGGAAGAAAGATACGGTAGCCGTCATTGTTACCTCCCATTAAGACTAGGGCTGGCTCTAAAGGCCAGCGAATAACGATTCCAGACCGTGCTCAAGCAAGTGCTGAGCTATTGTTCGACACCCGCGCTTGCAGCTCGGATTCGAAAGCAGCAACGCAGCAACGCCTACGAAAACGAGTCCGGTCGCCAGCGCGTTCGCCTGTCTTCTTGACATTTCAACCTCGATCCATTCTGTCGAAGATTCTCAAGCAAACATTTCAGAGCGCCAGCTTCGTGAGCGCATCACATACTGCAGGCGCCAGTCGAGATAGAGTAGCGCGCCCCAGGACATCATAAAGGTCACTGTGGACAAGTACGGTCCTAGTTGGTAGCAATGGAGGTAAACTTTTTATGACACGTCTCGGAGGCGGTCGAGCCCTTTTCGGAGCACATCCGACAATTCGATCCGGAGCGCTCGTGGCGAGAGGACTTCAACGTCTGGAGCCCAACTTAATATGAACCGGACCAAACCGCGCCCGCTGGCCACACGCAGCTCGATTGTAGTCGTTTCGTCCGAACTAGAAGTGCGCGGTGTCTTTTGGATCAAACGCTGTGAGCGATGGAAAGTGCGCTCAGCGAAGACGCGCGCGGTGACGCCATGCGCGCGGAGTCGAACAGTAATCGGGTCGCCGTGGAAACCATTGAAGCACTTCTTTGCGAGGAACTCTCGCAAGTCGAAGTTTGATGGGCGAGCGAAGCTGTCACCGGAGAGACTGAGTTTGTGGATGTGATCCACGGAGAAGTTGGCAATCCTCTTGCGCTTGTGGTCGAAGCCAATCAATTTGATAGTGGCACCATCGGGATCGAAATATACGGCATAAGGATCAACAATGCGACTCGCGAGTTGGTCAGTCGTCAACGAATAGTATTTTAGTCGAACCTGCAGACACATGGTCGCGGCCCTTGTGAGGCGGTCGATTGTTTCAGCGTGCTTCGAAAAGTCCTTAGCAGGAACTGCTGCGGTCCCTAGCACTTGGCGAATCGCGTCGGGCTTTGACTGGAGCGACGGATCGAGCGACGCTCTGACCTTAGTCAATAATGATCGCGCGTGTGTCGCAAAAGGGGATTTCAGTTCGGTCAACCCAGTTGCGGCGATAGACTCTTGCGCTAATAGGAGCGTGGCAAGTTCAGCGGCCGTGAAGGTTGGTGGTCGAAAGCCTCTGCCTTTCTTGAATCCGTAGACTATCTCTCGTCCTCGACGCTCATCAACGATAGGATGAACCAGACTTAACTCCGTGAGATCGCGTCCGATTGTCTTCGGGCTCACCTTATAATGTTTTGCTAACTCGCGAAGGGTCCATTGCTGTTCGCTCAGTAGGTAAGGCATTTCTGCCAAGCGGTGCGTGAGGTCTCCTCGATATGACATAGATACCTGCCTTTGAGTCAGATTCTCCATGCTAGTTGTCCGGTGCTTCTCGTCGGCCGATTCAGCGCAAAGCTTTCTAATAGGGTCAAGGAGCGCTTCTTTCGGCGCGGGCCGAAACGAGAAGCCCTATCTCTCAAGTCAACACTGCTGCGCAATATGGCGTCAAGTCGCGAGGCGACGCGTCGGGGTCGCCCTGGTGTTGCGTCTAAGGCGAGGCGAGTGCGTCAATGAAACCCTCTTATCAATGTGAGCGCATGTAGTGACCATGGTAAGTAAGAGGGCAAAACTGCATTCCGCGTGAAATCACAGCGGGTCAGTTTCTTGATGTTCAACCCTCACGAAGAGTTTTACCGTCGAGATCCGGCGGCCTTTGACATGCGGCTCACGCAGGATGGCATCAAGCGCCCGCTTGATGCCAATCGAGAGACTCGAACCTTCGCCGCGCGCTTCCTGTACTGCGTGAGCGGCCGGCAACTCCGGGAATGTAGCGGTTACTCTGTAGCTTTTCATTGATGCCCCTTCTCCAATTGTCAATCTAAGATCCTCGACAACTCGAAGCCGTCTTCAACGACGATTGCGGCTAACAACGGAAGCAGCTCGCTGAGCAGTGAACAGCGCGTAGTTGTATCCGGTTGCCTTCGCCTTCTCGCTTTCGGCCATAAGTTGGTTTGCAGTAGCTTCAACGGACCATCCTCGATCAATAGAGATGAGGCAGAAGTTGAAATCTGCTGCGCTACGGTCTTTGCCCTCATGATTTCTTGCGCCGGGCGCGTCAGCCAGACAGCGTGCGTAGATCGGCCACACCAGCAATCGGTGTCTGCGCAGACGATTTGGAGCATGGCGCGGGGGGCGCGGCGTGGGCTTCTCGGGTGCGATCAAGCCAGCGCGGCCAAGCTCGCCGACTGTGACAGCGTGCAGGGGCGCGATGGAGTGAAGCCGCACGCGCGGATAGTTGGGCGCGTATTTTGATTTGAAGTTGTATGAACCGGCGAGCCTAGTCGCCCCGCTCGCGTTGAGGTCGGCTCCTGCTGCCTTCTTAACTCTGCGGATTGTCTCGGGACTTGCGTCAGTCACCGCTACCCAAGCTTGAAAGTTTTCTGGACTCGTCTCCAGTACGAGAAAAGAAAACCCGCGCACTCGATCAAGTTGGGAAGCGCTCAGATCATCAAGCTGTATGAGCGATAGCGTGCGTCCAGCAATCGGCCGCACAATCACGTTCAGGAGCTTCTCGCAGGACGTGAATAATAAAGACGGCAATTCACTGCGCAACAAGTCAATGGACCTATTCCGCTTGAAAGCTACCTTGCGTCCCGTGTCGTCGGTGAACGTGAGAAAGAACGATTGGACACCAAGGCCTTGAAAGAGATCGAGCATTACTGAGGCCTCGGCTACTTCACAAGATGGCAGCCATCCTCGGCCAGCGTGGCGATGGTCCAGTTCCGCAACTATGTCGGTCATGATTCTTCCTCCGAGGCCGCATTACTCATCGGATCAATCTCAGCGACGCGGCTCAGGGCGACGCGGAGCTAGTCCTCGTTCTCTGGCCGGCGTGAGCCTCGCGGGTCCGCGTACGCAAGAAGCGGACCCGCGAAAATCTGGGCCAGAGCCGAGCGCTGTGCCCGACCCTGGCCCGTGGATTGCCGCTAGAACGAAACGTCATCCTCGCTGGTCACTTCCGCTGCGGCGGCTGCGGCTGTGGCTTTCTCGGCTGAGGAAGACAGGAATTTGATGTCAGAGGCTCTGACTTCCAGGTTGACGCGGGCTGCGCCTTCCCGGTCGGTCCATTGATTCAGGGTCAGCGGACCTTCGAGCCATACATGGCTGCCCTTGGACAGGTACTCGTTAGCAACCTCGGCACGGCGGCCAAAGAGGGCGACTTGAAACCAAGTGGTGGTTTCTTGAAGCTCACCGGACTTGTCCTTGCGCCTCTCGGTCGTGGCGACTGAGAAGTTGCAAACGGGTGTGCCTTCCGGCGTATAGCGAAGTTCCGGGGCTCTGCCCAGATAACCTACGACTGTGATTTTGTTAAAGCTAGACATGCTGTTGTTCTCCTTTGTTTGTTGAGGTGAAGCGCAGGCGTGAA
>Ga0070709_10000384_pt1 | contig 27248 bp, 23 predicted proteins | sample LARL51metaG_FD_65449 | JGI IMG/M metagenome (GOLD analysis project Ga0070709, IMG submission 65449) | Corn, switchgrass and miscanthus rhizosphere microbial communities from Kellogg Biological Station, Michigan, USA - LAR L5-1 metaG | ecosystem: Host-associated > Plants > Roots > Rhizosphere ... | reverse complement strand
CCGTTCCATTGCGCTGACGGGCGACACCGATAATGCATCTGAAACCCAGCTTTCTCGTCGGCCTGATTGGCAGCGGCATCGTGGCATCGCGCACGCCGCCGATGCACGAAGCGGCCGCTGACGCGGCCGGCCTTCGATACATCTACAAGAAGATTGACCTGACAGAGTTGAAACTTGGTGTCGAAGCCTTGCGGGAATTGCTCACGGCAGCAAAGCGGATGGGCTTTGATGGGTTGAACGTGACCCATCCGTGCAAGCAGGCGATCATTCCGCTGCTGGACCAGCTTTCGTCCGACGCGGAGGCGCTTGGTGCCGTGAACGCCGTGGTCATCGGGAATGGCCGAATGACCGGCCATAACACGGACTGGTTCGGCTTCGCCGAGAACTTTCGCCGCAACATGCAGGGTGCCCCGCTCGGCCGCGTCGTCCAGTTCGGCGCGGGCGGTGCGGGCGCAGCGGTCGGTTTCGCGCTCATGGAGCTTGGCGTGCAGGATCTGACCATCGTAGACATCGACTTGCCCAAGGCGCAGAGCGTGGTCGCCGGTTTGTCTTCTCGATTCGAAAAAGGGCGCCTGAAGGTTGGCCACGATGTCGCAGCCGCCGTGTCTGCCGCAGACGGAATTGTCAACGCGACGCCGATCGGCATGAACGAGTACCCCGGTACACCTCTGCCGCCGGCACTGCTGCGTCCCGACCCTTGGGTCGCGGAAATCGTATACTTCCCTTTGGAAACCGCGCTGCTGCGCGCGGCGCGCACTCTCGGCTGCCGCACCATTGATGGTGGTGGCATGGCGATCTTCCAGGACACCGAAGCATTCCGCCTGTTCACCGGTATCTCGCCCGATCCAGACGTCTTCTTCGCCACTTTTGCATCCCTGGGAGGGTGACACCCGGCCGATGGGCGAGCGGCACGCACAACGCCCGAGAGGAAACGCAGGATGGGCTACACGCTCGATTTCTCAGTGGTTTGGCATGCGATGCCCGCGCTGCTGTGGGGGTGCGTGGGTACGTTGGGCCTGGCGCTTGCCGGAATGACGCTCGCAATGATTATCGGTGTCGCCGGCGTCGCGGCACGCGATTCGAAGGCGGCGTTGTTGCGAGCTCTCGTGATCGGCTTCGTCGAGATTGTGCGCAATACGCCTTTCCTGGTGCAGATCTTTTTCTTGTTCTTCGCCCTGCCGCTCATCGGATTGAAGCTCAATCCGACCGCCACCGCCATTATCGCGCTCGGTGTCAATGGTGGCGCCTACGCCATCGAGATCATCCGCGGCGGCGTGCAGTCTATTCACAAGGGACAAATAGAGGCCGGCTACGCACTCGGACTGCACAAAGGGCAGGTATTCCGCTTCATCGTACTCAAGCCCGCGCTTCGCGCGATTTACCCCTCACTCACGGGGCAGTTCATCATGCTGACGCTGACCTCGTCGATCTGTTCGGCTGTGTCCGCCTACGAACTGACATCGGTTGCACAGCGCATCGAAAGCGACACCTTCCGCAGCTTCGAGGTGTACTTCTTCGTCACCTTCCTCTACCTCGCGATCTCATGGCTGCTGATGTCGGGCTTCGCGATCATCTCCCACCGCTTCCTCTCCTATCCGACGCGCTGAGGAGGGAGATCATGACACCGCATTTGGTCTTCCCGAGTTCGGCTTCCTGCTGCGCGGCCTGCAATGGACGGTGCTGTTGACGCTGGTTGCTTTCGTCGGTGGCTGTTCGGCCGGCCTGATCGTCGCACTATTGCGCACCTGCGGTCGCAAGACCGTGGAATTGATAGTCCGGATCTATATCGGAATCTTCCAGGGCGCGCCGCTGCTGCTGCAACTGTTCGTGGTGTACTACGGCCTGGCGCTCGTCGGACTGAAGCTGTCAGCGTTCGCGGCGGTCGCGATCGGGTTCACCGTCAACGCTTCGGCCTTTCTCGGCGAGATTTGGCGCGGCGCAATCCAGGCCGTACCTCGCGGTCAAACCGAGGCGGCAATGGCGCTCGGCATGCATTATTCCTCGCGCATGCGCGACATCGTGCTGCCGCAGGCCATTCGCATCTCGCTGCCGGCGACCATCGGCTATCTCGTGCAGCTCATCAAAGGCACCTCGCTCGCCGCCATCGTCGGCTTCATCGAACTCGCCCGCGCCGGTCAAATCGTATCGAACCAGACCTTCCAGCCGTTGCTCGTCTTCGGCGTGGTCGGCGCAATGTATTTCATCCTCTGCTGGCCACTCTCATGGTGGGGCAGTCGGATGGAGGCCAGGCTCGCCCTGGCCGGCCAAAGGTAGGGAACGGCGCACCTGCCCAATCAAACACAGCCATCACCAGGAGGAGATACTCATGTTGTTTTCACTCAATCGTCGCCAGTTCGGCATTGCGCTGCTGACGCTGGGGACCATCGCTGTCGCAGGCGAATCGCAGGCGGGCACTCTGGAAGTGGTGAAGCAGAAGGGCGTCGTCGTCATCGGCATTCAGGGCGATAATCCTCCTTGGGGCTATGTCGATAGCTCAGGGAAGCAGGATGGCATCGATGCCGACATGGGCCGCGCCTTCGCTGAATATCTCGGCGTGAAGGCCGAGTTCGTTCCGCTGGCGGTGGCGAATCGCATTCCGGCGCTGACCACAGGCCGCGTGGACATTCTGTTCGCAACCATGGCCATGCTGCCGGAGCGCGCAAAGGCGGTGCAGTATTCCAAGCCGTATGTTGCCAATGAGATCACGCTCGTCGCTGCCCAGGCAACACCGATCAAAAGCAATGCGGATATGGGCAAATATGTCATCGGCGTTCCGCGGTCCTCCACGCAGGATACTCAGGTCACCAACAACGCCCCGTCCGGGACCGAGATCCGCAGGTTCGACGATGACGCCGCCACGATCCAGGCACTGCTCTCCGGCCAGGTCCAGGCCGTCGGTGCGAATTTGTTCTATCCTCAGCGTCTGAACGCTGCGAAGCCGGAGCTCGGGTTCGAACCGAAGCTTCACTTCTCGGCCTTGTTCAACGGCGCTTGCACGCGCCTGGGCGAGAAGGAGTGGAACGAGACGGCCAACAAGTTCATCGACGAGATCAAGTCTAACGGCAAGTTGGCCAGCTTCTACGCCAAATGGATGAAGGTGCCGGTGCCGACCTTCCCCGACTCGGTTCCCAGCGTTCCGTTCACAGTTCAGTAGCCCCTGCGAGCGGCTGACGCGCGATCCGCGTTGGCCGCCGCCCGACAGCGGAGACCAGCATGCAGGACGAGATCCTGATCGAAATGAAGGGCGTGCAGAAGTGGTACGGCGGGTACCAGGCTCTCCGCAACGTCGATCTCACCGTGCGTAGAGGTGAAAAGATCGTGCTCTGCGGTCCGTCCGGTTCGGGCAAGTCGACGCTGATCCGCTGTATCAACCGCCTGGAGGCGATCCAGCAGGGCAGTATCGTGGTGAACGGTCATAGGCTGGACGACAGCGTCAAGGCTATCGACGTCGTCCGTCAGGACGTCGGCATGGTCTTTCAGAGCTTCAACCTTTTTCCGCATATGACGGTCTTGCAGAACTGCATGCTCGCGCCTATTCGCGCGCGCCGCATCGGCAAGACCGAGGCGGAGGCGACCGCGCGAAAATATCTCGAGCGGGTGCGCATCGGCGATCAAGCCGAGAAGTATCCGGCTCAACTTTCGGGCGGCCAGCAACAGCGCGTCGCGATCGCGCGCGCGCTCTGCATGCAGCCCAAGGTGATGCTGTTTGATGAGCCGACCTCGGCTCTCGATCCGGAGATGGTCAAGGAAGTGCTCGATACGATGATCGGCCTCGCCAATGACGGCATGACCATGATTTGCGTGACACATGAAATGGGCTTTGCCCGCCAGGTTGCCGATCGTATCATCTTCATGGCCGAAGGGCGGATCATCGAAGAAGGCGTGCCCGACGCTTTCTTCCGCAATCCACAGCACGCCCGCACCAGGCAATTTCTTGGCGAGATCCTTGCCCATCACTGAACGGAGTTCTTCTATGAGTCGTCTTGTCTACGTTCTCAACGGACCCAATCTCAATTTGCTCGGCAAGCGCCAGCCCCACATCTATGGCCACGAGACGCTTGCGGATGTGGAGCGGGATTGTCGAGCGCTAGCCCAGGAGCTCGGCTTGCAGATTCGCTTTCATCAATCCAACAGAGAATACGAGATTATCGATTGGATCCATGAGGCGCGCGAGATGGCTGCCGGTATCGTGATGAACCCTGCGGCTTTCACCCATACTTCGGTCGCCATCCTCGATGCTCTGAACACGTTCGAGGGGACAGTGATCGAGGTGCATATTTCCAACGTGCACAAACGCGAGGAATTCCGCCACCACTCGTTTGCCTCCAAGCGAGCTGACGGGGTCATCGCAGGCTTCGGCACTCAGGGTTATCTGCTCGGCCTCCGTCGTGTGGCCAGGCTGCTTGATGAGAAGAAGGGATAGCATCGGATGAGTGCACCGGTCCGCCTGGCGGTCATGGGAGCGGGTCTCATCGGCAAGCGGCACATCGAACACATTCTCGCGCGGCCCGAGCCGGTACTGTCGTCGATCGTCGATCCGACGCCGGCGGCACGAGAGTTGGCGGTTTCGCTGCAGGTGGACTGGTTTCCGTCCCTTCAGGACTTGCTCTCCGAAGATCGGCCGGACGGGGTGGTTGTCGCCACTCCCAATCAGATGCACGTGGCAAACGGCATGGATTGTATCGCTGCGGGCATCCCAGCGCTCATCGAGAAGCCGTTAGCGGATGACGTCCTAGCTGCACAGGCCCTGGTCGAAGCCTCCGAGCGGGCAGGCGTGCCGCTCCTCACCGGCCATCATCGCCGCCACAATCCGATGATCCAACGCGCCAAGGCGGAGATCGACAGCGGTCGGCTCGGCGAGATCGTGTCGGTGCACGGCATGTTCTGGCTGATCAAGCCGGACGATTATTTCAATGTGGCTTGGCGTCGCGAAAAAGGGGCGGGGCCTGTTTTCCTGAATCTCATCCACGATGTCGACCTGCTGCGGTACTTGTGCGGGGATATCGTGGCGGTACAAGCTGCCCAATCCAATCGACTGCGTGGAAATGCGGTTGAAGAGACGGCGGTGATGATCCTGCACTTCGCCTCCGGCGCGCTGGGAACGGTCAATCTCTCCGATACCATCCAGTCGCCTTGGAGCTGGGAATTCACTGCTGGTGAGAACCCAGCGTACAGTCATACGCAGGAGACGTGTTACCAGATCGGCGGCACGAGGGCATCGCTGGCTATTCCGCAACTCGATCTATGGCATCACCCAAGCAAGGCCAGCTGGTGGGCGCCGATTGAGCGCGAGCGGCTGAGATACGAGAAAGAAGACCCGCTCAGCCTGCAGATCACAAATTTCTGCGGGGTAATTCGCGGTACGGCCGAGCCTGTGGTGAGCGGGCGCGAAGGGCTGAAAACCCTCAGAGTGATCGACGCGGTCAAGCGCGCAGCGGAAACCGGAGGTCTCGTGTCGGTTTGATACCGGTAAGCATGCCTGCAATCCACGACCATTTCGTACTTCTGATGGTAGCGCTTGGCCCCCTCAGGCGCGAGAATTCGCCGAGTCGGGCAGATCTGAGTATCGGCAGCTTTCTGGCGCAAGGAGACCCTTCATCTAAGTGCATGAGGGCACGTTTGCGTCGACGATCACTGCATACGAGGCGATTTCGATACGAACTGCACGGTAGACGACGAAGGGCGGCCTGCGCTTGCAAGCGTCTTGGCCCGCCCGCGCCCAAAGCACCTGCCCAACCTCTACGCCGCTCTCAAATCGCGAAGCATCTGCGAGCCCTGCGCTTCAAAGGGCCTCACTGATTTGTGCCACGCGTCAAACACCGTTCTCTCACGATAGCGACGCACCGTATTGCGCAGGCGATCGTTAACCGGCTTCGGATTCAGCAGCGTAATAACGAACGCGTCGCTGTCGCGAACCGATAGTGTGAGCTGGCGATATTCCTCAATGACGCGCCGAGCGGCATCCTGCACGTTCGTCAACACGAAATCCTGTCACCCTCCTGCCCTGCAGAGCGGCCGCCCGCTCGATAAGACTCTTTTGCTCGGCCATGACGCGGACCTCCAGGCGCTCGGCTCGGTTTCGGCCGCTACTTGATTTGGAAGCTACAGGGGCATGGATCTTGCTCTTGCCAAGTGAACGGCCAGTGGCCGGCCATTTCAAAGCTTACTTTCACTGGGCACGAAGCAGGCAGCCGCACTATTAGCTTCAGCAACAGCCGTTGATATCAGACGTCGACGTTGGCGCTGAGGGAATTGTCCTGGATGAACTCGCGCCGCGGCTCGACCACGTCGCCCATCAGTTTTGTGAAGATGTCGTCGGCCTCGTCGACCTCCTTGATCTTCACCTGCAACAGGGAACGCGCCTCGGTGTCGAGCGTCGTTTCCCAGAGCTGTTCGGGGTTCATCTCGCCGAGGCCTTTGTAGCGCTGCAGCTCCTTGACGCCGTCGCGGCCGGCATGGGTGACGGCCTCGAACAGGTCGATCGGGCCATGGATCGGCGTCTCGGAGTTCTTTCGCCTGAGCATGCCCGGCCGCGCATAAGCCTCCTGCAACCGCGCGGCGTAGTCGTCGAGCTTGCGGGCATCGGCGGAGCCGAGCAGCGCATCATCGATGATCGCATGCTCCCTCACGCCGCGCACGGTCCGCTCGAACGAAAAACCCTCGCCTTCGACGAACTGGCCAATCCAGCCGCGCTCGACCTCGTCGGCGAGCGCGTCGAGACGCCGCGCGATGTAGTCGGCGGCTGCTACGGCCTTCTCGGGATTGCCGAAAATCTCCGAGCGCAGCACGCCGGCGATCGCGGCCTGCTCGACCGCGGTGCGGTTGTAACGGCTGTGCAGGTTGCGCAGCACGTGACGAATGATGCGGGCGTCCTCGACCAGCGAGAGCAGGTCGCGGCCGGCGCGGTCGTCGCCCGAGGCCGGCTTGAAGATGCACTCGTCGAGCCCGGTCGCGATCAGATAGTCCTCCAGCGCCCGCTCGTCCTTCAGGTACTGCTCGGACCTGCCGCGCACCACCTTGTAGAGCGGCGGCTGGGCGATATAGAGATGCCCGTGGTCGATGATCTCGCGCATCTGCCGGTAGAAGAAGGTCAAAAGCAGCGTGCGGATGTGGGCGCCGTCGACGTCGGCGTCGGTCATCACGATGATCTTGTGGTAGCGCAGCTTGTCGATCGAGAAATCGTCGGAGATGCCGGTGCCGAGCGCGGTGATCAGCGTGCCGATCTGCTCGCTCGACAGCATCTTGTCGGGCCGCACCCGCTCGACATTGAGGATTTTTCCGCGCAGCGGCAGCACCGCCTGGAATTCGCGGTTGCGGCCCTGCTTGGCGCTGCCGCCTGCGGAATCGCCCTCGACGATGAACAGCTCCGATTTTGCCGGATCCTTCTCCTGGCAGTCGGCGAGTTTTCCGGGCAGCGAGGAGACGGAGAGCGGATTCTTGCGCGTCAGCTCGCGCGCCTTTCGCGCAGCTTCGCGGGCCGCCGCCGCCTGGATCACCTTGCCGACGATCACCTTGGCCTCGGTCGGGTGCTCTTCGAACCACGCCGCCAGCGCCTCGTTGATCACGTTCTCGACCACCGGGCGCACTTCCGAGGACACCAGCTTGTCCTTGGTTTGCGAAGAAAATTTCGGGTCGGGCACCTTGACCGAAAGCACCGCCGTCAGGCCCTCGCGGCAGTCGTCGCCGGTGAGCGCAATCTTTTCCTTCTTTGCATTGGCCTCGGCATAGCCGTTGACCTGGCGCGTCAGCGCGCCGCGGAAACCCGCCAGATGCGTGCCGCCGTCGCGCTGCGGGATGTTGTTGGTGAAGCACAGCACGTTCTCATGATAGCTGTCGTTCCACCACAGCGCCGCCTCGACGCCGATGCCGTTGGCTTCCGAGCGCACAATGATCGGGGCCGGCACCATCGCCTTCTTGTTGCGATCGAGATATTTGACGAACTCCTCGACGCCGCCGACATAGTGCATCTCCTCGCGCTTCTCGACCGCGTGGCGGTGGTCGGCGAGGATGATGTTGACGCCGGAATTGAGGAAGGCTAGCTCGCGCAGCCGGTGCTCCAGCGTCGCGAAATCATATTCGATGTTCTTGAAGGTGTCGGGGGAGGCCAGGAACGTCACCTCGGTGCCGCGCTTGCCCTTGCCCTCGCCGATCACGCGCAGCGGCGCCACGGCGTCGCCATGTGCGAATTCGATATAGTGCTCCTTGTCGTCGCGCCAGACCCGCAGCTGCAGCTTGCTCGACAGCGCGTTCACCACCGATACGCCGACGCCATGCAGGCCGCCGGACACCTTGTAGGAGTTCTGGTCGAATTTTCCGCCGGCGTGGAGCTGGGTCATGATGACCTCGGCCGCCGAAACGCCTTCGCCCTTGTGGATGTCGACGGGAATGCCGCGGCCGTCGTCGCGCACCGTGACGGAATTGTCCGGATTGAGGACCACCTCGACCGCACTCGCATAGCCTGCGAGCGCCTCGTCGATCGCATTGTCGACGACCTCGTAGACCATGTGGTGCAGGCCGGAGCCGTCGTCGGTGTCGCCGATATACATGCCCGGCCGCTTGCGAACGGCGTCGAGGCCCTTCAGCACCCGGATCGATTCCGCCCCATAGTCGCTCGCGCCGGACGGTTCGGTGTCGGCGATCGATTGCCGGGCAGGTTCTGTCATGTGTGGCCTTTGAAGGTCGTCGATGTCGCTGGCGGCGCCGTCTTTCGCGCGCGAGAGGCTTATTTCTGCCATGAAAGAGGCTGGGCGCCTAGCGCAAAGTATGTATCCGTAACTTATTGAAGAATTATGATTTTTTGACGATTTTTCAAGGTGCTCAGAGGTCGATTCCATAGCCTTGCAGGCCGTCGATTCGAGCGCCTGTTCTTGCCCCGTAGATGTGCGGATTGGCCCTCGCTTGCGCCGCCTCCGCGCCCCGATTGGCGGGCCGAAATGGCGGGCGATGAATCATCTGACGAGGGCGGACCAATTCACCACGCTGGCCCAGGCGGGGACGCCGGCTTTGCCGCTGACGGTTGTGCGCTCGCCGATCCCGTCGCAGCCCAAGGACCGGCATCGCGGCGACATCGAAGGCCTGCGCGCCGTCGCCGTGCTTCTGGTGGTGATCTTCCATGCCGCCCCGGAAGCTCTGCCAGGCGGCTTCATCGGTGTCGATATCTTCTTCGTCATTTCGGGCTTTCTGATCACCGGCATCGTTGCCCGCGAACTCGCCGCCGCGCGGTTCAGTCTCGCGGCGTTTTATGGCCGGCGAATCCGGCGGATCTTTCCGGCCCTGATCCTGGTGCTGGCAGCGGTGCTGGTGCTCGGCTGGCTGTTCATGCTGCCCGACGCCTATGCGCGTCTGAGCTCCGACGTCGCCGCCGCGGCCGCTTTCTCCGCCAACATCGCGCTGCTGTTGCAATCAGGGTATTTCGACGTCGAAGGCGCCAGAAACCCGCTGCTGCATTTGTGGTCGCTCGGCATCGAGGAGCAGTTTTATCTGGTCTGGCCGCTCCTCCTGATGGCAGCCGCCCGGCTGCGGATCGGGCTTGCGGGCGTGGCGATCGCCATCGCTTTCGGTTCCTTCCTGCTCGATGTCGCCCTGATCGGCCCACATCCGGTTGCGACGTTCTACCTGCCGTTCACCCGCGCCTGGGAACTGCTCGCCGGTGCGATCCTGGCGCTCTGCTGGGACCGGATCCCGCAAACCGGCCGCTCGAGCGACTGGCGCGCGGTCCTTGGGGCCGCGCTGATCGTCCTTGCCGTGATCTCTCTCGACCCGCGGAGCGCCTTTCCGGGCTGGTGGGCGGCGCTGCCGGTGGCTGGCAGCGCGCTGCTGTTGTCGGCCCCGGGAGCCCTTGGTGCACACCATATCCTCGCCAGCCGGCCAATGGCCTTCGTCGGCGCCATCAGCTACCCGCTCTATCTCTGGCACTGGCCGCTTCTGGTGTTTTTTGCGACCATCAAATTCGCCCCGCTGACCCTGCTGGAGTCCGGCCTCGTCGTCGCACTGAGCATTGCGCTCGCCTTTGCCACCACGCGCCTCGTCGAAGCCCCCATTCGCCATGGTCGGCCGTATCGGGTGAAGATCGCGGCGCTGTGTGCGGCGATGGCCATGCTCGCGGTCGCGGGCGCGCTGGTCATGCAAGCCAGCGGCTTCGAGTTTCGCCTACCGGCCGATATCCGCGCGATGGCGCAGGTTCCGACACGACTAGCCACATGGCGGGTGCACAGCTGTTTGCTGGATCTCAGCCAGGACAAGCGCTTTGCCACAGAATGTGTCGAGCGCGGCCGCGGGCCGCTGCTGCTGGTCTGGGGCGATTCGACCGCGGGCGCGCTGATGCCTGGCCTCTTGGAGGCGCAGCAGAGCCGTGGCTTCAGGATCGCGCAACTGACGGCTTCATCCTGCGTTCCGGCGCTGGGCGCCGACATTCCCGGCGTGCCGAACTGCCGCGCCAACAACGACGCCGTGATCGCGCTGGCACGCCAGATCAGGCCGGATATCGTGCTGTTGCATGGCGCCTGGGAAAAATATCTCGACCACGTCGGCGAGACCGTGACGGCCTTGCGGCAGATCGGGGCGCGGGTCGTGGTGCTCGGTCCGGTCCCGATGTGGAAGCGTGGCCTGCCCAATGAAGTGCTGCGCGCCTACATGCTGCACCATCGCCTCATTCCGGAACGGTCCGACCGGGCGTTGGTCTCCGCCGCATTCGAGCACAGGATGCGCGAGGCCCTGGTTCCAAAGGGAGCACGTTTCATTTCGGCCTCGCAGGCGCTCTGCAACGCTATGGGCTGCCTCACCCGCGTCGGCGACAAGGCCAGCGACATCACCGCCAGCGATCAGCTGCACCTCACCGAAAAGGGATCTGTGTTTCTGGTCCGCTCCGTCATCGATGCGGTGCTCGACGGAGACGAGGCTGCGGTCACACCGCGCGACTGATCCGTCCGTTCTCCATGAGATCGTCATTGCGGGCCAACGGGTCGGCGCGAAGCGCCGCCCGATGATAAATTCCGCGAAGCAATCCGAAATCTCGCCGCGGCGGCAGTCTGGATTGCTTCGTCGCTTCGCGCCTCGCAATGACGGCTCCTAACGGCGGGCTTGGATGCGTCCGTTCTCGACGTTGAAGAGTTCGCCGGACGGGCCGATCTCGCCGAACGCCGCGGGATCGGCACCGGTCATCCAGACCTGGGCGCCGAGCCGCGCCAGTTCGTCGAACAGCGCCTTGCGGCGTGCGGGATCGAGATGGGCGACCACTTCGTCGAGCAGCAACAGCGGCACGATGCCAGTCATCTCCGCAACCAGCGTGGCATGTGCGAGCACGAGCCCGATCAAGAGTGCCTTCTGCTCGCCGGTCGAAGCATCCCGCGCCGGCATGTTCTTTGGCGCATAGACCACTTCGAGATCGGTAAGATGCGGGCCATCGAGGGTGCGCCCCGCGGCGGCGTCGCGCACGCGATTGGTCTTCAGGATGGCGCGGTAGCGGTCTTCGACGGTCGTCGCCGGCTCGCCGAGCAGCGCATTCTCCATCCAGCCGTGGAGCGCGATCTCGGCGGACGGAAACGCCGACGCCTGCCCACGGGCGCGCAGCATCGCGGCGAGCCTTGCGGCCGTCTGGCCGCGCGTGGCGGCCACGGCGACCGCGAGCTCCGCGGTCTCGCGCTCGATCGCATCGCACCAATGGTCGTCGTAATTGCGCACTTCGAGCAGCCGGTTGCGCGAGCGCAGCGAGCGTTCCAGCGCCGAGACCCGCCCAGAATGCTCGGCGTCGATCGCGAGCACCAGGCGATCGAAGAAGCGCCGCCGCTCGGATGCGGCGCCGGTGAACAGTCCGTCCATGGCCGGCGTCAGCCACACGATGCGCAAATGGTCGCCGAACGCCGCGGCGGACCCGACCGTCTCGCGATCGATGCGGCAGCGCCGGCTGCTCGTCGCATCGCCGCGCGCGGCATCGAGGCCGGTGCCGAGCGTCGACAGGCCGAGCGCGCCTTCGACTTCGGCCGAGACCGCCCAGGAGCCGTCACCCTGATTGTCGGCAACGTCTTCCAGCGTCGCACGGCGCAGGCCGCGGCCGGGCGAGAGAAACGAGATCGCCTCCAGGCAATTGGTCTTGCCCGCGCCGTTGGGACCGACCAGCACCACCATGTCTGCGCGCGGGCTGAGCGAGGCCGCGCGATAATTGCGGAAATGCGTCAGCGTCAGGCGATGGATGCGCGAAGGGGTCATATTGGAACTATCTCATCGTCATGCCCGGCCTCATGCGGGCATCCACGTCTTCCTTCTTGTCGCCAAGCTTCTTGTCGCAAGGATCTTGCCGCCAAGACGTGGATTGCCGGGTCATCTGGGGGAACGCGCAGAAAACGCGCTTCGCGCTCTTGCCCGGCGGTGACGAACCGAGATCACACCCGCATCGGCATCAGCACATAGAGTGCGGTCTTGTTGTCGCGGTCCTGGATCAGGGTCGGCGAGCCCGGATCGGCGAGCCGCAGCACCGCAACCTCGCCCTCGATCTGGCCGGCGATGTCGAGCAGATAGCGCGAGTTGAATCCGATATCGAGCGCGTCGGCGGCGTATTCGACCTCGAGTTCTTCGGTCGCGCTGCCGGAGTCCGGATTGTTCACCGACAATACCAGCTTGCCGGGCGACAGCGCGAGTTTTACCGCACGGCCGCGCTCGCTGGAAATGGTCGAGACGCGATCGACGGCGGCGGCGAAGTCGCCCTTGTCGACGATCAGCTCCTTGTCGTTGTTCTGCGGGATCACGCGGCCATAATCGGGGAACGTGCCGTCGATCAGCTTCGAGGTCAGGACGACGTTGCCGATGGTGAAGCGGATCTTGCCTTGCGACAGCTCCAGGCGGATCTCCGCCTCATTGTCCTCGATCAGCCGCTGCACCTCGCCGACGGTCTTGCGGGGCACGATCACGCCGGGCATGCCCTCCGCGCCCTTCGGCAGTGGCAGATCGACCTGGGCGAGCCGGTGCCCGTCGGTCGCGACCGCGCGCAACGTCGAAGCTTTTGCGCTGCCGGCCGCATGCAGATAGATGCCGTTGAGATAGTAGCGCGTCTCCTCGGTCGAGATCGCAAACTGCGTGCGGTCGATCAGCCGCTTCATGTCGCTCGCAGCGAGCGTGAAGGAATGCGTCAGCTCGCCGGCGGCAAGGTCGGGGAAATCGGTCTCCGGCAGGGTCTGCAGCGTGAAGCGCGATCGTCCGGCGCGGATCGCCATGACGGCGCGGTCGCCGTCGCCCTCGAGCGAGATCTGCGTGCCGTCGGGCAGCTTGCGCACGATGTCGTAGAACATGTGGGCGGGAACCGTGGTCGAACCGCCCATGCCGGCTTCCGCGGCGAGCGTTTCGGTGACCTCGAGATCAAGGTCGGTCGCCTTCAGGGCAAGCTGGGCATTTTCGGCGCGCAGCAGCACGTTACCGAGGATCGGTATGGTGTTGCGGCGCTCGACCACGCGATGGACGTGGCCCAGCGACTTCAGGAGTTGCGCGCGTTCGACGGTGACCTTCATTGCAATACCCGCCCGATCCAATAGGCATGTCATGGAAATGCCGGCGGGCCGGAAGCGCCGCGGCTGATGGCCCCCGGTCGCCTGATCGAAGCCGGCCTCGGCTTGGGCTCACGGGGACCGTAAAGTGGCGCGGATGGGAGGCAAGTTCAAGGGACCGATGGCCCATTTCCCGTGGTTTGGGACGGCCGGGCGAGCCATATTCCCAGCGCCCTCCGGTCCTCGAGGGAGGGAGCCACACGGGTGCATGCCCGGAGCAGGGAAAAGTGCCTCCGCGACGAGGCGGAGGCTTTTCGCGCGTCGCTCGGGGACGCTCTCCTCACTCCTGCTGCAACTGGCGCTTCAGCGACTCGACCTCTTCGCTAAGCGCGGTGTCCTTGGTCACCAGCGCCTCGATCTTGCGCACCGCATGCAGCACGGTGGTGTGATCGCGCCCGCCGAAACGGCGGCCGATCTCGGGCAGCGAGCGCAAGGTCAGGGTCTTCGCGAGGTACATCGCGACCTGGCGCGGGCGCACCACATTGGCGGTGCGGCGCGACGACAACAGGTCGGAACGGCTGACATTGTACTGCCGCGCCACCACGCGCTGGATGTCCTCGATCTTGATCCGCTTCGGCTCCTGCGGACGGATCAGGTCGCGCACCTCGCGCTCGGCCATTTCCAGCGTCACCGGCTGGTTGTTGAGCTTGGAATGCGCGAGCAGCCGGTTGATGGCGCCTTCGAGGTCCCTGCCGTTGTGGGTGATGCTGCGCGCGAGATAGTCGAGCACCTGCTCCGGCACGTCGAAGCTCGCGTGGTGCATTCTTGCGGCCGCGACGCGCGACTTCAAGATGCCGAGCCGCAGCTCTTCGCCGAGCGATCCCATCTCGACCACCAGCCCGCCCGCGAGGCGCGAGCGCACGCGGTCGTCGAGACTTTCCAGATCCGAGGGCGGACGGTCGGCGGCAATCACCACCTGCCGGCCGGCATCGATCAGCGCGTTCAGCGTGTGGCAGAACTCCGCCTGTGTCGACTTGCCCTGCAGGAACTGCAAATCGTCGATCACCAGCACATCGATGCCGCGCAGCGCTTCCTTGAAGGCAAGCGCCGTCTGCGTCTTCAGCGCCGCGACGAAGCCGTACATGAACTTTTCGGCGGTGAGATACAGCACCTTGCGCTCGCCGCCGGCATTGCCGGCCCAGGTGACCGCCTGCAGCAAATGCGTCTTGCCGAGGCCCACACCGGCATGGATGTAGAGCGGATTGAACATCACCGGATCACCGCGCCGCCCGTCGGCGACCTGGCGCGCCGCCGCATGGGCCAGCGTGTTGGAACGGCCGACCACGAAGCTTGCAAAGGTCAGGCGCGGATCGAGCGGCGAGCCGCCGAGCGCGTCATGCGTCGCCGAGACCGGTGTGACGGTCCGCAGGTCGGCAGGCGCGCGGACCTCGGCGCGTTCGACGCGGCGCGTCTCCAGCGGCGCCACGGGCTCCTTGACCGGCAACGTGCCGCGCATCGCCGAGCGCACGGTCAGATCGATCCGGTGCACCTCGGGCATCTCGGCCTGCCAGCAGGACAGCACGCGCTCCGCATAATGCGCCTGGATCCAGCTCTTCAAAAAGCGTGTGGGAACCGACAAGCGCACGCTTTCGTCCTGCACTCCTTCGAGATCCATACGTGCAAACCAGCTCGTGTAGACGTCTTCGCCGACGCTCGAACGCAGGCGACCCTTGACGCGAGACCAGCGATCCTGTTCCGAATTTGTCATTGTCTTCAGACTTTTCTCAAACGTTGTGCTCTTTGCGATAGTGCCGCTCAGGCCATCCAGGTCTGCGCGGCTCGACCTCAAGCGCGTTTCCATCTCCAGACATGGCTCCGCCGTTCGGCAATAGCGCCGTGATCAGATCGACGGTGGTAGAGAGAACGAAAACTCCGCGAGGTCAGCGCGTACTCGGCTGTGCTGCCCGGGTGGGCGTCAGCAAACGCCTGCTATTGAAAGAGGTAACGAGAAAAGTCCTGTTCGAAATCTGCTTTTGTGCAAAACGTGCGATGTTTACGTAAGCCATGCAACCTCCCCGCCTCGCCGCGAACGCTCGCGGCAAGCTGCCATATCGCCTGTGTCCAAATACAGCCGCGTCCGAACGTAACACTTCGGCCAATAGGCCGTTCCGCTTCACCCGTTCAAACGTACCCTCTCGCCAGGCTCGCCTTCACGCCGTTGCCGATCGATCGGTCATGTTGCTCCAACAGGATGACAGCGCAATGCGCCGACATCGGATTGAGAGACATCAAGACATAGCTCTACCGTGACCCATATTGCTATGGGCTTCGACTCGACAATCGCTTGGAAGGCTCGCCAACGTGTTCACCGCCGCCGATTTGCACGTCCGCCCCGTTTCTAAAGCCGCGCTGGTCTCAAGATCGTGGGCGCTGCGAGCGAGTTAAGAAATACACCAAGGGAGATTTCCCGCAATCCATTTGATCACGGGCCCGGAACGGTTCTTGGTGTGTGTTGCAGCGCTGCCTCTGAACGCGAGAAAGCAAGTTTTTGAATCCGCGCGAGGAATCCCGCGTGTCATAAAACTCTGCGCAGCCGCAAAAAATATTCATAAAATTTTTAAGTTGCCCGGAGCGCGGGCGCCTTTTCAAAGTGCTTGGCTTCGCTATGTGGGTAAGTAATTATCTAGTCGACGTTTTTTGCGATTGTTTTTCCAGGGTAACCCTCGAATTTGCGCGATTTCCAATGAACGCGTGACGCCATTGTTTCAGGCCGTGGCACAACGGTTTCTCGCAGTCTGCGCGGCAATGAAACCGTTCCTGTAGAACTACGGATAACGGATGTCGTGTCGTTGCGAGCACACCAAGTGTCGTCGCAAGCACAAGATACGAACTGATTCATTCAGAAACGAAAAAGCCCGGCGCGGACCGGGCTTTTGGCGCGTTCAAGTTTTGCGCGCGTCACATTGCAAGCAGTGATCGTCTTATTTCGCGAGCTTTGCAATCTGATGCGTCAGCCGCGACACTTTCCGGCTCGCAGTGTTGCGATGAACGATGCTGCGCTGTGCTGCGCGCATGAGTTCCGGTTCCGCGCGCGCCATTGCCTTCACCGCAGCGTCACGATCGCCGCGATCGATGGCATCTTCGACAAGGCGCACGGCGCCGCGCATCTGCGTGCGACGCGACTTGTTGATCATGGTGCGGCGGGCGATCTTGCGCGTCGCCTTCTTGGCGGAAGTCGTATTAGCCATGGTTCAAATATCCTTCGGCGGTGACCGCTTGCTTGCAATCTGCTGTACTGGCGCGCTCCGGTCGCTCAACCGCCTGACCGATGCCGCTGGGTTTCGCGTGTCCTCGAGAATGCGGCCGCCGCGGTCGATCCGCGGCCGGTGCGCCACCAAGCCAATCCGCCCGAGGCACCCGGCGCCGCCCAAAGAACAGCGGCGGCGGGATTGCGCCCGCCGCCATCGCCGCCCTTATAGAGGCGGGGCCTGCCAGCGTCAACGCCTTCGCGGTGTTTTCGGAGCTTTCGCAGCCGCCCGGGGCGCAGCTTAACTCCCTGAAACGGTTGAATATCCGCTCTCATCCCATTATTGCCAGATCGGGCGCGACAAGAACGGCCCAGGAATAGGTGACGCATGATCCGCGGTTTCTTCCGACTTGTGGGGCTCTTGCTGCTGGCGGGTGGATTCATCTTCATGGTCTATGACGGTGCGCGCTGGGTCGCCGACCAGACCCTGCGTTTCACCCAGTTCGGCCAGTTCTGGAACGATATTCATCAGTCCAGCCAGCAGGCGTTCCGGGCCTGGGTGGAGAGCAAGGCGCCGTGGCTCTGGACCTCGGTGATCCGGGTGGTGCTGGAACAGCCGGTTTTCGCGGTTCTCGGCGTGCTCGGCATCCTTCTGATCCTGCTGTTCCGTCCGCGTAAACCGCTGATCGGCTATTCGCGGGACTGACAAAAGCGGCCGTAACGAGGCTGCCGCGAACTGCGTAATGACCTATATAAAGACGCCGTCGAGGTTCGATCCGAGGTTTGAGCCCGATGTGTCGCCTGGAGGTCATCCATGTTGTTCATGCGCAAATCCACCGTCGTTCCGAGCGCTGCCGAGGCACTGCCCGGCCGCTCTCAGCCGGTCCCCACGGCCACCAGCCACTTCGTCAACGGCCATCCGCTGCAGCCGCCTTATCCGCAGGGGCTGGAACAGGCCGTGTTCGGGCTTGGCTGCTTCTGGGGCGCCGAACGGAAGTTCTGGGAACTCGGTGACGGCATCTACACCACCGCCGTCGGCTATGCCGGCGGCCACACGGAAAATCCCACCTATGAAGAAGTCTGCTCCGGGCGCACCGGCCATACCGAGGTGGTGCGCGTGGTGTTCGATCCGAAGCAGATCTCCTATGAGAAGCTTCTGAAGACGTTCTGGGAGAGCCACGATCCGACACAAGGCATGCGCCAGGGCAACGATGTCGGCACCCAGTACCGGTCTGCGATCTACACCTTCAATGACGTGCAGCGTGCGGCCGCTGAAGCGTCGAAGGCGGCGTATCAGAAGGCGCTGTCGACGAAGGGTATCGGGGGCATCACGACCGAGATCGCGCCGTCGGGGCCGTTCTATTTCGCCGAAGACTACCACCAGCAATATCTGGCCAAGAATCCGGCCGGCTATTGCGGGCTCGGGGGCACTGGTGTGTCCTGCCCGATCGGCGTCGGGGTCCGCGCCTAGTTGTCAAAGAGCGGGCGGGCGACGGAGAAGCCTACCGTCCGCCCGATCTCGAAAACCGTTTTTTAACCATAACGGGCGCAGAACTGGAGAAGTCTCTTGAGGGCTTAATCCAGTGCGTGGGCGCGCGTTTCAATTGCCGATGGTGGCTGCCATGACGGCGCTCGCGCTGTCGGGCTGCATGCAGACGGGCTCGCCCACAGCATCGATGCAGCCGAGAAGCGACCTCGATGCGATGGCCTATGGCCCGCCGCCGACCCCCGCCGCGGCCGTCGCAGACAACAGTGGTGGTGGCGCGATCAGCGCGTTGCGCGCAGGTTTCTCCTCCACCTCGCTCCGCGCACCGTCCCCCGCTCCCGCCGTTGTCTATGCCGCTCCGCCTGCGTCCGCCGCCGCGCCGGTCCCCGCGGCCCATGACACGGCCTACCATCTCGATGCCGGCGACAAGCTTCGCATCGTCGTCTATGGCCAGGAGGGCCTGACCAACACCTACATGCTCGATGCGTCCGGCGCGATCACCATGCCGCTGATCGGCCACGTGCCGGCGCGCGGCCGCACGCCAGCGGGCCTCGCCGCCGACGTCACCGCGCGTTTGCGCAACGGCTATATCCGCGAGCCGTCCGTGGCGGTCGAAGTCGAGGCCTACCGGCCGTTCTTCATCCTCGGCGAGGTCGCCGCGCCCGGCCAGTATCCCTACGTGCCGAACATGACGGTCGAAAGCGCGGTGGCGATCGCGGGCGGCTTCTCGCCGCGCGCCCGGCGCGACTACGTCACCCTCACGCACACCGATGCGTCGGGCACCTCGCGCATCACGGTGCCGATGGGCACGCCGATCGGCCCCGGCGACACCGTGCAGATCGGCGAGCGCTGGTTCTGACGAAGGGACGACGTCCTTCGTGATTCCGGGGCAACGAGCGAACCTCGGGCGGCGCAAGTGCGCACCGGGGATCTCGAGATTCCGGGTTCGGTGCTTTGCACCGCCCCGGAATGACATAGCCAGCTATTTCTGCAGATGCTTCGCAAAGAACGCCAGGCTGCGTGGCCAGGCAATGTCGGCGCTCGCCTTGTCATAGCTGGCGCGCTCGTCGCAATGAAAGCCGTGCTGTGCGCCGGGATAGACGAAGACCTCCACCTCCGGCCGCTTGGCCTTGATCGTGTCGACATCGCTCAAGGGGATGCCGGCATCCTTCTCGCCGAAATGCAGTTGCGTCGGCACGTTGGGCTTGTCGTCGGCAAAGCGCACGATGGCGCCGCCATAATAGCCGACTGCGGCTGACAGCCCGAAGAGTTTGGTGGCCGCGGCATAGGCGATGCTGCCGCCGAGGCAGAAGCCGATGATGCCGACCGGGCCGACATGCTTCACCGCATCGATCGCCGCCTGGCTGTCGCGCAGCATCGCGGGAAAGTCCGGATTGGCCACGAATTTACGGGCGTTCGCGATTTCGTCGGGGGAATAGCCCGAGGTGAAATTGGGTTCGATGCGATCGAAGATCGACGGCGCAATCGCCACATAGCCCTCGGCCGCGAGGCGGTCGCAGACGCTGCGGATGTGGTGGTTGACGCCGAAGATTTCCTGGATCACGACGATGGCGCCTTTCGGCGCGCCGCCCGGATCCGCGCGATACGCGCCCAGTTCAGAACTGTCCGAAGCCTTGAGCCTGATATCCTGTCCCACCTGTCATCATCCATTCGGTTTGAGTTTGGTCTTTGAGTCAATTCGGGATCGGCCAAAGAGGGGCGTGGCACGAGAGCGGCTACTGCCACATCCAGTTCTGGCCATAATCCTCTTTCCATCCGCTCAGTCGGCCGTTCCTGAATTGCAGAAAGAGCCGGTCGGGGTGCTTGATCAGCCCGCTGCCGCCGAGATTGCGCAAGGCGAGATAGATCTCCGCCCGCGGCGGCCCGCTGACATAATGCAGGGGCTGTCCGAGCGCCCGCGCGGTCTCCTCGACATTCATCCCCATGATGAGCGGGGTGTGGTTCGACAAAGTCGCCGTGAAAGGCGGGCGGCCGTCCGGCGGCAGGGCGGGATCGGTGAAGGTTGCGGCCTCCGCCTTCTGCCAGGCGAATGTCGCGGTCGTGACGAGTGCGACCGCGCTGACGATTTTCATCATCATTGAGCACACCTCTTCGATGGGCCTTTTGGAGAGCTTTGCGCAGCTATCCAGGAACGGCAGCGCCGCGTCAACGAAGGCCTGCGGCCGATCGGTCATGGGCATTGCGGTTTCGAACCTGCTCTTGTTGCTCTTCGCGTCACTCTTCGCTTGCCTGCCAATGTAGCGTGACGGGTTACCTCGTGGAAACCAGCCTGTGAGCAGAGCGCCATGCGGCCGCGCATGGGCTCTGTCCCGTTCGATTGCCGAACAGTGCTGGATAGCTGCCGCAGCGCACAACGCAATTTTCTTTGTAGGTCCGTTGCACGGTCCAGCGAACGCGATCATTCTCGCGCGCAAGGCTGGCATCGATCCGGTGGGTGCCAGCTACCCAAAAGTGAGTTGCCGCCGTAAGCGGCTTCATGCACCGGCAGGGGAAGAGACGATGCCTACACTCAACGTCAACGGACATAACATGTCCGTGGAGGCGGCGAACGATTCGCCGCTGCTCTGGGCCATCCGCGAGCAATTGCAGATGACCGGCACCAAGTTCGGCTGCGGCGCCGGCCTGTGCGGCGCCTGCACCGTTCACGTCAACGGCGAGGCCGTGCGGTCCTGCCAGACCATGCTGGGCGACGTGGTCGGCAAGAAGATCACCACCATCGAAGGGCTGTCCGCCAAGGGCGACCATCCGCTGCAGAAGGCCTGGATCGCCGAGCAGGTGCCGCAATGCGGCTATTGCCAGTCCGGGCAGATCATGCAGGCGGCCTCGCTGCTGGCAAAGAACAACAATCCCACCAAGGAGGAAATCGTCGCCCACATGGACGGCAATCTCTGCCGTTGCATGACCTATTCGCGAATTCAGAAGGCGATTTTGCGCGCGGCATCGGAAATGCGCACCGCCTCCAACGCCTCGACCGAGCGGAGGGCCACATGAATACGCACATGAAGATCACAAGCGGTGAAGCCGCCGATCTGAGCCGCCGTTCATTCCTGGTCGGCACCGCCGCCACCGGGTTGATGCTCGGCTATTCCGCGATCCCCGGTGCAAGCGAAGCGCTGGCCGCGACCGCGCAGGCCGGCAATTTCGAGCCCTCGGTCTGGTACGCGATCGCGCCCGACGGCCTCGTCACGGTGACCTGCGGCAAGGCCGACATGGGCCAGCATATCGCCTCCACCATGGCGCAGATCGTCTGCGAGGAACTCGGCGCCAACTGGAAGGACATGCGCGTCGCACTTGCTTCCAACGATCCGAAGTTCAACGACCCCGTGCTGGGGGCGCAGATCACCGGCGGCAGCTGGTCGACGATGATGAATTTCGAGGCGATGAGCCGCGCCGGCGCCGCTGGCCGGATCGCGCTGGCCGAGGCCGCCGCCGCAATGATGGGGCTGCCGCCCTACTTCAAGGACCAGCTCGTGGTGCGCGATTCCGTGATCTCGCATCCTGGCTCGAAGAAGTCCGTGACTTTTGCGGATATCGTGAAGAGCGGCAAGGCGACCAAGACGTTTACGCCCGACGAGCTGAAGGCGATCAAGCTGAAGACGCCGGACCAGTACACCCTGATCGGCGTCTCGGTGCCCCAGCTCGACATTCCCGACAAGACCCGTGGCGCCGCCAAGTACGGCATCGACGTCATGGTGCCGGGCATGGTGTACGGCAAGGTGGTAACGCCGCCGGTGCGCTACGGCGCGACGGTGAAGTCGGTCGATGACAGTGCGGCCAAGAACGTGCCGGGCTTCATCAAGGCCGTGATCGTCGACGACAAGACCGCCACGACGACCGGCTGGGTGGTTGCGGTGGCCAATACCTATGCCCAGGCTCGCAAGGCGGCGGACGCGCTGAAGATCAGCTATGACGGCGGTCCGAACGCAAAACTGTCGAGCCAGTCGCTGCTCGACGAGGCCAAGCGGCTGCAGGCACAGGACGACTCCGGGCAGTATTTCGTCAAGGATGGCGATCCGAATGCCGTGCTCGGCTCGGCGGCCAAGGTGCTGGAGGCGGAGTACACCACCAACATCAACATCCACGCGCCGATGGAGCCGATGAACGCGACCGCGGAGTTCAAGGGCGACATCCTGCACATCTACTCCGGCAACCAGTTCGCGACGCGCTCCGGCGCGATCGCCGCAGGGGCTGCCGGGATCGACCCGAAATTCGTCGTGATGCACCAGATGTGGCTCGGGGGCGGCTTTGGCCGCAGGCTCGATGCCGACATGATGGTGCCCGCGGTGCAGGCGGCGAAAGCGGTCGGCAAGCCGGTCAAGGTCATCTACTCGCGCGAAAACGACATGACGATGGATTTCTCGCGACCCATGACCTATCAGAAGATCAAGGCCGGTCTCGACGGCGACGGCAAGCTGGTCGCGATGAGCCACGACGTGGTCTCGGCCTGGCCGACCGCGCGCTGGGGAATCCCAGATTTCCTGACGCCTTCGGTCGACAAGAAGGGACCGCTCGACTCGTTTACCGTGAACGGTGCGGACTTCTTCTACACCGTGCCCAACCACTATGTGCGCGCGATCAAGAACGAGATGGCGCATAACGCGACGCCATCCGGCCAGCTGCGGTCGGTGGCGCCGGGCTGGACGTTCTGGGCGGTCGAAAGCATGATCGACGAGCTCGCGCACCAGGCCGGCAAGGACCCGGCGCAGTTCCGCATCGAGCTGCTCGACGGCAAGGGCGACAACGCCGGTGGCGCGCAGCGCCTGCGCAATACGCTGCTCGCGGCGATGGGGCTCGCCGGCTACGGCAGCAGGGAGCTGCCGAAAGGCGAGGGCATGGGTGTTGCCTGCGTCTCCTCGCAGGAACGCAAGACCGCGAGCTGGACTGCTTGTGTCGCGCATGTTGCGGTGTCGTCGTCGGGCGAGGTCAAGGTCAAGAAACTGACGGTGGCGACCGATGTCGGCACCCAGGTGCATCCCGACAACATCCGTGCCCAGGTCGAGGGCGCTGCGTTGTGGGGATTGTCGCTGGCCATGTATGAGAAGGCGACGCTGGCGAATGGCGGCATCGAGCAGACCAACTTCGACAGCTATACGCCGCTGCGCATGAGCCAGATGCCGGAAGTTGCCGTCGCGGTCATCGCCAATGGCGAGCATGCGACCGGTGTCGGCGAACCGGCGGTCACCGTGATTGCACCGGCCATCGGCAATGCGATCTTCAATGCCAGCGGCGCGCGGATACGCGGTCTGCCGATCACGGCAGAGGCGGTAAAGGCGGCGATGAAGGCCTGATCCGTTTCCTGATAGCGAAACTGCAAGCCGCCGGAGGACCACCTCCGGCGGTTTTGTTTAAAATTGCACGCATTCGACCGCCGGCTTTGCGGAGGGTTTTGTTAAACTTGTAGGATCGCCAGAAGGTAGAATCTTGAGGATCTCTGTTAAGTCGAACTGAAGGTGTCGTCGGCTAGGTTCCACTCTGACGACCGCCGGCAGCGAGCAGGGGACATGACAGCGACCGCCAAACAATCCTCGACCAAGCGCCATCTGCTGCTTGCGTCGGATCGCAGCGACCACTCGAGTGAACTCGCAAGCATTCTGAGATCGGTCGGCGACGTCGACATTCTGCCGACCGACGAGATCCCCGACAGGCCGGACGGCCGCTTCTCGGGCGTCGTGGTCGACATCAATTTGCGCTCGCCACAGAGCGTGCAGCGGGTCCGCAACAAGCTGCGCAACGAGGCCTATAACGGCGTGCCGCGGCTGTTCGTCCTGGCCGAAGCGCTGCATCACGCCTCGATGCAGGCGTGGGCGCTGGGTGCGACCGATACGATCGCGCGGCCCTTCGATCCCGAAGACGTCCTGCAGCGCATTCGCGCCGCTTTCCCCGACAGCGAGATCTACGACGCGACCGATCGCGGCAAGATGCTGAACGCGGGCGTGGCGGCCGCGCATGAGGTGATGGTCAGGATTTTCGAGCGGCTTCCGGCCGGCGAAGCCTTGACGCTCAACGACGTGATCGCGGCGGAAAAGAAGATCCTCAAGGCGATCAGGCACTGCTCGCTGCGGGAATGGCTGACGGCAGTCGGCTGTCACCATGTCGACACCTACCGGCACTGTCTCTACGTCACCGGCTTTGCCGTCGCGTTCGCGCAGCATCTCGGCATGCGCGAGGACGACCAGCGGCGGCTGGTGCGGTCGGCGCTGCTGCACGATGTCGGCAAGGCGTTCATCGCCCGCGACATCCTGGACAAGCAGGGCAAGCTGACCGTGGAGGAGATCTTAGAACTGCGCGAGCATCCGGTGCGCGGCCATGATGCGCTGAAGCAGCAGGGCGGCTTTCCGCTGGAGATGCTCGATGTCGTGCTGCATCACCACGAGTTCCTCGACGGCTCGGGCTATCCGCACGGCTTGCGGGGGGAAAAGATCAGCGACATCGTGCGCCTGATCACGATCGTCGATGTTTATTCGGCGCTGGTCGAGAAGCGGGCCTACCGCCTGCCGTTCAGCCGCGATCGCGCCTTTGCGATCATGGAATCGATGGGCGGCAAGCTCGACCAGCAGCTTCTGCAGGCATTCCGCCCGGTCGCGATGGGCACCGCCTGAGCGGCACCCCGCATCCGGCCCTTCGTTGGCGCCATCCGCCCTCCCTTTCGAGCCATCGAAAGGGAGGCTTTTTATCTTTGCCTGCGAGACGCACGAATGGATGCGTTGCATCGTCAGCGATTTCAGAGACAATGCGGCGCGGCCGGCGATCTGCCTTGGGCGTCCCCGGACATTCATATCTGCGTCAAGGATCCTTCATGGACACGCCGCCGGTCCCGGGCGATATCGACGTTCCCTCCGACATCGCCGCAACGCTGATCGACCCCACGGCCTATGCCGATATGCGCATTCACGACGCCTATCGCTGGCTGCGCGCCAACAACCCGCTCGGCATCGCGCGGCCGGACGGATACGCGCCGTTCTGGGTCGTCACCAAGCACGCCCATATCGCCGCCATCAGCCGCCAGAACGAGCTGTTCCACAATGCCGACAGGCCGACCACGCTGTCGACCATGGCGTTCGAGGAGCGCGTGCGTCAGATCACCGGCGGCTCGAACCTGGTGCGTTCGCTGGTGCAGATGGATGCGCCGGATCATCCAAAATATCGTGCGCTGACCCAGGGCTGGTTCATGCCTGCCAATGTGGCCAAGTTCGAGCCGCGCGTCCGGGAGATCGCGCGCGCCACCGTGGAACGGATGATCGCGAAGGACGGGCGATGCGATTTCGTCGCCGACGTGGCGCTCGGCTATCCACTGCGTGTCATCATGGAGATCCTCGGCGTGCCGGAAGAGGACGAGCCGCGCATGCTGCGCCTGACGCAGGAGCTGTTCGGCTCGCAGGATCCGGACAAGGCGCGGATCAGGGAGCAGCTGACGGCGGAGCAGATCGCGTCCATGCTGCACGCGGTGATCAATGATTTTTCCACCTACTTCCGCGGCATCACCGAGGACCGGCGCCGGCATCCGCGCGACGACCTTGCAACCGTGATCGCCAATGCCAAAATCAACGGCGACTATCTGCCGGAGCACGACGCCGCAAGCTACTACATCATCGTCGCGACCGCGGGCCACGACACCACATCGTCCTCGATCGCAGGCGCGATCTGGGCACTCGCCGAGCATCCCGAGCAGTTCGCGCTGATGAAAGGCAGCCCCGAGCTGATCCCCGGTTTGGTCGACGAGGCGATCCGCTGGATGAGCCCGGTCAAGCATTTCATGCGCAGCGCCACCGCTGACACCGAGCTCGGCGAGCGCGCGATCAAGAAAGGCGACTGGATGATGCTGTGCTATGCGTCGGCAAATCGCGACGAGGATGTGTTCGAGGAGCCATATCAGTTCCGCTGTGACCGCAAGCCGAACCGCCACATCGCGTTCGGCTACGGCGCGCATCTCTGTCTCGGACAATATCTCGCCAAGCTGGAGATGCGCATGCTGTTCGAGGAGCTGCTGCCGCGGCTAAAATCGATTTCGCTCGACGGCGAGCCCGTCATGACGCAGGCGATGTTCGTCAACGGACCGAAGCGGCTGCCGATCCGTTTCGAGCTGAATTGAGCGCAATCGCGCGGGTGCAGGCCTCCGTCGGTTCCGTCATTGCGAGGAGCGAAGCTCCGATCTAGTGCCGCGTCGACGGCAGCAGGGTCGCAAACGGGCCGTCGGCATGAACGACGCGGCCACCGACCATGGTGAGCAGCGAGCGGATCTTGCCGATCTCCTGCACCGGGGCGGTCATGTAATCGGCCGTGAGCACGGCGAGGTCGGCGGCCTTGCCGATCTCCAGCGTGCCGCGCCAGGTGTCGTCATTGGCCATGAAGGCCGGATTCCTGGTGTACATTTCGAGCGCCTGGCGACGGCTCGGCGCCTCGGCCTCGCCGCGCGTGGTGACGCCGCCGATCGTGGTGCCGTCGAGATACCATTGCAGCGACACGAACGGATTGTAGGACGAGACCCGATGCGCATCGGTGCCGCCGGCCACCACCAGGCCCAGCTTGAGCGCGGTTGCGATCCGCGGCATATCCCGCGCGCGCTCCGCGCCGACCTCCTGCTGCAGCCGCTCGCCGCCGAAATAGAGCCCGTCCTGCACGCCCCAGATCAAGCCGAGCGATTTCATCCGCTTCAGATTGTCGTCTGACGCGTTGTAGAGATGCAGGACGGTCCAACGCAGCTTCGCAACGGGATAGTCGCGGTTGATGTCCTCGATCACGTCGAGCAGGTCATGCACCGTGCGATCGGGATTCCAGTGCAGCTGGATGGTGTAGCCTTTTGACGCGGCCCAGCGTAGCAGCTCGGCGAGCTTTGCCTTGCCGTCCGGCGTGATGTCGCCGTCGGTCCAGTCGGCCCAGATCAGGATCTCGCCGGGACCGTTGAAATGCAGCATGTCGTCGCCAAACCCCTGCGGCAGGAGCTGGGTCAGGTTCTGCTGGTCGGCCAGCTCGCTGCCGGGCTTGGGCGAGCAGAGGTGATAGGCGACGCGCACGGTGAGCTGCC
>Ga0070709_10000383_pt1 | contig 27278 bp, 28 predicted proteins | sample LARL51metaG_FD_65449 | JGI IMG/M metagenome (GOLD analysis project Ga0070709, IMG submission 65449) | Corn, switchgrass and miscanthus rhizosphere microbial communities from Kellogg Biological Station, Michigan, USA - LAR L5-1 metaG | ecosystem: Host-associated > Plants > Roots > Rhizosphere ... | reverse complement strand
GCGTCAGGCGGCAGGGCCGCGAGCCACTCCGTTCCGTCGGCCAGGCGAAGCAGGAGCACCGCCTTTTCGTGGATCGGCGTGACCGCGAGGATGCGCGCCGGGACAGCATCCTCGCTGGGGGACAATGCGATCATCAGATGCTCGGGCCGGATACCGAGCCAGCACGCCCCTGTCGGCGACCCTGCGCCGGCCGGGCCGAGATGCACGCGCGCACCGGAGATCGCAGTCGACAGCGCGCCATGCTCGGCGAACGGCGTCACTTCGGCAAGATTGATGGCGGGATCGCCAAACAGCCGCGCCACCGCGACAGAGGCCGGTCTGGCGTAAACATCCTCGGGAGGCGCGATTTGCTCGAGGTGGCCGTCGATCAGCACGGCGATGCGATCGGCGATCGCCATCGCCTCGCGATAGTCCTGGGTCACATAGAGCACGGACGAAGAGCCTCGCCGCAGCAGGTTGGGCAATTCGAGGCGCATCTCGTACCGCAGCTTGGCGTCGACGTTGCGCAGGGGATCGTCCAGCAGCAGCACATCCGGGCTGCCGATCAGCGCGCGGGCGAGCGCGGTGCGCTGCTTCTGCCCGTTCGACAATTCACGGGGCGTGTGACCCAGCACATGCTCGATCTTGAGCAGGCGGCTGATCGCCTGCACGCGCGCCGCGACCTCGGCCGCCTTCCCTCGCAGGCCGCTCGCGATGTTCTGGCGTGCCGACATGTGAGGAAACAGCGCAAAATTCTGGAACGCCATGCCGATGCCGCGCCGCTCGGGGGGCGCGCCGACCACCGAACGGCCGCCGATGAGAATATCGCCCTCGTCGGGCTCGAACATGCCCGCGATCATGCGCAGCAGCACCGTCTTGCCGCTGCCGGACGGCCCGAACACGGCGACGATCTCGCCGGGCTCGACGGCCAGCGAGAGGCGGTCGGCCGGCAGCGTCGTGCCAAAGGCTTTACTGACAGATTGAAGCTCGAGCCGCGCCATGCCTTCAGCCTTTCACCGCGCCGAGCGACAGCCCCTCGACCAGATAGCGCTGCGCATACAGCGCGAGCAGCAAGGTCGGCGTCACCGACAGCACGATCGCCGCGGCGATCTGGCCGTACTGGATTCCCGAAGCGGTCACGAAGGCCAGTGCGCCGACGGTCACCGGCTGCTTGTCGGCGGAGGCGAGAATCAGCGCAAAGACAAAATTGTTCCAGCAGAAGATGAATGACAGCAGGCCCGCGGCGGCGATGCCGGGCCCCGCGAGCGGCACCGCAATGCGCGTGAACGCTTCACTCCAGGAGTGTCCCGCGAGGCGATAGGCGTGTTCGATGTCGGGGCTGATGTCCTCGAAATAGCCGCGCACGATCCAGAGGATCAAGGGCAGCGCGATCAGCTGATAGACCCAGACAATGCCGAAATAGGTGTCGTTGAGGCCGATGTCCTGGTAGTACAGCGACAGCGGCAGCAGCACGAGCAGCGGCGGCGCGAAGCGGAACGAGAGCAGCGTGAACGCGATGGTCTCGCCGAGCTTGAACTTGAAACGCGCAAAGGCATAGGCCGCCGGCACGCCGAGCAGCAGCGCCAGCACCACCGCGGCGCTCGACAGCGCAAAGCTGTTCCACAGATTGTGCACGAAGGAAATTTCGAGATTGCCCGCGGTCGTGCGCAGCTGGCCGGAGATCAGCGCCGCGTAATTGCCAAGCGTCGGTTCGAACACGAGACGTGGCGGAATCCTCAAGATTTGCTCGTTGGTCTGGAACGACATCAGAAAAATCCAGACGATCGGAAACATGAAGAACACGAGCACGAGCGCGAGCGCAATGCCCCGGAAGATGCGGCCCGCGAGACTGGAATGTTCCATGGCCAGCGCTCCGTCCTCAGGCCTGGCCGTGCGCGCGGGCGCGCAGCCTGAGCCAGTTCCTGATGAAGATGTTCGACAGGATGTTGGTGATGAGCCAGAGGATCATCAGAAGCGCGGCCGAACGCCCGACATTCGTATACTGGAAGAATTCGAGATAGGCCTGCACCTGGAACACCATCAACCGGTCCCCGGGGCCGCCCTGCGTCATCGCGTAGATGATGTCGAACTGTTGAATCGAGTCGAGCAGGCGAAACAGCGACGCTGTGATGATGTACGGCGCCAGCATCGGCAGCGTGATGCGGAAGAACACGAAACTTGCCGGCACGCCATCCAGCGCCGCCGCCTCGAAAGGCTGGCGCGGCAGCGAGCGCAGGCCCGCCAGCAGCAGGATCATGATGAAGGGCGTATAGACCCAGATGTCGACCAGCACCACCGTGAACAGCGCGCTCGACGGGTCGGAGGCCCATTTGAAATCGGTGACCCCGAACAGGCTGATCAGATAGGAGAGAATGCCGAAGCTCGGATTGGTCATCAGCTTCCACATCAAGGCCGCAATGGCGGGCGCGGTCATCAGCGGCAGGAGCAACACGATCGAGACCGCGTTGTGGAAGCGCGTCGGCCGCCGCAGCAGGAGCGCGATGCCGAGCCCGAGCAGCAGCTCCAGCACGACGGTCAGCGCGGTATAGAGCAGCGAGATGCGCAGCGTATTCCAGAACGCCGGATCGGAGAGGAAGTCGATGTAATTGTCGATGCCGATGAAGCCGCGCAGATACGGCAGATTGAGCCGGTAGCGCTGCAGCGAATAGACCGCCGCGGTCACGAACGGCACCAGGATCGCGATACAGACCAGCAGTGCCGGCAGGCTCAGCAGATAGGGCAGCATGCGGCCGCGCGGCCGCGCCTTGCGGCCGGTCGGCGCGTTGGTGTGAAGAAGCTGAAGTATGCTCATCCTGACAATTGATCGCGTTTTACCAAGGACACCGCCGGCCCGGACGGGGCTGGGCTCCGAGCCGGCGGGCTGTCATGGTGCGGGAGGATCAGGCACCATGCAAGCCATCAACCGAGACCAGCCTGCTTGAGCTGGCGGTTGATGCTGTCGGCGAGCTTGTCGAGCCCTTCGTCGACGCTGACCTCCTTGGCGACCATCTTCTGCAGCGAGGCCGCCCATTCGGTGGTCAGATCGAAGAACAGCGGCTGCGCGGTAAAATAGATCTTTGCGCCGGGCGCCGAGACGTCGTGCTGCTCGAGATAGCCCGGATAGGACTTTGCGATGCGGTCGCGGAACTCGCTGTCCTTCCAGACCGAGGCGCGCACCGGATTGACGAAGTCCATCTTGCGGGCGCCGAACAAATCATGCTCGGTCGAGGCCGCCCATTGCATGAAGGTCCAGGCCGCGTCCTTCTGCTTTGAGAAACTCGACATCGCCAGCGACCAGATCCAGACGTTTGGCGTCGGCGCCTTGGCGGCCGGATTGGCCGCAAAAGCGGCATAGCCGAGATGGCCCTTCTCCTTGTTGTCGCCGCCGTTCATGAAGTAGCCGAGAATGTCGGCATCGAAAATCATGCCGGAAGCGCCGGCGCCGAGATCGGTGCCGACCTGGTACCAGGTGTAGGTCGACCAGTTCTTCGGGCCCGAGCCCTGGATCATCTTGACCCATTTCTCGTGGAAGTCCTTCGAGGCCTTGGTATTCATGGCGGCCTTCAGCTTGCCGCCTTCCATCACAAAATCCTTCTGGCCGAAATTCGAATAGGCCGACAGGAAGCCCGGATGGATGGTGGCCCATGAGCGCGAGCCGCGCACGCCGATGCCATAGGGCCCGCCGGCATCCTTGGTGATCTTGGCCGCGACCTCGATCATCTCATCGAGATTGCCCGGCGGCTTGACGCCGACCTTCTCGAAGATGGTGCGGTTATAGGTGATGTTGTTGAGCTCATAGCCCCAGGGGATGCACCACTGCTTGGCCTTGCCGGAGCCGAGCTCGGAGCCGGCGACCCCGTCCCATGCGGTCGAGGCGCGCAGGCCCGGCAGCACGTCGTCCCAGGCGAACGCCGGATTGGTCTTTGCGGGATCCTTGATGTAGGAATTGAGGTCCTCGATCCAGCCAGCCGGCCCGTAGGTCCAGGTCATGTACGCGCCGGTCATGAACGCGTCGTACTGGTCCGACTTCGAGGACAGCGCGGCGGTGACCTTGTCGAAATAGACGTCCTCCGGGAAGATGTCGTAGGTGACGTTCATCCCGGTCAGCGCCTTGAAGGCTTCGAGATCGCCGATCATCGCATCGACGTAAGGATGCTTGTTCAGCAGCAGCTTGATCGACTTGCCGCTCTGGCCCTTCCAGTTGAAATCCGCTGCCATCGCCCGCGACACCGAGGATGCGAAGGCGGCATTGGCGGCGAGGCCGGCGATGCCGAGCTTGGCGGCGCCGTCCAACAGATCGCGCCGGCTGATGCGCTTCTTGGCGTAGGAGTCGAACAGATTCTTTTCACGATCGAACATTCAATCCTCTCCCTGGTTACACTTTTCACTTCCGACCCTTGGTTCTTCTCGTGCCGGATGTCTCCTCCGGCTTGTCATTGGCGAGCGCCTGGGCGGTCGCCTCGTCGGTGATGAGCCCGTGCAGCATGCCGCTGCGCAGCACCGCGCGCAGGGCCGTCAGCTTGGGCAGGCCGCCCGCGATCGCGACGATGCGGTGCTTCCTCAAGTCATCCGCGCCCATGGACATCGCCCGCGCCGACAGGTCGATGTCGAGCACGCGGCCGTCCTCGTTAAAAAAATGCCCGAGCAGATCGGCGCAGGCGCCGACCCGTTTCAGTTCGACGACCTCCTCCGGCTTGATCATGCCGCTGGAGACCAGAAAGCCGTCGCGGCTGATCTGGCCGATGCCGACGAACAGCAGCGAGGCCTGGCGCGCCAGCGCAAAGACGTCGGCGATGCCGTATTGCTTCATCAGCACCGCGCGATCGGCGACCGAATTGGCGAATACCGGCACCGGCAGCAGATAGGCCTCTGCCCCGGTGCGCTCGGAGAGGCGGTGGATCACGTCGAACGGATTGGCGGCGAATTTTCGCGTCAATCCGCCAAGCAGCGAGACGAACTGCACCTCGCGCGCCGGCGTCCGCGGCAACTGCTCGATGACAGCAGCGAGCGTCCGGCCATGGCCGACGCCGATGACCTTGTCGTCGCCGCGTTCGAGGATCTGGCGCAAGAAGCTTGCGCCCTCCAGCGCCAGCGCCTTCCACGGAATATCGCCCTCACCGAGGTCGGGCGCGACGCGACAGAACGAAAGCCCGAGGCGCTCGGCCAGCGTGTTTTCCAGCGCGACGCATTCCGCCACCGGCCCTTCGACGAAGACGCGAATCATGCCCTCGCGGCTGGCCCGCGCGATCAGGCGGTGCGCCTTGGTGCTCTGGATGTTCAGCCGTTCGGCGACTTCCGACTGTGTCAGCCCGGCGGCGAAATAGAGCCAGGCGGCGCGCGTCGCCAGCGACGCATCGTCATCAATGACCCGCAGCCTGTCGGAAGACGCCGTCATGCCGAAAACGACCACTTGCAAAATTCTTCACGTCTTGCAAAAAATTGCAAAAGCCGCCCCGGGCGTCAAGCCCCTGATCATGCTGCGGCGCAACGGCAATGGCGGCGGCCTGGATCGGCCGCACCGGCAGACGGCAAAGAGCGTAGTGAAGTCGAATGGGAGACCTGTTCCTCGGCATCGATGTCGGCACCGGCGGCGTTCGCGCCTGCGCGATCGATGCGCGCGCCGAGATCCAGGGCACGGCCGCGGCCCCCTTGCCGGCACCGCGACAGCAGGGCGATTCGATCGACCAGGAGCCGGAACTATGGTGGCAGGCCATGATCATGGCGATCTGGAAGCTCGGCCGAGCGGTCGAGCTCGACCGCGTCGCCCGGATTTCGATCGACGGCACATCCGGCACCGTGCTGCTGATCGATGCCGAGGGCCGGCCGCGTTCGGTCGGGCTGATGTACAATGACGCGCGCGGGGCAGCGGAGGCCGCACGCATCGCCAAACTTGCGCCGGCGGAGAGCGGCGCGCATGGCCGCAGCAGCGCGCTGGCCAAACTGCTGCACCTGCTGGCGCAGGATGCGGGGGCCGATGTACGCCACGCCGTGCACCAGGCCGACTGGATCGCAGGACGCTTTTGCGCGCAGCATGGCGTCAGTGACGAGAACAATGCCTTGAAGCTTGGCTATGATCCGGTGACGCGCAGCTGGCCGGCCTGGCTCGATCACCTCGGCGTGCCGCGCGCGCTGCTGCCAAAAGTGCTGGTGCCGGGCACGTCCTTCGCGCAAATCGATCCGGCCGTCGCGCGATCACTGGGCCTGCCGCCTTCGGCCGAGATCGCGGCCGGCACCACCGACGGTGTCGCGTCATTCATCGCCACCGGCGCGGATCAGCCGGGCGATGCGGTCACCTCGCTCGGCACCACGCTGGTCCTGAAGCAACTCGCGACACAGCCGATCTTTGCCGCCGACCAGGGCGTCTACTCGCACCGCCTTGGCGAGCGCTGGCTCGCGGGCGGCGCCTCCAACAGCGGCGGCGCCGCGCTGCTGGCGCATTTCACCGCAGAGGAGATGGACCGCCTGACCGCGCAGCTCACACCGGTGGAGCCGACCGGGCTCGACTATTATCCGCTGCCCAAACCCGGCGAGCGCTTTCCGATCGCCGATCCGAACCTCGCCGCGCGGATCACGCCGCGCCCCGCCGAACCCGTGCGGTTTTTCCAGGGCCTGCTCGAAGGCATCGCATCGGTCGAGGCGCTCGCCTATCAGCGCCTGGCGCTCTTGGGCGCGCCACCCTTGCGCCGCGTGATCAGCATCGGCGGCGGCGCGAAGAATGCACCATGGACGGACATCCGCCGCCGCACGCTCGGCGTTCCCGTCAGCGTCGCAGAACGGACCGAGGCCAGTTACGGCGCGGCGTTGCTTGCGCTTCACGGCAGCCCGCCATGATCGAAGGTCCCATCGCCGTCACCGGGCTGGGCGCCATTGCCGATCGGTTCGATCATGTCCTGCTCGATCAATGGGGCACCCTGCACGAAGGCCGGACGATCGCGCCCGCCGCGATCGACTGCGTCACAAAACTTCGCGAGGCCGGCAAGCGCGTGCTGGCGCTGTCCAATTCCGGCAAGCGCGCCGACGCCAATCAGCGCCGCCTCGCCGCGCTCGGCCTGCCGGCGCAGGCCTATGACGGCGTGCTGTCGTCGGGCGAGGTGACGTGGAGCGGTTTGCGCACGCGGGAGCGCGAACCGTTCAAAAACCTCGGCCAGGCCTGCTTTCTGATCACGCGCGACAATGATCGTTCTATCGTCGCAGGACTCGACCTCGGGCTGGTCGATGATGTCAAAGATGCCGACTTCATCCTGCTGGGCGGGCTGGACGATGCGGCCGCCGAGCCGCAACAATGGCGCGACTGCATGACCACGGCCGCGATGCACGATGTGCCGATGCTGTGCGCCAATCCGGACCTCGTGATGTTCGGTGCCAGCGGACTGATCCCGGCGCCGGGTGCCCTGGCGGCCTTCTATCAGTCACTCGGCGGCAAGGTGACATTCGTCGGCAAGCCGCATGCCCCGATTTTTGAAGCGGCGCTGGCGCGGCTCGGCCACCCCGACCCGACCCGCGTCCTCGTGGTCGGCGATTCGCTCGATCACGACATCGCCGGCGGCCGCGCGGCTGCCATGAAGACCGCACTGATCTGGTCCGGCGTGCACCGGGCGGCGCTGGCGGGCGCCGCCGATCTGCCACAGGCCATCCTTAAGCTCGCCGGCTCGCAGGCGCGCACGCCGCACTGGACACTGCAAAATCTGGCCTGGTGACATCGAGCAATGCAGATAGCCGCTGGTATCAACGAACTCCGACGCATGTCCGCGCGCGTCGGCCGCAACATCCTGCTGACGCAGGCCGCCGGCGGCAATTCCTCGATCAAGCAGGGCGACGTGCTCTGGGTAAAAGCCTCCGGCATGTGGCTGGCCGATGCCGAGGACAAGGACGTCTTCGTGCCGATTTCGCTCTCCGGTGCCCGCGCTGCGCTTGCCGACGACGACGAACGCATGCCGCTCGCGCCAGGCCGCCAGAGCCCGCTGCGTGCGTCCATCGAAACGTCGCTGCATGCGCTGATGCCGCATCCCGTCGTGCTGCACGTTCATTCCGTGAATACGATCGCATGGTCGGTGCGAACCGACGCGACCGACAAGCTGGCCGCGCGCCTGCATGGCCTCGCCTGGCAAAGGCTCGACTATCACCATCCCGGCCTGCCGCTCGCTCGCGCCGTGAGCGAGAGCCTCGCGCGGCGGCCCGCCGACGTCCTGATCCTCGGCAATCATGGCCTCGTTGTCGGCGCCGAGACCTGCGAGGCCGCGGAAGCCCTCGTCATGGAGGTCGAGCGCCGGCTTGCGCTGCCACCGCGCAGTGCCGCGCTCGCCGACACCACCGCGCTCGCGGAGATCTGCGATGGTACGGCCTACAGCCCGGTGACGGACCGGCTCAGCCATCAGCTTGCGACCGACCGCCACAACCTTCGCCTCGTCACATCAGGCTCGCTCTATCCGGACCACGTCATTTTCCTCGGGCCCGCCTTGCCGGCCGTCGTGGGCGGCGAAACCCTGACGGCAAAAATCGCGCACACCGCGATGGCCGGTTTGCCCGCGCCCCTCGCCGTGCTGATTCCCGGCAAGGGCACCGTCATCCGCAACGACGCCAATGCGGCGGCGCAGGCCATGCTGAGCTGCCTCGTGCTGGTCGCGAGCCGCCTGCCACTGCGCGCACAGATCAAATACCTGCCCGCGAAGGCCGAGCAGGCATTGCTCAACTGGGACGCCGAGCGCTACCGGCAACAGATGACGGCAAGTCGCTAGAGGTCGGCGGCATTGCCGCGCAAGAAGATGGCTGACAATATTATTGCTGCAGGGCCGGGCCTCTGGTCCCGTGCATGAAGTTCAGCATCTCCTCGAACGTCAGGACGCCATCCTTGTTGCTATCCATGGCCTTGAAGATTCGTTCGTGAGCTGCCTGAAACTCCTGCAGTGAGACCGTTCCGTCACCATCGCCGTCCATCAGAGCGAATATCATCCGCAGCATGATAGGAGACCCCATCATGCCTCCGCCGATCATCTGGCGGCCCATCATGCCTCCTCCGGTCATACCTTCCATCATACCTCGATGCATGATCCCCCCGTGCACCGTCCCTTCGCGCGCCATTCCCTCCCCCATCATTCCGTCATGCATCAGACCTCCCTGCCCGGGCGCGCTGGCGCCCTCGTGGCCCATGGCTTGCGGCTGTATCTGCTGCTGGTCCAGCGGGGGCGTGATTCGGTCCTGTGCCGTCGCGCTGACGGCGCCACACGCCAGAATGAGCCCGGATATCGCAATTGCCAAAATGCGCGTGTCCATGTCGCATCTCCTCGGAAGCATTTTCACGACTGTTAAATCCGCAGGACCGGCATTGATCCTCCGTCCGGCGCTGCCTCACGCGCGACGGCGGCCCGCGCGGGTGGGTCCGGCTTGCAACATTCCGACCCATTGCTCCGCTGCCAGCCGCGCTTCCTTGACGATGCGCTTGCTGCGCTCGAAATAGAGCCCGGTCAGTTCGATCTTGCGCGTCGTGCGATCAAGCCCGGGCAGATGGCCTGGCTCCGATGTCCTCGGCGAAACGCAGCAGATATCCGTCCGGGTCCTGAACCAGGAATTGCCGGCTGCCTTTTTCCTGATCCCCGATTCGGTACCAGGCAACGTGACAGTCCTGAAAGAGCGGCCAGTTTGCCCGCGCGAGTGCAGTGAGCAAGGGACCGACCGAGGCCACGAACATCTGGAAATTGATGCCACGTCCCAAGGGGCGCTCGAGCTGGCCGGTTTCCCAGTTGCCGTTGTGCTGGCACAGCATGACCTGCGATCCCTGCAGCTCGAGATAGACGAAACCGTTCTCCGGCCGCTGATACGCGATCTGGAAGCCGAGGATGTCGCACCAGAACCGCCTGCTCTTCGCCAGATCGAAGACGTCGAGCTCAGGGACGAGCGGTGCGAACCCGCCTGTCGGCATTCGATCCGGTGGATTTTCCATTTGCTGCTCCGTGCACGGGCAAGGCTAGACCAAGCGCGCCGGAAGCAAAAGCCGTCCAGTCAAAGCGTGCCGCGTCAGGCACGCATCGGGGCCGCAAAGGCGACGCTCCGCCAATTGTGACGAGCCAAGCGGCCGATCAGCGCGCGCAAAACTGTCGCGGGCCGCCCGAATAGGGCTGGTAGGTGCAATCCGATGACCGGAACGAGTGATAGAACTGCTCGCAGACCGTGACGTTGCACTGGCCGCCATGCGACTCGGCGGACGGCGGCGCGAGGCTTTCATCGGGGGTCGGCGTGCGATCCTGGTCCGATGCGATGGCGCGCTCCGCCGACGTGCCGCTGCCGGACTGCCCGACCGTACTTGCCGATGCGCGGGATGCCGGCGCATTGACATCCACCGTCACAATCTGCTCGGCCTGCTCCACGAAATCCTTCCAGATTTTTGCCGGCAGCGAACCGCCGGTCACACGATTCATGGGACTGTGGTCATCATTGCCGACCCAGACGCCGACGACGAGATGATCGTCGAAGCCGACGAACCAGGCGTCCCGGTAGTCCTGGGCCGTCCCGGTCTTGCCCGCGGCAAAGCCCTGCAGCGCGGCGGCACGCCCGGTGCCGTGCTCGACCACACCGCGCAACAGCCCGATCAGCTGGGACTGGTATTGTCCGAGACTATGCTGCGACGTACCGGACGCGTCGGCCGGCACCTCGCCTTTTTCGGTCACCAGCGCCGCGATGCCGCGCGGGCTGACGGGCGCCTGTCCGGCGCGGACGGCCGCATAGGCCGAGGTCAGGTCGAGCAGTGTCACCTCGTTGGAACCGAGCGCGAGGCTCGGATTGTTCTTCAGCGGTGCCCGCAGGCCGAGGTCGCGCGCCGCCGAGATCACCTCGCTGATGCCGACCTGCTGCGCCAGGCGCACGGCGGCGTCGTTGAGCGAATCGGCAAAGGCCTCCGCGAGCGTCACCTCGCCGCGGTGACGATGACCGTAGTTCTTGGGCTGCCAGCCGCGAATGTCGATCGGCGCATCGAGCACCGTGTCATCAGGCGTATAACCCTGACGCAGCGCGGCGTAATAGTCGAACAGCTTGAACGCGGAGCCGGGCTGCCGCTCGGCATCGACGGCGCGATTGTACTGGCTCGTATCGTAGCTTCGGCCGCCGACCATCGCGAGCACCGCGCCGTCGGGCCGCATCGCGACGAGCGCCGCCTGGCCTGCGTTCTTCTCGCCGCCAGATTTGGCAAGCGTCGATTGCACGATGTTCTGGGCCAGCTCCTGCAAACGCAGATCGAGCGTCGTGCGCAGGCGGACGGTACCGCCGGTCGCCGGTATGATCGGCGCGGCCTTGTTGTAGACCCAGTCCGCGAACCAGCCGGTCGATGGCGATGAGGTCTCGCCGGCCACGGGCGTCGCCGGATGCAGTTTTGCGACCAGCGCGTCCTCCTCGCTCAGCTTGCCATTGGCCACCATGGCGTCGATCACGCTGGTCGCCCGTTTGCGCGCGGCCGGCAGGTCGTGGAACGGATCGTCATGGCTCGGCGCGTTGATCATGCCCGCCAGCATGGCGGCCTCGGCGAGGCTCAAATTCGCAACCTTTTTGCCGAAGTAGACTTTTGCGGCCGCTGGAAATCCGACCGTCCCCGAGCCCAGATAGACGCTGTTCAGATAGCTGGTCAGGATCTCGTCCTTGGTCAGATGGTGCTCGATCCAGAATGACATCGCCGCTTCCTGGAGCTTGCGTTTGTAGGTTCGCTGCGGACCGAGAAAGAGGATCTTCACCAGCTGCTGCGTGATCGTGCTGCCGCCCGCCACCACCCTGCCCGCCTCGCTGTTGGCGCGGAACGCGCGCACCATCGAGAGCGGATCGACACCATAGTGCCGATAGAAGCGGCGGTCCTCGATGCTGAGCACCGCATCGATGACGTTGGCGGGCATGTCCTTCGCCGCGACCTGCGCCAGTTGCAGATTGCCCTTGCGGTAGAGGTCGTGGCCATCCGCCGAGGTCATCACGATCACGCGGCGCGACGTCACCTCGGCCGCCGTCGGCCACGGGAACGCGACCAGAAAGCCGGCAGCGATGCTCGCCGACACGATGAAAACGAGACAGAGAAGCGTGGCGATGACATATCCCCATCGCGGCCGCGCAGCGGTCCGCGGCCTGCGCTCCTGCGGATCCGGGCTGACAGCGGAGGGCTCCCTGGGATCGGCCGCATTGGCGCTGGGTTCGTCGGGCATGTCACTCGTTCCGCCATATGTCAGGGAGGAACCGCCGCCTGGTGTTCGGACCAGGCCCAGGCTGGCGGGCGGAGGCCAACGCAAGATGCGCCGCGCGAGTTCCCGCAGTTGCAAACGGATGCTTCACGACCGCGCGCGGAACACAGTATTCGCAACGACGCCCGCGAGCGGTCGTCCCGCTAAGGACGGGGCGGCTATGAAACCCCCGCGCGCGAGGGCAACTGCCGGGCTGCGCGTTTCGCCGTCTCGATCCCTTTCGGAAAACCGCTGCGGTCGGGATAGAGCAGCCGCCTGCCGCGCTTCGCGTCGCGCTGCGCGGCGAGTTCCTGCACGCCTTTGACGTCGAGCATCGTGACGGCGCCCACCATGAGGATGGCCAGCACGACATTGCCCTTGCGCGGATTGTCGAAGCGCAGGCCCGGCAGCAGCGTCAGGAGATCGAGGCCGTCGCCGGCGACACGGCTTTGCAGGCCGATCTCTTTGTCGACGGAAAGCGACATCACGCCGGCCAGGATCTCGCGAAGGCCGCAGGCGCGAACCAGACCCTCCTTGCCGGGCATCCCAAGCGCACGCGTCAGGCGATGCGGAGCAAGCAGCTCGATCGTGCCGAGGCCGATGCTGAACCAGCCGAGCGCACGCGCCATCCGGTCTGCCGGGGTCCGAACGCTCGGACCGGAGCTGACGATTTTCGGATCCCCCTTCGATCTCGCAACGTTGGCTAGGAAATTCATCGCTTCAACTCGCATGGTTTTACGGCTTGAGCACCACCTTGACGCAGGAATCCTGCTTGTCGCGGAACACGCGGTACATCTCCGGTCCCTGCTCCAGCGCGACGCGGTGCGTGATGACGAAGGAGGGATCGATCTGACCCTCCTCGATCCGCCGCACCAGGTCGTCGGTCCAGCGATTGACGTGGGTCTGGCCGGTGCGCATCGTCAGCCCCTTGTTCATGAATGCGCCCATCGGGACCTTGTCGGAAAAGCCGCTGTAGACGCCGGGGACAGAGATCACGCCGCCCGGACGACAGACATAGATCATTTCACGCAGCACGTGAGGGCGGTCGCTTTCGAGCATGAACATCTGCTTGGCACGATCGAGCAGTGTGTCGGGCTGCGCCATGCTGACATGGGATTCCATGCCGGTTGCGTCGATGCACTTGTCCGGTCCCTTGTGATCGGTGAGCGCGTTCAGCCGCTCGATCACGCTTTCCTTGTCGAAATCGATGGTGATGGCGCCGCCGGCTTCCGCCATCGACAGGCGCTCGGCGATGCGGTCGATCGCGATCACTTGCCGCGCGCCAAGCAGCAGCGCGCTGCGGATCGACATCTGACCGACCGGCCCGCAGCCCCACACCGCGACCGTGTCGGTGGGCTCGATGTCGCATTGTGCGGCGGCCTGCCAGCCGGTCGGAAGGATGTCACTGAGAAACAGGGCCTGTTCGTCGGTGATGCCGTCGGGAATCTTGATGTGCGTCTTGTCGGCGTAGGGGACGCGGAGATACTCCGCCTGCCCGCCGGGATACCCCCCGGTGATGTGGGTGTAGCCAAACAGACCGGCCGTGGTGTGCCCGAAGACCTTTTCGGCGAGCGCCTTGTTGCGGTTGGTGGTCTCGCAGACGGAAAAGTTGCCGCGCCGGCACTGATCGCATTCGCCGCAGATGATGGTGAAGGGCACCACGATGCGCTCACCCTTCTTCAGGGCGCCGTTAACGCCGCCGCCGACCTCGACCACCTCGCCCATCGTCTCATGGCCCATGATGTCGCCAGGCATCATGGCCGGAATGAAATTGTGGAACAGGTGCAGGTCGGAGCCGCAGATCGCGCAGCTCGTCACCTTGATGATGGCGTCCCGCTCATGCTCGATTTCGGGATCGGTCACGGTGTCGCAGCGGATATCTTCCTTGCCGTGCCAGACTAGCGCTCTCATGGCTACCTCCGCTGCAGTCTGCCTTCGCGCAACTCAACCGCGAGCGCTCGCGATCGTTCCTAGGCGGACGCGCGCGGCGCCCATCGCATCGACGTTCATGGCGATCGAGTTCTTGGCCATCAAGCTCTTGGCCATCAAGCTCTTGGCAATCAAGCTCTTGGCAATCAATGAGCAACGTTCCGACCAGGCGCCGGGCGACTTAGGAACCATGGCCTCCGCCGTTCATTGCCCGGCATCACGCAGATGGAGAGCAACGATGAAGTTGGCTACATGTTTCTTCGCGCTCGCGCTCGCCTCGGCCAGCACGGTCGCACTGGCACAAGGCGGCGGTGGCGGGGGCGGCGCTGGAGGTGGTGGCGCGGGTGCAGGATCGTCCGCGGGCGCCTCGGGGTCGACGGGCAGCATGGGTACGAGCAGCGGCACCAGCAATCCGGCGACGGGCAATCTGTCCGGTCAGAGCGGCACCACCGGCATGAATTCGGGCAATTCCCTGAACGCCAATCCCGGCGTCAACGCCAACCCCGGCACCAATGCCAATCCGGGCGTCAACCCGAACGCGACGGGCTGTTCCGACACCTCTCGCACTCCCGGCACGTCCACGAACAGGACAACCGGCACCACGAATCCTTGCTGAGGAAGTCCTGCGACTTGGGAGCGGCTCCGCGGTCTGCGGGCTGCGCCGCATCGGAAAAAGACGTCGGGGCCGGCCATGTGCCCGCCCCGATCGATTCGTGAGCGCGAATGGGAGTCGCGATCGTGATCCGGTCATGATCGCGCTCGAAATCGAAGCCTGCCTCGAATTCGGATTCGAGACACTGGGGACATTTCGGCTATATGACGGCGAGTCACTCTCCAGCCTGTCCATTTCATTGTCATGATCGCCGTCGCCTTTCTCGTCCTGCTTGCGCTCGCGAACCTGCTGCTCGCGTGGATCGACCTGCGCCGCGGCATCATTCCCGACTGGCTCAATGCGGCGATCGCCGTGCTTGGCCTCGCCAGGATCGCGATGCTCGACGGCTGGGCGTTCGCACTCAGCGCGGCCGCCGAGGGCGTCCTAACCGGTGCGATCGTCTGGCTGCTGCGCTGGCTCTATTTCCGGCTGCGACAGCGCCAAGGCCTCGGGCTCGGCGATGTCAAGCTGCTCGCAGCCGCCGCGATCTGGGTCGGTATCGCCGGCATCCCGATGCTGCTGCTGGTTGCCTCGCTCACAGCGCTTGCGGCCGCGGCCGTTCTGCATCTTGCCGGCGAGAAGATGACACGGCAGACGGCCCTTCCGTTCGGCCCGTTTCTTGCGCTCGGGCTGCTCGCCACGCTCGCGCTTCAGCAAACAGGCTGGACCGTCTATTGACGGTAGTTGCGGCGGGGGTCACCGAGGATCGCGACGAACCCGCGGGCCGGATCAAGACGGTGCTCAATAATGCCGCCTTCATCGTCCGGCCCCACGGCCCGACCTTGATCGGGTGAGTCGATCCAAAGAGGCTGTCCGGGAACCCGGCGCGCAAATCGGCCTGTTCAGCCCGCCGCTCCGATCCGGGCCAGCGAGGCCGGCATCAACATTTCGTTACGCAGCGAGGGATACGCCGTCTCGCGGACAAGCGCCAGCGTGTCGATGTCCGCGCGGAGATCCAGCCGCAGACGCGCCACGGCCTCGGGCAGATCGCGTCGCATGCCGATCGGGTCTGCGTAACGGCAGAGCGTGACGTGAATGGTGTCGTAGACCTGCGATTGCCTTGCGCCCAGCGGCGGCGCGAGCTGCGAAAAGACCGATCGCGCATGTGTGACCGATGGCTCGTCATCGGCCAGCACGATGATGGCGCGGCCCGTGACCCGTATGGTCCGAAAGCGAAGCTGGAACGCCGGCACCTCCAGCGCGACCCGCTTGACGGCTGCCTCGGCCTGCGATCGCACGCTGCGCCAGTAACGGTCCTTGTCGCAGACGTCGTCGCGGGGAGACACCAGCGAACAGCACGTCACATGGAGGCTCTCCGCAGGCATGACCCACAGTCCGGAAGGCGCGACCTGTTGCAGCTGGCGCGAAAATTCCGCCAGGGCGCGGCGGACCTCTGCCGGCAATGCGAACTGAACCTGATAGGATAGGCATGACTGCCCCAGCAGTTCATCGCGTTGCGGATCGAATCCGGTCATCGTTTCCCCCTGCGCTGACCCGGACCTTACAGCCTTGCCCGCCGATGCCGCCATGCCTGTCCGGCGCGCAAGCCGTTTCCGCCTTGCCGCGCCCACATGCGGCCGCTTCGCCCGCCTGCCGCAACCAGGGATCGACAACTTGGATCGACAGGTACCTTGCAATACAATGTACCTTGCTATATACAGTCGTGAAGGTCAAACGAGCTGTGCTGCGTTGATGACGGACTCGGCGAACCAGATTCAGCTCAAGAAGGGCGCACTCGAACTGTGCGTGCTCGCCCTGCTGGCGCGGCGCGAAAGCTACGCCTACGAGATCGCGAGCACGCTCGCGGCCGGGGTCGGCATGGGCGAAGGCACCATCTATCCCTTGATGCGGCGCATGCAGGATGACGGGCTGGTCGACACCCGGCTCGTCGAATCGAGCAGCGGCCCGCCGCGAAAATACTATCGCCTCACGCCGATCGGCCGCTCCGCCTTTGCGGCGCAGAAGCGCGAATGGCGAAGTTTTACGGATGCCGTCAATCAGTTGCTGGGAGACCGCTGAATGAACCGCGTCGCCTTCTTGACCATTCTCAATGACGGGCTTGCCGGACTTCCCGCCGACGAGGTCGATGACATCCTCGCCGACTACATGTCGTATTTCGATGAAGCCGAGGCTTCCGGGCGAAGCGAGGCCGAGGTGGCTGCCGCGCTGGGCGATCCCAGGCGGCTGGCGCGGGAACTACGCGCCGAAACCGGGCTGCGCCGCTGGGAAAATCGCCGCAGCCTGGGCAATTCCGCCACCGCGCTGCTGGCGCTCGGCGGATTGGCTGCGGTCGACCTCCTGTTCCTACTGCCGGTGCTGTTCGCAGTGACGCTGATCATGCTGGCGATCGGCCTCATCGTCGTCGTGTTCGGCATCGTCGGCATCGGATTGCTGCTGAGTCTCTTCAAGCTCGGGCACTTCGCCTCGGTCGCTGCGATCGTGTTGCGCGCGGTGGCGGGCATCGGGCTGATCACCGGCAGCGTCGGGGGCGGCGCGCTGCTGCTGCTGGCGCTCAATGGCGCGGTGAAGATGCTCGGGAATTATGCCCGGCTGCACTACCGGCTGCTCAAGCCGGAACAGGACCAGATTTAACCGGAGATCGGAGGTACGCCATGAATAGACGTCTTGCAGTCATCGCGATGGTGTCGCTGAGCATCGCCACAGCGTGCGCGATCATCACGGTTCTGACTTCGGCGACGGACTGGATCAACGGCGACTACCGATCCTGGGCCGGCACACTGCGAACCTGCGCCTCGGCGAAAAAAACCGGGTCGGGCGAGCGCCGCACCGTCGATCTCGAATGGCCCGGCAGCGACGCCGTCAGGATCAACATTCCGGCGCGGGTGCATTACCAGCCTGGACCCAAGCCACAGGCCAGCGTCAGCGGTGACGCCGATCTGGTCAGCCATGTGCGCTTACGCGACGGTACGCTGGAATGGGACACGGTGGAGTGGGACCGCCTGGTCGATTGTTTTCCGGCGGACGACCTCGTCGTCCAGCTCGCCGGCCCCGCGGTCACGGCATGGAGGCTGAACGGCTCGGGCGAGCTCGACCTCTCCGACGTCAGCCAGGATGTCCTGCGCATCACCATGCGCGGCAGCGGCACTGTGACAGCCAGCGGCAAGGTCCAGGAGGCGTCGATCGAGAATGCCGGCTCCGGCCGCGCCGATCTCGGCCGGCTCGTCACCCAAAAGACCACCGCGAACATCCACGGCAGCGGGAACCTCAAGCTCGCCGACATCAAGCAGGACGTGGTGCACATCGCCATGCACGGCAGCGGCGGCGTCACCGCCAGCGGAACGGCCCAAGAGATGTCGCTCGAGTCCGCCGGCTCCGGTCGCGCCGACCTCGGCCAGCTGATTGTCGACCGGGCCAGCGTGCAGGTCCACGGCAGCGGCAACGTCGACCTCGCGGCGCGCCAGGATGCCGATATCTCCATCTCCGGCAGTGCCGTCGTGAGGCTGCACGGTCCGGTCGCGCGGATCAATTCGCACGTGTCGGGTTCAGGTGGGATCAAGCAGGTGCCGTAGGCTCGTTGCAATGAAGCATCGCTGCACAACATAGAGGAGAAGTCGATGTACGCGTCCAACCACGTCTGCCGATTCCTTTCCGCCATCGGCTTCTGCCTCACGGCGACGCTGGCACAGGCCGCCGGCCTGCTAGGGATCGATATTCCCGCCGACGCCGAAGGTCCCTCCATTCATGGCGTGATCTGGTATCCCTGCGCCGAGCCGCCGCAAGAGTTTCGTGTCGATATTTTCATCTTGCCGGCGGTGCCGGGCTGCCCGCCCGCAGGAGACCATCTGCCGCTGATCGCCTTTTCCCATGGGCAAGGCGCCGGCCTTCTCATCAATCACGACACCGCCGAGACCCTCGCCGACAACGGCTTCATCGTCGCAGCCATCAATCACCCCGGCGATACCGCGCAGGATCTGAGCCATACCGACGACCTCTCGGGCTTCGTCGAGCGACCGACCGACATCAAGCGCCTGATCTACTTCATGATCGGTGCGTCGCCGTTCGCCGCACGAATCGATCAAGACAGTATCGGCTTCTTCGGCTACTCGCGCGGGGCCTATGCCGGGCTCGTGCTGATCGGCGCCAATCCGGATTGGGCCGGAGCGGCATCGAACTATTGTCAGCAAAGTAAGCTGCTCCTCTGCCAACAGATCCTCGCCGGGAAATATCCGTCGCAGCCCCTCACGCACGATCCGCGGATCAAGGCCGCGGTGATTGTCGATCCGTGGGTCCGCTTCTTCTCCGCGGAGAGCCTGGCGCCCATCAACGCGCCGGTTCAACTCTGGGCATCGGAACTGGGTGGGTCGGGTGTACTGCTCCGCGATATCGCCGCTCTCGACGCAAACCTTCCGGCCAAACACGAATATCACGTGGTTCCGAATGCCGATCATGAGGCCTTTTGCGCGCCCTTCCAGGCGGGGCTGAAAATCTGCGAGGATCCGCCGGGTTTCGACCGCGTCGCGTTCCACAAGGAGTTCAATGCAGCAGTGCTCGCGTTCTTCAAGGAGCATGTCACCAAGGCAACAAAGCCCTAGTTCGGTGACTAGACTTCGGAGACGACAATGCGCAAACTGCTCATCGGCCTCACTGCGCTGCTCGCCATTGCTTTGATCACGCCCGTGGCTGTCATTGCACTTGCGGCGCCGAAATCGCCGCCGGCCATGGCATGGGCTGAGAATGCGCAGCAAGCCAATCCGGACTTGCCCACGCCCCGACAATTCCCGGCTCGTGATGGCGCGCGCCTGCAATATTACGTCTATCCGGGTGAATCGAACCAAGTCGTCATCCTGATCCACGGCTCGGTGTTTCCGGGACCGAGCATGCATGAGCTGGCCACGTCTCTCCGCAACGCGGGCGTGACGGTCTATGTGCCGGACATCAGAGGACACGGCGGCTCGGGCCGAACTGGAGACATCGACTATATCGGGCAGCTCGACGACGATCTTGCCGACTTCATCAAAGAGATCGGGCCCGCCAGGGACGGCGAGACACGCACGCTCGTCGGCTTCTCCGCCGGCGCCGGATTCGGCGTTCGTTTCGCCGGCGGTCGCTACGGCGAGTTGTTCGACCGCTACGTGTTTCTGTCGCCCATTCTGCCGGGCTCGTCCGCCTTGCGCCCGGGTTCCGGCGGCTGGGTCAATATCTCCATCCCGCGCGTCGTAACGATCGCGTCGCTCGATCGTCTTGGCATTGACTGGTTCGATGGTCTTCCCGTCATCAGCTATGCGGTCTCGCCGGAGCAGTCGGCATTCGTCACCTCGAGCTATTCCTTTCGGCTGATGGCAAACTTCGGCGCCGGGAGCCGGTATGAGACATATCTCAAGAACATTCGCAAACCGGCCGCCGTCCTCGTCGGCGACATGGACGAGCAGGTACGCGCGGACCAGTTCGCTCCGCTGTTTCAGCGCCTCGGCGTCGATATCCCCGTGACCATCGTCTCCGGCATGAAGCATGCGGACATGGTTTACGCGCCAGCCGCGCTGGACGCGGTCGTCCGCGCCATCACCCGGCAGCAGAAGTGACAACTGGGAATCGCTTCGGACCCGCAAGCGAACGCTTTTCAGGCGCGCAGTGGACGGCCGCTGCGACACACAAGGAGATCGGCCATGCGTTTTTCTCCGCTCGTTCTCGCCATCCTGCTTTTCTGCGCGGAAACAACGGCCCACGCCGCCGGCCTGAAGTTCATCGATATTCCGGCAGATGAACAGGCGCCGGCGCTTCACGGCGCGGTATGGTATCCCTGCGCGGCGCCGCCCGGGCCGGTGACGCTCGGCAGGATCGTCGTTCCGGCGGTCAAGGACTGCCCGGTCACGGGCACGAAGCTGCCCTTGATCGTGGTGTCGCACGGAAACCTTGGATGGTTTGGCGGACACCATGACACGGCCGAGGCGCTGGCCAATGCCGGTTACGTGGTCGTCGCTATCACGCACCCCGGCGACACATCGTCCGACCCGGGCCGTTCCGTGTTCGAGCGTCCCGCCGACATCAAGCGGCTGATCGACTACATGATCGCGACATGCCCGACCATGCCGTGATCGATGCGGACCACATCGGCTTCTTCGGATTTTCAAGAGGAGGCTACACCGGACTGGTCGTGCTCGGTGGCAATCCCGATTTGCGCCAGACCGACGCGCTCTGCCGCGACGGGCTGCAGTTTTCGCTGTGTGACCAGCTGCGAGACCACGGACTTCCAAGCTCCTCGCCGGTTCATGATTCCAGGATCAAGGCTGCCGTCCTTGCCGATCCCGGTCGTCGCATGCTGTTCAGCTCCAATAGCCTCACGTCCGTGAACGCGCCGATTCAGTTATGGGCATCCGAGCGCGGCGGCGACGGGGTGACTCTGGAATTGGTCGAGGAGATCAAGAGCTACCTGCCTGCGCCACCCGACTATCATCTTGTCCACGCCGGTCACTTTGCCTTTCTCGCGCCGTGCTCGCCCGAGCAGGTGGCGGCAATGCCGACATTCTGCGTCGACGCCGACGGCTTCGACCGCGCCGCCTTCCACAAGGAGTTCAATGCGGCCGTGATCGCATTCTTTCAGCAGCATCTCGGATGAGGCTATCGCGTCCCATAGGTGCGGTCGCCGGCATCGCCGAGGCCGGGCAGGATGAAACCGTTGTCGTCGAGGCCCTCGTCGATGCTCGCGGTCCAGATCGGCACATCCGGATGCAGACCGCGCACCCGCTCAAACCCTTCGGGCGCGCCGATCAGGCAGACTAGGCGGATGTCCTTGGCGCCGCGCTCCTTGAGGCGGTCGACGGCGGCGACCGCAGTATTGGCGGTTGCGACCACCGGCGTCACCACGATCGCAAGCCGCTCCGAGAGGTCGGACGGCGATTTGAAGAAATACTCCACCGCCGCAAAGGTGTGCGGCTCGCGGTAGAGCCCGATATGGGCGACACGCGCGGTCGGCACCAGATCCAGCATGCCATCGACAAAGGTGACACCGGCGCGCAGCACCGGCACGAACACCAGCTTCTTGCCGGCGATTTTTGCCGCCTGCATCTGCGCCAGCGGCGTCTCGACCACGACCTCCGTGAGCGGCAGATCACGCGTCACCTCGTAGCAGAGCAGCATGCCGATCTCTTTCAAGAGCTCGCGGAACGATTTGGTCGAGATCGACTTGTCGCGGATCAGCGTGAGCTTGTGCTGAACCAGCGGATGATCGACGACGGTGACGCCTTCCATGACCTGAGGCTCCTGATTTATTGAATTCGCTTCAAGTAGCTCTCCGTCATTGCGAGCCACGGGTCCGCGCGAAGCGCGGCCCGATGACAGGCTCCGCGAAGCAATCCGGACTCTTGCCCCGGGGGAGCGGACTGGATTGCATCGGCGCAAGCGCGCCTCGCAATGACGGCGCAATTCTTCCGAGTTGCCCCTAAAACACCGTGCCGTCGCTGATCACCTTGATCGGCGGGGCGCCGTCGGAGCGCCGCGCGAAGGCAGCGGCGCGACCCGCGGCCCAGGTGCCGCCTTCCAGGAGGCTCGCCAGCGGCAGCTCGGCCGCGCTGCGGCCAAGCCGCGTGCGAATTTTCCCCGCGAGACGATCGAGCAGCGCTACCGTCAGTGCACGCCATTCCACCACCAGCGTCGAATCCACCTCATGCGCGCGTTCGGCCTCGCGCGCCTCGCGCAAGCAGAGCACGCCGAGATCGACGAACAGCCCGCCATTGCGGTATTCGGCAAGCCCGGTCAGGCCATCGATATCGGTCACCGTGAGACCGGCGCGCTGCAGCGGCTCGATCAGCGAGTAGGTCAGCCATTGCGAGAGCTTGTGCAGCGGCATCAGTCCGCTGGTAGAATCGTCTGTCCTGATCGCGTCATGACGCCAACAGTCGCCGAGCGGAATGCCGGCGAGCGCGAGCCGCGACGGCCAGATTGGGCCGAGATGGCGCAGCACCTCGGCCAAGACCGTCGGCGCCGCGATCGTGCCGTTCGTGGCACGAGCACACAGGTGATCGAACAGGCCGCCGGGCCGCGGACGATCGTGTTTCGCGAACACGTCCTTGCGCGCGGATATATGCGCACCCAAGCGCCGCAACAGGTTTGCGCGTCCCTCCAGACCGACGAGCGGATTTCCGGCGCTGACCTGAAAGCCCTGTTCGAGCGCAGCTGCCGACAGGTCTGCGAGCTTGTCGGCATCGATGCGCAGCGGATCGCGGCTGTCACTGCAGAACACACCGCTCGCGAACATATCGAGGCTCGCGATCGCAAGCCCTTCGGACCGTCCGATCGCGTTTCCGCTTCGATCGTCGCGATAGCGCCAGGCCGCGCCCGCGCCGGCATCGAGCAGCACGCTGACAATGGCGAGATCGAACTCGGCGCGCGCCCGCGTCGCGGCGTCGGGCCATGACACGCGATCCGCGATATCAGCCCAGCGATCCGCGCCGCCGATGACAAAATGCCGCCACCGCGCATGAAACGGAATTTTCAGCGACGGATAGGCCTTGTCGATGGTCGCGCGCACGGCCTCAGTGACATCATCCATGCGGTCGAGATCGATGCGAAAATGCGCAAGCCCATCGCCCAAGCCCGCAGCCAGCATCATCCCGGCACGGCTGCGCACTGCTTCGGCCGTCAAAAGCGACAGCGCCTCCGCTTCAGTGGCCATCACCAGCGCAGTCACGGCGTTCAATACTTTTCCAGCGAACGGCCGACGGCGTCGTTGAGATCCTTTGGCGTCGGCGCCTCCGGCGAGAAATAGCCGGCGGCCTTCTTGGCCGCGATCTCGACATGCGCGTCCGCCGGGATGAGTGCGTCCGGGATCGGCACGCGCTCGACGATGTCGATGCCCTGACCGGTCAGCGCGTCATATTTCATGTCGCTCATCGACAGGAAGCGATCGATCCGCTGCAGGCCGAGCCAGTGGATGACGTCGGGCATCAGCTGCTGGAAACGCGCGTCCTGCACGCCGGCGACGCATTCGGTGCGCTCGAAATAGGCGGCAGCGGCGTCGCCGTCCTCCTGGCGCTTGCGCGCGTTGTAGACCAGGAATTTCGTGACCTCGCCAAGCGCGCGGCCTTCCTTGCGATTGTAGACGATCAGGCCAAGGCCGCCGGCCTGGGCGTCGTGGGCGCATTCCTCGATGCCATGGATGAGATAGGGCCGGCAGGTGCAGATGTCGGAGCCGAACACGTCGGACCCGTTGCATTCGTCGTGCACGCGGCAGGTGATGCGAGTGCGGTGATCGGGAAGTTTCGTCACGTCGCCGAACATGTAGACCGTCGTGCCGCCGATCGGCGGCAGGAACACCTGCATGTCCGGACGCGTGACGAGCTCCGGGAACATACCCGCGGTCTGCTCGAACAGTGTGCGCCGCAGGCTGGTCTCGCTGACGCCAAAACGCTCGGCAACACCCGGCAGGTACCACACGGGATCGATCGCGATCTTGACCACCGAGACGCTGCCATTGGCGTGCACGACGGTGCCGTCGCTCTTCAGCCGCTTGGCCGCGAGCGCCGACTGGATTTCCGGCAGGTCGAGCCGGGCGCGCGTGATCGCGATCGACGGCCGGATGTCGGCGCCTTCGGCGATCTCGGTGCGGAAATTCTCGGCGACCAGATGCCCCCAGGGATCGAGCGCGACGATACGCTTCGGATCGCTCCATTGCGGAAACGGCCCGATGGTCGCGGCGGGATGGGTATTGGTCAGGTCGGGGCGCCGGATCGGATCGAGCGCGCCGGCCGAGACCGCGAGCGCCCGGTAGACCGCATAGGAACCGCCATGGCTGCCGATCACGTTGCGATCCTGCGGCCGCGACACTGTCCCGAGGATCGGACCGCGCGCGCGCGCATCGGCCGCCCCCCAGTGGATCGGGAACGCGTGCTTGGCGCCGGGCTCCGGATGGGAGGTGAGGCGGATATGGTCGGTGCGGTTCGAGCGGCTCATGTTGATCTGCGAAGCTGGTGCCCAAAAAGCCAACGGCCCGCCTCTCCGACGGGCCTGATCGCGCTTTTGCCGGCGGTAGCGGGGCCACCCCGCGGTTCCGGCTGACTTGTCTATAGCAGAACAACGCAGGTTAAGCCCGCCTAAATTTATGGTGGCATTCAAGAATTTGTTGCAATGCACACGAATCAGCCCGCCGGACCGCTCAACCGGGATGGGAGCCGCTGGTATAAGACAACCGCGCGGCGTGAGCCGGCCCTAGTTCCATCACGGCAAGCCGACATCGCGATAGAGCGCCTTCAGCCGATTTAGGAACGGCGCCTCCTTCTTGCGCCTGGTGCCTTGCACGGGATCGGCCCCCGCCAGCATCGTGTCGGTCGCTTCGAGCGAGAACGCCATCACGAAGCGCATGCGATCCTTGCGCAAGGCTTCGATGTCGGTGAGCCAGCGGCCGACGTCGCGCATTCCGTGCTGATGGTGCCGCGTGATGAGAGCGGCCGCGTTCGCGGCATCCTCGATCGCCTGCGTCGCGCCCTGCCCCAATGTCGGCACCATGCCGTGCGCGGCGTCGCCGAGATAGAGCACGTTGCAATCATCGGCGCGATAGAGCAGGTCGTGCTCCTGCATGCGTGCCCAATGCGTTTCGGCCGCGTTCTGGCACACCATGTCGATCAGCCAGCGCGCCTGCGCACTCGGCGGCGCTGTCGGCGGCGTATATGCCTTGCGCAACGCATCCGGTGCTTTCAGATCTTCGGCAATGTCCGCCTCGGGTGAAATCGGAAAGGTGCCGGCGATGTAGACATGGCCGGGCGGCACACGGAAGGCGAGCAGGCGATTGGGACCGTTGAACCATTGCTCGTAGTCGTCGATCAATCCACCCGAAATATCCGCCATGAGCAGTCGAAAGACCGCGACGCCGGTCAGCCGGGTGCGTGGCTCGCCTGACATGACGCGCCGGGTCGGCGAATACCGCCCGTCGGCCGCGATCAACAGATCGATGCCATCGAGATGCATGATCCTGCCGTCCTGCGTCCAGCTCACGCGGGTTTTGCGTGGATCGGCGGAATCGCGGCCGATATCGGTGATCTCGCAGCCATATTGGACATGAGGTCCGGCGGCCTCGCGCAGCACGCGATAGAGCTCCGACCAGCGAATCCGCCAGCCCGGACCGTCGGCGACCTCCGAGAGCGGCAGATCGAACAGCACCGTGCCGTCGGTGAGTGAGATCCGCCAGTTGCACCAGACGAAGCTGTTTTCGGTGATGCTGTCGGCGAGTTCGGGATCGATAGCGTTGAGCGCCTTGACCGCGTTGGGGCCGATATTGAGGCCGGTACCCGCTTCCGAATGATCCTCACGCGCGACGCGTTCGAGACAGATGACCTCGGCGCCATCGAGCCACGACAGGCGCCGCGCCATCACGCATCCCGCCACCCCCGCGCCGACAATGACGATCCGCATTCCGCATCAGCCTTCTTGTTGCGAGGCAATCACCGCAATGAGACCGCCACCGTCAGGGCCCTGATGCTCGGCGCCCCCGGACACGAAAATGCGTCCGTCGCCGATCACGCCCGCGACCAGCCCGGCAACCGCGCCGCGGATGTGCCGCTGCGCATTGATGTCGGTGTCGTCGAGCATGGTGTGGCGATTGCCGCGGATTTTTCCCCGCCGGTCCGGCTCGCATTTCACCAGCACACAGGCGATGCGCCTCGCATCGGCGGCGGAGACCTGCGGCGACGCCGCGATGCCGAGATCGGCAAGCACACGGACGATGCCGCCGATGTCGAGCGCGTCGCTCATCGGCCGATGCGCGATGCGCAGGTCGCCGCCCCAGGACGGGCTGTTGCCGAGCACAACCACCTCGTTGCTCTCGACCTCGACGCCGGAGGAAATGCTGGCGCGCGGCGACTGGATGGAGAAATTCGACAGCAGAGAAGTGTCATCGAAATCGCTCGGCCCGATCTCGCCGAGCGCCAGCGCGACGCCAAAAGCCCCGGCGGCACGCGCGAACGCCATCGACTTGTTGGGATCATTCGTGAGCGGGGTCTTGCCGGCTGCTATTGCCGCGGATGCACGCGCCACCGTCACGCAGGGGCACTTGACCTGCACGAAATGGACATCCTCGGGCCGTTCGATCCCGGCCTTCGCAATGGCGGCGCGCACCGCGGTTGCGACGCTTTCGACATGCGCGCGCCGGCCGACATCTTCGGCGGCGACGGGCGCGCTGAAGGCGGTGCCGATCGCCAGCGCCGACGGGTGGCGCTTTGCCGAGCCATCCGCCTCGCTGATGCATAACACGTGGTAATGCGGGCTCATGACGCCCTCGGTGCCGCCCGAGAGCACGCAGGGAATCTCGCGGACCAGTTGCTCCGGCGGCTTTCCGAGATGCCTTGACAACAGACCCATCAGGGTCTGGGTGAAATAGCCGCGCGTAAAATCGTTGACCCCGCCATTGCCTTCGGTCTTGCCGATGATCGCGACCACGTCCGCGGCAGCGACGGTGCCGCTTTCGATCAGCCGCGCCAGCGCAGAAAGGTCTCCCGGATGGGCCATCGACAGCCTGAAAACGCGCGCCGCTTTCATGTGCGTCCTCCGCGGATCAGCTCGAACAGCCGGCTTGGGCTCAGCGGAAT
>Ga0070709_10000380_pt1 | contig 27434 bp, 27 predicted proteins | sample LARL51metaG_FD_65449 | JGI IMG/M metagenome (GOLD analysis project Ga0070709, IMG submission 65449) | Corn, switchgrass and miscanthus rhizosphere microbial communities from Kellogg Biological Station, Michigan, USA - LAR L5-1 metaG | ecosystem: Host-associated > Plants > Roots > Rhizosphere ... | reverse complement strand
GCCTTGCGGGCGGCATCGAGCGCGCGGAAGATATCGTTCAGCTCGCGGGAATCGGCCTGACGCAGGAAGGTGTAGAGCTCCTCGATCAGCGCCGGCACCGAGGTCTTCTCGTGCATCGACTGATCGGGCAGCGGTCCGAACTCGGAGCGCAGCGCGGCGATCATCCAGCCGGACAGGTACAAATAGCGGCGATCGGTGGTGCCGAAATGCTTCTTGACCGAGATCAGCTTCTGCTGGGCGATGAAGCCGTGCCAGCATCCCAGCGACTGGGTGTACTTGGTGGGGTCGCCATCATAGGCCGCCATGTCGGCGCGCATCAGCGCTCCCGTGTAGCGCGCGATGTCGAGGCCGGTCTTGAAGCGGTTCTGCAAGCGCATGCGCGCCACGGCTTCGGCGGTGACCCCGCTCCACGTCTCCTTGGTCCGGAGCAGCGCTTCAGCCGCCTCGATCTCGCTTTGATACGACGCCGGCCGTTGCAGGCCCTGCTCGCTGATCTCACGCGGTTGGAAGTTCATGTCCGTGATCCTTTCGGTGGCGACAGGCCTGGGGGCATTTGTATCCGCCCCATCCCGTCGACATTTTTGACAATGCATCGCGAAATGGGTGACGAGACGTAAACGCGAAATTCCTTAATTCGCATAGAGTGCTTGCATCCGAATGGTGATGTCATGTAACATCTATACTTGTAATAGATGTAATTTTGTAACTTTTGTAAAAAATAGGTCGGAGACGCTGCCATGCCCGCCGATTCCGGAAAGAAACTGTTCGTCGGCCCGCGCTTCCGGCGCATCCGCCAGCAGCTCGGCCTGTCGCAGACCCAGATCGCCGAGGGGCTGGGCATTTCGCCGAGCTACGTCAACCTGATCGAGCGCAACCAGCGTCCCGTTACCGCACAGATCCTGCTCCGGCTGGCGGAGACCTACGACCTCGACCTGCGGGATCTGGCTACCGCCGACGAGGACCGCTTCTTCGCCGAGCTCAACGAGATCTTTTCCGATCCGCTGTTCCGCCAGATCGACCTGCCGAAACAGGAGCTCCGCGACCTCGCCGAGCTCTGCCCGGGCGTCACCCACGCGCTGCAGCGGCTCTATGCGGCTTACACCGAGGCGCGGCGCGGCGAGACGCTGGTCGCGGCGCAGATGGCCGACCGCAACGAGGGGCCGCGCTTCGAGGCCAACCCGATCGAGCGCGTGCGCGACCTGATCGAGGCCAACCGCAACTATTTTGGCGAGCTCGAGCAGGCCGCGGAAAGCCTGCGTGACGAATTGAACGTCAGCGCCGAAGAGCTGTTCGCCGCGCTCGGCGCGCGCCTCAGGGAAAAGCACTCGGTGACGACCCGCATCATTCCGGTCGACGTCATGCGCGAGACCTTGCGCCGCTTCGACCGCCATCGTCGCCAGCTTCTGATCTCCGAGCTGGTCGACGCGCCCGGACGCGTGTTCCAGCTCGCGTTCCAGATCGGGCTTGCCGAGGCATCCGGTCATTTCGAGAGCATCGTCGGTCGCGCCGGTCCGCTCGACGATGCGGCGCGCCGGCTCTACCGGATCACGCTCGCAAACTATTTTGCGGCCGCCGTGATGATGCCCTACGCGGCCTTTCACGGCGCGGCCGAGGCGCTCGCCTACGATATCCACGTGCTGGCGCAGCGCTTCAATGTCGGCTTCGAGCAGGTCTGCCACCGCCTGACCACGCTGTCGCGGCCGAATGCACGCGGCATCCCGTTCTTCATGCTGCGCGTCGACAATGCCGGCAATGTCTCGAAGCGCTTTTCCTCGGGCACATTTCCGTTCTCGAAATTCGGCGGCACCTGCCCGCTGTGGAACGTGCATTCGACCTTCGACACGCCCGACCGCCTGCTCAAGCAGGTGATCGAGCTGCCCGACGGCACGCGCTATTTCTCGATCGCGCAGATGGTGCGCCGGCCGATTGCGCCGCACCCTCACCCGCAGCCGCGCTTTGCGATCGGACTCGGCTGCGAGATCCGCCATGCGTCGAAGCTGGTCTATGCCGCCGGGATGGACCTGGACAAGGCCGAGGGCACGCCGATCGGGGTCAATTGCAGGCTCTGCGAGCGCGAAAACTGCAGCCAGCGCGCCGAGCCGCCGATCACGCGCACGCTGATCCTGGACGAGAACACGCGGCGGGTGTCCTCGTTCGCCTTCTCCAACGCCAGGGAGCTGTGACGCGCTACTTCGTCAGATGCGCCGAGGCGATCGCCTTCTGGAACAGCGCATTCAGCGCGTCGCTGATGCTGCTGTCGCTGCTCACCTCGTAATAGTATCCCGAGGTCGCACAGGCCTTCATCTGGGTCGCAATCGAGCTGCGCCACGGCGCCACATAGGTGTCGTACCAGCTAGAGTTGGTGATGCTGAGATAGGTGGTGTAGAGGATCGCGATGTTGATGCCGCGCGTCTTCAAGGTGTTGCATATCGTCGTGGTGAGCGGCTCCTGACAGCGGCCGGACGATGCGATCAGGGTCTCGCTGCAGGTCGAGGGATAGTCGTAATCAGCCAAGCCGTCGGAGACGAAGAACAGCCATTTCTGCGGCGAGGACGCGGTCCCCGTCCCCTGCACCGGAATCACGCCGTTGGCCGCCGACAGGACACCGTCGAAATCGGTGCACATGTCGTTGTTGTAGTTCTGATAGGGGATGGTCATCAGGTCGACCGACGACACCGCCGACTTCACCGATGACAGGCTCGACGACAGGCCGGCGATCGTGGTCAGGGCGACCGCGCTGCAGCTCGAACCCATGCTGTAGACCGCCATGCGGTACTGGTTGGCGACGAGCTCGCTTGCGGTGGCGGTATCGGTCAGCGACTGCGTGGCGGCCCTGACCAGGTCGATGCGCAGCGTAATCCCGAGGTTCTTGGCAATTGAGTAATAGCTCGAGGTCTGCAGCGTCCGCTCGGAGCTCGACGTGTAGATGTCGTGGCAGGCGAAGGCGCAGGAATCCGAAGTGGCGTTCTGCAGCGCGGTCATGTCGGCGGCGGTCGCGCCCAGGCCCTGCGAGGGCGAATTGTCGAGCACGACGTAGAAATCCATGTAGACCGGCAGTGACGCCGCGCTCGATGAACTCGCCAATACCGTCATCGTCTGATAGCCGAACAGGCCCATGAAATAGGTGCTGATCGTCAGCGTCGCATTTCCGGTCGCAGTTCGCGTCGAAACCGAGTCGGTCACGGTGATGCTGACCGAATTAGCGGTGAGGCCATAGGCGGACATCTGGCCGCTGAACATGGCGAGCGCATCGCTCTGCGCGACGGCGGCGGTCTTCTTGATGTCGTTCCCGGCGGTCGCGACCAGAAGCGCCGCATCCAGCACCGACGTCAGCCGGGCCTTGGCCTGCGCGGCCAGCGAGTAGTCGACGGCGGCTCCCATGAAGCCGAACAGCGGCAATGTCGCCAGCGCGAAGATGATGGCGACATTGCCGCTGCGGCTCGCCCGGAAGCGCGACAACACAACCTGGCCACGACTTGCGACGATCTTCCACACGGGCGCACCTCGACATCTCGATCGGGGCGGCAATGTCGTGCACCATTCGTTTCACAAGGATTGCCCGGAGCGCGGAAACGCCGTGACGTTATGTTTCTGTATTTCCATCGGAAACACGATAAATCCGGACGCGCGCAGGTCGCTGCGCGTTTCGCGTTTTCGAATATGAGCGAGCCGCATCGCGGCAGGCAGCGGCAAGCCTGCCACATCGTGACGGCCTGTCGACCTTCGCGTGCACGACGAATCCATCGCGATCTTGGGAAGAGCGCGATGGCGGTGGATTTGACCACCCCGTCACCGCGCGGCGCCGCTCGCTGCAATTGCAAAGCCCGGCCGGCGATTGCATAGTCCGCCCGAATCAAACGGGTTTTCGGGAGCTTGAGGACGAACATGGCAGACGCCGACCTGGACGTCGTGATCCGGCAGCTGGCCAGACAGCAGCAAAAGAGCCTGATGGCGGCGGCGAAGAAGCGGCGCGACCGGCATAACACCCTGGCGGCCAAGGCCAAGGACAAGCCGGCGCGTGATCGCTGCCGGCAGCTCGCCAGGGACACGATGGAGCATGCCACTGCGGCCATCCGGCGGCTGCAGATCTCCGCCGACAATGCCGCCGACAGCTACGCGCGATCGATGCGACAGGCCGTGGCGGCGGCCGACGCGGCCGCCGCAGCGACCAAGGAGGCGGCGAAGAAGAAGACGGTGAAGAAAAAGCCGGCGGAGGGCTGACGCGCGCAAGGGGCGCGTGCTCCCGAATCTGCGCTCGTTCTGGCGCGAAATTGACGTCTTCCGAGGGCCGCTTGGCTCAGGCAGGTTATAAATCGCATCACCATTGCTTGAAATGTAATTCACGTCACATGCGCCGGCGCCCGCATCAGCCATGGTGCGCGCCGTCAAATGAGCGGAGTTTCAAGGAATGGGACACGCGCCATCGATTGCGACGAAAATTTCTTCCCAAGTTTCTTCCCAGACAACTTTCCAAAGAGCTTCCCTGGACATTTCGCCGGGCCGCCAACGAACCCTCAAAAGCCTGGTCGCCCACATCCTCGACGCGCTCCATCACTCGCGGCGGCTGCAGGCGAAGGGAATCCTGCGCCAGTACCATCATCTGCTTGACCAGGCCGCCGAAGGCACCGTCGGCCAGCCACATGCCTCTTCCGGAGATCGTCGCCATGTCGTCGAATGAAGGGCTGGTCGTCCGCCGGTCATCCGTGCGTGTGCCGCAGCTCACCGAGAAGCTGCTGCTCACCACCATCCTGCTCCTGTTCCTGCTGCTGCATGGGCTTGCCGGCGCAATGCTGAAGTCCACCAAAGCCGGTGATTCCGCGACCTCCGTGCAGGACATGCGCGACATGGCGTTGCGGCTGCACGACTGACCGGACAGAGACGGATCTGGCCGAGCCGCGCTCCGCGCGCGATCCGGCATGGTTAACACCGGTCTAACCGCGAAGCAGAGCGGCGAGGCGCGGGTTAACGGCACTGCAATGTTGCTCGTCTAGCCTTGGTGGGATGCCGCGGGCCTTCGTGCTCCCGGGCCTTTGCCATGCGGTCCACCGCGGCCACGGGCGAAGCTCATGTGTTGCGGCGGACACCTTGGACTCAGGGGATACATCATGCGTGCCGCTGTCGTGTGTTCGGCGATCCTGTCTCTCGCGCTTGCCGCGCATGGCGCCACGGCCGGCCCGCGCGTGATCCACGTCGAGTCGGCAAACGATGACCCCGCGCCCGCGCAGCGGGCCGTCTACGAGCATTATCGCGGATACACGTTCGATCTGTCGGAAAATTCCGACCGCAAGGACGTCGCAGCGACCGCCGACAATCTTCGCCGCCAGCTCGACGTCGTCGAAAGCGTCGGACTGAGCCCCCGCGTCCTGCGCTTCTTCCATTCCGTGCCGATCGTCGCCAGCGAAATGGCCTGCCTGGACGAAGGCGCGGCCGCCGCATGCTACGGCATGGCAGGGCCGGAGCGGGAGTCCCGCGCCGCACGCGACATCACGGCATGGGACAGCGACAAGCGGCAATGGATCAACTCGGATCCGGTCGAACTCGCGGAGGATTCCGGGATCGGCGTCATCATGCTGCGTCCGAACATGATGCGCTATGCGGAGGACCCGGTGATGCTGCACGAACTCCTGCACGCCTATCACGGCAAGCTGATGCCGAACGGGTTCGACAACAAAGGCATCAAGGATTTCTTCGGCAAGGCCAAGGACGCGTTTGGCAAGGACAGCTATGTGGCGAAGAACCACAGGGAGTTCTTTGCGGTGACCGCCAGCATCTTCCTGGCCGGCAAGGACTCGGTCCATGAGCCGAACACGCGCGCAAAACTGAAGGAGAAGATGCCCGAGTACTACAAGTACCTGGTCGGCGTCTTCGGCTTCGATCCGGATGCGCCCGCCGCCAAGCCGATGGCCTCGGCCGAATGAATCCGGTGACACCGCGCTGAACGCGACGATCTCGGGGCGCCGGCTTGCTGGCGAGATGAATATCCGCTGAACGCCCCTTCAGCGCGGCAAAATGAAGCGACCTCGGGCTCAGGACATTCCTGCCCGGAACGAACCAGCGACATGGAACGTTACTTGCTCAGCAAGAACCTTGCGGAGTTGCGGCGATGTCGCGCTATCCTGCCCGCGCAGTGGTGACTGCGCTTTCTTTTCTCACCTTCATCCCCATCGCATCGGCCCAGCAGCCTGGCCATCCACCGCCTCGCGGCGGTGTACCGGCGATGCCGCATCCGGCGCCCGCGGCGCCTCACATGGCGGCGCCCGCGGCGCCTCACATGGCCGCGCCCGCGGCGCCCCATTTCGCGCCGCCCGCTCCTCACATGGCGGCGCCTGCGCCGCATATGGCCGCTCCCGCACCACGCATGGCGGCGCCCGCACCGCATTTCGCGGCCCCCGCACCCCATGTGGCCGCTCCGCGCGTCGCTGCCCCGCACATCTCCGCGCCGCCGCGCAATTTCGCGGCCCATGCCCCGCCCCCTCACGCGATGCCACGCGCTGCCGCACCGCCTCATGGCGTTCCGCAGATTGCCAGGGGACATGCATCGCCGCGATTTGCGACAGGCGAAGGCCGACACGGCAATATTGCTGCGCACGCACCGCCTGCGCTCGACCGGCACGCCGCGACGCCGCCAGCTGCGTCTGACGCGAGCCGTCACGCAGTCGGCCCCAACACGGCGCCCAATGTGAACCGCGCCGAGCACCAGACCGCCCCGCGACCGGGCGAGGCGATCGGCCAGCGACAGGGCGGGTTCCGGCCCGGCGAAACCGTTGGTGTCGCCCGCGGCGAGCGTGGCACGGCGGAAGCTGCCCGGGCCCGCGTCGAGGAAAGCCGGAAGACACCCATCATTCGAAGCGCGGTATTCGCCGGGCAATCGCCGCGCAACATGCGCATGAGCCCGTCGGAATGGACGTTCCGCGGCCGTTACGCTCAATCGGCGTTTGCCGGCGACCGCCGCCATCATCATCACCATCTCGGCGTGGTGCTGGGTTTTGCGGGCGCGGTGTTCTGGCCCTACGCCTATGACGATTTCGTCAACTACACCTTCTCACCCTATGCCTACGACACGTTCTGGCCCTATGCCTATGACGACGTCTATGCCGGCATCTATGGCGGCTACGCGCCGGAATATTACGCATCGCAGGACGCCTATGCTTATGCCGGGTCCAGCGCGTCGGAGCGGGTCTATGCGCGGTCTGAGAGGGTCGCCTCGACCAGCGGCACCGCGCCTGCCTCTTCGGCACGCGAGCGGATCTGTTCCGGCGAGGCCCAGGGCCTGACGGACTTTTCGATCCAGAAGATCGCGGACCAGGTTCAACCAACGGCGGACCAGCAGAAGCTGCTCGATGACCTGAAAGCCGCAACGGTGAAGGCGGTCGAGGTGATGCAGGCCACCTGTCCGGCCGAACTGCCGAGCACGCCGACGGGCCGGCTCACCGCCATGCGCACGCGTGTCGATGCGATGTTGAAGGCGGTGCAGATCGTGCGGCCGGTGCTCGACAAGTTCTACGGCTCGCTGAACGACGAACAGCGGGAGCGGTTCATTACCCTGGACCAGGGTGACCAGGCGCAGGCAAAAACCGCTGGTCTGGATCGCCTCTGCAAGGGACAGGACAGCGCGCAAAGCCGCCTGCCGGTGCTTCGGATCCAGCGTACGCTCAAGCTGAAGCCCGATCAGGATAGCGCGTTGCAGGCCCTCGACGACGCCACCGCGAAGTCGGCCGAGATCCTGAAGGGACAATGCCAGGCTACGGAAACGCTGACGCCGACCGGCCGCCTGGCCGCGATGGAGGATCGGCTGACCGCGATGTCGAAGGCGCTGCAGACGACGCAGGCCGCGTTGAACAAGTTCTATGACGCGCTGAGCGACGAGCAGAAGGCGCAGTTCGACCGCATCAATGCACGGACGGGTTAGGAAATAGCCGTCACTGCGAGGCGCGATGTTGCAGGGTGGGCACAGCGAAGCGTGCCCACCGCCATACATGCGCTCGCGGAAAATTGGTGGGCACGGCGCGAAGACGCGCCTTTGCCCACCCTGCCGTCCCTCACAGATGCCTTGTCTCGGCAGGCGCGTGCCACCAGTCATTGTCGCGGCCGTTGAAATATTTTATCGGCGCCGCGACCAGTTCCTCCGGCGTCGCGTCGTCGAGCGACGCGAGTTGCACCGAAACATATTCGCCGCCGACCTCCGGAATATTGCCGCGTCCGAACGACCGCACACCGCAATGCCGGCAGAAATAATGATGCGCCTGCTTGGTGTTGAACTGATAGTCGGCCAGATCGGCCTCGCCGGAAATCAACCGGAAGGCGGCCGGCTTGATCGTAATGCCCCAGTTGCGGGTTTTGGTGCAGATCGAGCAGTTGCACTTGCCGGTGCCCTGCGACAGGTCGAGATCCGCCTCGAAGCGGACCGTCCCGCAATGGCAGCTGCCGTGATAGGTTTTCAGCATGACGTCACTCCCTTCCACCGTTGGTGGAAGCAACTTATGACAGGGCTGCTGCCAGCCTGCTGTCAGCAACTGGCGGCGGCGGGCAAAAAATACCGGCTACAGGTCGGAACCGTACTCGGTGAGCTTCTTGTAGATCCAGTGCCGGCCGTCGTGCCGGCGCCAGACCTTGCCGACCACGATCTGTCCGTTGATCGCCCGGCGCGGGAGGATCACGGTCCAGAGATGCCAGAGTTCGGACCAGTGGGTTCGTGTCGGCGCCGGGGTCAATGACATCATATCGTCTCGATCAACGATCATGGCCCGCAAGCTGTATCAGGGCGGGCAAACCGGCAACGACAGGCGTACCTTAACCTAACCGGTCAACCTTACCGGTTCCCCCGGATGCGTGGGGATGGCGTCAACAGGCCGTGGACCAGGGGCGATTTCCTTTTCGGCCCGGTTCGGATATTCGACGTGACCTGAAACGCGTCACGCATCAGCCGGGGGCCCCATGCCGATCCTGTCGTCCGGAATCCGAGCCGTTGTCGTCGCGGTGATCGGGATTCTCGTCACGTCCGCGGCTTCAGCGCAATTCGCTCCATCGCCGGGACGATCTGCGCCGACCGCGCCGCGGGCCACTGCGGCGCCCTCCTCCCGGCCCGCCGCCTGCCACAATGGCGCGAGTTTTGACCGGTTCCTCGCCGACCTGAAACAGCAGGCGGTCGCCGCCGGCGCCTCGCAGCAGGCGGTCGCGGAGGCTTCGCCCTACCTCACCTACGACCAGGGCATCGTCAACCGTGACCGCGGCCAGCGCGTGTTCGGCCAGATCTTTACCGAGTTCGCCGGCCGCATGGCCGCGACCTACCGGATGCAGAACGGCCAGCAGCATATCAGGACCTACGCCGCGGCCTTTGCACGCGCGGAGAAGGAATATGGCGTGCCGCCGGCTGTCATCGCCGCGTTCTGGGGACTGGAAAGCGATTTCGGCGCCAACATGGGCAACCTGCCGGTGCTGCCCTCGCTGGTGTCGCTGGCCTATGACTGCCGCCGCTCCGAACGTTTTCAGAACGAGACCATCGCGGCCCTGAAGATCGTCACGCGCGGCGATCTCTCGCCCGAGGAGATGATCGGCTCCTGGGCCGGCGAGCTCGGACAGACGCAGTTTCTGCCGACGCATTATTTCACCTATGCGGTGGACTATGACGGCGACGGCCGCCGCAATCTGTTGCGCAGCGCGCCCGACGTGATCGGCTCGACCGCCAATTATATCGCCACCGGCCTGAAATGGCGGCGCGGCGAGCCGTGGCTCGAGGAGGTGCGAGCGCCACAAAATTTTCCGTGGGACCAGGCCGACCTGACGATCCAGATGCCGCGCGCAAAACTTGCGCAGCTCGGCGTAACCTATCCCGACGGACGCGCGCTGCCGAACGACGAGTTGCCGGCGTCGCTGCTGCTGCCGATGGGGCGCATGGGGCCGGCGTTTCTCGCCTATGCCAATTTCGCCGCCTACACCGAATGGAATAACTCGCTGATCTATTCGACCACCGCCGCCTATCTTGCGACACGGATCGCGGGCGCGCCGCCGATGCGGCGGCCCACTGGAGCGGTTGCGCAACTGCCGTTCAGCGAGATCAAGGAATTGCAGCAGCTGCTGGTGCGTGCCGGCTTCGATGTCGGCAAGGTCGATGGCGTGCTCGGCCAGCAAAGCCGCACCGCCGTGAAGGCGATGCAGGTCAAGTTCGGCCTGCCGGCGGATTCCTGGCCGACTGCCGAACTGCTGGCAAAAATGCGCGGTGGCGCGCGGGCACAGGCCGCCTCGCCACCGGCAACCGCGGCGCGCTAGCCTACGCTGCCGAAGCCTTTGATCAAGGCGGCGCATCAACACTAGCTGTCCTGCCCCGCTTCAAGGGGGGCATCCAGTATTCCAGAGACTGCAGTGCCTGAACCGATAGGCCGCGGCGTACAGGATCACCCGGGTCGAGCCGGGCGATGACAGCTAGACTTGTTGCAATTCACCCATCATGGCCCCATCTCGGGAAAGCCTTGCTCCAAGGCCTCATCGAAAGAGAAAGCCATGTCCTTTTACGACGCGACCGTTCCCGCTTTTGTCCAGATCTTGTCCAGCCTCACGGGCCTCTTGAACAAGGCCGAGGCGCATTGCAAAGCCAAGAACATTCAGCCAGAGGTGATTTTGAGCGCCCGCCTCTACCCCGACATGCTGCCGTTCACGAAACAGATTCAGCTCGCCTGCGATTTCGCGGGAAAAGCCAGTGCCCGGCTTGCCCATGTCGAGGTGCCGACCACGCCGGACACCGAAACGAGTTTTGAGGAATTGCGGCAGCGGATCGCGAAGACAATCGCGTATCTGAAGACGTTCGATCCCGGGCAGTTCGAGGGCGCAGACCACAAGGACGTTATCTTTCCGGCAGGCCCGAACACGTCTTTGACCTTGAAGGGCCAGGAGTTTGTCAATCGCGTGGCGTTTCCGAATTTCTATTTTCACGCCGCGATCGCGCACGGCATCCTGCGCCACAACGGCATCGAGGTCGGCAAGCGCGATTTTCTCGGCGTGGCGTAGCTGGATCGTCATCGCGAGCGCAAGCGAAGCAATCCAGAAATCTCGCCACGCGGAAAGACTGGATTGCTCGTCGCTGCACTCCTTGCAATGAGGAAGGAGAAAGGCACTCCAGAGAAGCGAACAACAGTTCATCCACTCCGCGCTCGCCCGCAATCCGGGCAAATCGTCCTAAAATGGGACGCGCGCAGCTCATCTGCACGATTGGAAGGGCTCGGCCATTGCGGACCGTGCCGCAATGCACAACTCTAGGCCATCTGTCACGCCCTCGGAAAAACCTGCATGAGCACGCCGACCAAACTTTTTGAGCCCTTCAAGCTTGGCCCGATCACGCTTGCCAATCGCTTCGTGATGGCGCCCCTGACGCGCAACCGCGCGATCCCGCCCGGCATGGTGCCGAACCCGCTTGCGATCGACTATTACGGCCAGCGCGCCAGCGCCGGGCTCTTGATCACCGAGGCGAGCCAGGTCTCGCAGCAGGGCCAAGGCTATCAGGATACGCCCGGCATCTATTCCAGGGAGCAGGTCGAGGCCTGGCGCAAGGTCACCGATCGCGTCCATGAGCGCGGCGGAAAGATCTTTATCCAGATCTGGCATGTCGGCCGCATTTCTCATTCTTCGCTACAACCTGGTGGCGGCAAGCCGGTCGCGCCCAGCGCGATCCGCGCCAATGGCAAGACCTTTGTGGCCGGCACCTTCACGGACATCTCCGAGCCGCGCGCGCTTGAGCTCTCTGAAATTCCCGGCATCATCGACGATTTTCGGCGAGGCACCGTCAACGCGCTCGCCGCCGGGTTCGACGGCGTGGAGATCCACGGTGCCAACGGCTATCTGCTCGATCAGTTCGCCAAGGACGGCGCCAACAAGCGCGACGATCTTTATGGCGGCGCGATTCCGAACCGCGCGCGGCTGATGCTCGAGGTTGCGGCGGCCGTCGTGAGCGAAGCAGGCGCCGAGCGCACCGGCATCCGCCTCTCGCCGGTGACGCCCGCCAACGATATTTCCGACTCGAATCCGCAGCCGCTGTTCGAGCATATCGTCGATCAGCTCAATGCGCTGAAGCTGACTTACATCCACGTCATCGAGGGCGCGACCGGCGGCCCGCGCAACAACGCGCCGTTCGACTATGCGTCCCTGCGCAGGCGTTTCGATGGCGCCTATATCGCCAACAACGGCTACGATTTCGAGCTGGCCACAAAGGTGCTTGCCGAACGCGCGGCCGACCTGATCGCATTCGGCAAGCCGTTCATCTCCAATCCGGACCTCGTCGAGCGGCTGAAGAAGGGCGCGGCCCTGAACGAATGGGACAAGGCGACGTTCTATGGCGGCGGAGCCAAGGGATATACCGACTATCCGACACTGGAGGCCGCGCAAGCCGCGGAGTAGCCAGACATCAAGCTGTCATGCTCCGCGAAAGCGGGGCATCCAGTATTCCAGAGACGTCGAGATCATCGGAGAAGCCGCAACGTACTGGATCGCCCGCTCAAGCCGGGCGATAACGAGTGGAGGGCATTGCGGCGCCCGGAATGACGAAGGAGATTGCGCTTCTCTGTCGGCGCGCTTCTAATACGCGGCATGACAGAATCCGCCGAAGACATCGTTCGCCGCGCCACGGTTGCTTTCAATACGGGGAGACGCGACGAGGCCCGGCAGCTCTGCGAGCAAGGCCTTTCGCGCGCTCCCGGCGAGCCGATGCTGAGCCACCTGCTCGCGGCCGTGCTGTTTTCCGCAAACGACGTCGAGGCCGCCCGTGGCCACGTCGAGACGAGCATCACGCGGCGGCCTGGCAGCGCAGCCGCGCATCTGCTCGCCGCGAAGATTGCGCGCGCGCAAAAGGATTTTGATGCCGCGCTGTCACATCTCGACCGCGCCATTGCGATTGCGCCGCAGCGCGAGGCCTTCGTTGAGAAGGCGCGCACCCTGGATCAGGCCGGGCTGAAGCCGCCGGCGCGCGAGGCGTGGCAGGCGATCCTGAAGGTGATCCCGCAGCATCAGGAGGCCTTGAGCCGGCTCGGCCGGCTGGCTTTTGAGGACCGCGATTACGCGACCGCCGCTTCGCTGCTCGAACGGGCGACGGCGAGCGAGGCGCCCGCCTCCGCCTGGTTCGATCTCGGCCTCGTGCGCCAGGATCTGCGCGACTATCCCGGAGCTGCCGCCGCCTACCGCAAGGCGATCGAGATCAAACCCGATCACGCCGAGGCCGCGCTCAATCTCGGCATCGTGCTGCAGGAAGCCGGCAATCCCGATGCCGCGATGGAAGCCTATCGGACCGCCTATCGCCTGCGTCCAAACATGTTTGGTTCGATCGCGATGGCGCTGACGTCGGCTTCACACGGCCGCCTCTGGCTCGACGAGGCGGCGCTCAGGCGCTCACTCAGCCTTTAGGTGGCCGCGACGAGCGCGAAAATGCTTGCGATAGACGTTGGGCGCGGCAAGCACGTCGCCGACCGTCTTCGAATAGGACGCTTGATGCGCGTCATCAAAACCTTCGAACACAAGCTCTGGCACGTCGCGCGGCACCGCAAAGCATTGCGCAACCGGCGTGCCCCTGGGCAGCACCCCGACAAAATCCGGCTCGGTCCAGATTGCGGGAAAATTGATTCCGCCATCGAAGAAGCGATCGGCATCGACAAGTCCGGTCACGGTACGAAACGGCAGATTGGTGCGGTTCACCGGGTGGGTGGAAAACAGCGACCAGCCGGCCTCGATCTCGATGGTCCAAAAGCTGTTGAACTTGATCGCGGCTTGGCCGGCATTGCCCAGCGGGGTCTCGGCGAGTTGGGCGGCGACATGAAAGCTCAGCGGCGCGCGCGGATGGCCCTCCGTCGCAGGCTGCGGGATATCCCAGTCCCATGTGAACGCGCCGCGATCGACCTTCACGTCGCACGGCAATGGGATCATGACGCCATAGGCCATGGCGTCGACGAAGGGTGGACACTGTTTTACGGTGCGGATCTCGCGGCCGTGGATGTCCGAATGCGCCTTGGCCGGCATCTTGCGCAGCCAGTCGGGCAATTGGCTGCGGGCTGGAACCGGTCGCGGCAGATGTTTTTGCAGCGCCGGATCGCAGCGGAAGATCATGCGCATGCGTTAGCTCCTCACAACTGTCACGATAATTGCAATCTAGTCGTCATTTACGAGCGAAGCGAAGCAATCCAGCGCCACGCAAACGACTCTGGATTGCTTCGTCGCTTCGCTCCTCGCAATGACGACAAGCAAAAGGCCGGGATCGCTCCCGGCCTTTGCCTTACCTTTTCCCGGTCATGCCCAGCGAAAGCGGAGCATCCAGTATTCCAGAGAGGGCAGTCGTTACGTCGACCGCTTCGGCGTACTGGATCGCCCGGTCAAGCCGGGCGATGACGACGGAGAACATCCGCCTCATCAGTTCGAGGCGCGCTTCGGCGGCGAGGCCGGCCACGACTTGATCAGGGTGTCGTAGTCGATGGTCTCACCCTTCGGCTTCTCGTTCGCGAGCTTGCGCTGCGGAGCGATGTTGCCGTCTTTCTCCGACTTGCTGAACCAGTGCTCGGCGGTCTCCTTCTTGTTCAGCTTGGGCCCGCAATTGCCCTGCACACCCGACTTCTCGAGACGTTCGAGAACCGAGTCCTGGGCCGCGGCGAGCGCGTCCATCGCGGCCTGCGGGGTCTTCGCACCGGACGATGCATCGCCGATGTTCTGCCACCACAATTGCGCGAGTTTTGGATAGTCAGGCACGTTGTTGCCGGTCGGGGTCCACTGCACGCGCGCAGGCGAGCGGTAGAACTCGATCAGGCCGCCGAGTTTCGGCGCACGCTCGGTGAACGACTTGTCCCAGATGTCGGATTCACGGATGAAGGTGAGACCGACATGGCTCTTCTTCAGCGACGTCGTCTTGGAGACGATGAACTGCAGATAGAGCCAGGCCGCCTTGCGGCGGTCGACCGGGGTCGACTTCAGCAGCGTCGCCGAACCGACGTCCTGGTAGCCGAGCTTCATGCCGTCCTTCCAGTACGACCCGTGCGGCGACGGGGCCATGCGCCATTTCGGCGTGCCGTCGGCGTTCATCACCGGCAGGCCAGGCTTGACCATGTCGGCGGTGAAGGCGGTGTACCAGAAGATCTGCTGGGCGATGTTGCCCTGCGACGGCACCGGGCCCGACTCGGAGAAGGTCATGCCTTGCGCTTGCGGCGGGGCATACTTCTTCAGCCAATCGAGATATTTGACGATCGAATAGACCGCCGCCGGGCCGTTGACGTCGCCGCCGCGCTCGACCGAGGAGCCGACCGGACGGCAGCCTTCCATGCGGATGCCCCATTCGTCGACCGGCAGGCCGTTCGGAATGCCCTTGTCGCCGTTGCCGGCCATCGACAGCCAGGCGTCGGTGAAGCGCCAGCCGAGCGAGGGATCCTTCTTGCCGTAGTCCATGTGGCCATAGACGCGGACGCCGTTGATCTCCTTCACGTCGTTGGTGAAGAACTCGGCGATGTCCTCATACGCCGACCAGTTCACCGGCACGCCGAGATCGTAGCCGTACTTGGCCTTGAACTTGGCCTTGTAGTCCGCATTCTGGAACCAGTCGTAGCGGAACCAATAGAGGTTCGCGAACTGCTGGTCCGGCAGCTGGTAGAGGTGGCCGTTCGGCGCCGTCGTGAACGACTTGCCGATGAAGTCGTTGACGTCGAGCATCGGATCGGTGACGTCCTTGCCCTCGCCCGCCATCCATTCCGTCAGGTCGACCGCCTGGCCGTAGCGGAAATGCGTTCCGATGAAGTCCGAGTCGTTGATCCAGCCGTCATAGACGTTCTTGCCGGACTGCATCTGGGTCTGGATCTTTTCGACGACGTCACCTTCCTGGATGATGTCGTGCTTGACCTTGATGCCGGTGATTTCCTCGAACGCCTTGGCGAGCGTCCGCGATTCATATTCGTGGACGGTCAAGGTCTCCGACGTGACGTTGATTTCCATCCCCTTGAACGGCTCAGCGGCCTTGATGAACCACTGCATCTCCTTCAGCTGGTCGTCCTTCGACAAGGTCGAAGGCTGGAACTCGCTGTCGATCCATTTCTTGGCAGCGGCCTCATCGGCCAGGGCCGGCGCAGTGACTGCGGTCGACCCCGCCATCAGCGCGACCGCGCTCGTCATCATCAAGACCCGGGCACTGATCAAAGGGCCCTTCCTTCGCTCTAAACGTCGCATGGTGTTCCTCCGTTGCAGCGACAAAACTAAACCCAGGCCCGGGTTGACCCCGGATCTGCTCTCATTCGCTCGCGCCTAGACCGTGCGGAAAATCAGCACGGCTGCCCCGAGCGAAATCAGCGTTGCGAGCCACAGGCTCGATATTTCCAATCCCTCTTCTCCAATCGGGAGCATGGCGACGGTGTCGGTGCCGACGAACCCGATCCAGGCGAGATGGATGATCGCCGTCAGTATCAATGAGAGAAACAGGCGGTCGCCGCGCGTCGTCGGGATGCGCAGGACACCGACGCGCTCGGCTTCCGGATAGACCGCCGCAAGCCAGGTCATGATGGCGAGCGTGCAGGCCAGCAGCGCAAAGAAGATCGCGGTCGGAAGCGTCCAGGCCATCCATGCGATGCTGTCCATAGCGCCTCCTTACACGCGGCCGAGCGCGAAACCGCGCGCGATATAGTTGCGGACGAACCAGATCACCAGCGCACCGGGAATGATGGTCAGGACGCCGGCGGCCGCCAGCAGTCCCCAGTCCATTCCGGCTGCGGAGACGGTACGGGTCATGATCGCCGAAATCGGCTTGGCGTTGACCGTCGTCAGCGTGCGCGCCAGCAGCAGTTCGACCCACGAGAACATGAAGCAGAAGAACGCCGCGACGCCGATACCGCTCGCGATCAGCGGCACCAGGATCTTCAAGAAGAAACGCCGGAACGAATAGCCATCGAGGAACGCAGTTTCGTCGATCTCGCGCGGCACGCCGGACACGAAACCTTCCAGGATCCACACCGCCAGCGGCACGTTGAAGATGCAGTGCGCCAGGGCGACCGCCCAGGGCGTATCGAACAGCCCGATCGCGGAATAGAGATTGAAGAACGGCAGCGCGTAGACGGCCGCCGGCGCCATGCGGTTCGAGAGCAGCCAGAAGAACAGGTGCTTGTCGCCGAGGAAGCGGTAGCGCGAGAACGCATAGGCCGCGGGCAATGCGATGCTCACCGAGAGCACGGTGTTGATGACGACGTATTCCAGCGAATTGATGTAGCCGGAATACCAGCTCTCGTCGGTGAAGATGCGCACGTAATGCTGCAGCGTCGGATGATGCGGCCACAGCGTCATGGTGGAGACGATCTCGCTGTTGGTCTTGAAGCTCATGTTGACGAGCCAGTAGATCGGCAGCAGCAGGAAGATCAGGAACAGCGACATGATGATGCGGCGGCCGGGAATCGTGTGCATCACGCAACTCCCTCTTTTTGTGGCCGTTCGATGCCCGCATTGGTCATGACGGTATAAAACACCCAGCACACGATCAGGATGATCAGGTTGTAGACCAGCGACAGCGCGGCGGCCTTGCCGAGATCGAACTGCCCTAGCGCGATCTTGACGAGCTCGATCGAGATGAAAGTCGTCGAGTTGCCGGGCCCGCCGCCGGTCACCACGAACGGCTCGGTGTAGATCATGAAACTGTCCATGAAGCGCAGCAGCACCGCGATCAGCAGCACGCGGTTCATCTTCGGTAGCTGAATCGCGGTGAATACCGACCAGCGTGAGGCGCCGTCGATCTGCGCGGCCTGATAGTAGGCGTCAGGGATCGACTTCAGCCCTGCATAGCAGAGCAGCGCGACGAGGCTGGTCCAGTGCCAGACGTCCATCACGATGATCGTGATCCAGGCGTCGATGTCGTTGGCGACGTAGTTGTAGTGGAGGCCGATGTGGTTCAGCACATAGCCGAGCAGGCCGATGTCCTCGCGCCCGAAGATCTGCCAGATCGTGCCGACCACGTTCCACGGGATCAGGAGCGGCAGCGCGAGAATCACGAGGCAGGCCGCGACCGTCCAGCCTTTGGTGGGCATCGACAGCGCGATCACGATGCCGAGCGGCACCTCGATGGCGAGGATCACGGCGGAGAAGAACAGATTGCGCCACAGCGAGGCAAAGAAGCGGCTGCCGAGATCGGTCGAGGGACCGAGCAGCTCCTTGAACCAGCCGACGCCGTTCCAGAAGAACTGGTTGTTGCCGAAGGTGTCCTGCATCGAATAGTTCACGACCGTCATCAGCGGCAGGATGGCGGAGAACGCCACCACCGCGAACACCGGCAGCACCAGGAACCAGGCCTTCTGATTGACCGTCTTGTCCATCAGGCGGCTCCCTCGACCAGGCGGCTGTCGGCATAGACGTGCACATTGGCCGGATCGAACTTCAGCCCGACGCAGCCCTCCGATGGCGCAAAGCGTCCCGGCACGCGCGCGGCGAATTTCACGTCACCCACCCTCACCCGGGCAAAGCGGATGCGGCCGAGGTCGTCGATGCGGTCGATCTTGGCCTTGAGCAGGCCGGCCGTCGGCGCCGCGACCTCGACGAATTCGGGGCGCACGCCGATCTCGATTTTCGCGCCCGCGGGCAGCGCGTCATAGCCGCAGTTCAGCGCAATCGTATGCCCGTCGATCCGCGCCTCGCGGCCTTTGACCTCGGCAGCGATGATGTTCATGCCGGGCGAGCCGATGAAATAGCCGACAAAAGTGTGTGCCGGCTTCTCGAACAATTCGGCCGGCGTGCCACTCTGCACGACGCGGCCGTCATGCATCACCACGACGGTGTCGGCGAAGGTCAGTGCCTCGGTCTGGTCGTGGGTGACGTAGATCATGGTGAGATCGAGCTCGCGGTGCAGCGCTTTCAGCTTTGAGCGCAGCTGCCACTTCAGCTCGGGATCGATCACGGTGAGCGGCTCGTCGAACAGCACGGCGGCGACATCGGAGCGCACCAGGCCGCGGCCGAGCGAGATCTTCTGCTTGGCATCGGCGGTCAGCCGCGTCGCCTTGCGTTTGAGATCGGCCGTGAGATCGAGCAGGCGGGCGATCTCGGCGACACGCTTGTCGACCTCCACCTTCGGCACGCCGCGGTTCTTCAGCGGGAAAGCGAGATTCTGCCCGACCGTCATGGTGTCGTAGATGACGGGAAACTGGAACACCTGCGCGATGTTGCGTTCGCGCGTCGAGCGCAGCGTGATGTCGACGCCGTCGAACAGGATCTTGCCGCGCGACGGCGTCACGATCCCCGAGATCAGGTTGAGCAGCGTGGTCTTGCCGCAGCCGGACGGCCCAAGCAGCGCATAGGCGCCGCCCTGCCGCCAGGTCATCGAGATCGGCTTCAACGCAAAGCTTTCGGGGGCGGCGTCGTTGCCGCCGTAGGAATGCGCGAGGTCGACGAGGTCAATGCGAGCCATGCTGCATCTCCCTCATGTGCGGCCTGGCGCGGCGACGAGCCGGCCGGCCGTGTCGAACACGAACACATTGTCAGGATCGAGCACCGCATCGAGCACGTCGCCGGGCTCGAATTCGTGCACGCCGTGCAGCACGGCGACCCAGTTGGACTGCTCTCGATGCAGATGCACGAAACTTTCGGAGCCAGTGATCTCGGTCACCGTCACGGTCGCCGGAAAGGCGTGGCGGCCGGCGGCGCCGTTGGCGATCTCCAGTTGATGCGCACGAAAGCCGACGCGATACTCACCGTCGGCAAGGCTCGCATAGAGCCCGGACGCAGGCACTTCGATGCCGCCGCCATAGGCGACCGAGCCGTTGCGCTTCTGGATTGCCACCGTATTGAGCGGCGGATCGGAAAACACCTGGGCGACGCGCATGGTGTCCGGACGGCGATAGACGCTCGAGGTTTCGCCAGCCTGCAGCACCTGGCCCTCCCACATGCACACGGAGCGGCCACCGAGCAGCAGCGCTTCCGATGGCTCGGTCGTCGCATAGACAAAGATCGCGCCGGAGGCCTCAAAGATGCGCGGCAGCTCGGCGCGGAGCTCCTCGCGCAGCTTGTAGTCGAGATTGGCCAGCGGCTCGTCGAGCAGCACGAGGTCGGCGCCCTTCACCAGCGCGCGGGCGATCGCGGTGCGCTGCTGCTGGCCGCCGGAGAGCTGCAGCGGCGTCCGCTTCAAAAACGGTTCGAGCCGCAGCAGCTTTGCGGCTTCCATCACCCGCGCCTCGATCTCCGCGCGCGGCTTGCCCTGCACCCGCAGCGGCGAGGCGATGTTCTCATAGACGCTCAGCGCCGGATAATTGATGAACTGCTGATAGACCATCGCGACCGAGCGCTGCCGCACGTCGATGCCGGTGACGTCCTTGCCGTCGACCAGCAGGCGCCCCGTGGTCGGCTTGTCGAGGCCGGCGAGCAGGCGCATGATCGAGGTCTTGCCCGACAATGTCGGGCCGAGCAGCACGCTCAAGGTGCCCTTCTCGAGCGTGAGGGAGACGTCGCGAATGGTCGGCCGACCGTCGACGGTGCGGGTGACGTGATCGAGCGTGACGCTCATGTCCGTCCTCCGACCTCGCGCAGCGGCGCTTCGGATTGCCCCGCTTCGGCGGCGATCCAGTCATCGATGGCGGCGATCTCGGCCGCGGACAGTCGCAATCCGAGTTTTGAGCGGCGCCACACGATATCGGCGGCCGTCATGGCCCATTCCGACGCCATCAGGTATTTCACCTCGCGTCCGCTGAGGGTCGCGCCAAACATGGGCCCGAGATCCGCCGCGGTCCTGGCCTCGCCGAGCAGCTTTGCGGCGCGAGTGCCGTAGGCACGAGCGAGCCGGCCCGCATGGACAGGATCGAGGAAGGGATAGTTGCGCTGCAATTCCGCAGTGAGCGCAGGAATCGCCGAGACGTCCATGTCGCCGCCGGGCAGCGGCGATTTGCCGGTCCAGCCCTCGCGCGCCTTGGCACTGTGCAGATACGGTTCTAGCCGCTCCAGCGCCTCCTCCGCGAGCCGGCGATAGGTCGTGATCTTGCCACCATAGATCGACAGCAGCGGTGCGCCGCCGGGCATGTCGAGTTCGAACACATAGTCGCGCGTCGCAGCCTTGGCTTCGCTCGCGCCATCGTCATAGAGCGGACGGACGCCGGAATAGGTCCAAACCACGTCGTCCGGCTTCACCGGTTTTGCCAGATATTCGCTCGCCGAGGCGCAGAGATAGCTGATCTCCGATGCCGTCGCCTTCACGTCGGCCGGATCGCCGTCAAAATCCTGATCGGTGGTGCCGATCAGGGTGAAATCGTCCTGATAGGGGATGACGAAGATGATGCGGCCGTCGGCATTCTGGAAGATGTAGGCGCGGTCGTGTTCGTAGAGCTTCTTCACCACGATGTGCGAGCCTTGCACCAGCCGCACCTTGGCTCTCGCATTGACGCCGACGCCGCGCGCCAGCACGTCCTCGACCCAGGGTCCGCCCGCATTGACCAGCACGCGGGCGCGAATAGAGGAGCGCGCGCCGCTCACGGTGTTTTCCAGATCGACCTGCCAGATGCTGTCGACCTGGCGGATCGACACCGCGCGCGTGCGCGTGCGGATGTCGGCGCCGCGGTCGGCCGCGTCGCGCGCGGTCAGCACCACGAGGCGTGCGTCGTCGACGAAGCAGTCGGAATACTCAAAACCCCTGGTGTAGCGGTTGGGAATCAGCGGGCGGCCCACCGCGTCCGTCGTCAGGTCCACCGAACGGGTCGGCGGCAGCAGATGCCGGCCGCCGATATGGTCGTAGAGAAAGAGCCCCAGCCGTAACAGCCAGGCCGGCCGCAACCCCGCATGGTGCGGCAAAACGAAACGCAGCGGGCGGATGATGTGGGGCGCAATCTGCCAGAGGATTTCGCGCTCGATCAGCGCTTCGCGCACCAGGCGAAACTCGTAATATTCGAGATAGCGCAGACCGCCATGCACGAGCTTGGTCGACCAGGACGACGTCCCGCTCGCCAAATCATTCATTTCGCAGAGAAAAACCGAATTGCCCCGACCCGCTGCATCGCGCGCGATGCCGCAGCCATTGATGCCGCCTCCAATGATGGCGAGGTCGAAAATCCGATCCAACGGAACGTTTCCCCAGAACGATCGCCTTCGTTTTCGGCGATTCTACTTTCGATTTCGAATAAATCACAACTAAATACGAAAGCAAGCGAAATTGAAATGAGTGCAACGCGAAAACATGCTGGCTTTTGTGTGTCTGCGGGGCTCGCGGGGTCCCACGTACCCTTTGCGGTGGCTAGCTAACGGTCTAGGAGTGCCGGGGGGTCATTTGCTGATGTCAGACGCTCGGCGCTCGATACGCCACGCGCTGATCACATCCGCTATCCAGGAACATATTGCCGCGGGTACGGCTCCTATCACCCCCCACGCGGGCTGAAGAGGCACTAAGGGCACCGCCTCGAACAAGTTCTCAATCGTCAACAAGTACGTGGCGAGATAACCACAAGCTGCTGTAGCCAGATATCTCCTCAGCGACCTGATGCCGCAGTGTTCGATCAGTCGGTCAAGTGCAGCAGTTACCAATGCAGGGATTGCACCGGCCAGAAGCGCAAACGGAAGCACAATCGCGAACGCCTCCACCGCGTGACTCTTGAATCCGCCAGCCGAAACCACGAGAACCAAGAGGCCAATGACAGGGCCGAGTAGCACGAACGTGCAGAACCGAATCATCCCAACAACTACCGCAATCGCACAACGGGCGCGGTAGGCTCGGCCGCTTCGGCCGCCTCATCGATATCGCTCGCCGGCTTGTCCATCGCCTCGATCACCTGGATGCCGCGCGTGTGGCAGATGTTGGCGAGCCCCGCCGGCAGCGCCGCGTCGGTCACGAAGGCCTGGATCTGGCTCATATGGGCGATACGCACCGGCGCGCTGCGGGTGAATTTTGTGGAATCGGCGACCAGGATGACGCTTCGCGCGTTGGCGATGATCGCCTGCGCCACCTGCACCTCGCGATAGTCGAAGTCGAGCAGCGCGCCCTCCTCGTCGATCGCCGATGCGCCGATGATCGCATAGTCGACCTTGAACTGGCCGATCAACTGCGTCGCGGTCGAGCCGACCACCGCGCCGTCGGCGCGGCGCACCGCCCCGCCCGCCACGATCACCTCGATGCGCGGATGGCGATACAGCAGCATCGCGACGTTGAGATTGTTGGTGATGACGAGCAGGTCCTCATGCGAGGTGAGCGCGCTCGCCACCTCTTCCGTCGTGGTGCCGATATTGATGAAGAGTGAACAGCCGTTCGGGATCAAGCCTGCGGCCGCCGCCCCGATCGCCTTCTTCTCCTCGGCGGCCACGAAACGCCGCGCCTCATAGGCGAGGTTTTCCACGCCGGAGGCGATGATGGCGCCGCCATGAATGCGGGTCAGCGCGCGCTGTTCGCAGAGATCGTTGAGATCCTTGCGGATGGTCTGCGCCGAGACCTCGAAACGTTTGGCGAGATCCTCCACCATCACCCGCCCCGAGGCGCGGGCGAGATTGAGGATTTCGGTCTGGCGATGGGAGAGTCCGGCCATGGCGGCTCCTTCGGCAAGGATCGCTCGAGGGTAGCGGCGGTGCGCCGGGGTGGTCAACTACCGCCCCGACCGTCATTGCGAGCAAGAATCCGGCCTCGCACCCCGGGCGAGACTGCTGGATTGCTTCGGCGCCGTCGCGCTTCGCAATGACGTCCTACGCCTGCAGCGGCTCCTGCCCCTTCGGGATCACCCGCGGGCGGCCGTGGTCGTCGATCGAGACATAGGTGAAATTGCCGTCGGTCACCAGGATCGGCCAGGTCTCCCGACGCCGCACCACCCAGGCTTCGAGATGCACCGTCACCGAGGTGCGGCCGATGCGCACCAGATTGCCATAGACCGAGAGCAGATCGCCGACATAGACCGCTTTGCGAAAGTTCATCGCCTCGATCGCGACCGTCACCGTGCGCGATTTCGCGACCTTGGAGGCGAAGATGCCGCCGCCGACATCCATCTGACTGAGCAGCCAGCCGCCAAAGATGTCGCCATTGGCGTTGGTGTCGGCCGGCATCGCCAGCGTGCGGATGCAGAGATCGCCGCGGGGGCCATCGGCTGCGTCCTCCTGGATGTGTGGTGCGCTCATCGCTCTATTCCTAATCCGGCCTTGCCATCTCGAACATCGCGTCCGGGCGAATCTCGAAATAGTCGCCGCGCCGACCGGCGCGCACGATCGGGTGCGTGAGCGCGGTCTGGTAGACGCCGTCCTTGATGAAGGCCTTGTCGATATGGACGGCGACGACCTCGCCGAGCGTCAGCCAGGCCTCCGCCTTCGCGCCGTCGGCGCCCTGCAACTGGATGATCTGGCTGAGCCTGCATTCGAACGACACCGGGCTCTCGGCGACCCGCGGCACGTTGACCAGCTTGCACGGGGCCGCCGTCAGGCCGGCGACCGCAAATTCACTCACGTCGCGCGCGACATGCGCCGCGGTCGCATTCATCTGCCTGGACAGATCCATGGTCGCGAGGTTCCAGACGAACTCGCCGGTCTCCTCGATGTTTTGAACACTGTCCTTCTTCGAGGTGGAGGAGAAGCCGATGATCGGCGGGTGATAGCAGAAGGCGTTGAAGAAGCTGTAGGGCGCGAGATTGACGTTGCCCCTGGCGCCCCGTGACGAAATCCAGCCGATCGGACGCGGAGCGATGATGGCATTGAACGGATCATGCCTCAGGCCGTGGCCGTGCTTGGGCTCGTAATAGTGCAGGTCCTTGTCCGCCACGCGTGCGCATCCTTCCACGCCGTCATTCCGGAGCGATGCGACGCATCGACCCGGAATCTCGAGATTCCGGGTCCGGTCCTTCGGACCGTCCCGGAATGACGAAGACCTTCTAGCTTGCGGATTTATTCGCACCAAGCCCGGCCAGCACGAAATCGATCATCTGGTCGACGGAGGGGCCCGGCTTCGGCTTGCTCTGGGCCTGGGCGATCAGCTGGGGATGGAAAAAACCGACCATCGCGTGGCAGGTGCACATCGCCGCGAGCGGGATATCCGCAGCATTGAACTCGCCCGAGGCGACGCCTTGCGCGATCACGCCGCCGATGGTCTCCGTGGTGGTCTTGATGTGCGCAACACAGACCTCCCAGCTCTCCTGCATCGCGATCTCGACCATCTCATGCAGCTTGGAATCGCCGACAAAGCGCTCACAGTTCATGCGGTGGACGGTCGCGAGCAACTCGCGGAGGCGCAACGTCGCCGGGCCTGGCTTTGCAAGGATGGCGTGGGCCGCGTCCTCGACCTCGCCCATCAGGACGCGCGCGACGCCTTCGACGATCGCCTTCTTCGAATCGAAGAAGCGATAGACATTGGCCGGCGACATCCGCAGTTCCTTGGCGATGTCGGCGACGGTCGTCTTCTGGTAGCCGATCTGGCGGAACAGACGCTCCGCGACCACGAGAATCCGCTCTCGCGTATCGGGCTCGACATGTTCAGAAACCAGCGTCATGGCAGGGCTCGGTGCTTGGACAATGTTCATTTATTCAGCGGCTTCAGCAAGCGGAAATGCAGGCTGCACATGGCCGTGATGCTGCGGCGCAAGGTCCACAACCCCGCCCTCGCCCCGTTCTTCCAGGCTCTTGCGGAACCATAGTGCATAGAGCCCCGGCAGGTACAACAGGGTCAGGAAGGTTGCCACAAACAATCCACCCATGATTGTGATCGCCATCGGGCCCCAGAACGCCGAGCGCGACAGCGGGATCATGGCCAGGATCGCGGCCAGTGCCGTCAGCACGACCGGGCGGGCACGGCGGACGGTCGCTTCCACGATTGCTTCCTTTCGCGTCAGACCGTGAGACACGTCGGTCTCGATCTGGTCGACCAGGATGACCGTGTTGCGCATGATCATGCCGGCGAGCGCGATCAGGCCGAGCAGTGCCACGAAGCCAAACGGCTGGTTGGCAACGTTCAGGCCAAGCGAGGCACCGACGATGCCGAGCGGCGCGGTCAGGAAGACCAGGAACAGCCGCGAGAAGCTTTGCAGCTGGATCATCAGCAGCGTCAGCATCACCATGACCATGACCGGGAACAGCACGAAGATCGAGGCATTGCCCTTGGCCGATTCCTCGAACGCGCCGCCCGCCTCGATGCGGTAGGCCGGCTCGAGATGATCGCGGATCTCGGCGAGTTTCGGCCAGATCTGGTTGGTCACGTCAGGCGCCTGCACGCCGTCATTGACGTCGGAGCGCACCGTGATCGCCATGTCGCGGTTGCGCCGCCACAGGATCGGCTCCTCGTGCGAGTACTCGATTTTCGCGATCTGCTGCAACGGCACGGCGATGCCGTTCTTGGAGGTGATGGTGAGATCGCCGACATGGGCGAGATCGAGCCGCTCGGAGGGCACCGCGCGAGCGACCACGCCGACCTTCTCGATGCCGTCGCGGATGGTCGTCACCTGCGCGCCCGAAATCAGCATCGACAGCGCCTGCGAGACGTCCTGCGGGGTCAGGCCCAGCGCGCGGGCGCGATCCTGGTCGACCACGAGCTTCAGGAAGGGCGACTGCTCGTTCCAGTCGAGCTGCACATCCTTCACGTTCGGATTCTGCCTCATGACATCGCGCACCTGGTAGGCGATCTCGCGCACCTTGTTGGTGTCGGGACCGATCACGCGGAACTGCACGGGGAAGCCGACCGGGGGACCGAAATTGAAGCGGTCGACGCGCACCCGCGCTTCGGTCAACGCGCCATCGGCGACTGCGTTCTCGATCTTCGCCTTGATTCTTTCACGCGCCTCGACGTCCTTGGCGACGATCACGATCTCAGCAAAAGCCTCGTTCGGCAACTGCGGGTTGAGGCCGAGCCAGAAGCGCGGCGAGCCCTGCCCGACATAGGCGGTGTAGGTCGCGATGTCGTTGTCGCCCTTGAGCAGTTTTTCGGCCTTCTCGACGGACTTCTCGGTGACGTTGAACGCCGTGCCTTCCGGCAGGCGGAGCTGCAAGAACAGTTCCGGGCGCTCGGATAGCGGGAAGAACTGCTGCTGCACATGGCCGAAAGCGACGATCGACAGGACGAACACGCCAACGGTTGCGGCCACCGTCTTGACGCGATGCTCGACACACCATTGGATCACGGCGCGCAGGGTCCGGTAGAGGCGGGTCTCGTAGACCGCGTGCGGATCGTGGTCGTGATGGACCTTGATATTGGGCAGCAGCTTGACGCCGATATAGGGCGTAAAGATCACCGCGACGAACCATGAGGCGATCAGCGCGATCGCCACGACCCAGAAGATGCCGCCGGCATATTCGCCGACCGCGGAATTGGCAAAGCCGATCGGCAGGAAGCCGGTCGCGGTGACCAGCGTGCCCGTCAGCATCGGAAACGCGGTGGACTCCCAGGCAAAGGACGCCGCGCGGATGCGGTCCCAGCCCTGCTCCATCTTCACCACCATCATCTCGACCGCGATGATCGCGTCATCGACCAGCAGCCCGAGCGCGATGATCAGCGCGCCCAGGGTGATGCGGTGCAGGTCGAGCGACATTCC